>Ga0187842_1000709_pt1 | contig 16075 bp, 15 predicted proteins | sample SpaLakP09_SKY_41_FD_134514 | JGI IMG/M metagenome (GOLD analysis project Ga0187842, IMG submission 134514) | Oligotrophic lake water microbial communities from Sparkling Lake, Wisconsin, USA - SP09_SKY_41 | ecosystem: Environmental > Aquatic > Freshwater > Lake | place: USA: Sparkling Lake... | reverse complement strand
TACATGGCTTTCCGCGCCATGGTGCGCCAGCCTGCATGGCAGCAGCAGTTTCTTGCCACGCCGCTGGCCCAGCGCAAAGCCATCATCGCCGGCATGCGCGAAAGCAGCCGCAAGGATCAGGGCCATAAAAGCTACGAAATCATGGATGTGACGCCGGCCGCGATTGCTGCCGTGTTTGCCGAGACGGCATGCGATGTGATGATACACGGCCATACCCACCGCCCCGCCCTGCACCTACAGGATGGCAAGCGCCGCTACGTGCTGCCGGACTGGGAAGCGGAAGCCAAGCCGCCGCGCGGCGGTTGGATCGCCATCAATCTCGATGGCAGCCTCACTCGCCACCGGCTCGATGGCAGCCAGTGGGCGGACTAGTTTTTTTTCTTTGGGTCTAATTCAGTCTAATTCGGTCCAGAACAGTCTAGACCGAACTAATCCGCGCTAAAGAAAAGCGGTTTTTAGCGCGGCAGGCCAGCCATGGCCGCCTGCAGGCGCCGGATCAGCTCCTGGTTCATCTCGCGCGTGTGCCGGTTCCAGCGATCCATGGTACGCTGCAATTCCGCATATAGCCGGCGCGCCTTGTCCACATCGCCCTGCCCTGCGGCCCAGATCGCATATTCGGCCTGCGTGGCAAAGCTGTTGTAGCGGCCCAATGCATATTCGAACTCGGCGCCCGCCTCGCTGGCGCGGCCATCTGCCGCCAGCGCCTGCGCCAGCGCCAGCGCTACCTGCTCGCCCCGGAAATTCGCGTCGCTGGCACGGATGGTCTGCAGATGCGTCACCGCTGCGCCGGCCTTGCCTGCAGCCAGACCGGCACGTGCTGCGCCAAAGCGGATTTCCAGATCGCCGGCAAACGGCCCTTGCAGGCAGGCTTCGTAACTGGCCGCCGCTTCCGCCGCAGCACCGGCAGCCAGCTGGGCGGCAGCCAGCCGCATCTGGTTCTGCGCCGTCGGCGTGTAGTCATAGGCTTCGCGCGCTTCGCGCAGTTCCCGGCCCGGGTCCATCACGCGCGCTGCCGCCGCCACGGCCTGCCGCGCGCCATGGTGCAGCCGCGAATCCGGCAGATAGATGGCGATGAAATACACCACACTCCCCAACAGCGGGAACATAAACAAAATCATCAGCCAGTACATCTGCTGGCCGCTACGGATCACATGCACGGCAAAAAACAGTGCAATCAGCACATGCAGTCCAATACCAAATATCGTCATAAAGCTTGCTCCGGAAGTGGCGAATCTGCCGCATTGTAAGAGCTCTTGTGCAGCCCCACAAGAAACCTTGCAACAAATTCAAGCCCGCTCTGTCCCAGGTAACGCACCGTTACAAAATATCGGTAGCAGGCCCAAGCAATTTGGAATAAATTACCGCATGGCAATATCGAATAATACTTCCACTCCAGCGTGAAGGAATCCAGCATGCCCACACCGACTGCCAACGCTGCTGCGCGCTTTCTGGCGCAAGCGTCCATGGGCGCCAGCCGCGCCGAAATCGCCCGCGTACAAGCGCTAGGCTACGCGGGCTGGATCGATGCCCAGCTCGCCGCGCCGCGCTCCGGAACCCGCTGGGACTGGCTGATAGAAAAAGGCTTCAACGGCGCCACTTTCCGCAACTCCGAACAGGGCTTTGATGCCTGCGCATGGCGCAAGCTGATTACCGCCCCCGATACACTGCGCCAGCGCGTCACGTTGGCACTGTCGGAAATCTGCGTGGTGGCAATCAGCGGGCTGGTGGGCGCACCATGGCGCAATTTTTCCGCCGCCGCCTATCTCGATCTGCTGGAAGACCATGCCTTCGGCAATTACCGCAATTTGCTGGGGGCGATTTCCACCAGTGCCCCGATGGGCCAGTATCTGACCTTCCGCGGCAACGTCAAACAGAACCCCACGACCGGCGCGCTGCCGGACGAAAATTATGCGCGCGAGGTCATGCAGCTGTTTAGCATCGGCCTGATCCAGCTGAACACCGATGGCACCGCCAAACTGTCCAATGGCAATCCGCAGGAAACCTACGGCCTGAACGACATCACCGGACTGGCCAGAGTGTTTACCGGCTGGGACTTCGACCTCACCGGCACCAGCCGCGACACACCCGACTTCCTGCGCCGCCCGATGCTACAGGTCGCCAGCCGTCACGAGACAGGCGCTTCCACCTTCCTCGGCAGCACCGTGCCGGCCGGCCTGTCCGGCGCCGATGCCCTCAAGGCCGCACTCGACATCATCTACGCCCATCCCAACGTCGCGCCATTCATCAGCCGGCAGCTGATCCAGCGCCTGGTCACCAGCAATCCTAGTCCCGCCTACGTAGGCCGGGTCGCCGCCGTGTTCAACAACGACGGACGTGGCGTCAAGGGCAATCTGGCGGCTGTCATCAAGACCCTGCTGCTCGATCCGGAAGCCCGCAACGACAGCTATGTCACCCCCAGCTACGGCAAACTGCGCGAACCGATGCTGCGCCTGGTGGGCTGGGCACGCGCCTACAACGTAGGCTCGGCCAGCGACGCCTGGGCCATCGGCAACACCAGCGATGCCGCCACCCGTCTGGGCCAGAGCCCGCTACGCTCGCCCACCGTGTTCAATTTCTATCGCCCCGGCTACATACCGCCGAATAGCGCAATGGGCAAGCTGGGACTGGCAGCGCCGGAATTCCAGCTCACCAATGAGTCCTCGGTGGTCGGCTACGTCAACTTCATGCAGCGCCTGATCAGCAAGGGCATAGGCGATGTAATTGCCGATTACAGCAGCCTGCTGCCGCTGGCCACCAACAGCCAGAATCTGCTGGCCGAAATCAATCAAGTACTGGCTGCCGGACAGCTGGGCAGCAGTACGCTGGGCCTGATAAAGGGTGCCATCGATACCATGCCTGCCACTACTCCGGCTGCCTTGAACAACCGTGTCTACGCTGCGCTGACCATGGTCATGGCCGCGCCGGAATATCTCGTCCAACAATAAGGGCCTGCCATGACTACCGATATCTCCCGCCGCGCCTTCCTGCAACGTGCTTCCGCGCTAGCCATCAGCGGCGCCGCCTCGCCGTTGGCCATCAACCTTGCGGCCATGGCCGAAGCGTCTGCCGCCAACGCCAGCGATTACAAAGCCATCGTCTGCGTCTTCCTGTATGGCGGCAATGATTACGCCAACACGCTGGTGCCGTATGATGCCGCCAGCTATAACAGCTACTACAGTCTGCGACCGAATCTGGCCTATCAGCGCAGTGCACTGAGCGGCACGGTACTGAGTACCGCCAGCGCGCCCGTCGATGTCAACGGCGTGGCGCACCAGTACGCACTGGCACCGGAACTGGCGCCGCTGCTGCCGATCTTTAACGCCGGCAAAATGGGCGTGCTGCTGAATGTCGGTACGCTGGTACAGCCCACCACCAAACTGCAGTTCACCAACAAATCCGTGCCCCTTCCGTCCAAGCTGTTTTCCCACAACGACCAGCAATCGGAATGGCAGTCCTCCATGCCGGAAGGTGCCACCACAGGCTGGGGCGGCACGCTGGGCGACCTGTTCGCCTCTGGCAACGGCAACGCTACCTTCACTTGCGTGAATGTCTCCGGCAATGCGGTATTTCTGGCCGGCCGGCAGGCGGTCCAGTATCAAGTCTCGACCAATGGCTCCGTACCGTTTGCTGCCCTGCAAAAGCCATTATTCGGTTCGGCAACCTGCAGCAACGCTCTGCAGACCCTGATGACGCAGGCCCAGCCCAACCTGATGCAATCGGACTATGCCCGCATCACCCAGCGCGCCATTGCCGCCAATGATGTACTGACTTCGGCACTGGGCAGCAGCACCAGCCTGACCACGCCCTACCCGGCCAACAACAATCTGGCCGACCAGCTCAAGATGGTAGCGCGCATGATTGCGGCCGCACCGGCGCTGGGCGCCAAGCGTCAGGTGTTCTTCGTTTCAATGGGCGGCTTCGATACCCATGACGGGCTGGTCACCGTGCATCCGGGCCTGATGAAAACCGTGGCCGAGGCCATGGCGGCGTTCTACCAGAGCACGGTCGAACTGGGCGTATCGAATCAGGTGACCACTTTTACTGCTTCAGATTTCGGCCGTACGCTGAGCGGCAATAACGATGGCTCGGATCATGGCTGGGGCAGCATGCACTTCATGCTGGGCGGCGCCGTCAAAGGGGCGCGCTACTACGGCACCGCGCCAGTGGTGGCGACCAACGGGCCGGACGACGTCGGCCAGGGACGCTTGCTGCCGACTACCTCGATTGCCCAGTACGCCGCTACACTAGGCAGCTGGATGGGCGTCTCGAATAGCGACCTGCTGACCATGCTGCCATCGCTGGCCAACTTCAACGCCAGCAGCCGCAATCTGGGCTTCCTCTAAATCGCCGCGGGGCGCGGCGCCGCGCAACTGCGGCGGCGCCGATTCACTGAGCAACTGCTGCAGCGTTGCTTCACCGCGCTGCTGCAGCGGCGCAGATTTACTGTGCCGGCTGGACGTGAACCACCAGCGCACCGGGACGGGTGCTGATGCCCGCCAACGCAAACTGCATGCCGCCATAGCGCAGCTCATCCGGCTTGAGGGTGTACACCGCCACATCCCGCAACGACGATTCCGCCAGCAGATTGGCCACGCTGGCCACCTGATTCTGCTTGCCTTCATCCATGCCGCGCATCGCCATACGGTCCACATGGGCATCGCTCAGATAGATGGTATTGCGCGCCGTGTCGACTTTCAGGCGCCCCGACAGCTGCATGCTGCCCTGCCAGTTCTGGCGCGCCAATAGCGGCCGCACCTGCACATCGAGCGACAGCGACACTCTATCGTTTTCTGCCAGTATGGCCAGCTGCGGATGGCTCAATTCCAGCTCGAACACGCCCAGCACGCGCTCGTGCTGGGGGAATTTGCGCTCCAGATTCTGCTGCAGCTTAGCCTGCGGCAGCTCTACCTCGCGCGGGCCAACCAGCGTGGCGCATGCCGCCAGTGCAGCGCCACAGATCAGGGCCGCCGTCCAGCGGGAAAAACGGGTAATGGTGGTCATACGGAATTCCGCTAAGTCGATGATGCCGCCATTATGCCAGCCACACCGTCTATTTTCCCCCATTGAAAAATTTACTTGCAAATTCAAAACCTAGTGTTATAGTTCACTACAACACCACTCCATCAACACACAGCAAGGGGACTACATGTATGTCTGCGATAGGCTGGAATGACAATGCGCCGATTTATCGGCAACTCAAGGAGCGGGTTGTAGGCATGATGCTCGACGGCGTACTCAAGCCGGGCGACGCCCTGCCATCGGTGCGGCAGATCGCCGCCGAATATCAACTCAATCCCATCACGGTTTCACGGGCCTACCAGGAACTGGTAGACGAAACGCTGGTAGAAAAAAGAAGGGGACTAGGTATGTATGTGACTGAAGGCGCCCGCGACAAATTGCTGGCCTCGGAACGTGAACGCTTCCTGCGCGAAGACTGGCCTGCCATGCTCGAACGCATCCGCCGGCTAGGGCTCGATGTCGCCACCCTGCTGCAGGAGCCTGCAACGGGAGCAGTATCATGAGCGCCATCATCACCGCACGCGGCCTGCGCAAGCAGTATGGCAAGCGCAGCGCCATCGACAACCTCAACTTCAGCATCGAAGCGGGCCGCATCGTCGGACTGATCGGCCCCAACGGCTCGGGCAAGACCACCACCCTTAAAGCCATCCTCGGCCTCACCAGCTTCGAAGGCGAACTGTCGGTGCTGGGCATGGACCCGCGCCAGCAGCGCGACGCGCTGATGAACGACATCTGCTTCATCGCCGACGTGGCCATCCTGCCAAAATGGCTGAAGGTAAAGCAGGCGCTGGATTTCGTCGCCGGTGTGCACCCGCGCTTCGACCGCAGCAAGGCTGAAAAATATCTGGTCCAGACCAAGCTCGATCCCGAGATGAAGGTCAAAGCCATGTCCAAGGGCATGGTGGTGCAGCTGCATCTGGCGCTGGTAATGGCCATCGACGCGCGCCTGCTGGTGCTGGACGAACCCACGCTGGGCCTCGACATCCTGTACCGCAAGCAGTTCTACCAGCACCTGCTGGAAGACTACTTCGACGAGAACAAGACCATCCTGATCACCACCCACCAGATCGAGGAAGTCGAGCACATCCTCAGCGATCTGATGTTCATCCGCGACGGCAAGATCGAACTGTCCGCAACGATGGACGAAGTCAGCGAACGCTACACCGAAGTCATGGTGGAAGCGGCCAGCCTGGCGGCGGCGCAAGCGCTGCAACCGCTGCACCAGCGCGCCGTCTTCGGCAAAACCATCATGCTGTTCGATGGCGTGCCGCGCGAACAGCTGGCAAATCTGGGCGAACTGCGCACGCCGGCACTAGCCGACCTGTTCGTCGCTACCATGAAAGGAAGCTACGCATGAACACCATGAAATGGCTCATCAAGCGCGAAATGTGGGAACACAAAGGCATGCTGCTGTGGACTCCCGTCGTGGTGGCCAGCCTGGTCGCGATACTGGCCATCACCTCCATCTTCCTCGGCAAGAACGCCAGCTTCGCCGATGCGCAGCAAGCCTTTAGCATCGGCACCATCACCATCGAAGGCAAGGCCCGCATGGTCATGGTAGACACCATCGCGCACGGCTACATCATGGCCGCAGCACCGGTACTGGCCCTGCTTAGCCTGCTGGTGTTCTTCTACTGTCTGGGCGCCCTGCACGACGAACGGCGCGACCGCAGCCTGCTGTTCTGGAAATCGCTGCCGGTGTCGGATACCGCCACAGTGACCTCCAAGGCCATCCTGGCGCTGGTGGTTGCACCGCTGATCACCATGCTGGTGGCGATTGCACTGGCACTGGTGATACTGGTGGCAGGCTGCGTGCTGCTGCTCAGCCACGGCACCAACCTATTCGGCGGCCTGCTGCTCGATCCCGCCCTGTATCTGTCGCCGCTGCGCCTGCTTACGCTGCTGCCGGTGTACATCATATGGGCGCTGCCTACCGTGGGCTGGCTGCTGATGGTGTCGAGCATGGCACGTTCCAAGGTATTCCTGTGGGCTGTCGGCACGCCCGTCATCACCTCGCTGCTGCTGATGTGGGCCGACCGCATCCTCCAGCTGGGGCTGGACGGTGGCTGGTTCACCGCCCACATCACCAACCGCATCCTGCTCGGCGTCGTGCCCGGCAGCTGGATGGGCTTCGAAATGGACAACGTACTGCAGCATGTACGCAACGAACATCTGGCTCCGTTCGAATCGATCTACTACGCCTCCTGGCATACGCTGACCAGCCCATCGGCCTGGATAGGCGCTGCTGCCGGTCTGGCCATGCTGGCCATCGCCATACGCATGCGCCAGCGCCGCGAAGAAGTCTAGGCAGGCAGGGGTGCCGGCCTGCGTCGGCATCCTTCCCATTGTGGCCCAATCTGGCCACTGGCAACGCATATGTCGGATCCGCATCCGATTGCGCAACAAAATTCACCAGAAAGTTCTTCTAAGCAAGCCATTCTTGTTAGAATGATCGCAACATCGTTCTTATAGCAAGAGAATCATATGCGGCTCCCCGTCCTGACTGCTGCCTGTTTGGTTCTGCTTCAGCTACCGGCACGTGCCGAGCTGGTGCGTGCCTGCGCCGATCAGGCCGAGATGCCGCCATTTGTGTATGCCGAACGTGTTGATGGCCGCAAGAGCAACCGCATCACCGGCGCCAGTGTCGACCTGCTGCGCCGCATCGGCGAACGCAATGGCTGGCAGATTGAAGTCCAGCTGCTGCCGTGGGCGCGCTGCGTGGCGCAGGTGGCCAACCAGCAGATTCAGATCGCGCTCAATATCAGCGCCAGCGATGGCGTTTCGAATGCGCTGCAGACCAGCGATGCCTACTTCACTCTGCACAATGTGTACTACACCTCGCGCCGCGCCCGACCTGCCGGCATCAAGCTGGCCAAATTGTCCGAGCTGCAGAAATACCACGTGTGCGGCATGGGCGGCTATCGCTTCGAGGCCTATGGCATCAGCACGGCCAGCGTCGACCGCGGTACCACCATAGGCTACGAACAACTGATCAACAAGCTGCATCTGGGCCGCTGCGACCTGTTCATCTCCAACCGCGAAACCATGGCCGGACAGTATCTGATCAATCCGAAATTGCGCAGCATGCTGGTCGATGGCACCCTGGTGCAGCAGGCTTTGCCCGGCGTGCCCACACAAGAACTGTATTTCGGCGTAGCCGCCGATAGTCCGCAAGCAGGCGACCTGCTACAAAAACTCAATGCAGGAATGGAACGGCTGGAAAAAAATCATACTTTCGAGACCATGCTGGAGCGCTATCTACAATGACTGCCTACTCTGCCCGTCTGGCTGCACTGGCTATGCTGCTGCCGCTGGCCGCCGATAGCCTGGCCGACGACGATCTGCCCGCTGCCAGCGCCGCTGCTCCCGCAACGCTGGCACTGAACGGCTTCGGCACGCTGGGCCTTGCCCGCTCCAGCGAACGCGGCGCCGATTTCGTCTTCGACAATCTGCAGCCCAAAGGCACGGGCCGCAGCCATCAGTGGTCCAGCGATGTGGACAGCCGGCTGGGCCTGCAGCTCACCGCCAACCTCAACTCCAATCTGTCTGCCGTGCTGCAGATCGTCAGCGAATACCGCTGGGACGGCACCTACACGCCCATGGTCAACTGGGCCAATCTGCGCTATGCCATCACGCCTGCGCTCAGCGTGCGGATAGGCCGCATCGCGCTCGACAGTTTCATGGCTTCCGATTCGCGCAAGATAGGCTACAGCAATGTCATGGCGCGTCCACCCACCGAAGTCTATCGCCTGCTGGTGCTGCGCGATGCCGACGCCATCGACGCCACCTACCGCTACAGCGACCGCGATTTCGTCAACACCGTCACCGTGCTGTACGGCCAGCGCACCGTTACCAACACGCGCTCCGTCAACGTCCACTCGACCGATGTAGCAGGCGTATTCGAGCGCTTCGAACAGGGCCCGCTGACGCTGCATGCAGCCTACCAGCAGCGCCGCGTGGATAATCAGAATCCGCCGCTGGGCAAGTTCATGTCGCTAGGCGCGGCATGGGACCCGGGGCCATGGTTTGCTTCAGCCGAATGGGTCAAGGCCATCAACTTCAACGCTGCCAACCTCAAAATTATCCGTGCGGCGTGGTATCTGAATGGCGGTGTGCGGCTCGGCGATTTTTCGCCCTATGTCACGCTGTCGGAGTTGAAGCCGATATCCGAAACAGGCCAGGCGCCGGTGGGCCAGCATACTTATGCCGCCGGCGTACGCTGGGATGTGCGACGCAATGTCGATGTCAAATTCCAGTGGGACCACATCCGCCTCAACGACAATTCCTTCGGCACCCTGCAGAACGTCGCACCGGGTACCAGGCCGGGCGGCAAGGTCAACGTCGTCAGCCTGCTGACGGATTTCGTCTTCTAGGGAGGCCACGATGAAAGCGCTCCCCACCCTGCTCGCCAGCCTGATCCTGCCACTGCTGCTGGCCCTGCCCGCACAGGCGGAAATCATCGTCATCGTCTCGGCCAAAAACCCGGTACGTACGCTGAGCAACGAACAGGCCGTCGACCTCTTCCTCGGCAAAAGCAATAACTTCCCCAACGGTAGCAAGGCGGTACCGCTCGATCAGGCCGAAGGCGCCGGCATCCGCGACAGTTTTTACCGCAAGACCACCGGCAAAGGACCAGCCCAGATGAACGCCCACTGGGCCCGTATGCTATTTACCGGCAGGGCCCAGCCGCCCGTAGCCGTCAGCGACAGCGAAGCAGTGAAGAAGCTGGTGGCAGCCGATGCCAGCCTGATAGGCTACATCGACCGTGATGCGCTGGACAGCAGCGTGCGCGCCGTGCTGTCCCTCCATTGAAGAGATTATTCGAACTGGCGGCGGAACTCGGCAAACTGCGCACTCAGTTCCTCGACCTGCTGACGTAGCTGCTGCACTTCCTGCTCCAGCGCCGCCACGCGGCTGCCCTGCCCGCCCGGGCTGACCGAGCCGCCCAGACTGGCCGCCGTTTCTTCGCGCGCCAGCGCCGCTTCGCCACTCAGCAGATGACCGTAGCGCGGCTCCTTGGTGCCGGGCGCCAGCGGCAGACGCGATACCAGCGGTGGATATTTATCGATCAGGAATTGCAGCGCCTGTTCGACATCGGCCACGCTCTTGAATTCGTGCAGCCGCCCACTGCGGTTGCGGATCTCGCCCGCCGTCTGCAAACCGCGCAACATCAGCATGGTCAGCACGGCCAGCTTGTCCTGCTCCAGCGACCACTTGATGCGCATGCGGTGCTCGTACTTGGTCACGCGCGCACCGGCCTGCGTAATGCCATTGACGTACTTGGCCTGCATCAGCCGCTGCAGCACTTCCGCCACCATTTCTTCCGACAGCGACATCACCGGATCACGGCTGGACAACTGGTTACAGCCATTTACCAGCGCATTCAGCGACAGCGGATAGTTATCCGGTGTGAGTGCTTCTTTTTCGGCCAGCACAGCCAGTACACGGATTTCGTAAGGGTCCAGCAGCTCTACCCCGTCAGGCGACAATTCCATTCATGCTCCCTTATTCCACCAGCTTGTTGAGTTGATCGGAATTCAATTTATCACATTCGGCCAGCCCCTGACAGTGCAAGCCCGCCACCTTCAGCGTAGCCAGTATGCGCTCGATCTGCTGCTCCTGCGTCACCGCGTGATTGATCAGGCCATGCAGCGCCTTGCTGAGCGGATCGTCGCCGTTCGGCGTGACGCCATAAGCGCTGAACAGCTGGGCAGTGGAACTCAGATGGACTTCCTTCTGCACGATATGGGCCGGATTGCCCACCGCCGTAGCGCCTGCCGGCACCGGCTTGAGCAGCACGGCGTTCGAACCCACCTTGGCATACTCGCCCACCGTAAAGGCGCCCAGCACCTGCGCACCGGCGCCCACAATCACGCCGCGCTCCAGCGTGGGATGGCGCTTGGCGCCCGTGTGCAGCGAAGTGCCGCCCAGCGTCACGCCCTGATAGATGGTGCAGTCGTCGCCGACGACAGCAGTTTCACCGATCACCACGCCAAAGCCGTGGTCGATGAACACGCGCTGGCCTATCTGCGCACCAGGGTGGATTTCGATGCCGGTAATGATGCGGGCGAGGTAGGAAATGAAGCGGCCCAGCCACTTCATGCCGTGGTGCCAGCACCAGTAGGCCCAGCGGTGCATGACGATGGCATGCAGACCCGGATAGCAGGTCAGCACCTCCCAGCCGTTGCGGGCCGCGGGATCGCGTTCGATGATGCTGTTAATGTCTTGGCGCAAACGATGGAACATAGGAGAAACCGGAATAACCACTGAAACAACGATGGTAGCGTATTCAGTGCAAGGTTGCTGGACAGGCTAAAAAGCGGGGAGGACGCAGCGGGGAGGCACGGCGGCAGCCCCACTGGAGCGCCGCCGCAGGCAGAACGGGAAGTTTAAGCTTCCTGTGCCATACGCTGACGGCGCGCTTCGTACAGACAGACGCCGGATGCGACGGACACGTTGAGACTTTCGACCGAACCGAACATCGGGATATTCACCAGCACATCGCAGGTTTCGCGGGCCAGGCGGCGCATACCCTCGCCTTCCGAACCCATCACCAGCGCGCAAGGACCGGTAAAGTCGGCTTCGTACAGGCCTTTGTCGCCATCATCGGAAGTACCGATCAGCCAGATTCCACGGTCTTTCAGCTCGCGCAGGGTGCGGGCCAGATTGGTGACGGTAATGTAAGGCACGGTTTCGGCAGCGCCGCTGGCTACCTTGGCGGCGGTAGCGTTCAGGCCCACTGCACGGTCTTTCGGCACGATCACCGCGTGAGCACCCACACCGTCGGCCACCCGCAGGCAGGCGCCCAGATTGTGCGGATCGGTGATCCCGTCCAGCACCAGCAGCAGCGGCGGGCCATCGATGGCATCGAGCAGCTCGTCGAGGTTACGTGCCAGCGATAATTGCGAGGCAAACGCGATCACGCCCTGGTGGCGGCGCGTGCCGACGATCTTGTCGAGGCGCGACGAGTCCACCGGCATCACACGCACACCGGCAGCCTTGGCATTGGCCACCAGATCCTGCATGCGGCGGTCGGTCCGGCCCGCATCGATAAAAATCTCTTCCACGGACGATGCCTCGTGACGCAAACGCGAGGTCACAGCGTGGAAACCAAAAATCATTTTATTCTTCATTGTTTATCGCTTCTTCTTACTTTTTGAGGCAGCTTTGGCTGCCCGGGGTGCTACCGCAGCACTCGCTCCGGCATGTGTTTTATGGCCACTCTTGGCCTTGCTCTTGGCGGCTGGTTTGGCGGCTGGCTTGGCCGCAGCCTTGCCGGCCGCATTCAGCACTTTCTTCGGACCAGGACGCGCTGCCGGCACGCTAGGACCGGGACGGATATTGGTCTTGTCGGCCTTGGATGGCGCCACCGGCTTTTCCGCTGGCGCATCGAGACCGGCCAGACGCAGATCAATCTTGCGGCTTTCCAGATCCACCCGCACCACCTGCACGTGCACGCGGTCGGTCAGCTGGAAGGTCTTGCCGCTACGCTCGCCGCGCAGTTCGTGGCGCGCATCGTCGTACTGGAAGAAATCGGCGCCCAGATCGGTCACGTGTACCATGCCTTCGACCAACAGCTGATCGAGCTGGACGAAGATGCCGAAGCTGGTCACACCGGTAATCAGGCCGGTGTACTCGTCACCCAGCTTGTCCTGCATGAAGTAGCACTTGAGCCACGCTTCCACATCGCGCGAAGCCTCGTCGGCGCGGCGCTCGTTGGCCGAGCAGTGCACGCCCAGCGCATCCCACACGGTCAAATCGGCGGCCTTCTTCTCCTTGCCTTCGGCCTTGTCCTTGGCCTGCTGCTTGCGCGTGGCGTTCGACACGCTGGTATTGAGTACACTGGTGTCGGCCACTTTCGGCTCGTACTTCTTGCCATGCAAAATAGCCTTGATGGCGCGGTGCGTCAGCAAGTCCGGATAGCGGCGAATCGGGCTGGTGAAGTGCGCATACGCTTCATAGGCCAGACCGAAGTGGCCGATATTATCGGGGCTGTACACAGCCTGCTGCATGGAGCGCAGCAGCATGGTCTGCAGCAGCGACGCATCGGGACGTTGTTTCACCTGACGCATCAGCTCTGCGTAATCGCCTGCGGTCGGCTTGTCGCCGCCGTTCAGGTTCAGGCCTACCTGCTTGAGGAAGGTGCGTACCTGCTTGAGCTTTTCCACCGTCGGGCTGGCGTGGATACGGTAGGTGCCAGGATGCTTGTGACGGATCAGCAGATCGGCCGCACACACGTTCGCCGTCAGCATGCACTCTTCGATCAGCTTGTGCGCATCGTTGCGGGTGCGCGGAATGATCTTCTCGATCTTGCCGGACGGGTTGCAGACAATGTAGGTCTCGGTGGTTTCAAAATCGATTGCACCGCGCTCCGTGCGGGCTTTCAGCAGCGCGTGGTACACCTCGTACAGATTGAGCAGGTGCGGCACGATCTGCGGACGGCGTGCCGCTTCCGGCCCTTTGGTGTTGCCCAGTATTTCCGCCACTTCCGTGTAGGTCATGCGGGCGGCCGAGTGGATCACGGCCGGATAGAACTGGTAAGCCTTGATCTCGCCTTTGGCCGTCACCACGGCATCGCACACCAGCGTCAGACGGTCGACGGCAGGGTTCAGCGAGCACAGGCCGTTGGACAGTTTTTCCGGCAGCATGGGGATCACGCGGCGCGGGAAATACACTGAGGTACTGCGCTGCAGTGCGTCGGCATCGAGCGCATCGTTCGGTTTGACGTAGTGGCTCACATCGGCAATCGCGACGATCAGCCGGTAGGCCTTGCTGCGGCCGAGCTTGATCGGTTCGCAGTACACGGCATCGTCGAAGTCGCGCGCATCTTCCCCATCGATGGTCACCAGCGGCACGTCGCGCAGGTCGACGCGCTCGCCCCAGTCGGATTCTCTCACCACATCCGGCAGCTTGTTGGCCTGCTTGAGCGCAGCGTCCGAGAAAATGTGCGGTACGCCGAACTTGCGCACGGCGATTTCGATTTCCATGCCGGGATCATCCAGCGAACCCAGTACTTCGACGATCTTGCCCACCGGCTGCTTGAAGCGCATAGGCTGTTCCGTCAGCTCCACGCTGACTACCTGCCCTGCCTTGGCTTTACCGATCGAGCCTTCCACCAGCACATCATGGGCAATGCGCTGGTCTTCCGGCGCTACGATCCATGCGCCATTTTCGTTCAGCAGGCGACCAATGATGTGGGTATTCGCACGCTGCACCACCTCGACGATGGTGCCTTCCTTGCGGCCACGACGGTCGGTGCCGACCACGCGGGCCAGCACACGGTCGCCGTGCAGCACTTTCTGCATTTCCTTATCGGGCAGGAACAAGTCCTCGCCGGGCTCGTCGGGAATGACAAAGCCGAAGCCATCTTTGTGGCTGCTGACACGGCCGGCAATAAAGCCCGTCTCCGCTACCAGCGCAAAGCGGCCTTTGTCGTCGAGACCGAGCTGGCCATCGCGCTGCATGGCGTTCAGGCGGCGTGACAGCACGGCCTGCGCGTCGGCGCCGACTTTGAGCGCCTTGGCGACAGCACGCAGATCGAGCGGGCCTTGAGCGCTACGGAAAATGCCGAGGATATCCTCCCGGCTAGGAATGGTATGGGTAGTTTGATTCAAAAGTATTTCTATGGTTATATTGACAGTATTCAGAGGGAATCCGGCCTGGCAAAATCATCGGGTGCATATATATGCCGCGACGACAGCCGTAGTGTACTTGGAAACGCCCTGAAAGACTAATTTGCCCCCGGCTCCGGCCGGAGGCGCCAAAAGATTTTTTACGCGAGCCTTTGACAAGCGGAAAATTTCCTCTATAATCTTGGTCTCTTGCAGCGACAACGTTGAAAAACAGAGTCAAAGCAGGATCTGCTAGACAGGGTTGATGTGCAGTAAGGAACGAAAGTTCATCTGGCGCGATACTCTCCCCGTCGTTATAATAGCAGAGTTGTTAAGCAGTATCAGTGCCCACGTGGCGGAATTGGTAGACGCGCATGGTTCAGGTCCATGTGCCGCAAGGTGTGGGGGTTCGAGTCCCTCCGTGGGCACCACAGAATTCCGCAGAAAAGCCTTCATGAGCGCAAGCGATTGAAGGCTTTTTTCATTTCCGGCTCTCTCACCTCGATTAGTGCGGATGCCACGGCGACCAGCTTAGTCAAGAACCAGAGGAATAACTCGCCACCCATCCTGCAAGCAAATCATTGCGAACAAGTCTGTCCCGCTCAAACCCATCCAGCATCCAAGCAGGTGAGGATGCGCGTATTTTTAGACTGGCAAGAATGCTATTCTGTCCGGAATTGCCGAGCTCGGCGATTTGTGAGCCGAGTCGGGGAAAAAAAGGTTGTATGCATGCCCAAAACTATTGCAGTCCGCATTTGGCAAGCCCTCATACTTTCTGGTGCTTGCGGCCTTACGCATGCCGCAGGAGACGGTGCCGCCATTGAGAAGAGCATGCTGCTTGATTGCACCACGCTGGCAAAAGCCATCAACCTCTCAAACCCCAGAATAGGGATTGACTTGCGAGGGATTACTCCCCTCGTGACCTGGCGTGCATCTTGTGCGGAGAAACCCCCGACAGGACCCGGCAATGTAACCGCACTGTGCGAAGCAGCACGTGAGCCAGATAAGGGGCGGGAACGAGTCTTCTTTTGGCAAAAATCAGTTCACGGGAAACACCATCAGGGCTACTACTTTTGCGAACCGTCCACGCCTTGACCGGGCATTTACGGCAATTGCCATATCTTGACAAATCCAGCGCCGCTGAAACGCGCGATATAGACCGAAAAAGGGAAGGCAGAGCATCTTCAAGTCAGAGGCCGCAATGATCGAATAAAGCGGCCTCCTTGCATTTACGGTGCGGAAATAAGTATTAGACCGCAACGCGCTTGCGCACGCCCCAAGCAAGCACTCCCAGACCCAGCATCAGCATGGCATAGGATGCCGGCTCCGGAACGGCGCTAATCGTCCAGCTGCCGTTGGCGTTACTGTCATGCATCCAGATCCCACCTGGAGGATGCTTGTCATCGGTATAGTACAAGCCAGCTTCAACAAAGGTCGTACCTATC
>Ga0187842_1000707_pt1 | contig 16098 bp, 20 predicted proteins | sample SpaLakP09_SKY_41_FD_134514 | JGI IMG/M metagenome (GOLD analysis project Ga0187842, IMG submission 134514) | Oligotrophic lake water microbial communities from Sparkling Lake, Wisconsin, USA - SP09_SKY_41 | ecosystem: Environmental > Aquatic > Freshwater > Lake | place: USA: Sparkling Lake... | reverse complement strand
GACGATGTCCACGGATGGCCAGCCGATCCGCTTGTCCGTTGTCTCGACTGGCGATGTCCAGCCTGCCGCGTTTCGGCTGGCACTGACCCAGGCGGATCTCGGCAGCGCTGTGCCAGGTGCCGACCTGGCATTGGCTGCACAGCTGGATGACCTGGTCGCGATCTGGCTACAGGTGGATTGTGCTGGTCTCAGCACAGGCGCGCATACCGGTTTGACGATCAGCAGTAGCGAAGTGAAAGAGGTCGCGCTATGAGCGGAATGAGCAAGCAGGATGCCGACATTATCGGCAAAGCGCTGCAGCAGCCAGCTTCCTTGGCCAAGCGGTTGCCAGCACTGCCGGCGCGGGGTGGGATTCCCAGTTCCACCGCAAAGGGCAATGCCGCTCAGCCGGCCATTGCAGCGACAGGCAGCGGGATTGACTCGCCGCTGACAGAGTCCAGCCGAACCAACTACGGCACCACCTATGTGACGACATCGGATGGTCTGTTCTCCATCGCCTTCACCGCAGTCAAGCAGCTGACGATGAAAGATGCGGCCAACCGTACCGTGATTTTTAACTATCAGGAGCCAACGGCATGATCAAGCTGTTCAACAACCTGTCCCGTACTTTTGCGTCCGGTTTAACCGGCATTGATAGCCTGTCGCGAGTCGATGCCAACCCGCTATTAGCGCTGCTAGGGCTGTATTTCCCCAATGACGATGCCTACCTCTTTGACAGTTGGTCCGGGCTGTATTCGCGTGGGCTGGCTCCCTTTTGTATCGAGTCGCTAGATGGCATGTACCGGGAAATCTTTTATATTGACCTGGGCCGCAAACGACTTGAGTTTCAGGATGTGCCGCTGTTTGACTCAGTCAATAATACGAGCGATCTCTTGTCCTGGCCGGATCGCTTTGACTGGTCTGGAATTCCCTGCCGGGTGTTCAGCACCATGCCCGCAGAGTTGCTGGAAATGGCCAGCCATGGCTATGTGCATCGGAATCGTGACGGTGGCACCTTTGATCTCTATTTGCCCGCCATGCGACTGGATGTCTCGTCTGGTAGCGATGAGACCTCAATAACAGTAAGCCTGCGCAGTGACGGGGCATGCCCGGCATCCTTCCGTTTCCGAGCCGATGGCATTCCGCCGAATGGTACAACCCAATTAATCAACTCGGGCCAGTTTGTCGATGGCACAGGTGCTGCTGTCAGCTTCCCGACGTTCGGTGCGGGTGGTCTCAAATTGTGGGAAATCGAGGGTGTGGTTGACCTTGCCACGACGACCGCAACCATCACCCGTGATACCCGGATTGCCGCATGACCATCAGCACCTTGCTGCAGTCCCCTGCCTCGGATGCCCCTAGCGGGTTCTATTTGCATGGACTTGCCACCGGAGCCAGCCTGCAGACAAGCGATGGCAAGACAGTGAGCTGCCCTTATCCGGTCTATGTCGGGGATGGCTCATGCTACCGACTGGACGTACCAGGCTTTGTGCCGCCCAGTTATCCCGCCGCCGTCACCGCTGCCAATGAGGCTGCTGGACGGTATTTCCTGCCCTATGTCATCACGAGTGGTCGAGACTTCGGCAAGCTGCCAGCGGGCTGGGGTGGCTACGATTTCAGCGTGGCATTTTCGTTTGGCACCAACCGCAACGTGATTGCCACCATTCAGGGCAATGACCTGCTGTGGTGTGAAAACGCGGGCTATGCGGACAAGCCGGTGCATGTGATCCGCCAATTCTTTCCAGATCGCCCAGCAGGCACTGTGATGTACTTTGAGGACATCTACGGGCAGCGGGCCATTATCCGCACTGGCGTGGTGACGGGAAACCAGCAGGCTGAATATCGGGTGAACTCGGTGAGCCAGGCCGGGCTGTTCCTGGAGCAGCCGCAGCCGTCCTGGTACGAGCTGCGATGTGATTGGCCAGTTGAACAAGCCGCCCCTTCATTTGCCATGAGCAAACTGGCGGTAACGGATGACTTTAGCCGCACATGGGGGACTGTTTCGCCGAGTCACCGTGTTGGTAGTGAAGATGGTGCTAGTCATACTTGGGAAAGCATCACTCTGACCGGATCAGATGGTGATCCGCTTTACGCTACGCGGTTCGAAATCGACATGATCAAGGCCAGTATCTATGTCGCGCCCCAGCACAGGCTCATCAAGCGAACTATCGGCTACAAATACGATAAGGCTGGGATAGCCCAGCCAATCAACCTCAGTATTGATGACGACATTACCGCCACGACCGCCATTGTTGATGTAACCGACCTGGTGCCATATGGCAGCATGTGGGGAGATGGCTGCCGTATTACCTACCAACGGCACACAAAGGCCGCGCTGGAGTATGCAGGGGCCATGGTTGCCCGTTCAGACATCCGGCAAACGATCTGGGACTGGGTCAATCTGGGTGAGGATCTGTTGGGCATGTACTCCGGGACTATTATCAAGCTGGATGCTCAGGAGGCGCTCAAGTGCCGGCCTGGTTATGTGCGCTGCTCCAATAGGCTATGGATTTTATCGTTGCTTAAAACCCTACCAACTGCCGCCGCCAGGGGCACCACCGCGTGCCAGTTCTTCACGATTGATGATGGCGTGATGCATCAGACAGCCACCTATCAGCCTTACCTTGAGAATGTCGGCACGGTGTTCATGCTGTTCCATCCGATGATGGCCGGCACCGTGCATCCCGTCAGTGGTGAGGTGGCGGTCAAGAATGGCCAGGCCTTGCGGTGGGTGTAGGCTGCCGCCTCACAATGCAAAACCCCGCGCAAAACGCGGGGTTTCATGCTCAATCGAGTCAGAAGACAAGATCAAATGGCCGGTAACTGAGGCAGGGTGATATTCCTACCACCATCCGAGTTGTTCAGATTTTTCTGAAGGGCAACACCCCAAGACTTTGCCAGCTCAATAGTGGGCTTTTCGTTCTCCTGCACAAGGGTGACATCCCAGTTGCGGTTACTTGTTTTCCCATCCATGTCTGGGTTAATCCAGAGTGCCACATTCACGTACCATAGTGCCTGATAGTAGTCTAGGCGTGTATAGATCAAATCTTTTGGTACCGCGTTGCCGCTTGATAGAACGGTTTTGACCACCTGTTTTGCCCAAGATGCATTACTTCTTATAAATCCATGGATAGGTTCTACAGTAAGGCACTGAGGTGATTTAGCAGTTCCATCGAGTGTGTCATGAAAATACAGGTGGCGAGATGCGAGTGCGGTGACGTTGCATGGATCATCACGCCAGCCGGGCCGATTGCTTGTCAAATCCGCAATAGGAGCATTCAGTCGTAGCATTGCTCGGATCTTGCCGTGATCATACTGAGCCAGAACAGCCGTACGAACAGGAATGGGGCTATGTAAGCTTGTCGCTCCCCAGGTCACTGCTTCATCCGTAGTGGAGACAACCTGCCAGCTGCCATCAGGCAGGCTGATACTATGTATACCAATGGATACTGGACCAGTGACAGTATCACCTGCATTGACTGTCTGTAGATCCATTGCTGCAAATGCGTGGTAACTATAGAAGAAAGAAGCAATTACAGGAATAAGGTGGCTAGCTCTCATGCTGTCCTCAGTCAAAATAGCGGTAAAAATGATATTTGGATTAAATTCTATCACCTACTTGATAGCTTTGATTAAGTAATGATGGCTGCTATTTGATACGAACCCCTTCCCCCGTTCCTCTTTCGCAGAAACACCGGACACTTGGCACTCAATGTCCGGTGTTTTGTTTTGAGAGGCCACCTTGCTCCCCTATGTCCGTAAAGACCCGCTAACCATCGTGCAGGGCTGCACTTTCCTGCATACCTGGGAATGGATTGCGGGTGGTCAGCCTGTCGATCTGACTGGGGCTGAATTCGAGCTGGTCGCCAAGGCCAGTACAGATAGCAGTACCACTCTGATCCATCTCACGACCGCTAATGCCGGCATCACGGTGAGCGGCAATGCCATCAGCCTCCGCATCGAGGAGGACATCACCCGTGCATATACCTGGCGCAATGCCGTTTTTGATTTGCGGGTGACATGGCCCGGCACAGAGCCGCGCCGGGTCGATCCATTCATGACGGGCCGGCTTGAAGTTCGTCCAGGTGTATTGGTATGACCGAGGTGATTGAATTGACTCCGGCCCCAGCGCGAGAGGTGCTAGAGGTCGTGGTTACCGAGCGTGAAACCATTGTTGAAGTGGCACGGCAAGGTCCACCGGGGCCGCCAGGTGATGCTGGATTCGACGTAGACCTCAACCTGATCTATCAGATCGCTAAACTCTAGGAGTGCAAATGTCTCTGCAAACACGTATTACCGAACTGGCCCAAGGCATCGCAGCAGACATCAAGTCGCTGAAGGCAGTCCAAGGCAATCTGAATGCTCTCAATACCACGGCAAAAGCTAGCCTAGTTGCAGCGATTAACGAGGTACTGCAGTTGGCTCAGGCGGCAGGCTCTTCGTCTGGCGCAACGATCAATGATGCAGAAACCAGTGCAGGTTCGACGTTCTCATCCAGCAAGATCACCACTTTACTCGCGGAGCTAAAGAACCAGATTCTGGGTGGTGCTTCGGCCGCCTATGACACGCTGCAGGAAATTGAGGCCAAGCTGGGGAGTGACGATACAGCCCTGGCCAACCTGCTGACGGCGGTCGGTAACCGGATCAGCTTTGCCGATGCCCAGTCGCTGACGACGGCGCAGCAGCTGCAGGCGTGTACCAATCTGGGTATCGGTGATCCGACCACCGACTTCTTGGCTGCGTACACTGTGGCGAAGAGCTGATCGATGTCTAGTGTGGTCGGCAGAATCATTGCGGCGTTTCAGTCCGTCGCCGCCGATATCAAGTCATTGCGCCAGATAGCGCCAACCTGCCTGGTCAACTTCAACGGCTCTGGCAGTACCCCGACTATCCGCTGGGGGTATAACGTTGCCAGCATTACCAAAGTCTCCACTGGACGTTACCGGGTTAATTTTACGACCCAGATGGCCAATATAAACTATGTGGTGGCTGGCTCACCGACGAGTGCCGGGTTGACCGACGCCAACGGCATCGTGCGGGCACGCGGAGGGGGGATGACTGTGGACTATGTGGAGATTGTTACTGGCCCTGGCGGCGTAACTTCACTATCTGACTACGACACCATCAGCGTGATGATATTTGGGGGGCGTTAATTTAGTGATTTTGCAGACTGTTTTGCACTTGTATCAGTGACGACTCAGTGCAAAAGCGTGCGCGAAACTGTGCAAAAGAGTCTGCGACGTTACACCCGACACGCTAGTTTGCGGAGCGAAAATCTGATTGCGAAGCAAACAAAACGGGCCTTGTATTTCTACAAGACCCGTGGAATATGGTGCCGGCGGCAGGAATCGAACTCGCGACCCCCTGATTACAAGTCAGGTGCTCTACCAACTGAGCTACACCGGCGAAGGGCTGAAATATAGCGTCTTGCCCCTTGGCTGGCAAGCCCGTCAGTGCATTTTTTTATGCTTCTTGATCGGCTTTTTCGCTAGCTTATTGTTTTTGCTTGATTTGTGATGAGCGGGCTTGGCGGTGTTTTTTTTGCCTGCCGTCACTTTGCCGGCAGGCTTGTGTGTTGCCGCGGCCGCGTGCTTGCCATGCTGACGGTGCTGCCCCTTGCCCGCGGCATGATGCTTGCGGCTGGACGGCTTGCTGGCTTTGCGGTGCGTATTGGCGGTATTGGCCCGACTGACTGATGCATGATGCGCTGGCTTCTTGGCAGACTTGAGCGGTGCGCTTGGCACATCGCCCGGCAGCGGGATGTCTTCGGTTTCTGCATGGGCGAAGCCGCCCAGCAGCAGTGCACCCAGCAACAGGGCAGTGCGAATAAATGAATGATTCATGGTGAAGTCTGGGCCCTTAATGGTTGGCCATCTGGCTTGATGAACATGGATGCAAGGTGGCAATACTAGCATGGCTTGTCTGCGGCATCACCCAGCCGGGGCCAGGGCATTGCCCTGGCCGTGTGCTCCATTACGATACGCATGTGCATTCAATTTGCATTTGAATGGGCAATTACTCCGACAAAGCTGATGCCGTGGGCTTATAAATAATGCTAAAGACATTTGCTTCGCAAAGGAGCGCATTTCATGCCCGGCTTTTTTTGCACACTGCTGGCACTCGGCCTGCTGCTCATGCCCGACCTTGCCCGGGCAGCAGAACCAAGCCAGGTCATCATGCTGGAATGCGACTATCTCCCCAGCATCTGCAATCAGCCAGACCAACCCAGCCCCGGGGTGATGATAGAAATTGGCAACGAAGTGATACGCCGGGCCGGCTTTACTCCTCAGACCAGAATTCGCCCTTGGAACCGCGCCATGCGCGAGGTGATCGCCAGCCGCAACGCCATCATCATTTACTTTGCCCGCACACCTGAGCGAGAACCGCTGTTTCACTGGATTGCCATCATCAATCGCACAGATTTCAGATTTTTCACCCGCGATGGCGCTGCGCCATGCAATACCTTGCAGCAAGCTGCTGCCGGGCGCATCGGCGTACGCAGTGGTTCCAGCGTGCTCAGCTGGCTGGCGCAACAAGGCATGCGCACACAACAAATCGAACAAGGCCAGCTGGCCGATATGGCCAAAATGCTTAAGGCTGGCCGTGTCGACAGTTTTCTGGGCAGTGCTGCCACCTTCAAACCCAGCTACCAACAAGAAACCGGCGCCATGCCGGTAGAAGGCAACGTGGTCTACAGTAGCGAAAACTGGATTGCCTCCGGTCCACTCTTTCCGCCCGAAACCGCAGCCAAGCTTGCCAATGCCCTCAGTCGCATGAAAGAAGACGGCTTTATCGAGCAGGTCATGCGTAAATATGTCAAGTAAATACAACGCATCAGGCAGCTGAGTGCAGCCTCTCACCCCCATGGACAAGCACGCCGGACAGGATACTTGTCATTCGGCCGTCACTGCTGCGCGCACGCTCCAGCAGGCCAGCACACCCCATAGCACAGCCAGTGCATTACCCAGGGTGAATAGCACATGAAAAACCTTGGGTGCTGCGAACCAGCCTTCCAGATGATTTTCTCCCAGCAGCAAGGACAAGCCACATAACAATAAGGTGACATTACGCTTGGTACGCAGATCCGGCTGATGGGCAGCCCAGCCAAAGACAAAGGCGAGCAGCAAGTCGAAGTAAGCAATTTCCCGCTGCCAGTGTGGGGACGCGGCCCAGGTAGTGCCAGCAGCAGTCCATGCTGGCTGGGCAATGTGGGCCAGTGCCGCACCAACAGCCGTACTGGCCCACAGCCGCAGCAAGATGTCGAAGCGGGCGCATCCTGAGGATGATGTAGTGGCGGGCTGGCGTTTCATCGGCAAGGGCTTTCTGCAAAACTGCTGTAGCTCCTCTGTCGAATAATGGCGAGGAGCGTGGTTTGAAGTAAATGGCAGATGATAATACTTGCATGTCATGATTGGCCATTCTCAAGAAAAGCCAGCATGAAACGCGCCCTTCTACTTCGACCTGCCCCCTCGCCTGCCAAACCCTGTACGCAGAATGCCCACCGCCTGGAGGCTGTGTGGCCCACGACGAAGTGCGTGACTGGCTGAGATAATCTGCGTGATGTGAATAATCATTCCTACGGCGGGAGCTGTTCCGCATGCAGGACCGCAGTGGACAATGTGCTTGTCTGGCTTGGCTGAGGCGGCTTTGCATGGGCTGCACAGCAAACACGGTTCCGGTATAGTAAAGCCCATCTCATTCACCTACCCGCTTACCCAAGCCCAATAAAAGCAATTTGGGGTGGGAAAGGGGGTGGCAAATAGCTGGAAAGTTAATTAAATCCAGTAAATTCAAGGGTTTATGCAATCATGCTGCTAATGATCGATAACTACGACTCGTTTACCTACAATCTGGTGCAATACTTCGGCGAGCTCCAGCAAGAGGTAAAGGTGTTTCGCAATGATGAAATCACCCTGGAACAAATCGAGGCCTTGCAGCCGCAGTACCTGGTGATTTCCCCCGGCCCCTGCACCCCGAACGAGGCCGGGATTTCAGTGGCGGCCATCAAGCATTTTGCCGGCAAGCTACCCATCATGGGGGTGTGCCTGGGTCATCAGGGGATTGGCCAGGCTTTTGGCGGCAAGATCATTCACGCCAAGCAGCTGATGCATGGCAAGGTGTCGCCGGTGCATCATCACAATATCGGCATGTTCCGTGACCTGCCCAACCCGGTCAGCTGCACCCGCTATCACTCGCTGGTGATCGAGCGTGAAACGCTGCCGGACTGTCTGGAAATCACCGCCTGGACCGACGATGGTGAAATCATGGGCGTGCGCCACAAAACCCTGCCCATCGAGGGTGTGCAGTTCCATCCCGAGTCCATCCTGACCGAGCATGGCCACCGCATGCTGGACAATTTCCTCAAGGAATTCGCCTGAGCGAATGACTGACGGCCCCGCCCAGTACTGACGGGGCCTCTTTGCCGTGCTGCCAAGACAGCCCCGCCCGCGATTCAAGGACCCTCATCATGCTGACCCCCCAGGCCGCCCTCAACCGACTGATTGACGGCAACGAACTGTTTTTTGACGAAATGCTGGACCTGATGCGCCAGATCATGCGTGGCGAGCTGACGCCGGCGCAGACGGCTGCCATTTTGATTGGGCTGCGCACCAAGGTGGAAAGCGTGTCGGAAATTGCCGCTGCCGCCACGGTGATGCGCGAGTTCGCTACCCCGGTGCCGGTCAGCCGGCGCGAGCATCTGATTGATACCTGCGGCACCGGTGGCGACAAGAGCCATACCTTTAATATCTCCACCACCTCGGCATTTGTGGTGGCTGCCGCCGGGGCACGAGTAGCCAAACATGGCGGGCGTTCGGTATCGTCCAGCTCCGGCAGTGCCGATGTGCTGGAGCTGCTGGGGGTTAATCTCAACCTCAGCCCGGAACAGGTGGCTCGCTGCATCGATGAAATCGGTGTCGGCTTCATGTTCGCCCCCAATCACCACAGTGCGATGAAGCATGTTGCCCCCATCCGCAAGGAGCTGGGCGCGCGCACCATCTTCAATATCCTGGGACCGCTGACCAATCCGGCCAACGCCGATCACCAGATCATGGGGGTATTCCACCCTGATCTGGTCGGCATCCAGTCGCGGGTGTTGAAGCAGCTGGGCAGCAAGCATGTGATGATCGTGCACGGCCTGGACGGGCTGGATGAGATCACCCTCAGCGACCGCACCATGGTGGCCGAACTGAAAGACGGCCAGATCGAGGAATATATCCTGGACCCGCGTGAGCTGGGTTTCAGCTTCTTCGAACTCAAAGATATCCAGGCCACCAGCGCCACCGCGTCGCGCGACATCCTGCTGTCGGTACTGGACAACCAGCCTGGTCCGGCGCGGGACATCGTCCTGCTCAACGCCGGCGCAGCGATTTATACTGCCGACATTTGCGCCACGCTGCCGGAAGGCATTGCGCTGGCGCGGGAAGTGCTGGCCAGCGGCCAGGCGCGCGCCAAGCTGCAGCAACTGATAGACCTGAGCCAGTCACTGGCTGGCTAAACCCTGCTTTTGCACATCTGGCCACCGGTGTGGCCGGATGGTTTTACCATTGATTCCTGCTTCTCGAGATATTGCCTACCATCATGCGCACACCATCCCAAGACATTTTCAAGGCTTACGATATCCGCGGCATTGTCGGCAAAACGCTGACCGTTGAAGCCGCCCAGCAAATCGGCCATGCCATCGGCTCGGAAGCCGTGGAACGCAAGGTCAAGGCCATCGTCATTGGCCGTGATGGCCGCCTGTCCGGCCCCGATCTGAGTGATGCACTGGCCCGCGGCATCCGTGCCGCCGGGGTCGATGTCATCGATGTCGGCCGCGTGGCCACCCCCATGCTGTATTTTGCTGCGTACGAACTGGGCACGCTGTCTGGCGTCATGGTGACTGGCAGCCACAATCCCCCGGACTACAACGGCTTCAAGATGATGCTGGCCGGCGACACCCTGGCCGGCGAAGACATCCAGGCGCTGTACCAGCGCATTGCCAGCGGCGATCTGACGGAAGGTGCCGGCAACTATAGCACCCATAATATTGCCGAAGCCTACCTGACACGCATCACCAGCGATATCAAGCTGGAACGCAATATGAATATCGTGGTGGATTGCGGCAATGGCATCGCCGGTGACTTTGCCCCGGTGCTGTTCCGTCGCCTGGGCTGCCGTGTGCGCGAGCTGTTCTGCACCGTGGATGGCACCTTCCCCAATCACCACCCGGACCCGGCCAAACCGGAAAACCTGCAGGACGTGATCGAAGCCCTGGCCAAGACCGACTCCGAACTGGGCCTGGCTTTTGATGGCGATGGAGACCGCCTGGGCGTGGTCACCAAAGAAGGCAACATCATCTGGCCAGACCGCCAGCTGATGCTGTTTGCCGCCGACGTGCTGGAACGCAACCCCAAGGCCAAGGTGATTTACGACGTCAAATCCACCCGCCTGCTCAAGCCGTGGATTCTGGAAAACGGTGGCGAGCCGGTGATGGCGCGCACCGGTCACAGTTTTATCAAGGCCAAGATCAAGGAAACCGGTGCCCTGCTGGCCGGTGAGATGAGTGGCCATGTGTTCTTCAAGGAACGCTGGTATGGCTTTGACGACGGCATGTATGCCGGCGTGCGCCTGCTGGAAGTGCTGTCGCGGGTGGAAGACCCGAGCGCTGTGCTCAATGCCCTGCCCAATGCCATTTCCACCCCGGAACTCAACCTCAAGATGAAAGCGGAGGGCGAAAATCACGCCCTGATCGCCAAGCTGCAACAGACGGCCAGCTTTGACGGTGCCGAGGAAATCAACACCATGGACGGCCTGCGCGTGGAGTATGCCGATGGCTTTGGCCTGGCGCGCGCCTCCAACACCACCCCGGTGATCGTGCTGCGTTTTGAAGCGGATAATGCCGAGGCGCTGGAACGCATCAAGGCCGACTTCCGCCGTGTGCTGGCCACCGCAACGGATGCCAAACTGCCGTTCTGAACGGAAATAGTGCAGCAGCGGCCGCTTGCCCTATAATGGCGGCCGAACCAGACCACAAGGGACATGGCAGGCCATGTCCCCTGTCATTATTGACAAGGGTTGGCCCACTGCGGCGCCCTGTCCAGAAAGGATGAGCATGTACGCCCAGGCTGCCAGCAGCTTTACCACCGTGCGCGATCTGCTGCGTTTTGCGGTGTCGCGTTTCAATCAGGCCGGCCTGACCTATGGCCACGGCACAGACAACGCCCATGATGAAGCCGCCTACCTGATTCTGACGACGCTGAAGCTGCCAATCGAACGGCTGGAGCCCTATCTGGATGCACGCCTGCTGCCCACGGAAGTCAAGGACGTCATCGACCTGATCGAACGCCGTGCCGAAGAAAAAGTACCGGTGGCCTATCTCACCCACGAAGCCTGGCAGGGCGAATTCAGCTTCTATGTGGACGAACGCGTGCTGGTGCCGCGCTCCTTCATTTACGAACTACTGGGCGAGCCGCTGCAGCCGTGGATCGAACACCCGGAACTGGTGCACCGCGCACTGGACCTGTGTACCGGATCTGGCTGCCTGGCCATCCAGCTGGCCCATCACTACCCGGATGCCGAAATCGACGCCGTCGACATTTCGCTGGATGCACTGGAAGTGGCAGCCATCAATGTGCAGAACTACGGCCTGGAACAGCAGATCCAGCTGATTCACAGCGATTTGTGTGAAGGCCTGGAAGAAGCCTACGACCTGATCATCGCCAATCCGCCCTATGTGGATGCCGAGTCGGTGGATGCCCTGCCGCAGGAATACCTGCACGAGCCGGAAATTGCCCTGGGTTCCGGCGAAGACGGCCTGGACGCCACCCGTGAAATCCTGCGCCGCGCGCCGGAACTGCTGACCGAGCACGGCGTGCTGCTGGTGGAAATCGGCCACAATCGCGAGATGCTGGAAGAATGCTTCCCCAACCTGCCCTTCATGTGGATGGAAACCGCCAGCGGTGACGGCTTTGTTTTCCTGCTGACCCGCGAAGACCTGATCAACGGTCTGGCGCTGGACGAAGCCACCGAATAAGGCCAGTACTCGCTGCAATAGCAAAAGCCGGACAGCTGTCCGGCTTTTTTGCGTTTCAATACCCAAGCTCAGTGCGTGAAGCCGTAATTCCAGACCAGCAGGCTGCTGGTAAACAGCATGATCAAGCCGATGGCGCAATCCAGTACGCGCCAGCTGCTCTCCTTCTGAAAAAAGGGTGCCAGTTTGCCGGCAAAAAAACCAATGCCGGCGAACCATGCTACCGAAGCCGTGATGCTGCCCAGAATGAAGGAAGGCGCAGCCTGGCTGCCATATACCGATGCCACGCTGCCGATCAGGATCACTGTATCCAGCCAGACATAGGGATTAAGCAGCGTCACCAGCAAGATGGTGCGAATGGCACGTTTGCGGTCACGTTCCACCGAGCCTTCCAGCTTGAGCGCACCGGGATGCGCGGCAGCGCGGAAGGATTTGAAACCCAGCCACAGCAAGAAGGCCGCCCCCAGCCAGGCTACCGTCTGCACGAAACCAGGAATGGCACCAATGATCTTGCCCATGCCCAGCACCCCGCAGCTGATCAGCAACACATCCGCCACAATGCAGATCAACACGATGGGCAGGATATGGCTACGGCCGATCCCCTGGCGGATGATAAAGGCATTTTGGGGGCCAATACCCACGATCTGGCTGGTGGACAGACCCAGTGCCGCCAGATAGACATTTAAATTGAACATGATTTTCTCGCCATGCAAGCGGCCGCCCTGCCGGTGGGCAAGGTGTGCCATGAATAGGCGCGTAGCTTAGAGTCAATTTGAATAGAAGTTAAGCTAATAATTTTTATACGCAATAAGAAATTTTAATTTCAAGCTTCGCCCTGGCAGGCGCGGTATTCCAGTAAGCCCGGCAACTGGCTCTTGAAGAAGTCAATCAACACCCGCACTGCCGGTGACAAACCGCGGCGGGTCGGATACAGCATCACCAACCGTCCATCCTTGGGCCGCCACTGCGGCAGCAGCAACTGCAAGCGGCCATCTGCCAATTCCTCCGCGCAGCTATACAGTGGCAACCCGGCCACCCCCAGCCCAGCCAGTGCCGCCTGCTTCAGGGTTTGGACATTGTCGCTGCGCAGCAGCACATTCACCCGCACATCCTGGTAGCTGCCAGATTCGTGACGTAATAGCAAGGCATCCGTGCCACCATCCAGCGGGCCGAACTGCAGGCTGCCCCGCCCCTCCAGTTGTTGCGGCCATAGAACATCACCTGCTTGCGCCAGCCATGCCGGCGTGGCCAGCAAACCCCACTGCGCCGTACACAGGTTGACTTGCACCAGGCTGGAGGATGTCTGATCGAAGTCGACACCGCGCACCACCACATCCACGCCCTCTTCCAGCAAGTCAACCTGGCGGTTACTGGCCTGCACGGACAGCTTCACCTTGGGATAACGCTGCATGAAATCGGGCAGCAAGCGCGACAGTACCGCATCGGCAATGGCAATCGGCACGCTCAGTCGCACCTGGCCGCTGGGCTCCTGCTGGCGCTGGCGCACGGCAGCCTCGCCCGCCTGCGCCTCGGCCAGCATGGCCAGGCAGTGGGCATACAGCGCTTCGCCAGCATCGGTCAGCCGCAGGCTGCGCGCATTGCGCTGCAGCAGGCGCGTTTCCAGTCGTTCCTCCAGCAAGCTGACCCGGCGTGAAATGCGCGACTTGGGCAGGCCCAGGCTGCGGGCGGCAGCGCTGAAGCCCTGGCGCTGCACCACCTGGGAAAACAGAAACAGATCATTCAAATCAAGTGCGAGCGGGATCATGGTGTTCTCCTTACCGGCATTCTGGCATTTATCGTTCCACTGGCGGAACGATAAATACGATTTTTCCTATATTTTAATCATGGTGGCCTTATCCATAATACCTCCACGCAATCAAGCCTTTCGTACAGTCCCCACCCAGACCAGGCAGAACGAGCAGGGGCAGATTGCTTCAACCACAATGCAAAGGACCACGCCATGAAAATCCGTCAACTGCTTTCCGCCACTCTGATCGGCCTCGCCACCCTGTCCGCAGTCAGCGTCTCGCTACCGGCCGCAGCAGCCACCACAACAGCCGCCCAACAAAACGCCAACCTCAGCATGCTGTCGCGTGACAATGCCGTGCTGCTGCTGGTTGACCATCAGGTCGGCCTGATCAGCGGCGTGCGTGACACCACGGTTGGTGATCTGAAACACAACGTCGTGGCCCTGGCCAAGGCAGCGCGCACCCTGGGCGTGCCGGTCATCGTGACCGCCACCATGCCGGACGGCATGTGGGGCCCGACCATGCCGGAACTGACCGCCGCCCTGCCGGGTGTGCAAGTGATCAGCCGCACCATGATCAATGCCTGGGATGACCCGAAAGTACGTGCGGCCATTGAAAAGACCGGTCGCAAGCAAATCATCGTGGCTGGTGTGTCGCTGGAAATCTGCGCCAGCTTCCCGGCATTGTCGGCCAAGGCCGCTGGCTATGATACCCGCGTGGTACTGGATGCTTCCGGCACCTTCAATGAAGCCAAGCGTACCGCTGGCCTGCAACGCCTGCTGGGCGCCGGCATCCCGGTTACCGACTATGCCACCGCAGCTGTAGAAATGCTGCGCAGCAATGTCGACCCCAAGGCACATGATGTCTACGGCGATCTGGACATGCCGTTTGCCACGCTGGTATGGCAGATGCAAAGCGGCTTCAGCAAGAAGTAAGCCGCACCAGTCAATCCTGCCAGCGCCTGCATCGTGGTGCTGGCAGCCAACGCACTCCCCGTCATCCAGATAGAGCATTCATCATGAAACAAGCAGACAAGGTAGCCGTGGTCACTGGCGGTTCGCGTGGTATTGGCGCAGCCATTGCCCGCAAGCTGGCCAGCCAGGGTGCGCAAGTGGTCATTGTTTATCGCAGCAATCAGCAGCAGGCCGATCATGTCGTTGCCGACATCATCAGCCAGGGTGGCAAGGCGGCAGCCTATGCGGCCGATGTCAGCCAGGAACAGGATGTGCGCGATGCGCTGTCTGCCATCGCCACGCGCTTTGGTCGCATCGACATCCTGATCAACAATGCCGGCCTGTTCGAGGGCCGCACTCTGGCCGACGTGGATGCCGAACACATTGCCCGTGTATTCAACGGCAATATGGGCAGCATGCTGCTGATGACCCGCCACGCCCTGCCGTTCTTCCCGCAGCAAGGCGGACGCATCGTCAATCTGTCCAGCAACCTGATTTACTCACCACGCATCGGCACCGCCGTTTACTCGGCCAGCAAGGCCGCCGTATCGGTACTGACTCATGCCTATGCACTGGAGTTGGGGCCGCGTGGCATTACCGTCAATGCCGTGGCACCGGCCATGACCGAAACCGACATGACCGCAGCCACACCGCTGGCCCGGCGCGAAGCCGTAGCCAATGGCACCCCGCTGGGCCGGGTGGCACAACCGCAAGACATCGCCGACGTAGTGGCATTCCTGGCCAGTGAAGACGCACGCTGGATTACCGGCCGCACCCTGCTGACCGATGGCGGCCTGACCGATGCCCTGTAAGGCAGCAACAGACATGCATGTATTGACGGTTGAGCTGACCATCAAGCCGGAATGTCTGGCGGATTTCCTGCAAGAACTGCAGCAGTTCAGCCGTTTTATTTTGCAGCAAGAGGCAGACTGCCAGCGCTTTGAAATCTTCCAGGACGACGACGACCCCTGCCGCATCCTGTTGCTGGAAGGCTGGAGCAGCCGCCGTCATCTGGAAGAGGTGCAGTTACAGCGCGCCTACTACCAGCCCTATTTCGCCAGGGTGCACACCATGTTTGCGGCAGAACGCCAGCTGCGACACTGGCAAGCACTGCCCCTTTAGCACTGCGGACAAAGCCTCGCTGCACACCCTAAGCAAGGCGCGCCGATGCAGACAGCACCAGCCGGCGCAATGCCCGAACTGGGGCTTTGTCAGCAGGGCTTAACAACGCTGCGGCCGTTTGGCCCGGCGGCAATCAGGATACAAGCAAGATGACGCAATTGAAGATTTCCGCACCGGTCCACGGCCAGCCGCTGACTATCGGCAGTGGCTTCCAGGCCCAGCATTTTGGTGAACAGATGTTCGCGGGGCTGATCGACCCGGTGGTAATGGTGGATCACTTCCACAT
>Ga0187842_1000706_pt1 | contig 16112 bp, 11 predicted proteins | sample SpaLakP09_SKY_41_FD_134514 | JGI IMG/M metagenome (GOLD analysis project Ga0187842, IMG submission 134514) | Oligotrophic lake water microbial communities from Sparkling Lake, Wisconsin, USA - SP09_SKY_41 | ecosystem: Environmental > Aquatic > Freshwater > Lake | place: USA: Sparkling Lake... | reverse complement strand
CTGGCTGGTGACCCAGATGCCGGAAATCGAATCGGCCTTCATCGCCGCCGATACCCACGATGGCGCCATCAAGGCCATGGTGGGCGGCTTCGATTACAACCGCAGCAAATTCAATCACGTCACACAGGCATGGCGCCAGCCCGGTTCCTCGTTCAAGCCTTTCATCTACTCGGCTTCGCTGGAACGGGGCCTGTCGCCCGCCACCATCATCAACGATGCGCCGATTTCCTTCGATGCAGGCCAGACCGGCGGCCAGGCCTGGGAGCCGAAGAACTACGACGGCAAGTATGAAGGTCCGATGACCATGCGCAAGGGCTTAACCAAGTCCAAGAACATGATCTCGATCCGCATCCTGCACCGCATCGGCGCCAAATACGGACAGGAATACAGCACCCGCTTCGGCTTCGACGCCGACAAGAACCCGCCCTACCTGACGCTGGCACTGGGTGCGGGCAATGTCACGCCGCTGCAGATGGCGGGCGCCTACGCGGTGTTTGCCAATGGCGGCTACAAGGTCAATCCTTACCTGATTTCGCGCGTGACGGACGCCAACGGCAAAGTGCTGTCGCAGGCACGGCCCGACAAGGCCGGCGACGAAGCCAACCGCGTGATCGACGAGCGCAATGCCTTCCTGATGGACAGTATGCTGAAAGACGTGGTGCGCTTCGGTACGGCCACCAAGGCACTGGTGCTGAAACGCCCTGACCTGTCGGGCAAAACCGGTACCACCAATGATTCCATCGACGCGTGGTTTGCCGGCTATCAGCCGCATCTGGTGGGGGTGGCGTGGATAGGTTACGACCAGCACAAGAATCTGGGTAACCGCGAGACGGGTGGCGGGCTGGCCCTGCCGATCTGGATCAGCTATATGCAGAAGGCGCTGAAGAATATCCCGATCGAGGAACGTGCCGTGCCGGAAGGCGTGATGCTGATCGGTGACGAGTACTACTATGCGGAGAACCCGCCCGGTAGCGGCGTGCCGAATATCGATGGCGGCAGCCGCGTCAACCCGGCCGATGAAAAAGCCAGGGACGCAGTGAAGAACGAACTGTTCTGATCAGGCTTCCAGACAGACGGGCGCACCGCCCTGCGCGCTGACCATTTCGGACAGCGCGCTAAACAGCTCGCTGTCGTCACGGGTGTTATGCCACTTGCCGTCGCGCTGACGGTAGTGGTAGCCGCCGGAGCGCGAGGCCACCCACATCTCCTGCATGGCGGCCTGGCTGTTGACGATGATCTTGGAACCATTGTCGATAAACTCGATTTCCAGCACATTGCCGCTGCGGCTGCACTCTACATCGATCATGCCCTGATCGTTCAATTCGTCCAGCGCCAGCGCGATCCGGCTCAGGGTGGCGTCGGCTTGCGCCAGGAATTCTGATTCGCCCATGCTACACTCCATGTTTAAGCAATTAATCTCAACCTTCAAGCGTGATTCTATCGTGAAGTCCAGTTTCCGTTTTGTTATTGGCACTGCCACCCTGTGCCTGACCGTCTTGCTGAGCGCGTGCGGCCAACCCGGCCCGCTGTATCTGCCCAAGATTCCGCCCGCCAAGCCAGCCAAGAGCGGCGACGCGGCAGCGGCACCGACCACTCCTACCGCCCCTCAACAGTAAAACCTTATGTCGCAAAATTCGTCGCATTTTTCCTATGTAAATGGCGTACTGCACGCTGAAGGCGTATCGCTCGCCGCCGTGGCCGAGCAGTTCGGCACCCCGACCTACGTCTATTCCAAGGCTGCCCTGCTGGCCAACTTCGCCTCCTACGCCGACGCCTGCGCCGGCCGCGACGCGCTGGTGTGCTACGCCATGAAGGCCAACTCGAATCTGGCCATCCTCGACCTGCTGGCCCGTCAGGGTGCAGGTTTCGACATCGTTTCGGGCGGCGAACTGCTGCGCGTACTGGCTGCTGGCGGCGATCCGGGCAAAGTCATCTTCTCGGGTGTAGGCAAGAGCGTGGCCGAAATGCAGCTGGCGCTGACGCATGACATCCTATGCTTCAACGTGGAGTCCATCCCCGAGCTGCACCGCCTGAACGAAGTGGCTGGCGCCATGGGCAAGACTGCGCGCATTTCGCTGCGCGTCAACCCTAACGTCGACGCCAAGACCCACCCCTACATCGCCACCGGCCTGAAAGCCAACAAGTTCGGCGTGGCCTTCGACGATGCGCTGGAAACCTACCGCACCGCCGCCAAGCTGCCGCATCTGGAAGTGACCGGCATCGACTGCCACATCGGCTCGCAACTGCTGGACGACGCACCGCTGCTGGAAGCGCTGGACCGCCTGATCGAGCTGATCGACCAGCTGGGCAGCGAAGGCATTGTGCTGCACCATCTCGACATCGGTGGCGGCATCGGCATCCAGTACGGCGAAGCGGGCGAGGCTGATCCGGTACCGGTGGGCGACTATCTGGGCCGCCTGTTCGCCCGTATCGACGCATGGCGCGCCGAGCGCCACGCCGGAGTACCGATCAAGGTTATCTTCGAGCCGGGCCGTTCCATCGTGGGCGACACCGGTGTGCTGCTGACCCGCGTGGAATACCTCAAGCATGGCGAAGAAAAGAACTTCTGCATCGTCGACGCGTCCATGAACGACATGTCGCGCCCTACCCTGTATCAGGCGTGGATGGATATGCAGCCGGTGGTACAAGGCCAGAGCGAGGCGCAGACCTACGACGTGGTGGGCCCGATCTGCGAATCGGGCGACTGGCTGGCACGCGACCGTGGGCTGGCCGTGCAGGCCGGCGATCTGCTGGTGATGCACTGCGCCGGCGCCTACGGCATGACCATGTCTTCCAACTACAACACGCGTGGCCGTGCGGCCGAAGTCATCATCGATGGCAACGCCAGCCACGAAGTGCGCAAGCGCGAAAATCCGGCTGACTTGTACGCGCTGGAATCGCGTCTGGCCTAAAACTCCAGGGCCGCCCCAGGCGGTCTGCAAAAACAGCGGGGGCGGAGCAGGCATAGCCTGTTCCGCCCCCGTTTCTTATCTGCGCGCTGGCCAACTAGGCCAGCTTGGCCGCTTTGGCGAATTTGCCTCTCAGGCGGAACAGCAGCAAGCCGCCGAAGATACCGGCGAACAGGATGGGCTGGCCCAGCAGGTGCTTGCCCGCCTTCATCCACCAGAAGTGCAGCACTGCCAGCGGGGCAATCAGATAGATCAGCTGGTGCAGCCGCTGCCATGCCTTGCCGCCCATTCTGCGCATCATGCCGTTGGTGCTGGTCACGGCCAGCGGGATCAGCAGCACAAAGGCAATGAAGCCTACCGTGATGAAAGGCCGCTTGAGCACATCTTTCCACATTTCCTGCACATCGAAGAAATGGTCGAACCACAGGAAGGTGAGGAAGTGCAGCAGGCCATAGAAGAACACATACAGCCCCGCCATGCGGCGCAGCTTCACCAGCCAGTTCCAGCCTGTCAGCCGGCGCAGCGGCGTGATCGCCAGCGTCACGGTAAGCAGGTACAGCGTCCAGTCACCGGTGCCGCGGGTGATGAATTCCAGCGGCTCCACCAGTTGCCCCGTCACGGTCAGAACTACCATGCGCGCCAGGGGAAGCAGCGCCAGCACGAACAATGCGCCCTTGAGCCAGCCTAGCTGGCGCGCAGTCAGTTGCACGGCCATGGCTTAGTAGAACTTCTTCAGGTCCATGCCCGCGTACAGCGGCGCCACATCGGCATAGCCGTTGAACATCAAGGTCTTGCGTTTGCGCGCAAGGAAACCGTCTTCGCCGATGCGGCGCTCGGACGCCTGCGACCAGCGCGGATGGTCCACCTCTGGATTCACATTCGAATAGAAGCCGTACTCGTTGGGCGCCGACAGATTCCACGAAGTGCGCGGCTGCTCGCGCACAAAGCGGATCTTGACAATGGACTTGGCCGATTTGAAGCCGTACTTCCATGGCAGCACCATGCGCACCGGCGCGCCATTCTGGTTGGGCAGCACTTCGCCATACATGCCCAGCGTGAGCAGCGCCAGCGGGTGCGCCGCTTCGTCGATGCGCAGGCCTTCCGTGTAAGGCCAGTCCAGTACGCGGCTGCCTACGCCCGGCATCTGTTTTTTGTCGGCCAGAGAAATGAATTCCACGTATTTGGCGTTGCTGGTCGGCTCGACCTTTTTCATGATTTCGGAGAAGGAATAGCCTACCCACGGTATCACCATCGACCATCCCTCCACGCAGCGCAGGCGGTACACGCGCTCTTCCAGCGGCGCCAGTTTCAGCAGGCTGTCGAGATCGAGCGTCATGGGCTTTTTCACTTCGCCCTCGATGCCGACCGTCCACGGATGGGTTTTCAGCGAGCCCGCGTACATGGCCGGCTCGCTCTTGTCGGTGCCGAATTCGTAGAAGTTGTTGTAGCTGGTGGCGTCCTTGTAGGGCGTGGGCTTGTCCAGCGCCGAATACGCGGGATTGAGCTTGCCTGCCAGTTTGGGACGCACGCCCTGCGCAAACGCTTCGCGCTGGGCCATTTCCATCAGGGCGGCGCTGCCGATGGCGCCCACGGCCAGCTGACGGATGAAGTCGCGCCGTCCTTCGTAGACGGCGCGCGGGGTGATTTCCGAGGAAAACGGCAGTTCGATGCCGTTCGGGCTACGCTTGATCAACATGCTGGCTCCTGTGGTGTACAAGGTCTTTACTAAGAATTAAGACTGCGCTCGCTGTCAGTCTTGGAACTTAGTCGCGCGGCAAAACGCAACCTTACACCATTCTTTGCCAGCCGTTGTTAGGCCCTCATTAAAGCTTGCCGTAGGAGTGCAGGCCGGACAGGAACATGTTGACACCAAGGAAAGCAAAGGTCGTCACCAGCAAGCCTACCAGCGCCCACCATGCGGCCGGACGGCCACGCAGGCCCGTCATCAGACGCATGTGCAGCCAGGCGGCGTAGTTGAGCCAGACGATCAGCGCCCAGGTTTCTTTCGGGTCCCACGACCAGTAGCCGCCCCAGGCTTCCGCCGCCCACAGGGCGCCGAGGATGGTGGCGATGGTGAAGAAGGCAAAACCGGCCGAAATGGCTTTGTACATGACGTCGTCCAGCACTTCCGCCGAAGGCAGGCGGTCGACCAGATAGCCCGAGGTTTTCAGCAGATAGGCGGCAGCCACCATGGCAGCCAGCGAGAAGTTGCCGTAGCCAATGAAGTTGGCCGGTACGTGGATTTTCATCCACCAGCTTTGCAGGGCCGGCAGCAGTGGCTGGATTTCCGCTGCATCACGGGTGTTGGTGTACCAGAACAGGAAGGCAATCGCCGCCGTAATCACCAGCGTGACGAAAGCGCCCATCTGGCTGGTGGCGTAGCGCTGCTCGAAATACAGATAGAACATGGCCGTGATCAGGGAGAACAGCACGAACACTTCGTACAGATTGGAGACGGGGATGTGGCCCACGTCCGTGCCAATCAGGTAGGACTCGTACCAGCGCACCATCATGCCCGTCAGGCCCAGCACCACGGCAGCCCAGCACAGCTTGTTGCCTATGCTGAAAGCCACGCCGGAGCGGGCCAGCATGCCCACCCAATAGAACAGCGTGGACAGGATGAACATCATGCTCATCCACAGGATCGCGGACTGGCTGGACAGCATCATGCGCAGCCAGAATTTCTTGCTGCCGTTATCGAGCACGCCGCCATACATGGCAATGGCGCCCAGCGACAGCAGCGCCACCAGCGGCATCAGCCAGCGCGCCGGCTTCCAGTGCCAGCCCAGCGCAGCAAAGGTGGGGGCAGCCGCCAGCAGGATGCCCTGCTCGTAGATGTCCATATACTGGCCGTAGCGGTTCAGGCCGAACAGCGAGGCGGCCGCCAGTGCAAGGCCGAACACCCAGTCAAGCACGCTCAGGCGTTTGAAATAGCCGGGCGCTTGGGTGTAAGTCTGGCTGGATTGGGTCAGTTCCATCTTCTTTCTCCGTCACTGCAGTGCAAATGGCTCAGGCCGTGGCCGAGGTCAAGGCCGAGGCCGATTGCGGCAGTTTTGCTTTCAAGTTCTCAAATTCGCGTTCGAAGTCCAGCGTTTTGCGCTGGGTACTCATGGCCATCAGCGCTTCAGCGCCGTCGGCATGGTCGGTAATCCAGATCCACAGGCGACGCTCGCGGATGTAGAACATGGAGAATACACCGATCACAAGGAACAAACAGCCCAGATACACCACATTTTTACCGGGCGAACGGGTAATCTGGAATACCGAGGCCTGTACCTGAGTAAAGTCATCGAGTTGCAGATAGATAGGCGCTCCGTAGAAATAGCCGTCCGACAGGGCGTTGGTGGACAGTTGCAGGAAGCGCGCATGGTTCTGGTCCGGCGTGGCCGGTGGCAGGCCGTCCTTGGCGCGCGCTACCTGCCACAGCTCCCACAGGGTGCCGTTGAGGATCTTCATGAACACATCGGCGGCTTTTTCCTGTTCAGCCTGCGGAATTTTTTCGAGGAAGCGCGAGATGGCGACAAAACCGCCCACTTTGCCGTCGCCAGCGAAGATGGTCAAGCTCTTGTCGGCCGAGGCCTGCAGCTGCTGCTGGATCTGCTGGGCATTCGCCGATTGCGGCGACGCGCGGCGGGCATAGCGCGCGGCGGCTTCCGTGCGCATGGCAGGCACATTCAGGGCGGCGCGCAGACGCATCCATTCTTTCAGGCCGTGTTCGTCATCAGCTGGAATGCGCAGATAGGTGAAGGGGTCGGACGGGCTGTTGCGCATACCGGCCAGATACATGGTGGCACCATCGATCTGGATGGGCTGCATATAGTTCTGGTATTCGCGCGCCTGGCCGTTCTTGTCGCGCAGCTTGTAGGTAAAGCTGGGGCCGACGTTCTTCATGTCCTTGTTGTTGGCATTGCGCGCGGCCGAACCCGTGTGCTTGTCAAGCGTGGCGCTCAGAGTCTGCTCCAGACTTTCACCCTTGGTCACGGCGCGCGGGTCCTGGGTATTGCCCATGTTTTCCACGTTGAAGGCGCGGAAGCCGGTCCACTCCACCGTGTAGGCCTCGCCCAGCGGAGTGGAAGTGCCCACTTCGCCATTCAGGGCAAAGGTGGTGCTGCTGCCACCGGCCATGGGGAAGCCCGTCAGTTTCAGTTTGCTACCACCGTCATCGAAGCTGGACTGGTAGATCGCCAGCCCCTTAAAGATCAGCGGCTTGTTCACCTCGATCACGGCCTTGACCTTTTCGCCACTGGCGTTGTCGCGCACTTCCACTTCGGAAGCGAACAGCTTGGGCATGCCGGTGGTGTAGAAATCGACGGTGAATTTTTTCAGCGAAATGGTGATCGGCAGTTCCTGTATCAACACGCCATCGGGACGGTTCAGGATGGCGCTGTCGCTGGTGGCGCCTTCCGGCACCAGCATATTGCCACGGAAGCTAGGGTTGGAAGTGCTCAGCCGGCTCTGCGCCGGCACGTTGGCGATCAGGCCCGTACCATTGAACGGCACTTTACCGGCGAACCACTCCTGCGCCCGGATAGGCATGTCCGAATCGAGCAAGCCGCCAATACAGATCACCACGATGGCCGCGTGGGCGAAGATGTAGCCAAACTTGTTGCCGGCGCCCCGTTTGGCCGCCACCAGCGTGCCGCCATCGCGCTCCACGGTTTTGACGGCATAGCCGGCATCGACCAGCCGCGCGGCGCTCTGCTGGGCTAGCGCGGTGCGTGCCAGCGGCGCACGCCATTGCATCTTGTGGTGAAAGTTCAGCAGCGAGGTGGCGCGCACGTTCTCACGCCAGCTGCGCATATCGCGCAGCATCTTGGGGGTGTTGCGCATGATGCACAGCGTGGTGGAAGTCACCAGCATGCCCATCAGCAGCAAGAACCACCAGGCCGAGTAAACGGCATACAGGCCCAGCTTGCGGAACACTTCAAACCAGAACGGACCAAACTGGTTGATGTAGTTATTGGTGGCCTCGTTCTGCTTCATCACCGTGCCGACCACCGCCGCAATGGCGATCATGGCCAGCAAGGCGATCGCAAAGCGCATCGAAGAAATGAGCTCGATCAATTCGCCGATCAGGGGGCGGCGGGTTTTTACGGCAATACCGGAAGTGCTGGGGCTGCTGCTCATGCTGGGACTGTTTCTCGAAAAATGTGCTGACGGCAGCATAACAACAAAAAGGGCAGCCCGCTTACGCTGCCGCCCCTTTTTTATGGCCATGCGGTTCCGCCCGAGAGCGGAGCCGAGGTGGTGATTACTTCAAGCCGGCGACGTAGTCAGCCACGGCTTTCATTTCGTCTTCCGTCATGCGTTTGGCAATGGTGGTCATCTGCGGGCTGTTTTTACGGCCATCGGCTTTGAACAGACCCAGCTGGGCTACCGTGTAGTCCTGATGCTGGCCAGCCAGACGCGGATATTGTACCGGGATGCCCGCACCGGTGGCGCCGTGGCAGCTGGCACAGGCTGGCACGTTTTTCTCGGCGATACCGCCGCGATAGATTTTCTTGCCGATTTCTACCGTGTCCTTGTTCTTGGCCGCGTTAGGCTTGGAGGTCTGGGACGCCAGATAGGCGGCGATGTCCAGTTTTTCCTGCTCGGTCAGCATTTTGGCGTAGGTGGTCATCACCGGCTGGTTGCGCTCAGGGGTGGTGAAGTTGACCAGCTGCTTGTTCAGATAGCCGGCGTTCTGGCCAGCCAGTTTAGGATTGACCGTAATGGTCGAATTGCCGCCTTCACCGTGGCAGGATACGCAGGCTGGCAGACCGCGGGCCGCGTCGCCGCTACCGAACAGGGTGCTACCCTTGGCTGCGTCGCCCTTCAATGCCGCAGGTTCTGCGTGCGCTGGTTTTTTATCTTCAGCGTGGGCAGTTGCGCTTACAGCCAGCACGGCCACCAGCAGGGATTTTACAAACGGTGAAAACGCACGATTCATTCAAGCACCCTCAAAAAAGTTTGGTCGAAAGCTAGACTAACACCAAGGCCACAGGCTGGGTTAGCGCCGCTTCGTAACTACTCATTGTACAATAGCTTTCCAGCATATTTGCTCCCTTTTGTTGCATTTCCCCCATTCCCATGTCCAAACTCTGGCAAGCCCGCTTCTTCACGACCGTCAACCAATTGCGCGAATTACCCGACACCAAAGTGCCGGAAATCGCCTTTGCGGGTCGCTCCAACGCCGGTAAATCGACCGCCATTAACATCCTGTGCAACCAGAAAGGTCTGGCCTTCGCATCCAAGACGCCGGGCCGCACCCAGCATATTAACTACTTCTCCATCGGTGGCGCCCATGTTGCGCAGCACCGCAAAGACCCCACCATCGTGGACGAGATCGAGTGCCTGCTGGTCGACCTGCCCGGCTATGGTTATGCCGAGGTTTCCGGCTCGGCAAAATTACACTGGCAACGACTGCTCGGTGACTATGTGCAGCGCCGCGAACAATTGGCCGCCTTGATCCTGATCATGGATTCGCGCCGCCCCTTCACCGAACTTGATGTACAGATGCTCGAATGGTTCGCCCCTACCGGCAAGCCCATCCATTGCATTTTAACCAAGGTTGACAAACTCAACCGCAATGAAATGGTCAACGTGCTGCGTCAGGCCAAGGCCAAACTGGACAGCTACGTGGATGAAGACGGCGAGGGTTTCCCGTTCACCGTGCAGCTGTTCTCGGCGCTGAAACGGGTGGGCATAGACGAAGCCAACGACAAGATTCTGGAACTGGCCGGCCTCAGCGACGACAGCGATGCCGAGGCAGCGGGCGACGCGCCTGCGGACGACGCCCCGGCTGCCGATCAGGCCGACCCAGCTTAAGTTAGTCCCTCATTAAGTTTGCCCATCATTAAGTTAGTCCCTCATTAAGTTTGCCCCTTAATCTAGCAAGGAAGTAGCGCAATGACTCATCCTCACGTTTCTGCCCAGTTTCCCAATGTCCGTATGCGCCGCATGCGGCGTGATCCGTTCTCGCGCGCGCTGATGCGCGAGAACCAGGTCACGGCCTCGGACCTGATCTACCCTGTATTCATCCTCGAAGGCGAGCAGCAGCGCGAGCCGGTAGCGTCGATGCCGGGCGTGGAGCGGGTCTCCGTTGACCTGTTGCTGGAAGTGGCGGCCGAATGCGTGACGCTGGGGATTCCCGTACTGGCACTGTTCCCTGTGATCGACAGCAGCAAAAAAACCCCGGACGGCGTGGAAGCCACCAATCCGGAAGGTCTGGTACCGCGCGCCGTGCGTGCCCTGAAGCAGGCCCACCCTGAACTGGGCATCCTGACCGACATCGCGCTCGACCCCTACACCAGCCACGGCCAGGATGGCCTGATCGACGAAAACGGCTATGTGATCAACGATGTGACCACCGATATGCTGGTGCGTCAGGCCCTGTGCCATGCCGCCGCCGGAGTCGACGTAGTGGCGCCGTCGGACATGATGGATGGCCGTATCGGTGCCGTCCGTGCCGCACTGGAAGCCCATGGCTACATCCACACCCGCATCATGGCCTATTCGGCCAAGTACGCATCGGCCTTCTACGGTCCGTTCCGCGATGCCGTGGGTTCGGCCAAGAATCTGGGCAAGAGCGACAAGAACACCTACCAGATGGACCCGGCCAACAGCGACGAAGCGCTGCGCGAAGTGGGCCTCGATCTGGCCGAAGGCGCCGACATGGTGATGGTCAAGCCCGGCATGCCGTATCTGGACGTGGTGCGCCGTGTGAAAGATGAATTCAAGGTGCCGACCTTTGCCTATCAGGTCAGTGGCGAATACGCCATGCTCAAGGCGGCAGCACAGAACGGCTGGCTCGATCACGACAAGGTGATGATGGAATCGATGCTGGCCTTCAAGCGTGCTGGCGCCAACGGCGTACTGACCTACTTCGCACTCGACATCGCCCGCCTGCTCAAGGCGCAAGCTTAAGTCGGCCAGCGCTGCCGCCGCTAAGGCACGGCGCCGCCAAAACACCAACGGCCGGCTAGTCGCCATGACTAGCCGGCCGTTGTCATCTGGCGCGGCCGTTTAGCGCGCCGAACCGCGGGTATATTCGGGGAACATTTCCTTGAGCAGGAAGGCGATCAGTTCCTTCTCGTCTTCCTTACGCGCACTGAGCGTAACCACCTTGCCCAGACGGCGCGATTCCCACGGGAAGTCGCCCTGCTTCTCCTTGCGGATCACCTTGATCATTTCCTTGACCACGGCCGTTTCGATATCCTGCTCGGCGTCCTGCTCCACGTGGATCTGCTGCAGCCAGTTGCGCTTGAAGTTGGTATTCCAGCCGCGGAACTTCACTTCGGCGCTGTGGTAGCTCTTATCAACCGAGAAGATGCCGCCCGTATCGTCGCGGTCACCGCCCGAGGTACGCCCTTGCGCGCCAGCGATATTGGCCTTGGCGATACGCAGTGCGCGTTCGTTTTCCGATTCCGCCGGTGCCGGTGGGGCCGGCTGCGGATTGTTGGCTTCGCGTGCGGCGCGGCGCTTGGCAATCATTTCCGACATATCCTGCTCGGGCGGCGGCGTCATGGTGGCCTGCACCGGCGGCACATAGGTTTCCAGCTTGGGCCGCGCGGTAGCGGGCGTATCGCGCTGGGTGATCTGCTTGGGCGGTGGCGGCGGCTTGGCGGCCTTGGCCACTTCGATTTTCTTGGGCTGCTGCTTGTTCGGGTTCTTTTCCTTGGTTGGCGCGATATACACCATCACCCCGCCCTTGGGCGGCGCAGCATGCTTGCGGTCGGGCGCTGGGGCCAGGAAGTAGTACAGCACGCCCAGCAAGTGCAAGGCGATGGAAATGCCTATGCCGATGCGGTTGGGCTTGTTTTCGCTCTCCCACGTGCCATAGCCCACCTCGGCCGGCAGACGCTGTCCGCATGTTTCGCAATACTCGGAACGCGCAGTGTGGATGTGGGGATCGTGGTGCAAAATAACCAACCTTGGTGGGGGAACGACAACGAAAATGCGGTCATAGTGCCAGAGTCGCGCAGTTTTGGGAACGGGCCAGCCCGGCCATTCCCGCGCGGCTCAGACAGTGAGCGCCATGCTAGCGCCGCTAGCTTACAAGTTCCCAGCCTTGAAGGATGTTACCGTATGTATCAACCGGCGTTACAAACCGCCCCATTCTGGTGCTGTGGCAGCACTAGTCCGGCGAGAGCCAGCACGCAGCGCTCGGCATCCTGCACCACGCGCGAAGCCAGTCCCGGTCTGGGTAGCGCGTGGGTATAGTAGTGCGCGCCTTCAACGGGCAGGCCCAGCGCCCACAGGCGCGGGCAGGCTTGCCCTTGCCAGTCTAGCAACTGGCTGTCACCATCGATATCCAGCCCGCCCGGGTGAAAATCGCCATTGCGGCAGGGCCGCACCAGCCCCCGCGCCAACATATTACGGATAAGTAAGGATGTTGTCTGAAAGGGAAAAAAGCTGGCCAGCCGCGCCACCACCAGCACATCCACGCCATGCCTTACCCAGCCGCTGGCGAATGGCGTGCACAGCTGGAAACGGGCGCTCGCCGCATCCGTGCCGATATGGCAGCCAGGCCCGGCCAGCCACCGCACCACGCCCGCTTCCAGCAGCGCCAGCAACTGCTGGTTGCGCCGCAGCGGCGGCCCGTAAGCCATACGGTTGATGGCTGGATGGTAGCGCAGCAGGAACTGGCGGTGCGAGGCGGGCGTGAGGCCGCCGAATTCGAGTGCGGCCTGCAGCGTGGCGCGGCAGTCGCGCAGCACATCCAGCGCGGCCTTGCAGGCATTGCCCAGATTGCCTTGCTGGGCGGCGGCCAGATCGCGCCGCAGCCAGTCATGCACATAGTGGCGGAACTGCCCCAGCGTGGCGAAGCGGCGCTGCTGGAGGGGAAACAGCCAGCGCATGATCTGGGCAGCATCGCCCGCCGTCAGTTCAAAGCGCTGCGGGTCCAGCGCATGGCCGGCCAGCGTGCTGCGGTAGACCCAGGCCATTTCCCGTTGCAACAACGGCAGCACCTCGCCTTCGAAATCGAGTTGCGGACTGGCGCGGCGCAGACGCGCACGCGCACGCAAAGCAGCCAATGCCTGCGGCGTGAAAAAATGGGCAGCATGGCGTCCGGCCAGCCCTTTCTGGTTCAAGCCCCGTGCAGCAGCGGGCAGGCACAGGCGAGAACACAGGGTCAGCTGCGGCTCGGCGCCGGAAGGCAGATAACGCAAGCCCTGTCCGTGCGCTGCATAGCGCCCGCCCCGCCCCAGCGTCAGCTCGGCCAGCACATCGTGCGCGCACAGGCCCAAGCCCTGGATGGCCACGCGGCTGTCTGCGGCTATCTGCTGCAACTGGGTCAGCGGATACAGTTCGCGCACCAGCGCCAGCCGGCTGTTGCGGTGGCCCTGCTCCTGGACAAATGCGGCCAGCTGCTCCTGCTCGGGATCAGGCAGCTGGCGGTCATGGCCGGTGGCGAAAAACACAAAGGTGCTGTGCACTGCGCTACCGTCATCAAGCGCGATGGTCCACTGGCCGTCCGCGCGCAAGGCCAGATCGCAGGCGCTGGCGCGCAGGTGCTGCAAATGCACGCAGGCCGGCAGGGCAGCCACCAGCTGGCCGTAGACCCAGCGCAGATAGGCCCCCAGCAGGCTGCGCGGCAGATAATCGCCGTCGCTGATGGCCGCATCACCCTGAGTGCCATCGTCAAACCGGCGATACCCCTGCTGGCGCGCCAACTCTGTCAGGCTCAGGGGCGCGCATACGGACGGATAGCGCACGCTGGCGGCGAGCGGAAACAGCGTCACCTGGCTGGCCAGAGTATTAATCAGCAGATAGGGGGATTGTGCGGGATCATGTACCCCGGGGCCGCAATGGCCCGGCTCGATGACGACGATATCAAGCGCCAGCCCGGTATGACCGCACAGGGCGGCCAGCCTTTCCAGCACACTCAGGCCGCGCGGCCCCATGCCGATGATGGCAACACGGTAGCGTTGCATGGGCGACCGTCCTTTCTCATAGTCACGTTGCCTATGATAAAGAAGCGCCCGCCCTGCCGATTGTCACGGCTCAATGCTTGGCCGTGCTGACCGCTTTCAGTTCGACCGGACGGACCGGTGGCACGGGTTCGCCGGCCAGTTCCTCGTCGCTCATGGGACCGCTGCCGCTGTATTTATCGAGGAACAGATAGATCACCGGCGTAATGTAGAGCGTGATCACTTGCGAGAACACCAGCCCGCCCACCACGGCCAGACCCAGCGGCTGGCGCAGTTCGGCGCCGGCGCCCAAGCCCAGCGCAATCGGCAAGGCGCCCATCAGCGCCGCCATGGTGGTCATCATGATGGGACGGAAGCGCAGGATACAGGCTTCGCGGATTGCCTCGGCCGGCGCCCGGTTTTCGTTACGCTGCACGTGCAGGGCAAAGTCGATCATCATGATGGCGTTCTTCTTGACGATACCGATCAGCATCAGGATACCGATGATGGCGATCATGGTCAGGTCCAGATTGAACAGGCGCAGCGTCAGCAGCGCACCCACTGCCGCCGAGGGCAGGCCGGCCAGAATCGTCAGCGGGTGGATATAGCTTTCGTACAGCACGCCCAGCAGCACATAGATCACGCCTAGTGCCGCGATGATCAGGATCAGCTGGCTGCCCTGCGAACTCTGGAACACCGCCGCATCGCCGCCGTAGTTGGTGATGATGGAAGCCGGCAGATGCATGTCCATCCCCATCTTGTCGATCTTGGCGGTAGCTTTGCCCAGCGGCACATCCGGTGCCAGATTGAAGGAAATGGTAATCGCCTGCAGCTGGCCCTGATGGTTGACCGCCGTGGGACCTATGGTGCGTTCCACCGTGGCAAAGCTGGACAGCTGCACCAGATTGCCATTCTTGTTGCGCACGGCGATACGCGTCAGCGCATCGTCGAACTGGCGGTCTTCCGTGGCCGCTTCCAGTATCACGTTGTAGCTGGCCGCTGCCGAATAGATGGTCGACACCTGGCGCTCGCCAAAAGCCAGATATAGCGCGGTGCGGATATCGCCGATGGCCACGCCGAGGTTGTTGGCATTGTCGCGGTCTATCTGCAGCGAGGCCTGCAGGCCGCGGTTCTGCGAATCGCTGGTGACGTCGCGGAAATCCGGATCGGCACGCAGCTGGTCGAGGTATTTCTGCGCCCAGTCATTGAGGGCACCGGGGCTGACCGACTGCAGCGTGTACTGGTAGCGGCTCTTGGACTGGCGGCCACCGAGCTGCAGATTCTGCACCGGACTCAGGTAGACGGCGATGCCGGGCACGGCCTTGGTGGCCTTGCGCAGGCTATCGAGCACTTCCGGCATGCTCTTGCGCTGGTTGCGCGGCTTCAGCACGAGGAACATGCGGCCGCTATTACCGCCGCCGACGAAGGAAGTGACATCCTGCACGTTGGGGTCGTTCTGGATCACGCCAGCCACACGCTCCTGCAGCTCCTGCAGGGCCGACGAGGAGATGTCTTCCGAGGCTTCCGTATTGACGCGGATCTGGCCCAGATCCTCTTCCGGGAAGAAGCCTTTCGGTATGGTGATGTAGAGCGCCGCCGTCAGGGCAAAGGTGCCCAGCGCCGCCAGCAGCACGATGTTACGGTGGCGCAGCGCCACATCCAGCGTACGCACATAGCTGTTACGCAGGGCAGTAAAGCCGGCCTCGAACCAGCGGCCGATGAAGCCGCCCTTGTCGTGTTCGGGATCGATGGCATCGGCCGGCAGCAAACGGCTGGCCAGCATGGGCACCAGCATCAGCGACACGGCGGCCGACACCAGCACGGACAGGCCGACCACCACGGCAAACTCGTGGAACATCAGGCCGATTACACCGGGCATGAAGAAGATGGGGATGAACACTGCCACCAGTGACACGGAGATGGAAATAATCGTGAAGCCCATTTCCCTGGAGCCCACCAGCGCGGCCTGCAAAGGCTTTTTGCCCAGCTCGATGTGGCGCACGATATTTTCCAGCACCACGATGGCATCATCGACCACCAGCCCCACCGCCAGCGTGATACCGAGCAGGGAGACATTGTCGAGACTGTAGCCGAAGGCATACAGCAGCGCCAGCGCGCCCAGCAGCGAAATCGGCATGGTGATCGCTGGAATGAAGGTGGCAGCGGCGCGGCGCAGGAACAGGAAGATCACCATCACCACCAGGAAGATGGTCAGCGCCAGCGTCAGGTTCACATCATGGATGGCTTCGCGGATCGAGACGGAACGGTCATTGACCAGATTGATGTTGATCGAGGCCGGCAGCTGGGTCTT
>Ga0187842_1000703_pt1 | contig 16160 bp, 17 predicted proteins | sample SpaLakP09_SKY_41_FD_134514 | JGI IMG/M metagenome (GOLD analysis project Ga0187842, IMG submission 134514) | Oligotrophic lake water microbial communities from Sparkling Lake, Wisconsin, USA - SP09_SKY_41 | ecosystem: Environmental > Aquatic > Freshwater > Lake | place: USA: Sparkling Lake... | reverse complement strand
GTAGATAAGTTTGAGTACCGCCGTGGTTATAAGTTCTCTACTTATGCAACATGGTGGATTCGTCAGGCTATTACCCGTTCTATTGCTGACCAGGCACGTACGATCCGTATCCCAGTGCATATGATTGAGACGATTAATAAGATGAATCGTATTAGCCGTCAAATCTTGCAAGAAACTGGTCATGAGCCAGATGCGGCAACTCTAGCACTCAAGATGGAAATTCCTGAGGACAAGATTCGTAAGATTATGAAGATTGCTAAAGAGCCAATTTCGATGGAAACACCGATTGGCGATGATGCAGACTCGAATTTAGGTGACTTCATTGAGGATAGCAATACCTTGGCACCAGCAGAAGCAGCATTGCATGACTCGATGCGTGATGTGGTGAAGGATGTATTGGATTCATTAACACCACGCGAAGCAAAAGTATTGCGTATGCGCTTTGGCGTTGAGATGAGCACAGACCACACTCTCGAAGAGGTTGGTAAACAGTTTGATGTCACGCGTGAGCGTATTCGTCAGATTGAAGCCAAGGCCTTGAGAAAAATGCGTCATCCAAGCCGCAGCGACAAACTCAAGACCTTCCTCGAAGAGGATTGATCCAAAGACTAACGGGCCTATAGCTCAGTTGGTTAGAGCAGAGGACTCATAATCCTTTGGTCCCAGGTTCAAGTCCTGGTGGGCCCACCAGAAATGAAAATACCAACCTTTGGGTTGGTATTTTTTTGTACAAGGCGTAGTCCCGATTCTTATTTGTCTCTAGGACGAGATGGCCACTTGACAAAGCGTACGTTTTTACGTACTATATTGAAAAGGAGTGAAATCATGACCACATTAACTGCAAGTGAAGCTCGAGCAGGCCTCTACCGCTTGATTGATCAAGCGGCAGAGTCACACAAGCCAATAGTCATTTCTGGTAAGCGAGCAAATGCTGTTTTAGTTTCTGAAGAAGATTGGAGCGCTATTCAGGAAACGCTTTATCTATTGGCAATTCCAGGAATGCGTGAGTCAATTAAAGACGCTATGGCTGAGCCTATTACCAAAAGTAAAAGGGCATTGAAATGGTGACTTGGAATTTAGCTTATTCCAAATATGCCATTAAGGATGCTAAAAAACTATCTGCCGCAGGCCTTAAAGATAAGGCCCAGGCTTTATTGGATATTTTAGAAGTAGACCCTCTCCAAAATCCGCCGCCTTATGAGAAGTTAGTTGGTGATCTAAAAGGAGCTTACTCACGCAGAATTAATATTCAACATCGCTTAGTTTATGAAATTTTGCGCAAGGAGAAGACGGTCCGAATCTTAAGAATGTGGACTCACTACGAATAAAGTAGGAATTAGTCTAAAGCAGAGTCAGGCATCCTAGGTCCTGATCGATTACGCCCCGAGTCACCAAGAAACACCAAAACCACCTTCGGGTGGTTTTTATCATTTGTAGGTATTATTAAAAGGACCCATTTCTAGGAATAAAAAATGCTTAAGCTCCACTATCATCCATCACCCAATCCAGCAAAAGTAGCTTTGTATTTAGAAGAGACCAATACACCTTACGAAATTATTGTGACCGATACCCGCAAGGGCGATCAACATAAACCAGAATTTAGAGCAATCAATCCTAATGGTAAGACTCCCGCATTAGTCGATGGTGACATTAAGGTGTTTGATAGCAATGCCATTATGCTTTACTTGGGTGAAAAGATTGGTAAGTTTATGCCAGCGAATACTCCAAAGGCACATGCTGAGCTGTATTCATGGCTCATGTTTGTTGCCACTGGAATTGGTCCCTATTGTGGACAAGCTGTTCACTTTAAACACTTTGCCCCAGAGCCAAAAGAATATGCTGTTAATCGTTATGACTTTGAAGCCTGGCGTCACTGGTTCTTAATTGAAGAGCGTCTATCAAAACAGCCTTATATGCTTAGTGAATACAGCATTGTGGATATGTCCGTTTGGGGCTGGGCTAGGGTGATTCCGTTTGTATTGGGCGAAGGTGCTTGGGAGAAGCTTCCAAGCATTAAACGCTTATTGGATGAGATTAATGCCAAGCCAAGCGCTCAGGCTGTTGAGGCTATTAAGGCTAAGTACACATTCAAGACAGAAGTAGATGAAGAATCCCGTAAGAATCTCTTTCCCAGCAATGAACGACTCAAGAAATAAAATGTAAGGAGATATTCAGATGCCATTTGTCAGAATCGATTTAAGTAAAAAACATCCAGAAGGTTTTGCCCAACAAGTAGGCGAGATCGTTTATGAAGTAATGACAACGCATATTAATGTGCCTAAAGATGATAAGTTTCAAGTCATTACTAAGCACGATAGTCAGGAACTGGTTGCGCCTAAAAGTTATTTAGGTATTGAGTACTCGGAAGACATTATCTTTATCCAAGTAACTTTAAATGAGGGTAGGACCACTGAGCTGAAGAAAAAGTTCTACAAAGCCGTTTGTGAAGGTTTGGTTGAAAGACTTAAAGTCAGACCTCAAGACATTGTGATCAATTTGATTGAGGTGAATAAAGAAAATTGGTCATTTGGCAATGGTGAGATGCAGTACGCACCAAAGGATTAGGTATTCTCGGTCATTCTCATTCCATGAAATATCAACTATGTTAATGTTTTGATATCTATATCGATTAGCGGAGTTTAGTCATGAATATTTCGATTCAAAGGCATTTACATCCAACTTTAAAAGTAGTAATTAGTCTTGCATCCTACTGTGCTATTGGCATGGTATCAGCCAACCCCGATCCTAGCCGTTGGGCAACCGTCACCCTAGTTGTTCTGAAATAAATCCCCACCCAATTTCAATACTTTTTTTATTCTCTGGAGTTAAATATGAGAAAACTACTTTCCACATTAATCGTTGGCTCTACCTTGAGTTTTTCTTTTGCTGCAGCTAATGCCAATCCATCTATGCCACCTTTTTATGCCGATGTGATGAAAATGACTCCAGAGGGCAAATTGGGGCAAGTGATCAAACAAGAAAAAATAACTACCCCAGTCAATGGGGCGCAGGCTTGGAAAATTGCTTATATTTCATCTGATGTTGCTGGGCGGGCAACCATTTCTACTGGCTTAGTAGTTGCACCAGTTGGTCAGGCTCCCAAAGAGGGGCGCCCAGTATTGGCATGGGCGCATGGCACGACAGGAACCGCACAAAATTGTGGACCTTCGCAGGTAACCAATCCAGCAGTTCCATTGAACCAGTATTTCTTAGTGGGCGGTAATTCGTGGACAGATTACGGTATCCCAAACTTAGAAGAGTTTATTAAAGATGGTTATGTCATCGTTGCTACCGACTATCAAGGTCAAGGAGGTGGTGGTAAGCATCAATATGCAGTGGCGGGGAGCAATGGTCGCGATTTAATTAATTCAGCGCGCGCGGCAATTTCTATGAAAGATACTGGCGCCAGTAAGCGCACTATTTTCTATGGCTGGTCTCAGGGCGGCGGGGCAACGATTGCTGCTGCTAGCTTAGGAGATTACCTCAACAAGAAGGGTGCCGTGACTGATGATTTACAGGTACTGGGATTTGTTGCCATGGCCCCCGATGATGCTGCAGTGATGATCCAAAATGCCACCAAAGATCAGGCGTCTGCTGATAAAGCTGTAAACGGACTCATTCAGTTATTTTCCGACAACGTATTTAACTTCTCCCATTTTGCAATGACGATGTGGGGCACTCAAGCGGCCTATCCCAATCTAAAGCTCAGTGATCTATTCACGGATCAAGGTTCTAAGGTAGTCGATCAAGTGCTCTCGAACAAATGTATGCATGTGATTGCCGATACCTTAAATTACACCTATGGCAATCAGTTCAAAACACTCCTGCGTGATAAGCCTGCTAATACTATGGCATGGGCAAAAGCCTTAATTGATGGCAGCGTGATGCCCGTTAAGCCGATCGCACCAGTGGTGATCTATTGGGGCACGAAAGATACTGCGGTACCCCCGATCATGCACGAACTTTATCAAAAACAAATGTGTGCCATGGGCGGCAATATTGAGCGTATTCAGTTACCGGGAGAGCAAACGCATTACTCAACCCCTGGGTTATCAGCCCCGATGTATCTGACGTGGGTTAAGGATCGCGTTGCCGGCAAGCCAGCAACAAATAATTGCGCAGTAGCGGCTCAATCGCCAATTAAATAAAAATGTATTTTGAGGTTAGTGCCAATCCATTCAGAATCCTTTAGTCCCAGTCTCAAGTCCAGGTGAGCTCACCAGAAAAGAAAACCCTCATCAGAAATGGTGGGGGTTTTGTCTTTTGAGCGTTTCTTTGAGTAGTGCTCGGCCAGTTGGAATCAAACTTTATTGTTAAGGCAAAATATTGAATAACAGTGAATAATAGTTTTACTTATTAAAACAGCAATGTGTATTGCTCTAATTTAACTAAAGGAGACTGAGGCGATGATGAGCCCTGATGAGATTGCAAGATTAATTCCAGCAGAAAAAGCGCACTTTCGTTCACCAATACCTACCCAAGCAATTTCAAGTGATGAGTTTTTGCCTGGCATCCAGACTCCTAAGCAAAAAGAATTTGAGAGTCGTATGAAGGATATTGGTACAACGCTTGCTAAGAATCAAGGAATACCTCGTCGCCGATTTTTTCAAAGTGCTGCAGGAATGGCGGCAGCTTTTCTTGCAATGAATGACACCTTTGGCCCGCTATATAGCGTTAGTCATGCAGAGGCTGCAACTCCAGAACTGGCTAATGAACGGGCTGCCGCATTAAAGAATCAGTTCATCATGGATATGCACACCCATTTTCTGCGTGACGATACTAGGTTAGAAGGTTTTGTGAGATCTCGTGAGGCGGTAGGCAAAGCCTCATGGAATCCTGCTTTAGTAGGCAAGCCACAAACCCTGGATGACTTGAAATTTGCTAATTACTTTAAAGAGGTTTACTTAGATAGCGATACTAAAGTGGCATTGATTTCTGGCTCTGGATCCGAGGATCCTCGAGATTGGTTTTTAACCAATGCAATGAAGGCACAGGCCCGTCAATCGGTTAATCAAGAATCCGGTACCAAAAGAATGTTTTCACACGCAATTTTTATGCCGGGAATGCCGGGTTGGTTAGAAAAGGCCGAAGCGGATCATGAAAATTTAAAGCCTGATTCCTTTAAGGGCTACACCATTGGTGACAACACGAATAAGCAACTTTCAAAGCATCCCTGGCGTCTTGATGATGAAAAATTACTTTATCCATTTTATGAAAAGTTAGCAAAATGGAGCAAAGCTAAGCCAAGCTTAGCGAACGTCTGTGTTCATAAGGGTCTTTATCCACCATCTATCACGCAGCAATATCCTCACTTATTAGCCTATGCGAAAGTAGATGATGTTGCGAAAGCTGCCAAAGATTGGCCTCAGTTAAATTTTGTTATTTATCATTCCGCTTTTCGTTATACGGGCGGAACTTGGGATATAGGTTGGGAGCAATTTAGACAATCTGGTCGAATTGATTGGGTGACAGATTTAGCTCAGATCCCACAAAAATTTGGCGTCACAAATATCTACGGCGATTTAGGTCAAATTTTTGCACAAAGCACTATTGCTGAGCCAAGACTATGTGCCGCGATGTTAGGCCAGCTAATTCAAGGCTTGGGAGCGGATCATGTTGTTTGGGGTACCGACGCCATTTGGACTGGCTCACCTCAGTGGCAAATAGAGGCCTTGCGTAGATTGGAAATTCCTGAGGATATGCAAAAAAAGTATGGCTTTAATCCCATAGGAGCTGCAGATGGACCAGTGAAGAGGGCGATCTTCGGTGAAAATTCTGCACGGCTCTATAACTTTACCGCTGCGCAACGAGCAGCTTTAAAGACTGATAAGGTTGCGTTGGCAAAAATGAATTATGACCAGCATGGGGATGGAAGAACAAACTTAAGATATGGCTATATGCAGGCTTAAGTAAGCTGCGCAAGGAAAATGCTGGAGTAGTGAAAGCTACATAAACCAGAATCCTTTAGTCCCAGGCTCAAGCCCTGGTGGGCCCACCAGAAAAGCAAATGCTAATCAATCAATAATGGAGGGGGTTTTGCTGTTTTGAGGGTTACTTAAGGTAGCGGTTGGTTGTTACTCGGTTGTGTTGTAATGAGATCATCCATCTTGCAGCGCACCAACTATATAGAGTCATTTGACATATATTGATTGCAAAGTATATTGTTTGATATGTATATTTAAATAAAAATTTTAGCTATGAATGTACTAGAGGCAATCAATCAGAGAAGATCTACTAGGGCTTTTCTCGCCAAACCAGTATCAAATGAAATAATTCTAGAGATATTGAAAATATCTAGTCGCGCACCTTCTGGATCAAATACTCAACCTTGGCATGTTTATGTTTTACAGGGTGAAAAATTGAAAAATCTCACTCAAGAGGTATGTCAAGCATATGAATCTATTAAGCACGAACCACAGCTAATAGAGAATTTTAAATCTTGGTACAGTTACTACCCGGAAGAATGGGTAAGCCCTTATATAGACCGGAGAAGAGAAAATGGCTGGGGTCTTTATAGTCTGCTAGGTATTCAAAAGGGCGATAAAGCTAATATGTATGCACAGTTTTTGAAGAACTTCACCTTTTTTGGAGCACCTGTAGGATTATTTTTTACTATAGATAGAAGTTTGGGCCGAGGTTCATTTTTGGATTACGGAATGTACCTACAAAATATTATGTTGGCTGCAAAGGAATTCGGCTTAGACACCTGTCCGCAGGCCGCTTGGAATGAATATGAAAAAGTTATTCTTCCAATCATAGGAAGCGGCCCCAATGAGCTATTAGTTTGTGGGATGGCGCTTGGATATATAGATAAATCGGACAGAGTAAATGAATACCTTGCACCTAGGGAAGATCCCAGTCAATTTATCACTTGGTTGGCCTGATGAGTCTAGCTTCACCAGGACGTTTTGATCCGCAAAAATCTGTAATACGCCGGCGTTTTGAGTTAGATACTATTTTGGTTGATTCAATGCTCATGCCCGAGCAACTTAGGGCTCGATTTTCTTTAGATATTCCTTGGGCGCCAGAAGAAACTGATGAGAATAGGCACATTAAAGCGAGCTCCATAATTGAAATAAAAGAGCTAGATGGTATAGAGGTTCGAGCAGCTATTTTAATACCTATTATTTTTCGAAAAAATGAGCCTATGATTCTTTTGACAGAACGATCTCAACATCTATCTTCGCATCCTGGACAGATCAGCTTTCCTGGTGGTAGGTTCTCAAATACAGATCAATGTTTGGTTAGTACTGCAAAACGGGAGGCCAAAGAAGAGGTTGGCATCAAAGAGGAGGATATTGAGGTGCTTGGCTCTTTCCCTGAATATTGCACAATTTCGGGATATCGAGTTACCCCAGTTGTGGCTCTTATTAATTCAGAATCCACATACAAGTTAGATTCTAATGAGGTGAAAAGTATTTTGGAGATCCCCATGAAATATCTATTGAATCCTAGAAATTTTATTTTGAGATCATGGGAGAGTGACCAGGGTCGTAGACACTTCTACTCTATTGCATTTGAAAATTACTTTATATGGGGTGCTACTGCGGCCATGTTGCGAAATTTTTACTCATTTCTAATTGCAACAAAATCTTAATTTAAGATTACTCAGTTGGCTGAAAACTAGTTCTTGCATGGGCATCGAGCGAAGAATTAAACTTTTTAAGAAGTTGAAGTAGTGACGTCAGTTCAGACTCTGTTAACCCAGAGGCCAGTTTCATATAAGCCTTATTAACATGTTTTTGGGACTCTTTCAGTAAGATTTGACCATCGGAAGAGAGGGTAAGCGAGTAACTTCTTTTATCAGAGGGGTGCTCAGATCTTGTAATAAGGCTTCTACTTTCTAAGTCTCTTAGCACCCTAAGAGTGGTCACCTTATCAAGTCCCAATTTTCGAGCTAAATGAGATTGATCAATACCTGGGAGGGTATGAAGAACAGTCAAGATACCATATTGAACTGGCGTCAGTTTGATACCTTGACATTCTTGTTCAAAAATCGAGATTGATATTTGGTGGGCGCGTCTTAGTAAGAATCCTGGGCGATCATAGAGAAGATGTAATGCATTTGGATTTGACAGTGGCATAAGCTATTTTGCAAAATTAATCCGATATTTTAACTGCTCCCTCTTTAGCAAGCTTTGCCCATTTTTCTGTGTCTTCTATATACCAACGGCCAAAGTCAACTCCTTTTCTTGGAACTGGCTCAGCCATTACTGAAGAAAGTTGATTCATTACTTCAGGGGTATTTAATGCCGCCAATACTGCCTCTTCGAGCTTATTTTGTACTTGAGTGGGGGTGGCAGATGGAACAAAAATCCCAAACCAAGTCCCCACATCAAATCCAGAGTAACCCAACTCATTTAAAGTGGGCACATCAGGTAAGGCGCTTGATCTTTTTGTTGAGGTTACTGCAATAGCTCTTACTTGACCTGCTTTAACTTGTGGCAGGGCAGATCCCATAACATCGAACATGAAAGTAATTCTTCCGGCGATTAGATCAGGGTAGGCTGCACCACTACCTTTATACGGAATATGAGCCATATCAGTTTTCGACTTGCTTTTAATAAGCTCTCCAAATAGATGGCTGCCAGTAGTTGGCCCTGCAGATCCAAAGTTAACATTACTCTTTTTTGCTTCATTAATTAAATCATCAAAATTTTTGATATTTGATTTGCCTGAAACTAATAGTAGGCTGGGCAATGTAGCGATGCCAGCTATTGGTTTTAATTCAGATCTTGGGTCAAAATTTAATTTCGCAAAACTCACGCTAGTCGAGAGACTGAGGGATGCAAATAATAAGGTGTATCCGTCTGGCGCACTTTTGGTAACGAACTCAGCTCCAATATTCCCACCTGCGCCAGGCTTCAGCTCTGTGAAAACGGTTTGCCCCAACGCCTGTCCCATTGCGATCGATATTGGCCTTGCTAATATATCGGCTGAACCTCCCGCAGCATATGGCACCACCATTTTTATTGGTTTATTAGGAAAATTTTGTGCCCTCAACTCAAATGAGAGTAAAAAAATCAAAACTGTTACTGACCAGATTGAAAATTTCTTTTGCATGTTTTATCTCCTTCTAAAGATAATTTGTAGTTAGCTCGCTAACTAAATATTTGTATATTAGGGTTTTTACTGTATTTGCCTACCACAAATTAAGTTAGTATGCTACCTAATATATCAAATAGAAGCCATATTAATGCGACTTAATTCGCTAAATCAGCTAAATGCAGCCAGTCTTTTTGTAGCTTCTGCCCACCGTTTTGGGGTAAAAATTGCACTGCGATCTAATAGTGAAGATAGGACGTATTCACAATTAGAGGACCGTACAAGCAGAATTGCACAGGGTCTAATAAATGCCGGTCTTCACCCTGGCGACCGAGTGGTTCTCATGGTGCCCAATGGCATTCAGTTTATCGAGGCATGGTGGAGCATTGTTAGGTCCGGAGCGGTTGTGATTCCCATTAATGCACTTGCTACAAAAAATGAACTTGTAACAATTCTCAATGCATCTAAGGCATCTGGAATCATTATTAATAGTAAAGACCAAGTTAGCCTATGTGATGAAATCAGAAAAAGTTTTCCTGAAATGATCATCATTGCTAACGAGAGTGATGAAAAGCTAGAGATATCAGCGTTTGAAGACATAGTGCAAGCATCACCCCAACTTGAGATGCCTATTAATGTAGGTCTTGAGGATCCCTGTGCAATTTATTTCACTGCTGGAAGTACTGGACAACCCAAGGGAATCGTTAGATCAAATCAAAGTGTTGTTTGGGGCCTGGGTATGCTGGCACGAACATTGTCTTCTGAAGATATCTTATTAGCAAGGGCGCCAATGGCCCATACAGGTGGATCATTGACAGGCCCCTTTGCCATCTTAATTGCTGGGGGCACACTCATCATACCTAGCAATACTTCAGTTGAATGCATTATGGATGAAGTGCAAAAACATCAAGTGACACATTTATATGTGCACCCAACGATTTTTGCTAAAAAAATGCTTCAATATCTCGAAGAGAATAACTGCAATTTAAGTCATATAAAAAAATTGCAATGGACTGCGGGCCATTTACCGGAGTCCATTAGGGATGAAATTTTTAAAATATTTCCTAAGATACCATTTGAAGTGACTTATGGGATGACTGAAGCAAGCAATATTGCTTCCTTCGAATATTTACCTAATAATCCATCGCGATCCATTAATGCAAATTGCGTGGGCTATCCCCTGCTGGGAGCTGGTATTAGGATTGTGAATCAGCAGGGCATTGAAATACCACGCGGAGATACTGGTGAGATTGAAATATTTACGCCAACTGCATTTACGTGCTACCTGGGGGATGTAGAAAGTGCTCAGCAGTCGATTACCAAGGATGGCTGGTTTCATACTGGCGATACTGGACATCTTGATGAAAACGGAGCTCTCTATCTTGATGGCCGTACGCGGGAAATTATTAATACCGGAGGGATGTCAGTGCAGCCAGCAGAGGTTGAAAATGCTTTAGCTGAACATGATCAAGTCATTGATGTCATCGTGTTTGGTATGCCACATCCTGAATGGGACGAAGCAATAACCGCTGTAGTTACCTTAAAAGATCCCAATGCCCCGGATATAAAAATAGATTTGATGGAGTTTTGTAGGCAAAAGCTAGCAGCCTATAAATCACCAAAAAATATTTTTATTATCGCCGAACTCCCGCGTAACGCAAGCGGAAAAATTGATAAAAAAAGAGTGATCAAGATTGTTTTAGAGCAAGAAGAATTAATTAACCAGGAGGAGCAATGACCCTAAACGCCAACTATGAAACTATATCTATTTCTACCAAAGATTACGTTCTTGAGCTGTCTCTTAATAGGCCAGATCAATTAAACGCTATGAATGCTTTATGCAGAGATGAACTGCAATCTGTTTTCAATGCGTTTAGAGATAGCGCTGAATTAAGAGTCATCATTATCACGGGAGCAGGCCGAGCATTTTCCGCTGGAGCAGATCTCAAGGATGGCAGCGTAGATGAAAGCGTGATTGATTCAGTTGAGTCTAGATGGTGGGGCGACTTTCGGGTAGCTCTTGCTAATACCGGAAAGCCCTCGATTGCCGCGGTAAATGGTTTTGCCTTAGGTGGAGGTTTTGAATTAGCTTTGGCTTGCGATTTTCGTTTAGCTTCGGAAGCTGCATTCTTTGCGATGCCTGAGATCACTTTTGGATCTATTCCAGCAGGCGGCGCAACTCAGAGGATTGCTCAACTGGCAGGTCCATCTGTCGCAATGGAATTGGTATTAATGGGAGAACGTATTGATGCCATGACTGCATTGCGGCTGAATTTAGTCAATCGCGTCTTACCGCCTGAGACCTTAATGGAAGAAGCTCGTATCTGGGCTGGCAAGCTTGCTGCTAAAGCCCCGCTTGCAATTAAATATGGCCGTGAAGTCATCCTTAAGGGATTGGATTTGCCGATTGCAGAAGGAATTCGTTTAGAGGCATATTTGGGTGGATTGCTACGAGCAACAGAAGATCGCCTAGAGGGTAGAGCGGCAATGCTTGAAAAACGACCGCCAAAATTTAAGGGTCGCTAATTCATTGGAATTAATTAAATTGATTATTTGAGGAGAGTTATAGATGAAACCAACAAAGAATATTAAAGAACGTCAGTTATTCCGCAAAGGCAGTGAATTATCAGATGATGCTAAAGCGATGATTGTAAAAATGCTTACGGTTCAATTGCAATCAGAGTATGCAGATGCACCTGACCGTTCTGGTTCAATTTGCCCAACAGTGGAAGATAAAACTTGGCTTGATTTTCAGATAGCTCAAGAAAAAGCTCATGGACTTGGCGTGGCCCAAGTATTGGAAGATATGGGCGTTGATCCTGCACCATTGATTAAGCAAGCAGAATCATCTGTGATGGAGGGTGATCGAAAATTAGACTACTTCAAAATTCAAATGAAAGATTGGGTTGAGCGCTCTATGACTCGCGTTTTGGCCGAGCGAACTGGTGGCATTCAGTCAATCGGTGGTTTGGGTTCTAGCTTTATTCCTCTAGCAGTATGGAATGCGAAAAATTATGTTGATGAAGCCCTAGGGCATACCAAAATGGGGGTAAGTTACGCAAAGCGTCTGGTTGAAGAGGGAAGTTCGCAAGGCTGCCAAGAAGCAGTAGATAAGTTTTACCCATCCTGCCTAGATATTTTTGGTGGTGTTGGTACCCCAAATGAGAAGCGCTATCTTGACCTAGGAATTAAAACATTAACCAATAACCAGTCTCGCGCACTCTGGGTTGAATCACTTGAACGCGATTTAAAGGCGCTAAATTTAAAGATCCCCGCTGCAAGATGGAAGGGTATTAGATCAGATTACCCTGCTGAAGAAGTAAATGCCTTTGATATGTTTCTTGAGGTGGAGGATTTGCCGGCTGATCGACACAAACTTGCAATACGCTTGCTTTCTGGATGGCTTGCTGCTAAATATGCACGCCAAAATGAGATGGCCGTGTTTGTTGCGCCAACCCCTAAGCTAAAGCATGAAGTGGCTTTGCAGATGGCTGCAGATCGTGCTGCTGGTCTAGCTATAGCCAAAATGCTACGCAAGCTAAAGGTTGATCCAAATTCATTGGCGGATGAAGCTGAGCGTACGCTTACTGGCAGCAAAAATAAGGTTGAATTTTTAAAGCAGAAATTACCAAGTTCTTGGATTGGAATTGCTGTACAACAGTTAGTGGCAGCTCGTGTGACACAAGCTTCAACCTTGGCAACATTTGGTTCTTCTGTGATTCCATTGGCTGTTTGGTCTGGAGTGCACTATGACGAACAAGAGCGTCTTGCAGAAACTTGGCTTAGCCGTATTAAAGGTATTGCTCCTTGGGAGATTCAATCTTTAGGGCAAGAGGCTTTAGACCAATGCTTCCCATATGCTCTAGATACATTTGGAGCCGATGACTCTTCAAATGAAAATGCATATTTTGAAGCAGGCTTAAAAACGGCTTCAAATAATAATGTGCGAGGGATGTTCGTTAAGATGATTGTCGAGGATTTGCAAGGTATAGGGTTAAAAATTCCATCCCTAACGCAAGGTGTACGCAAAACTTATTCGAATAGCTAACTAAATATGAAGCTGGTCAAACATGAATAATCAAATTTATATTAATGGGAAATGGTTAGATTCGAATTCTGATCTAACTATTCCTGTATTAAATCCCACTACCGGTGGGGTAATAGCGAATATTCCAGCTGGTAATGTGGTCGATGCAAATATGGCGGTTGACGCTGCTTATCAAGTATTTCCTGCATGGTCTAGAAAGACTTCGAATGAGCGCGCTGATTTAATCGACAGAGTCGCTGAACTTTTATTGGCCAAAAGCGATTTCTTTGCCGAGATGATTACCAGTGAAGTTGGTATGCCTCTCAAGCTTTCAAAAATGATTCAAGTTGGCAATGCTATAGCCAGCTGGAAGCATTACGCCCAAATTGCTAGAGAATTTAAGTATGAAGAGTCGGTTGGGAACTCCTTACTTGTTCATGATCCAATTGGAGTTGTTGCCTGTATTACTCCGTGGAATTTCCCGTTGATACAAATTACCCACAAGATTGCCCCCGCCTTGGCTGCTGGATGTACTGTTGTCCTCAAGCCGTCCGAATTAGCCCCATTAAATGCAATTGCTTTGGCTCAAATCATTCATGAAGCAGGATTCCCTCCTGGGGTATTTAATTTATTAATGGGCAATGGTGAAGATGTTGGAGAGGCATTGGTATCGAATCCCAAGGTCGATATGGTTTCCTTTACGGGATCTACTAGAGCTGGGAAGCGAGTGGGTGCCATAGCATCACAATCTATTAAACGTGTGGCCCTAGAGTTAGGTGGAAAATCGAGTTCAGTTGTTTTAGATGATGCCGATTTAACTAGGGCAATTAAAGGAACTTTAAATTCTTGCTTTTTAAATTCTGGACAAACCTGCTTAGCTCACACGCGTTTATTAATTCCCGAGAATAAATATGATGAAGCAAAGACTATCGTCCTGGCGGTAGTCGAGAAGATGAAGATTGGAGATCCCTTTGCAGAAGGGACCCGTCTTGGCCCCGTGATCTCATCTGTCCAGAAAGATCGCATTAAAAATTACATTACTACAGCAAAAAAAGAGGGCGCAGAAGTTATTGTTGGTGAGGCTGAAATACCAAATGAATTATTAAGTGGAAATTTTGTACAACCAACTGTACTTGGTAAGGTCAAGCCAAACGATACTGTTGCGCAAGAAGAAATATTTGGCCCTGTCCTGTCGATCATTACCTACAAAGATGAGGAGGAGGCTCTGAAGATTGCAAACAATACCATTTATGGATTAGGAGGGGCTGTTTGGTCCAATGATTATGATCGAGCTATGCAATTTGCGCGTCAAATGCGAACTGGCCAAGTTGATATTAATGGAGCCCCCTTTAATACTCTGGCGCCATTTGGTGGCTATAAACAGTCTGGAAACGGAAGAGAATATGGGCTTTATGGTTTTAAAGAGTTTTTCGAAATAAAATCCATCCAACAGGAAATACAAAAATGACTACAACTCCGCAATTAAATACAGATAGTAAAGTTCCCGATAACGTAATGAATTTACCCTGCGTAGGGCAAGGATTTTATTGGCAAGATATTGCTGTAGACCAGGAATTTAGGACATTCCGAAGAACTGTTACTGAGACTGACTTGGTCAACTTCATCAATACTACAGGCATGGTTGAAGCAATCTTTATTGATAAAGATTTCAGCAGTCAGACGGGAGCAATTACTGGCAGGGTTGTTCCCGCGGCTCTTACTTATTGCTTAATTGAAGGCCTGCTTTTCCAATCAATGATTCAGGGCACTGGCTTGGCAATGCTTGAACTCGTTCAAAAGGCAGTTGCCCCAACTTTTGTTGGCGACTCGGTTTGGGCAATCGTAAAGGTCATTGGTATTCGTCCAACTTCTAAAAATAATCGTGCAATTGTTACATCATTAATTAATGTTTTTAATCAAGATAATGTTTTGGTCCTAACCTATACAGCAGTCAGAATGTTAGCCGGCAGATAGGCTACCGGGTCATCTGATAGGCTGATATGACTACCAATAATCAAGCTCCACCAGGTTTTAAAGAAATTAATGTGGGCGGATTATTTATATCTCATAATGGACCGCTGTATGCTGCTTTACGCAATAAGCAATTCGTTATGGGAATGATGATAGAACAGCGTCACTGTAATCCACGAAGCGTTTGCCATGGCGGCATGTTATCTTCATTTGCCGACATGTTGCTGCCTTATGGCGCTATGTATGCCCTTGGTATGAATCGAAGGTTTACTCCAACTATTAGCTTGCAACTAGATTTTCTAGCGCCTGTAAATTTAGGATCTTGGATAGAGGGTACTTGTGAACCACTTCGGTCCACAAGTAATTTGCTATTTGTTCAAGGCCTTATTAAACACAAAGATGAAATTGTAGTGAGGGCTAGTGGATTGTTTAAGTGGGGGGATTTTGTGCCTTCAGACGATCCCATAAACCCCTTTGGGCTAGAGGAAACTTAAAAAGTTCTTAGAATTTTTTTATCATTGAATTTCTGATCTTAGTACTTATGATCACCAACAATTTGTATGCAATCCTATGAACATTCTAATTCATAATATCGCTTCGCCTGTATGCACAAGAGCTTACTCTGTAAAAGCCTGAGTGGAGTAGCTCTAATGCCATTACACGGCCTATGACTACCAGAGCATTCAGCCATATAAGTTATTGCTCCACAGCATTTAATTTTGAAAACCAAAAAGTGAGAAAGCGTTTCTTCTTATCCCGTTAATCAAGTCACACAAACGCTCATACACAGATATTGAGGAGACGTAAGCTCTTGAAATCCTGGTAGTTTTCTTTGGATGTCTACCATTAGAGCGAAGAGCTACCTGTAGATTGTCGTGTGCAAGTCATGAGGGGCTTCAGCTGTAAAAATCTAAGATAGAGATGCGCTTTTTTGTTGATGATTATCAAGAAGCTTTTATATTTTTATGACTATCATCAGACTATGAAAACTTTGATATTGCGTTTGATTTGGGTATTGATTGGGTCATCGGTGGCAATTACTTTAGCTTTATGGATTACTCAAGCTAACTCCCCACTGCTATTGGCCTCTTTGGGTGGAACTACACTCTTTTTATTT
>Ga0187842_1000698_pt1 | contig 16205 bp, 15 predicted proteins | sample SpaLakP09_SKY_41_FD_134514 | JGI IMG/M metagenome (GOLD analysis project Ga0187842, IMG submission 134514) | Oligotrophic lake water microbial communities from Sparkling Lake, Wisconsin, USA - SP09_SKY_41 | ecosystem: Environmental > Aquatic > Freshwater > Lake | place: USA: Sparkling Lake... | reverse complement strand
AGGCAATGATGCGGCATGCGTTGGATAATCTAAAATCTTCACATCTAGTAAAGTCGTTAAGCCACCCAAGCCTTGTGCTCCTATGCCAAGCGCGTTTACTTTATCTGCAATTTCTAAACGTAGCTCTTCAATGCGATTGCTTGCGCCTCGCTTACGCAAAGCCGCTAAATCAAGTGGTTGCATGAGCGACTCTTTCGCCAGCAGCACGGCTTTTTCAGCCGTACCCCCTATGCCAACGCCCAATACACCTGGCGGACACCAGCCAGCACCCATGTCTTGCACTACGCTCAGAATCCAATCAACAATACTATCGGATGGATTAAGCATCGCCAGTTTGGCTTTATTCTCTGAACCACCACCTTTGGCTGCGATATTCACTTCAACTGTATTGCCTGGTACCAAGCGCACATGCACAACGGCAGGCGTATTATCTTTGGTATTGGCGCGCTTACCTGCTGGGTCAGCGACAATCGATGCTCTTAGTGGGTTTTCAGGCAACATGTAAGCTTGACGTACACCTTCATTCACCCAAGCTTCAACATCCGCGCCCTGCTCCCATTGCAAATCTGTTCCAACATTGACAAACGCCACCACAATACCTGTATCTTGGCAGATAGGACGCTTACCCTCTGCACACATGCGAGAGTTAGTTAAAATCTGCGCAATCGCATCTTTTGCCGCTGGCGACTCTTCAATTTCATAGGCATCGCCTAGCGCCTGAATAAAATCTACCGGATGGTAGTAAGACATGAATTGTAAAGCGTCTGCGACGCTCGCAACAAAGTCTGCTTTAGTAATGGTTGGCTTATTTAGGCTCATGTACTCGATCTGCTTAATGCAATAGTTGGGTTCACATCACGGCGTAAAATTTTGCCGTTTTTGGTGCGTGGAAATTGGTCTGTAATATAAACCACTTTAGGCGCTTTGTATGCCGCCAAATGCTTTTTACCAAACGCGTATAAATCGTCCGCCGTAGCTGTGCTGCCGGGTTGCAGAATAATATAAGCCACCACCAACACTTTATCTTTTTCGATGGTTTCTGCCACAGAGGCGCAATCCGCAACATCAGGATGCGACTTCAGCACACGCTCGACTTCATAAGGTGAAACACGGAAACCAAAGCTCTTAATAATGTCGTCTTTACGGCCTAAGAACCAAATATAACCATCGGCATCCATACGGGCAAAGTCGCCTGTAATAAACCAACCATCATGTTTATGTTTAGCTGTTTCTTCAGGCTGATTCCAATAATTGATAAAGAGGCCAGGGTCAGTATCTGGCACGCTAATGACGCCTTCTTCACCTTGAGCAACAGGCTGCAATGTCTCTGGATCAAGTAAAGCAATATCATGACCAGGCTGAGCAAAGCCTGCCGAACCCGGACGAATTGCGCGCGATTTGGTTTCACATAAATAATATGAAAACTCAGACATACCCACCGCCTCGTAAATATCAATACCGAAGCGTTCATGCCACTGCGCCAAGACCTCGTCAGACAAGTGCTCGCCAGCACTCATACAATAGCGCAAGCTAGGTAAATCTTTTTGCACAAATTCCGTCTTTTGCAAAATTTGACGGTAAATTGTCGGCACACCAATAAAAATAGTCGCTTGATGTTTTTGGATCAAACGCGGCCAAGTATTCGCATCGTTTTTACCTTCATGCACAATCACCGTTTTACCTTGATATAGCGGGTCCATCAAACCTGTGCCGAGCACGTAAGTCCAATTAAACTTACCTGAGTGCATAATGCGGTCGCCATTAGGGCTAAAGTCAAACCAGTATTTAGAGGCTGGTTGACGGCCTATCATTGAGCGGTGAGCGTGCAACACGCCTTTTGGATAACCTGTGGTGCCCGAGGTATACACCAAATAAGCAGGATCATCTGACTTGGTTTGATGCGGCGCATCCCAACTAGTAATCGCTTCTAAACTAGAAGTTAAATCCAGAACTTGCAAACCATCAGCAGGGAGACATTCACCCTCTCCAGAAAGCAACACATGGGTTAAACCACCCACCCCATTTAAGCCTTCGCGTAGCGTTTTCCAAGCGGCTTTATCGGTCACCAAGACTCGCGCACCAGAGTCTTTAGCTAAATACACGACTTCATCCGCTGTGAGTAAAGTAGAAGTAGGCACTGAAATCGCGCCGCGCTTCATTGCGCCTAAAAAAGCTGTTGGATAATCCAAGCTGTTTGGCAAACGAATAATCACACGCTCACCCGCCGCTACGCCAATATTTCTCAATAGCTGTGCAAACTGATCTGTACGTTTGGATAAGCCCGCGAAAGTAACTTCAGAAGTACCTAGCGTGTCATCTTCAACAATCATCGCAATCGCAGATTCAGTAGGCGTGCCAAGATGGATATCCGTGCAAGCCACACCAATATTGAAATGCGATGGCACTTGCCATACCCATTTTTCAAATGGGACAAATGGCGCTTGTGTAGTCGTTGCTGACATTTAAAAACTCCCTCTTAATATTCGATCTAAATATGCGCTTATAAAATTAAGCCGTATGGCCAGTTTTGACTAATCACTTGTGTTGGCAACATCTGCATCACAGTCAGCGCAAACTTGGTATCTTCTGGGCCTAATGCACGTAAAGCATTAGCACGTAACAGTGTTTGCAAAGCCTTACCAAACATCGGCGGATCGAGCATTTCACCTTCAAATTTAATCGCACCGCCAAGTAAAGCATCTGCCTCAATCGCCGCTTTTAGGATTTTGATTTTTTGCGTAATCTCAGTGGGTGATGGGGTATAGGCCACCTTACATAAATGAATATGCGCAGGATGAATGACTTGCTTACCGGTTAAGCCCATCGCAGCTTCTTGGCAGGCATGCTTGTAAACAATGCGAGATTCATTTTCGCCATGCAAATCTAACCAACGACGCACATCATGTGGCTCTAGGAATTTCTCTGGCATACTGCTTGAACCGATTAAGGTTTCCACACCACCAATCACACCTTTACCCGCAATACGTGCTTCAAACATGAGTTGATTCATAAAGTACTTCAGTTCTTCAGTCCAGTGCTCCGGTGTAATGTGAATACCCATCGCCTTTGAGAAGTCATGAATACCAAAAACGACATGTTTAACTGTAGAGTACTGCATCAACTCATGCGCAATTTTGAGCGATTTAGGATGCTCAATAATCGGCTGAATAGTAATTTTGTCATTCCAGCCCGCTAGCAAATTAGACAAATCGCGCACTTCCGCTGCACCATAAGCCTCGCCAGCCTTCGCGAGCATCACCACATCAATCACATCCGCCATATCACGCACAAAAGCAATGTCGCGCTCGTATTCTTCGGTTCTAAATGGATTGATACGTACCGCAATCGACACTTTTTTATTGCTCGTCATAAATGCTGGCAATTCATTTCTCAGCAATTCACGACTCATTTCTTTTTGACGACAACCATCTTCCAAGTCAAAAATTAAGGTATGCGCATGGGTATTCAGTGCATGTTTTTTCATGCGTTTCGAGGCGGCTTCTAAATCCTCATAAATGCCCTGCGCTGGCGAGTATTTAACCGGCGGATAGTAAAGCTGAATGCCCGGCCAATAATCACCCAACACATGTGGCGATACGACACGGCAATAGTCCGCGTTCGCATATGGGTCTGAATTGTAGGTATGGTCTTGGCTCATCGTACTTTCCCTATTAAATGGGATTAAAAAAAGATCTATCCGTTTTTTTACTTTACTGCTTCCTGCGCAACATCGTTAACACTTGCGCCGTTGCCAAATCATCAACTTCCTCACCTTCAGAAACCAAATTCCAAAGTTGGTTATCAGGCAAATCTAGCAAATTATCCAAGGCTGAAATTTGAGCTCCGTTCAAACTTGGTAAATAGCTACTCACAAAATCAACAAACAACAAATCCATCTCTAACATCCCTCGCCGACAACGCCACTCCATGCGCCTTAACGCTGCGTCGTTAGAATCTATTGTTTGTATGTTAGCGATCATTAAAACTTTTGCTTCACTTTCAGCGCTTTGATTTCATTAATCGCTTTTGATGGATTCAAGCCTTTAGGACATACATCCACGCAATTCATGATGTTGTGGCAACGATACAAACGATAGGGATCTTCAAGATTCTCTAAACGCTCTTCTTGCGCCTGGTCACGACTATCCGAAATAAAACGATAAGCTTGCATCAACCCTGCTGGGCCAACGAACTTATCCGGATTCCACCAGAATGAAGGGCAAGCTGCCGTGCATGCTCCGCACAAAATACATTCATAAAGCCCATCCAACTTTGCTCTATCTTCTGGCGACTGCAAACGCTCAGTCGCAGGTGGCGGGTCGTTGTTAATTAAGTAAGGCTTAATGGAGTTGTAATGCGCAAAAAACTGCTCCATATCTACCACCAAATCACGCACCACGGGCAAGCCTGGCAGTGGTCTCAATACAACGGGCTCTTTAATACCTTCTAAAGGCGTCATACAGGCAAGGCCATTCTTGCCGTTGATATTCATGGCATCTGAACCGCAAACCCCTTCTCGGCAAGACTTACGCATGCTCAAAGTATCATCGAGGGCTTTAATCTGAATAAGTGCATCCAGCAACATCCGCGTGTCGGGGACAAGCTCAATGTCGTACTCCTGCATATAAGGATCTTTATCAACATCGGGGTTAAATCGATAAACAGAAAATTTCATAATGGTCTCTTCCCCTTATTAATAGGTTCTAGCAATTAACGGGAACGTATCAACCGTCAATGGTTTTAAACGCACAGGTTTGTAAGCAAGGCGATTACCTTCACGGTAATGCAGAGAGTGTTTGAGCCATTGCTCATCATCTCGCGCCGCGAAATCTTCGCGACAATGCGCACCCCGACTTTCTTGTCTTGCCTCTGCCGACATCATAGTTGCTTTCGCCACTTCGATAAGATTTTCAAGCTCAAGCGCTTCAACACGGGCGGTGTTGAACACTTTGCTTTTGTCTTTAATTTCAAGCGACTTAATGCGCTCTTCAATTTGCATAATTTCGCGCACCCCTTTTGACATAAGATCTGGGAATCGAAATACACCACAATGCACTTGCATCGTTCTGCGCATTGCATCTCCCACTTCAGCCACCACCTCGCCGGATTTTTGATTATCCAAGCGATCTAAACGAGTGAGTGTTTGATCAGCAAAATCAGTTGGTAGCGGTTTGTGGCTAACGCCTTTAAGCGATTGCACCGTGTGATTGCCAGCGGCACGACCGAACACCATTAAATCAAGCAATGAGTTAGACCCCAGACGATTTGCCCCGTGAACTGAGACGCAAGCACATTCACCAATTGCATAAAGACCATTCACCACTTTGTCATCATCGATGACTTGACCGTTTAAATTCGTTGGAATACCGCCCATCATGTAGTGCACAGTAGGCACGACAGGAATTGGCGAGTGAACAGGATCCACATTAGCGAACTTAATCGCAATATTTCTTATCCCAGGTAGCCGAGTATCAATCACCTTTTCAGACAAATGGTCCAGTTTTAGCAATACTGCTTGACCATCAATGCCTACACCGCGACCAGCTTTCACTTCTGTGGCAATGGCACGAGAAACGACATCACGACTAGCCAAATCTTTAGCATTTGGCGCATAGCGCTCCATAAAGCGCTCACCTTGTGAGTTGACCAAGTAACCACCCTCACCGCGCGCACCTTCGGTAATGAGCACACCGGCACCGGCAACACCAGTTGGGTGAAACTGCCAAAACTCCATATCTTGCAAAGGCACGCCAGCGCGTGCTGCCATACCCAAGCCGTCGCCCGTGTTAATAAAGGCATTGGTGCTTGCTTGGAAAATTCGCCCGGCACCGCCTGTAGCAAACATCGTCGATTTCGCGTGGAGCGCAAAAATCTGACCCGTTTCAATTTCCATCGCAGTTACGCCCAACACATCGCCTTCAGCATCACGGATTAAATCTAGCGCAAACCACTCGATCAAAAAGTCTGTTTTAGCGTAAACATTGCGCTGATAAAGCGTGTGCAACATGGCGTGCCCAGTTCTATCAGCCACCGCACAAGTCCGCGCCACAGATTCAGCACCGTATTTTTTAGACATGCCTCCAAATGGACGTTGGAAGATTTTGCCGTTTTCCAAACGATCAAACGGCATGCCAAAATGCTCAAGTTCATAAATCGCTTCTGCCGCGTTTTTACACATAAACTCAATCGCATCTTGGTCGCCCAGATAGTCAGAGCCTTTGATGGTGTCATACATGTGCCAATGCCAATTATCTTCACCCACATTACCTAGTGAGGCGGCAATACCGCCCTGTGCAGCCACAGTATGAGAGCGCGTTGGGAACACTTTAGAGAGCACCGCAACGCTTAGGCCACTATCGGCTAATTGCAAAGCCGCACGCAAACCTGCGCCACCGCCACCAATCACGATGGCATCATATTTTCTAATCTCGATTGCTGAGGCCATTACGCTAGACTCCAAAGTATATAAGCTGCCCAAATGGCATCGCCCACCAACACCAAGCCAAACAAGCTTTGCAACTTAGCGCGAATGCCGACGTTGTGAACGTAATCCATTAAAATCTCTTTCACCCCAAGCCATGCGTGATAAATCAAGGCCCATAAAAATAGTAAGGTGATCGCTCTAAAAGAAATTGGCGCAAACCATGCATGCCAACCATCAAAACCAACACTGGGCTCATCCACCAAAAAGCGCACTGCAAGCAATAAACTGTAGATGACCATCATGATTGCGGTCGCTCGCTGCCAAGCCCAATCACTAAAGCCGTGTGCAGGTTTTTTACGATCTACCATAGCCAAATTCCCATTCTTAATGTGAGCAAGCCACTAACGATCAACACCGCACGACTTGTCGCTCGGGCGTAGTTAAGACGTATGCCATAATGTGCGTCCAAAGCCAAATGACGAATGCCCGCAAAAGCATGATGTAAATAAGCCCAAGTCACTGCCAAACAAATCAGCTTAGCAAGCGGATGATGTAGAACCGCCTGCGCCAATTGGTAAGACTCATCATTAGCCAAGCTCTGATGCAAGACCCACAACAAAACAGGCAGTAACATAAACAAAAACGCGCCACTTACACGGTGCATAATCGACACCAATGCAGGAATCGGCAGACGGATTGTCAGCAAATTAAGATTTTTAGGACGATTTCTTTTAGGCGCTTTTGGATATGGTGAGGCCATGATATTTTCCCTATTTTTCGCTAGCGGCTTCGGCGCGTGCAGCATCCGCTACACGTCCAGAAACTCGAGCCATTAAGCGAGGATCAAACGGCTTAGGAATAATGTATTCCTTACCAAATGAAAGCTCAGTTAATTGGTAAGCATCCAGCACTTCTTGTGGCACTGGTTCACGAGCAATTTCAGCCAAGGCCTCGGCCGCAGCAACTTGCATTGCCGTGGTGATTTGTTTTGCCCTGGCATCTAAAGCACCTCGGAATAAATAAGGAAAGCAAAGTGCGTTGTTTACTTGATTTGGAAAATCAGAGCGACCTGTGGCCATCAAAATATCGTCACGCACTGCATGCGCTAATGAGGGCAAGATTTCGGGATCTGGATTAGCTAAAGCAAACACCACAGGCTTAGCCGCCATGACTTTTAATAAATCTGGAGATAAAGCATTGGCTGCAGAAACCCCAATAAAGACATCCGCATCGACCATTGCTTCAGCCAAGGTATTTACATTACGGCTGGTTGCTAAATCACGATTCATATCGTGCAAATCAGGACGGCTTGTTTTAAGCACACCAGATTTATCCACCATCACCAAGTGTTGCGCACCCATCACTTTAAGCAATCGCGCGCAAGCACAGCCTGCCGCGCCAGCCCCTAAAAATACAATTTTTGCATCCACAAGCTTTTTACCTTGCACCGCCAATGCATTTAGTAATGCTGCGCCCACAATCACCGCTGTACCATGTTGGTCATCATGAAAAACAGGAATGTCTAAACGCTCACGCAACTCTTTTTCAATACGGAAGCAATGTGGCGCTGCAATATCTTCCAAGTTAATACCACCAAAAGTTGGCGCGATATTCACTACCGTTTCAATAAAAGCCTCAATACTTGGCGCAGTGACTTCAATATCGAATACATCAATATCGGCAAAGCGTTTAAACAAAACCGCCTTACCTTCCATGACAGGCTTACTAGCAAGCGCGCCCATATTCCCTAAGCCCAATACCGCTGTGCCGTCAGTAATCACCGCGACCAAGTTACCCTTATTGGTATATTTGTACGCATTTTCAGGATCGCGATTAATTTCACGCACTGGCTCAGCAACGCCAGGGGTGTAGGCCAAAGATAAATCTGCTTGCGTCGCGCAAGGCTTGGAAGACTCAACCGACAGCTTGCCCGGCTTAGGAAACTGGTGATAATGCAATGCTCTGGTTTTTATGTCGCTCATGATGTCTACTTTGTAAAAATGAATTCGTGATTAAAATTTTTTAATTACTACTTTTTAATTACTCGAGTTCGTTTCGATAGTGAAAGTTATCGGTCAAACATAAACCCAAGCGCCATTCCAATGGCCTGTCCCCATAAGTAAATGCTATGCGCTCAATTCTTAACAAAGGCGCACCTTCTTCCAAATTCAAAGCATCTGCCGCCTCTTCGTCAGCACCCACAGCGCGAATATCCTCCTCAGCACGGACCATACGGATGTCGTACTCTTGCTCATACATTCTGTAGAGCGAACCTTTATATTCTTCAATCTGCTTTGCCCCCAAACCTGCAAACTCAGCAGATGGCACTATGATGTGATCAAGAATTAAAGGACGACCTTCAAAACCAAGCAAACGCTTAATTTCAATAATCGAAGTACCTGCTTTAATGTTTAAAGCTTTAGCAATCTTGGCGTTGGCTTTACCGCGCGTACAAGAAAGTAATGTATTCTTTGGAAATGCCTTGTTACCACTCTCGTCAGTCAGGCGCAGAAACCGAAGTTGCATGCCTTTTTCATTGTGGGTATTAACATAAGTCCCCTTGCCTTGACGGCGCATCAAAATATTTTCTGACACCAACTCATCAATGGCTTTTCTAACGGTGCCTTGGCTCACTTTAAAACGTGCGGCCAACTCCATTTCGCTTGGAATCACTTCACCGGCTTTCCATTCACCCTCAATTAAGCTTTGCGTTAGCATGCGCTTAATCTGCTCGTAGAGTGGCTGATATAAGAGGACTGTTGATGTATTTGTAGTAACCATAGTCGCAAGTTTAACTCAAGAAAATATTAAAAGTCTATAGTTTTATGTCTTATATAAGATATATATATTTTTATTGACTTTCGTTTTTCCTGTGGCTAGAATCGCTTCACGTAGCTAGGAGTCTTTTTGCACTTTTTAATCCATAAAGCGCTAGTCCTATATAGATAACTTTTGAATCGAGAATGTATGAACGATTTGTTTCGACCACGCAGATCCATGCTTTATGTGCCAGGATGCAACACGCGCTATATCAATAAAGCGCGTTCACTCATCGTTGACTCCGTCATTCTCGATCTAGGCAATCCAATTCTGATCGAAGCAAAAGAAGATGCCCGTAAGAATGTTGTTGCCGCAGTAAAAGAAGGCGGCTTTGGTTCGCGTGAAGTTGTCGTTCGCGTCAACGACATAGATTCGCCTTGGGGCAAGGATGATATTTACGCAGTGGCTAATATTGGCGCCGATGCGATTTTGTTCCCAAATATAGAAAGTCGTGAAGATGTCCTGACCGTCCTTGATATCTTAAAAGATGCGGGCAACACCACTATCCCAATTATGGTAATGATAGAAAGCCCGCTTGCAGTGTTGCATGCGGAAGAAATTGCCAGTGCTTCAGACCGAATCGCTTGCATGGTAATGGCCACTTCCGACCTGCTTTCACATTTACGTGGTCGCATTACATTGGAACGCCTCCCCCTTCTAACCAGCTTATCCATGGTGCAATTAGCAGCTCGCGCATATGGCCGCTCTATAGTGGATGGCATCAACACCAACTTAAAAGATATGCATTCATTCGAATATGCATGCCGAATGGGGCGCGATTTAGGTTTGGATGGGAAAACATTGGTGCACCCTTTCCAGCTGGACTATTGCAACGACGCATACACGCCCAAGCGGGCCGAAGTTGAGTTAGCACAAGAAGTAATTACTGAGCTAGCGGCTGCCAATGCAGCTGGCCGAGGCACAGTAGTGGTTGAAGGCCGCCTCATAGAAAGACACCAAGTTGAAGCAGCCAAACGCTTGCTGATACTCAGCGAAATGATCCAAAAACTGGAGGCAGAGAGTGCATAACAGCAACGCGATAAGCAAAAGCCCAAGAGGCAATTTTTTTGAAGACTTCTATATTGGGCAAGTCTTTCATCATGCAACACCACGCACAATATCCGAAGGTGATAGCGCTTTATATATTGCCCTCACTGGCGCAAGGCAGGTGATTCACTCGGCACAGCCAGTAGCACATGCCATGGGTTACAAAAATCGAACGATTGATGATTTGCTTGCTTTCCATATGGCACTTGGTAAAACCGTGCCTGACATTTCGATTAATGCGATTGCAAACTTAGGCTACGCCCAAGTGAAATTCGTGGGACCGATTTATGCTGGCGACACCATCAGCTCAACATCCACCGTGGTTGGCCTTAAACAAAATTCCGATGGCAAAAGCGGAATTGTATATGTCCAATGCGAAGCACTTAACCAAGACCACCAAGTGGTGATTTCATGGGTACGCTGGGTGATGGTACGCAAAAACGACATGAACGCACCAACGCCCACAACGGTTTTACCTGCGCTGGAGAGCGTCGTTCAGGCTAAGGACTTAAACCTCCCCCACGATGTTGAATACAACGGCTTCGACACTTCAATGACGGGCAGCACGTTCTTGTGGGACGACTATCAAGTGGGCGAAGAAATCGCGCATCCGTCTGGCATGACAATTGATGAAAGTGATCACACCTTAGCGACTAAGCTGTACCAAAACCCTGCACGCCTGCATTTTGACGCTTCAAAATCGACTTACAACAAACGCTTGGTGTTTGGAGGTCACGTCATGTCTGTGTGCCGCGCATTGAGTTATGAAGGCCTGGAAAACGCGCTGAGCATCGCAGCCATCAACGGCGGCGCACACTGCAACCCAACCTTTGGTGGTGACACGATTTACGCACACAGCGAAGTATTAGATCGCTTTGAAATCCCTGGCCGAAAAGACGTTGGTGCAATTCGCTTGCGCTTAGTTGGCGTTAAAGGTGGGCCATTGAAATCTATCGCTGAGGCTTCAAGCAATGTTGATGGCAAACGCAGCTGCAACCCAAATGTGGTGTTGGATTTGGACTATACCGTCCTCATGCCGCGCAAATCTTAAAAGCAATTTTGGAAAAAAGGAAAAGTTCTTGAATACTCTAGTCCACCCAAACGACGCATTGTTTAAAGGCGAAAAAGCCTTTCCAGTGATTCCTAGTTGCGAGCATTTTGCGGGCAGCGAAAAGCTCATCTTAAAAGCATTACAAATTCAAGATGAGCTAGGTCCAATTTTTGACATTACTTGCGACTGTGAAGATGGCGCTGCGGCAGGTCAAGAGCGCGAACATGCCGAGATGATTGTGCGTGTTCAACAATCCGAAGCCAACAAACACAAAATGGCGGGCGTACGTATTCATGATTACACCCACCCTGCCTGGCGCCAAGATGTCGATATTTTTGTGGAGGGCATCGGCAATATCGTTGCTTACATCACGATTCCTAAATCTACTAATGCGGCGCAAGTAAAAGAGATGATTACTTACATTCAAAACAAATGTAAGGAACACGGTATTAAGCGCGAAATTCCTATCCATATCTTGATTGAAACACACGGCGCTTTGCATGAAGTATTCGATATTGCCGCTTTGCCTTGGATTCAAGTTTTAGACTTTGGCCTCATGGACTTTGTAAGCGGTCATCACGGCGCAATTCCAGCTTCTGCAATGCGAAGCCCAGGTCAATTCGAACACCGCTTACTTGCTCGCGCAAAAGCTGAAGTGGTTGCAGCAGCGTTAATGCACGGTATTGTGCCAGCGCATAACGTTTCACTCGACTTAAAAAATACAGTCGCAACCAACAGCGACGCTTCACGTGCTCGCCAAGAGTTTGGCTTTTTGAGAATGTGGAGTATTTACCCCACTCAGATTCAAGCCATCGTTGATGCAATGAAGCCTAATTTGGATGAAGTACAAGATGCTGCTGATATTTTGATTGCCGCACAAAAAGCAGAATGGGGCCCAATTCAACATGCAGGTGAATTACATGACAGAGCTACTTATCGCTATTACTGGGAAGTATTACAAAAAGCAAAAGTCAGTGGCATTAGCATTCCTGCCGATGCTGAACACGCCTTTTTCGCATAAAAATTAGGACATTAAAATGACAACCCTAACATCAGCTGGCGCAAGATTTAGAGCCGCACTCGCCGCAGAAAAGCCTTTACAAATTATCGGCGCAATTAACGCTTACCATGCAAAACTTGCTGAGCAAGTTGGCTACAAAGCACTTTACCTTTCTGGCGGCGGCGTTGCCGCTGGTTCGCTTGGCTTGCCTGACCTTGGCATCTCAACGATGGATGACGTCATGACAGACGTTCGTCGCATTACTGATGCAACCGATGTTCCCTTACTCGTAGACATAGACACAGGCTTTGGCGGTGCATTCAACATCGCTCGCACAGTCAAATCCATGATCAAAATGGGCGCAGCGGCTGTGCATATTGAAGACCAAGTGCAAGCAAAACGGTGTGGTCACCGCCCCAATAAAGCAGTGGTGAGCCAACAAGAAATGGTTGACCGGGTTAAAGCGGCGGTGGATGCAAAAACAGACCCTGATTTCGTCATCATGGCACGTACTGATGCACTTGCTGTTGAAGGCTTACAGTCTGCGATAGATCGCGCATGTGCTTGCGTCGAGGCAGGCGCAGACATGATTTTCCCTGAAGCAATGACAGAACTTAGTATGTACAAGCAGTTTGCCAACGCCGTGAAAGTCCCAGTACTTGCCAATATTACTGAATTTGGCTCAACACCACTATTTACGGTAGAGGAGCTTGCTACTGCTGATGTAGGGATGGTGCTTTATCCACTTTCCGCTTTCCGCGCAATGAACCAAGCAGCGCTTAAAGTTTACGAGGCTGTTCGCAAAGAGGGCACACAAAAGAATGTAGTGCCACTGATGCAAAGCCGCATGGAGCTTTACGATTATTTGGGTTATCACGCTTTCGAACAGAAGCTTGATGAGCTTTACAAAAGCTAACCCTTAAAACAAAAAAACTTAACCGCACTTTTAGTGATTTCAACAAAAGTTATATTAAAAATAGCGATAGGAAACAGTCATGACAAACAATGCAAATCCAGCACCTGCTGAGCCAAAACGTAAAAAAGGCGTTGCCCTTTCTGGGGTCGTTGCAGGCATTTCAGCCATTTGTACTGTGGGCCACTCTGGCAACGATTTGCATTATCGTGGTTATGACATTTTAGAGTTAGCCAAACACGCGACATTTGAAGAAGTGGCGTATTTGTTGATTCATGGAGCATTGCCAACCAAGGCTGAATTAACGGCGTATCACGCAAAACTCAAAAAACTACGCGACTTACCAGTCGCCCTCAAAACAGTGCTTGAGCAAATCCCAGCGGATGCGCACCCAATGGATGTGATGCGTACAGCTTGCTCCATGCTTGGCACAATTGAACAAGAGGCTGAAGACCACAACATTAATGGTGCAAAAGACATTGCTGACCGTTTGATTGCTTGCTTTGGCTCTGTTTTGCTTTATTGGTATCACTTCAGTCATAACAACAAACGCATTGATTGCGTAACGGATGATGACTCTATCGCAGCGCATTTCTTACACTTATTACACGGCAAAAAACCATCAGCTTTACACGAAGCCTGCATGAATACGTCTTTAGTGCTTTACGCAGAACATGAGTTTAACGCTTCCACATTCACAGCCCGTGTCATTTCAGGCACGCTGGCTGACATTTACTCTAGCATTAGCGGTGCAATTGGTGCACTAAGTGGTCCTAAACACGGCGGCGCCAATGAAATGGCGATGGAAATTATCGCTCGCTACAAAACACCTGATGAAGCAGAAGCCGACATCATACGTCGCATGGCTGCAAAAGAGATCATCATCGGCTTCGGCCACCCTGTGTACACCATTTCAGATCCTCGCAACGTGGCGATTAAAGAAATCTCACGCAAGCTTTGTGAGGCTGGCAACAACATGAATTTATTTAACATTTCTGATCGCATTGAACAAACCATGTGGCGCGAAAAGAAAATGTTCCCGAACCTCGACTGGTACAGTGCGTCGAGTTATCACATGATGGGGGTTCCAACTGCCATGTTCACCCCCATCTTTGTGATTTCCCGCACCACTGGCTGGGCTGCGCACGTGATTGAGCAGCGCATAGACAACAAGATTATTCGACCAAACGCAGAATATAACGGCCCTGAAGACCGCCCATTCTTGCCTATCGAAAAACGCTAATTTAACTAGCCATATTTATATCTTTAAAGAAAGTAATCACATGTCATCTCATATTTCAAATGTACGTCCAGCACCAGACCAAGTTTTAGTCGATATTGCTGATTATGTATTGAACTACAAAATTGATAGCGCAGAAGCTTATGACACTGCACGAAACTGCTTGATGGACACATTAGGCTGCGGCTTGGAAGCCCTTTCTTATCCTGCTTGTACTAAATTAATGGGACCAATTGTTCCAGGTACAGTAGTGCCCAATGGCGCAAAAGTGCCAGGCACTCAATTCCAACTTGATCCAATTCAAGCTGCATTCAACATCGGCGCGATGATTCGTTGGCTAGACTTTAACGATACTTGGCTAGCAGCTGAGTGGGGGCATCCATCTGACAACCTTGGCGGCATTCTTGCAACTTCAGATTGGATTTCACGCACACGTGTGGCGCAAGGTAAAGCACCTTTAACAATCAAAGACGTGCTGACTGCCATGATTAAAGCCCACGAAATACAAGGCGTGCTTGCACTTGAAAATAGCTTTAACCGCGTTGGTATCGACCACGTCATTTTAGTAAAAGTCGCTTCTACTGCAGTAGTGACGGGCTTACTTGGCGGAACGAAAGATGAAATCATCAATGCGGTTTCTAACGCATGGGTGGATGGTCAAGCATTGCGCACTTATCGTCACGCACCAAATACTGGCTCACGTAAATCATGGGCAGCCGGGGATGCAACTAGCCGCGCAGTGCGTTTAGCTTTAATGGCGATGAAAGGTGAAATGGGTTATCCATCAGCACTGACTGCAAAAACTTGGGGCTTCTACGACGTATCATTTAAAGGTCAACCTTTCAAATTCCAACGTCCATACGGCAGCTATGTGATGGAGCAAGTGTTATTTAAAATCTCATTCCCTGCTGAGTTCCACGCACAAACTGCAGTGGAATGTGCATTGACACTACATCCGCAAATCGGCGAGCGTATTAACAGCTTAGAAAAAATCGACCAAATTGAAAAAATCGTCATTACAACGCACGAATCAGCGATCCGCATCATCGATAAAACCGGTCCATTAGCGAATCCAGCTGACCGTGACCACTGTATCCAATACATGAGCGCGATTGGCCTATTGAAAGGCAATCTAACCGCGTCTGATTATGAAGATGATGTAGCAAGCGACCCACGTGTTGATGGGCTTCGTGCAAAAATGCAATGCGTTGAAAAACCAGAATATACCAAGGATTATCTAGACCCTGAAAAACGCTCAATCGCGAATGCAATTCAAGTGTTCTTCAAGGACGGAACGAAATCAGATAACGTTGCTGTAGAGTATCCAATCGGGCACCGTCGTCGTCGCGGTGAAGGCATCCCAGAATTAGTGAAAAAGTTCAAAATCAACTTGGCGCGTCGCTTCCCAGCGAAACAACAAGCAGGAATTTTAGCTCTGTGCGAAAACCAAAAAACATTGGAAGCGACACCAGTTCATGAATTCGTCAACTTATTTGAAATTTAATTATGTTATCTGCCTACCACACCCATATCGCTGAACGCGCTGCAGTTGGCTTACCGCCGCTACCACTCAGTGCAGAACAAGTGGCTTCGCTTGTTGAACTGCTGAAGGTTACACCTGCAAGTTCTTCAGATGCACCAGAGCTTGTTGATCTCCTCGAGAATCGTATTCCTGCTGGGGTTGACCAAGCGGCTTATGTAAAAGCGGCT
>Ga0187842_1000695_pt1 | contig 16235 bp, 16 predicted proteins | sample SpaLakP09_SKY_41_FD_134514 | JGI IMG/M metagenome (GOLD analysis project Ga0187842, IMG submission 134514) | Oligotrophic lake water microbial communities from Sparkling Lake, Wisconsin, USA - SP09_SKY_41 | ecosystem: Environmental > Aquatic > Freshwater > Lake | place: USA: Sparkling Lake... | reverse complement strand
GCGCCGGCCTGCAGGCCGGCGCGCACTTCCACCAGTCCTTCATCCTCGTTGCGCAGGCCCAGTTTGACGGGCTGGGCCACCACTTTGCCGGCCACGATCTGGTACACCACGGGTTGGTTCTGGTCGCCGCGCAGGGCGGTCAGCGGAATGATGGGGGCCACGGCGGAACGGTCGGTGACGATGCTGCCCTTGGCGAACATGCCGGCGCGCAGCGCGCTGTCTTCATTGTGCACGGCGATGTAGACCAGCATGGCGCGCGAACCGGCTTCCGTGGCCGGATTGATGCGGGTGACCTTGCCGGCGAAGTCGCGGCCCTGGAAACCGTCGACCTTGAATTTCACTTCCTGGCCGATTTTCACGCGTGGGATTTCTGCGGCCGGCACCTGTGCTTCCAGCGTCAGCTGGGCCAGGTTGACGATGCTGAACACGGGCATATCGGGTGCCAGTTTTTCTCCGGCCTGCACGTGGCGCTTGCTGACCACGCCGCCGATCGGAGCGCGGATCACCCCGTCGTTGAGGGCGATGCGGGCAATCTCCACCATCGCCGCTGCAGATTTGACGTTGGCGCGGGCCAGATCGACGCTGTTCTGGGTGGCGTCGTAGGCGGTCTGGGAAATGAATTTCTGCTTGAGCAGGGCCAGGCTATTGGTTTCATTCTTACTGGCCAGCGACAGCTTGGCTTGCGCTTCATCGAGCGCAGCCTGCTGCTGCTGCAGGCGGGCGCGCAGGTCGGCCTGATCGATGCGGGCCAGTATCTGACCGGCCGTGACGCTCATACCCTCCTGCACGGTGGTGGCTTCCACCACGCCCGAGACCTTGGATTTGATGGTGGCCGAGCTGAGCGGCGCAAGCGAGCCCGACAGGGGCAGCTTGACGTCCAGCGCCCGCGCATCGACAGCGGTAAAGTCGGTGCCGGCCAGTTCCAGTACGTCGGTGGGCTTGTCCTTGGACGCGGTGGCCGTAGCGGGCGGTGCCGCCTTGTTCTGCAGTACGCTCCAGCCCCCGCCTGCTGCGGCCAGCACGACGAGTATGGCCACCGGCTTGTGCCAGCGGCGGCTGGAACGGGTGGAGTGCTGGCTTTGGGGCAGGGTCTCTAGTTTCATTTGTGGTTATCCTTGATTGGCCGCAATTGGCCTGAAGCACAGGGCGGCATGGCGCATGGTGCCACTGTATGAAATTACCAGCCCGCTGACCAGTTCCTTGCGACAGGCGGTGCGAATTTCGCGCTGAACTGCTAAATCAGGGGGGCGAAAGTGGCAAGGTTGCCGCTGAAGTGGTGCCGGCTGCGGCGGCGTGGGGCAAATGGGCAGCGGCGCAGTGGTCTAGTCTAGTTGCACTTGTACTAATACCTGACCGTGATCGGAGGCGCAGGCACTTGCATCGGGCAAGTGCTCGTTCAAATAGCGCACCGACAACACCCGCCCCAGCGCCTGCGGCGAAGCGGGATGGAAGTGTTCCGACACCAGTACGTGGTCGATGGTCATGCGCAGCTCTTCGTGCAGGATGGTGTAGCCGTGCGCCGAACTGGCGGGATCGTGCTGGATGCGGCGGCTATCGTAATAGCGTCCCGCAGTGTCGCTGCCGCCTTCGCCCATGATGATGGAGGTGGTGACGGCATCGACGGTATCGTTGAAATCGCCCAGCACGATGCGCGGACGGGGCGCTTCGCGGTTCAGCTGGCATAGCAGCGAACGCAGCGCCACTGCTTCCGTGCCGCGCCGTATCAGCGAGCGCAGCTGGGCCTGCGCATGGCACATGGGATTGTCGTGGGCTTGCTCGCCGTCGTAGTCGGGCCGCTTGGATTTCAGGTGCAGCACGATCACGTCGAGCTGGCGCTGCTGTTCCAGCTGCAAGGTCACACGCAGCAGGGCGCGCGCATAGCGCAGGGCATCGCGGCTGCCGGCCGGCAGCGTGACGCCGGGCGGAAAATCAGTATGGATGGCGCCAGGCGCGGCCAGCGGCAGGCGCGAGATCAGCGCCACCTGCGGCATCTGGCGCGGCTGTCCCGTGACGGGGTCGGGCGCGGTAGTGACGCCTTCCAGCACGGCATCGCGGTAGCGTTCGCTGCGCGCCATGACGTCGCGCAGCGCCTGCAGGCAGAACACTTCCTGCAGGCCGATCACATCGGCATCGAGACGGTCCAGCTGCTGCGCGGTCCATGCCACTTTGGCGGCATAGTCCTCGGCGCTAAGAGGGGCCAGATTGTCATATAGTTGCTCGCCGGGCAGGGAAAGATTGCATACATTGAAAGTGGCAAAACGGACTTCCTGCGGCATAATGACAGCCTCCCTTGCTAACCTTAACCCTGATAGACAGGCAGCGTATCACGCATGGCAAAAAAAGAGCATATCTCCGAGACGCCCGCCACGCAGTTTTTGCGTAAGCACGGCGTTTCCTTTACCGAACACCCGTACGACTACGAAGAACACGGCGGCACCAGTGTGTCCGCGCGTGAACTGGGCGTGGATGAACACGCCGTCGTCAAAACCCTGATCATGGAAGACGAGGCGGCCAAGCCGCTGGTGGTGCTGATGCATGGCGACTGCAAGGTCTCGACCAAGAATCTGGCGCGCCAGATCGGCTGCAAGAAGGTTGATCCGTGCAAGCCGGAAGTGGCCAACCGCCACACCGGCTTTCTGGTCGGCGGCACCAGCCCCTTCGGCACGCGCAAGCAGATGCCCATCTACGTGGAAAAGACCATCCTCGATTTGCCGCAGATCTACATCAATGGCGGACGCCGTGGTTTTTTGGTCAGCATCGCGCCGCAGGAACTGCTGCGCGTGCTCAATGCCCGCCCGGTAGAAGTGGCCTTGCCTGACTGAAACTGGACTTATTCGGCGGCAGGCGCCGCCAGCACGCCCTGCAGAAAGGCGGGGATGCTGTCGTCGTAATGGCGCATGGTGCGCACAATGTTGCCATTGGCATCAAGCAGAGCGATGCCGAAGTCATGCAGCACATGGTCGTGGTAGCGCCACACCGTGATGCCGAGTGTGGCGGCCAGCGCGCGGGTGTCGGCTACGGAGCCGGACAGCACGCTCCAGTTGGGGCGCTGCAGCTTGCGGGTTTTGCGCAATTCGCGCCAGTCGGCCGGGGTATCCTGTTCCGGATCGAGGCTGACGATGACGAACTGCAGCTCGCTCTTGCGGCGGTCGGCCAGCGCCCGCATCTGCTCCATGGCGAAGATGCTGCTGGAACAGATTTTCTTGCAGGCGCCATAGGCCAGCGTCAGCACCACCGGCTTGCCCTGATACTGGCTCAGTTTCAGGCTCTGGCCGTCCGTATCCACCCAGCGGTAGGGCAGCTGATACAGCAGGCCGGCTGCCTGCGCAGCGAGTGCGCAGGCGCCCAGCACGGCGCCCGCCAGCCAGTGGCGCCAGTCGGCGAGGCGGGGCAGTGTTGTCACGGCTTAGAACTTCTTGACGACTTTGACGTCGGCCGGCGCCTTGCTGACATAGCCCACTGCGCCGGGCGTGCTCTTCACGGCAGCAATCACTTCGGCATCGGTGGCTTTGACGGCAGGCGGATTCAGGCCTTCGCGGAAGCCTTTCTTGGTCCAGATCGAGGAATACTTGGCGCTATCGACCTGCACCACCTTGTCGAGAAAGTCTTTCTGCAGGGCGGCATTATCGAAGATCACCAGCTTGGTGCCGCCTTCGATCTGTTTTTCACCGATGTAGGCGTCGCGGATGTCGCCGGCCGGCATGTTCAGGCTGCTGTGGCTGATCACGATCACATCGCCGGCCATGGCCAGCGCCGGCAGGCTCAGGGCGAGCGCCAGCAGGGTGCGGGACAGTTGGGAAATCACGGTCATGGCGGGCTCCTTAGAAACGAATCGCGACTTGGGCGCGCGCTTCGTGGTACTGGAATTCGCCAGCCGGCTGAAGTTCCTTGGTACGGTTCATTTCGAGTTTGAGGGCGGTGGTGTTGGTCAGGTTGTACTTGGTGCCCAGTACCTGACGCTGGTAGGAGCGGCCGTTGACGTTGCCCAGGAAGTAGTTGTCGGTTTGATCGAGCGCGGCTTTTTCCAGCCGTACGAACGGGGTCCAGACCGGGTTGATGGCATAGCCGAGATGGGCAAAGCCGGCCCAGCTGCTATGTTTGCCGGTATTGCCGGACAGGTCCTGGTTGCGGAATTTGTAGTATTCACTGATGATTTCCCAGTTGTCGCGGTCCACCGCAACAAAAGCGCCAGTCATATTCATGCGCGTCTTGTTGACGGTGTTTTCTTCGTCGATCTGTTCACGCAGGGCGTTCAGCCCCACTGTCACGCCATCGAGCACGCCACCGAAGGTGTAGCGCAGGTTGGCGCCCACTGCCTTGTTGTTGTTATCGTCCTTGCCGGCGTTGTAGTCGAGCGTTTTGCTGCCCGTTTCGCCGCTCAGGCGGCTGCCGTTGCCGACAAAGGCTTCGTAGTTCAGGCGGCCGCCTTCGACGCGGCTGGTGCCGGACGCCATGGCGCCGATGGTGTGCGAAGGCAGAATGCCACCCTGGTCTTCGAACGCGATCAGGCGCGGCCGGGCGATCGATGGCGAGATCTGGGCGCCGTGGTGGAAGGCCGTGTTCCAGTAGCCGTACGGGGTGTGGAAGCGGCCAGCCCACAGGGTCAGCTCGTCGCTGAAGGTGTAGCCCATCTGCAGGCGTTCGACGTCGGTACCGACGGAATTGCCTTTTTCATCGTATTCGAAAGCCAGTTCGATGATGGTCTTGACGCGGTCGCCCAGATCGGGCGTCAGGTAGAGGTCGAAGTTGCCGAGCACGAAGCCGGACTTGCGGTTATCCAGCGGCTTGCTGGCATAGGCGTAGCCGACGTCGGCAAAACCATGCACCGGCAGGCCCATTTCGCGTCGCTTGGCCGAAGTGTCGGCTACCTGCACCAGATTGCTTTCCACCTGCTCGATACGGACTTGCTGGGCCACCAGCGCTTCACTGGCGGCGTGCGCACTGGCCGTGGCCTGGTCTGCCGCTGCCTGGGCTTTATCGGCGCTGGCCGTGGCGGGAGCGGCGTTGGCTTCCACCTGCTGCAGGCGCTTGCTCAGCTGCTCGATCAGCGCCATGCTCTTTTCCAGTTTCTTTTCCAGTTCGGCGATACGGGCCTGTTCGCTAGTGCCGGCCAGGGCGGCGCTGGAAAAACACAGGCTCACGGCCAGTGCCAGCAGGCGTGGCGCGCAATGGCGCGCAGTGGAAGCAATCGATTGCATATTATTCTCTCTTGTAGGTATGGGACTATTCAACGACCATGGGAAGTGGCCGCACCAGATCTGGGGGTGGTGGAAATGGGGACCGCAGTGCTTGGGCGGCGCTGGAACAGCGGGGCTGTACTTGCTGGGCGCGGAACGGCATGGGCGCCAGTGATTGATGCACTGTAGCAAGTAACTATAGTGCTTGCAAGTAATATAGCTGGGTTTGGCTCTGGCCGGCACTGGGCGGACAGTGTATATTTTAGTGTTTTGGGCAATTTTTCAGCCCTTTCGGATCTACTTTGAGGAAACAATGAATACAGTTTGGATGACCGTTGCCGCCTATTTGATCGGCTCGATCTCGTTTGCCGTCGTAATGAGTAAAGTGTTCCGGCTGGCCGATCCGCGCACCTACGGTTCGAAAAATCCCGGCGCCACCAATGTGTTGCGAAGTGGCAACAAGGCGGCGGCGATTGCCACCCTGATCGGCGATGGCGCCAAAGGCTGGCTGGCCGTGTGGCTGGCGATCCATTTCCAGAAGCAGCTCGATATCGGCGACATGACCATTGCCCTGGTGTCGATTGCCGTATTCCTGGGCCACCTGTGGCCAGTGTTCTTCCGTTTCGTCGGCGGCAAAGGCGTGGCCACGGCACTGGGCGTGCTGCTGGGCCTGAATCCATGGCTGGGTCTGGCGACACTGGTGACCTGGCTGGCCGTGGCGTTTGCTTTTCGCTATTCCTCGCTGGCCGCGCTGGTAGCGGCCCTGTTCGCGCCGTTCTACTATGGCCTGCTGTTTGGCGCTGATGCCGAACTGGTGGCCGTGTTTGTCATGAGCGCACTGCTGGCCTTCCGCCATAGCAAGAATATTTCGAACCTGCTGGCCGGCAAAGAAAGCCGCATCGGCAGCAAGAGCGCCTCCGCCCAAAAGAAATAACCGCCTGGGGTCGGGCAATAGTGCAGAGTTAACTCTGCACTATTGCCCGACCTGACCCCGACTTGATTTTTGCGGCCGCAGCGCCATATGCTGAACTTTCATCTGTTGAGCAAAGGCCGTTATGAGCAAGTCCCTTACCATCGATTTCGTTTCTGATGTTTCCTGCCCCTGGTGCGCGATCGGCCTGAAGTCGCTGGAGCAGGCCCTGCACAATATCGGCGACGAGGCCGAAGTGGCGCTGCATGTCCAGCCCTTCGAACTGAACCCGAATATGGGCCCCGAAGGCCAGGATATCGACGAGCATCTGAGCGAGAAATATGGCTCGACGCCGCAGCAGCAGGAGCAGGCCCGTGCCATGATCCGCGCGCGCGGCGCCGAAGTCGGCTTCGACTTTGCCATGGGCAAGCGCGATCGCATCTATAACACTTTCGACGCGCACCGCCTACTGCACTGGGCCGAAGGCGAGGGCAAGCAGCTGGCGCTCAAGGGCGAACTGTTCGCCGCCTATTTCACCCGCGGTGAAGATCCCAGCTCGCATGAAGTGCTGCTGCGCGCAGCTGACGCGGTAGGCCTGGACAAAGACGCGGCCGCCGTCGTACTGTCGTCCCAGCAGTTTGCCGAGGAGGTGCGCACGGCCGAACAGTTCTTCCAGCGCCACGGCATCAATTCCGTTCCCGCAGTCATCATCAACCAGCGTCACCTGATCGCCGGCGGCCAGCCGGTCGCCGTGTTCGAAAAAGCCTTGCGCGAAATCATGGCACAAAGCTAAGCCTGTTTCGGCTAAACTGTCTGAATTGCATCTTTGGTGGACGCTGTGCAACGGCGTCCAGTGCCTATTCATCGCAGTTCGTAGCCGTACAGGAAGCCCATGCAGGTCGCTGAAAACGTTACGTCTCTTCCGCTTGCCCGTCCTCACACGGAGCAGTTCCGTCTGGCTGCCCTGCAGCGCTACCAGATCCTCGACTCCGGCCCCGACGCTGATATCGATTTTCTGACAGCCATGGCGGCTCAGCTGTGCGGCATGCCGCTGGCCTGTGTGGCGCTGGTCGATGGCGAACGGGTCTGGTTCAAGTCCGGCCACGGCCTGCCGACCCATGCGCTGCAGCGCGACGATAGCTACTGCGCGCTGGCCGTGCTGGGCGACGGCATCACCGAATTTACCGATGTGCAGCAGGATTACCGCACCGCCGGCATGAGCTGGAGCGTGCAGGCGCCGCAGGTGCGCCACTACTGCGCTGCTGCGCTGCTGTCGCCTGACGGTTATCCGATCGGCACGCTGGCCGTGTTGAGCGAGCAGCCCGGGCAGCTGAGCGCAGCACAGCGCAGCACGCTGCAGCAGCTGGCGCGTCAAGTCATGGCGATTCTGGACCGCAACGCGGCCCAGAGCGCACTGGCGCGCGTGCTGCAGGAGCGTGAACTGCTGGCCACTACCGATGAGCTGACCGGCTTGCACAACCGCCGCTCTCTGCAGCAGAAGCTCACCTTCGAAGTGGCGCGGGCGCGCCGCTTCCGTTCCCATCTGTCCACCCTGATGCTGGAACTGGACCAGCTGGCCGAGCTGCGTGCTGCCTATGGCCCGGCTGCTGCCGAGCAGGTGCTGGCCAGCGTGGGCCAGCTGCTGCGCGACAGCGTGCGCGTGATCGACTTGCCCGGCCGCTATAACGAAAGCCAGTTCTGCATCCTGCTGCCGAATACGCCGCCCGATGGTGCGCGCATTCTGGCCAATAATCTGCGGCTGAAAATTGCCGCACAAGGCCATCTGCTGGCCGGACGCGAGAGGCTGCTCAGCGCCAGCGTGGGCGTGGCCGCGCTGGACTTTATGGAGATCAATGATGGCGACAGCCTGCTGCAACTGGCCGAGCGTAGGCTGACGCTAGCCCGCAGCGGCAGCGCCGGCGGCATGGCCGTACATGGATAATCTGACGCACAGCATCATCGGCGCCGCGGTTGGCGCCGTGCTGCAGCGTAGCCTGCCTGCCGAACCCGATAGCGCTGCCCAGCGCCTGCGCCACCGCCTGCTGCTGCTAGCCTGCGTGTTGGCCAGCAATTTCCCCGATCTCGATCTGCTGCTCTCGCCGCTGCTGCTGCAGCCGCTCGGCTATCTGCTGCACCATCGCGGCTTTACTCACACGGCGCTGCTGGCCATACCGCAGGGCTTGCTGATTGCGGCCCTGCTGTGGCTGCTATGGCCAGCCGCACGCAGGCTGTTGCGCGCCAGCCGCAGGGCGCGGCTGGGGCTGGGGCTGGCCATAGGCTTGGGGCTGGCGCTGCATCTGTTGATGGACTACAGCAATTCCTACGGCCTGCATCCGTGGTATCCGTTCGATGCGCGCTGGTTCTACGGCGATATGGTGTTCATCGTCGAACCGCTATTCTGGGTGCTGCTGGGCGTGCCGCTGGCCATGCTGGTGCGGCGGCCATGGCTGCGCTACGGTGTAGTGCTGGCGCTGGCCGGCGTGGTGCTGGCGTTGGCCTTCAAGGCATATCTGCTGTGGCCGGCCGTAGCGGTGCTGGGCTTGCTGGGCACGGCAGGCGGGCTGCTGCAGCGCCGTGCGGGCGAGCAAGGACGGACCGGTCTGCTGCTGGGGCTGGTGCTGAGCGGGGCTTTTCTGTGCCTGCAGGCCAGCACCTCGTATCTGGGCCGGCAGGCGGTGACGGCAGCCTTGCAGCAGCTGGACCCCAAGGCGCAAGTCCTCGATGTGGCCATGACGGCCTTCCCCAGCATGCCGCTGTGCTGGACTTTTGCCAGTGTGGAAAGCAATCCGCGCCAGGGCTATTACCGTTTGCGCCGTGGCGTGCTCAGCCTGTCGTCGGCGCTCGATTGTCCCGCTGCGCTGGTGGGCAGCGAAGCGCGCCAGTCGCTGTCGCCCACCGTGAGCGAGTTTGCCCAGGTGCTGGCGCCGCTGGCGGCGTTGCAGACATTACAGGAGAAAAACTGCATGGCCGCAGCATGGCTGCGCTTTGCCCGTCTGCCCGCGCTGGTGCTCGCCACAGGCAGTCTCAGCGACTACCGCTTTGCCGCTACGCCCAAAGGTAATTTCACCGTGCTGGAAACGGCCGGCCAGCCGGCGGGCAAATGTCCGGCCGGTGTGCCGCAATGGGATTATCCGCGCCAGGATCTGCTGACTCCGCGCGTGAATGGCATACTTTAGGTTTGAAGTTGATTCTTGGAAACCCGCATGGCAGGCCGTTTGCACGACTTTGGTGCCAGGGAGTAGCGTAGTAGAACGTTGACTGTGGCATGTTCACCACAAAAGTGCTAGAAATCTCTGATTTGGAGCAATATCAGGCAATGTTGCATGGCATGACAATTGCAATGCCTTCTGGAAAGTAAGATGATCTTTCCTTATGGAGGCAGTTATGAATAATACAATCGAACAAAAAAACAGCACGGTTTTCCACGAATCCTCGGCCGACGAGCACCGTTCGCGCAGCGAGCGCATCGCCGCACAGGGTGTGCGTCTGGGCAAAGCCAATTACCTGATCCCGCTGGTAGGCTTGGCTGTGCTGGCCTCGGTGGCATTCGCCCAGGCTTGAGGCCTGCCAGGCAAAGCTGTGCGTGCGCGTGCTAGATGACGCGCAATTCTTCCAGTGGCCAGCGTGGCCGTACATTGAAACTGTAGTCCTTCTTGGCAGCATCAGGATTGATCTTCAGGCGCATGGCGCAGGCAAATGCAATCATTGCGCCGTTATCGGTGCAGAACTCCAGTTCCGGGTAGTAGACCTTGAACTTCTTTTTGGCCGCCGCCGCGTTCAGCGAGGCGCGCAGCTGGGCGTTCGCGCCTACGCCGCCGGCAATCACCAGCCGCTTCAGGCCTGTGTGACGCAGGGCGGACACGCACTTGGCCGTCAGTACATCGACGATGGCATCGACGAAACCGCGGGCGATGTTGGCTTTGTCCTGCTCGCAGATATTGGCCACCACCTGGTGTTCGTGGTTTTTCACCACGGTCAGCACGGCAGTTTTCAGGCCGGAGAAGCTGAAGTTGAAATCCTTGGTGTGCAGCATGGGGCGCGGCAGCTTGTAGGCGGCCGGATCGCCGAATTCTGCCAGTCGCGAGATCGCCGGTCCGCCCGGATAGCCCAGCCCCAGCAGCTTGGCGGATTTATCGAAGGCTTCACCGGCGGCATCGTCCAGCGTTTCGCCCAGCAGGGTGTACTGGCCTACGCCATCGACTCGCATCAACTGGGTGTGGCCGCCCGATACCAGCAGGGCGATAAACGGGAATTCCGGCGGCTGCGAGGCTAGCAGCGGCGACAGCAGGTGGCCTTCCAGATGGTGTACGCCCAGTACCGGCTTGTCGAGCGCCAGCCCCAGGCTGCAGGCTACCGAGGAACCCACCAGCAGGGCACCGGCCAGACCGGGACCCTGGGTGTAAGCAATGGCATCGATCTGTTCCAGCTGCTTGCCGGCCTTGTCCAATGCCTGCGTCAGCAGGGGCAGGGCGCGCCGGATATGGTCGCGCGAGGCCAGTTCCGGCACCACGCCGCCATATTCTTCATGCATGGCCACTTGCGAATACAGGGCATGCGACAGCAGGCCGTGCTCGGTGTCATACAAGGCCAGGCCGGTTTCGTCACAGGAAGATTCAACGCCGAGAACGATCATAAGATGCAGTAAATGCTAGAGAACAATCCGCCATTGTAATGGAAAGCCGTGCGGGCGGCCTTATCCGGCTGTGCCGGCGGCGCCAGTAAAATGGCACGCGGCCCGGGCGGGGCGCGTGCCTTGTGGGGCGCTATGCAAGCGCAGCGGTGGAATTACGGACGGGTTTTCAGCTGTTGATGGGCGTCGCGCAGCATTTTTTCCGTGGTTTCCCAATCGATGCAGCCGTCGGTGACGGAGCAGCCGTATTTTAGTTCGTTCAGGTTGGCCGGAATCTTCTGGTTGCCGCCGACGATGTTCGATTCGATCATCACCCCCACCAGCGACTGGTTGCCTTGCATGATTTGGTGGACCACGTCGGCCATTACCAGCGGTTGCAGCTCCGGTTTCTTGTAACTGTTGGCGTGCGAGCAGTCGACTACCAGGTTGGCCGGCAGCTTGGCTTTGTGCAGGGCCTGTTCGGCAATCGCGATCGACACGGAATCGTAGTTGGGACGGCCGTCGCCGCCGCGCAGTACCACGTGGCCATAGGCATTGCCGCGGGTGCGTACGATGGCGACATTGCCTTGCGCATTGATTCCCAGGAAGGAGTGCGGGTGGGCCGAGGACAGGATGGCGTTGATGGCAATGCCGATATCGCCGTCGGTACCGTTCTTGAAACCGACCGGGGTGGACAGGCCGGACGACATTTCGCGGTGGGTCTGCGACTCCGTGGTGCGCGCGCCGATGGCGGTCCAGGCGATCAGGTCGCCCAGATACTGGGGCGAAATCGGGTCCAGTGCTTCGGTGGCGGTAGGCAGGCCCAGTTCACACACGTCGAGCAGGAACTGGCGGGCTTTTTCCATGCCCACGTCGACGCGGAAGGAATCGTCCATGTCGGGATCGTTGATATAGCCCTTCCAGCCGGTGGTGGTGCGCGGCTTTTCGAAATACACGCGCATCACCAGCAGCATGGTGTCGGCCACTTCTGCCTGCAGCGTCTTGAGGCGGCGCGCATAGTCCAGACCGGCAACCGGATCATGGATGGAGCAGGGGCCGACCACGACAAACAGGCGTTTGTCCTTGCGGTCGATAATGTTGCGCAGGGCTTCGCGGCCCTTCATCACCGTGTCCGAGGCCGCGTCCGCCAGCGGCAGCTTGCTATGCAGTGCTTCCGGGGTAGGCATGGGCGCGAACGAGGTGACGTTGATGTTTTCGATATCTGGGGAAATCATGATTCTCTGGCTCGTTTCAATGCGGGGGAGGGATAGTGTAGCCGAAATGCGCCAGACTGGTTTAAGCTGCGCCTATGACGACCGCTAACCACACCTCTGCCACACCCGCCATCCCTGCCGATACCCTGTTCCCTGCTGCTCCCATCATCAAGGAGATAGGGCGAGGCAAACATGGTGCGCGCAGCATGGGCCGCGACGATGCCCGCGAACTCTACCGTGCCATGCTGGATGGCCGGGTGGGCGAGCTGGAACTGGGCGGCATCCTGCTGGCGCTGCGCATCAAGGGCGAATCCATTGATGAACTGGCCGGCTTCCTCGATGCCGCCGAAGCCTCGTTCACGCCGCTGCAGGCGCCGGGCGGACAGTATGCGCCGGTTTGCATTCCTACTTACAACGGGGCGCGCAAGATGGCCAATCTGACGCCGCTGTTGGCTCTGCTGCTGGCGCGCGAGGGGGTGCCCGTGCTGGTGCATGGCGTACTGCGCGACGCGGGGCGGGTGAGTACGGCCGAAGTGTTCGAGGCGCTCGGGGTGTTGCCTGCAGCCGACAGCAGCGAGGCGGAACAGGCGCTGGCGCAGGGCAAGGTGGCGCTGATCACCATCGATACGCTGGCGCCCAAGCTGGCTTATCTGCTGTCGCTGCGGCGCCGTCTGGGCGTGCGCAATTCCACCCAAACGCTGGTGAAAATCATGCAGCCGTTTGCCGGTCCGGCGCTGCGGCTGGTGTCCTACACCCATCCCGAATATCTGGAACTGCTGGGAGAATACTTCACCGGCTCGGCCCTGCCGGAGCGCGGCGATGCCTTTCTGATGCGCGGCACAGAAGGGGAAACCGTGGCCAATGCCAACAAGGCTCAGCAGATCGACTGGTTCCACGGCGGCTTGCGGACCACGCTGGTGCCCAAGCAGACGCTGGTAGGCGAACTGCCGGTGCTGCCGGCCGAGCGCGACGCGGCCACCACGGCGGCGTGGATCAAGGCCGTGCTGGCCGGCGAGGTTCCCGTGCCGCCATCGATTGCCGAGCAAGTGGCCCAGTGTCTGCTGGTATCGCGCACGCTGCACTCGCGTCAGCGCATCCAGGAACCTATCGTCTGAGGCTGCAGGCCGGCAGCCAGCTACTGCCGGCCAAGGGTGTGTCTCAAGTACAATACGCCTTTGGACGATAGGATAGTTATGGCTAAGTTTGATGTGGTGGTAATCGGCGCAGGCGCTGCCGGCATGATGTGTGCAGCAACGGCGGCCCAGCGCGGACGGCGCGTGGTGCTGATTGACCACGCCAGCAAACTGGCCGAGAAAATCCGCATTTCCGGCGGTGGGCGTTGCAACTTCACTAATATCAATGCCGGTCCCGCCAACTATCTGTCGGAAAATCCCCATTTCTGCAAAAGTGCGCTGTCGCGCTACACGGCGGCCGATTTCATTGCGCTGGTAAAGAAGCACCGCATCGGCTATCACGAGAAGCATCGCGGCCAGCTGTTCTGCGACGATTCGGCAGAACAGATCATCGATATGCTCAAGGACGAGTGCAGCCGTGGCGATGTGCACTGGCGCATGCCGTGCAAGGTGGAGGCGCTGCAGCAGGCAGCCGAAGGCGGCTTCGTACTGCAGACAGATCAGGGACTGATCGAAGCAGAAAGCGTGGTGATCGCTACGGGTGGCCTGTCGATACCGAAAATTGGCGCTACCGACTTCGGCTACCGCATCGCCGAGCAGTTCGGTCTGCGCATGGTGGCGCCCCGTCCGGCGCTGGTGCCGCTGACCTTTGATGCGCAAAGCTGGGCGCCGTTCGTGGAAATGGCCGGTATTGCACTGGAGGTCGATGTCGAAACCGGCTCCCTCAAAGGCCGCAATCCTGGCGGCGCGCGTTTCCGCGAAGACCTGCTGTTCACCCACCGTGGTCTGTCCGGTCCGGCCATCCTGCAGATTTCCTCCTACTGGACGCCGGGTACTCCCATCGTCATCAATCTTTTGCCGGAACTTGATCTGGCCGCTGCATTGATCGAAGGCAAGGGCACTATCAAGAAACAGCTGGGCAATGTGCTGGCGCAGTGGCTGCCGGCGCGGCTGGCCGAAGGCTTGCTGCACGCACACGGTTTTGCCGCCGACGCCAGACTGGCCGATATGCCGGACGCCCAGCTGCGCAAGCTGGGCGCCGCCATCAACCAGTGGGCGCTCACTCCCAGCGGTTCGGAAGGCTACAAGAAGGCCGAAGTCACGCGCGGCGGCATCGACACGCGCGAGCTGTCGCAGCAGAGCATGATGGCGAACAAGGTGGCGGGACTGTATTTCATAGGTGAAACGGTCGATGTGACGGGCTGGCTCGGTGGCTATAATTTCCAGTGGGCCTGGGCTTCGGGAGTAGTCGCAGGGCAATCCGTCTGATATACTGCGCGCCCGGTGCCACAGGCGGCTTCCATTTTCCGGAAAAAGCTGCTATAGTCTCATTCTTCCTATAACCTCTAACGGTTTGAATTTTTACATGACCACTATTCGCCTTAAAGAAAACGAGCCGTTCGAAGTCGCAATGCGTCGCTTCAAACGCACCATCGAAAAAACCGGTCTGCTGACCGAACTGCGCGCACGCGAGTTCTACGAAAAGCCAACGGCTGAGCGCAAGCGCAAGCTGGCAGCTGCCGTTAAGCGTCACTACAAACGCATCCGCAGCCAACAGCTGCCGAAAAAACTCTTCTAAGACTGCTCCACGGAGTCAACCCGGCAGTATGGCGCTTACGCCTCGGGTTGTCTCTTGCGGCATCAAGAGATACCCGCCCCGGTTCGCCGCGGCGGGTTTTCGCATTTTTATTCCTTCTGAAAGAACGCTATGGGCCTGAGAGAACAAATTACCGAAGACATGAAAACCGCGATGCGCGCCAAAGACGCAGGCCGTCTGGCTACCGTGCGTCTGATCCTGGCGGAAATCAAGCGCAAGGAAGTGGATGAGCGTATCGAAGTCAGCGATGAGCAGACTGTTGCTATCGTGGAAAAAATGATCAAGCAGCGCAAGGATTCCATCACCCAGTTCGAAGCCGGCGGCCGTGCCGATCTGGCTGACATCGAAAAAGCTGAACTGGCGGTGCTGGTGGCCTATATGCCGGCTTGCCTGTCGGATGAAGAAGTGGCGGCGGAAGTGGCGGCTGCCGTGGCGGCCTCGGGCGCTGCCGGTCCGCAGGACATGGGCAAGGTGATGGCCATCGTCAAGCCCAAGCTGGCTGGCCGCGCCGACATGACGGTGGTGTCGGCGCTGGTGAAAAAGGCGCTGGCTCCGGCATAATTGCTGCCAGAATGAGACTGGGCGGCATCGTGCAGCCCAGCAGCTGCAGTCTGATCCGGCGCAATACCGGATCGCTGCGGCGGTATAGCCTGATTCACAACAAGACTGTATAGCCCTGTGATCCCACAATCATTTATTGCCGATTTGCTGAACCGGGTCGACATCGTCGACGTGGTCGGCCGTTATGTGCAGCTGAAAAAAGGCGGCGCTAACTACATGGGCCTGTGCCCCCTCCACAGCGAAAAATCCCCCAGCTTCACCGTCAGCCCCACCAAGCAGTTTTATCACTGCTTCGGCTGTGGTGCCCATGGCACGTCGATTGGTTTCATGATCGAGTACTCGGGCATGGGTTTCGTCGATGCCGTGAAAGAGCTGGCGCAGAATGTGGGCATGGTCGTACCCGAACAGGATGACAAGATTCCGCCGGCCCAGCGCGCCCAGATGGCAGCGCACAGCATGGCGCTGACGGAAGCCATGACCCGTGCCAGCGATTTTTATCGCGCCCAGTTGCGCGGCGCCACCAATGCAATTACCTATCTGAAAGGCCGCGGCCTGACGGGTGAAATTGCTGCCCGTTTCGGGCTCGGCTATGCGCCGCCCGGCTGGGATAATCTGCGCAGCATCTTCCCCGACTACGACGCCGTGGTGCTGGCCGAAGCAGGGCTGGTGATCGACCGGGTCGACGAGGATGGCGGCAACCGCAAGCGTTATGACCGCTTCCGCGAGCGGGTGATGTTCCCGATTAAAAACACCAAGGGGCAGGTGATCGCTTTCGGCGGGCGCGTGCTGGACCAGGGTGAGCCGAAATACTTGAATTCCCCCGAAACGCCATTATTTTCCAAGGGGCACGAGCTGTATGGCTTGTTCGAAGCCCGTCAGGCCATCCGCGATGCCGGCTATGTGCTGGTGACGGAGGGTTATATGGATGTGGTGGCGCTGGCGCAGATGGGTTTCCCGCAGGCGGTAGCCACGCTGGGTACGGCCTGTACGCCGTTCCACGTGCAGAAGCTGTTGCGTCAAACCGACAATGTGAT
>Ga0187842_1000694_pt1 | contig 16248 bp, 16 predicted proteins | sample SpaLakP09_SKY_41_FD_134514 | JGI IMG/M metagenome (GOLD analysis project Ga0187842, IMG submission 134514) | Oligotrophic lake water microbial communities from Sparkling Lake, Wisconsin, USA - SP09_SKY_41 | ecosystem: Environmental > Aquatic > Freshwater > Lake | place: USA: Sparkling Lake... | reverse complement strand
GCATGACGCCGATCACCCTGCCTTGCTGCTCTGCCAGCAAGCCCTGCACCTGGCCCGCCGCCAATTGCTGCAGCGTCGCCGCCACGCCATCAGCCGGCAAATAATTCCAGTCATTCGGCCCGTCGTTCAGTATCAGTTGCTGGAGCGCGGCCACATCCGTGCCAAGCGCGGGGCGTATCTGCATGGCAGTCCCTGTCATTCGCGATTGAAAAACCGACCTGGCCAGAAGCGGCCCGTAAACCACCCGCCACGCTGCGCCAGCCATCCCTACCAGCCGGTATGGCAAAAACACGCCAGCAGCGCGTCACAGCGCCTCTACGCCGCAGCAAGTGGCCAGATCATGGCCTTCAGCACTGGTGATAAGCGCGATACCAGTCGACAAAGGCCTGCATGCCGGTCTGCAGCGGTGTGTCCGGGAAAAACCCACGGCAGCGCGCAGCCGGCTGGTATCGGCATAGGTCACCGGCACATCGCCATCCTGCATCGGGTAGTACTCCTTCACCGCTTCACGACCGCAAGCCGCTTCGATGCTGTGGATGAAATCCATAAGCGCCACCGGATTGTGATTGCCGATATTGAACAGGGCATACGGCGGCTGACCCTTGCCTGCCACTGGCACATGCTGCATCACCCGCACCACGCCTTCGACAATATCGTCGATGTAGGTGAAATCGCGTTGCATCTGGCCGTGGTTGAACACCTTGATCGGCCGGCCTTGCAGGATGGCCTCGGTAAACAGCCATGGCGCCATGTCCGGCCGGCCCCACGGGCCATACACGGTGAAAAAGCGCAGGCCGGTACAAGGCAGGTCATACAGGTGGGCATAGCTGTGCGCCATCACCTCGTTGGCCTTCTTGGTGGCGGCATAAAAGCTCACCGGTGCATCCACCCGGTCGTCCTCGGCAAACGGCACCTTGGCATTCTGGCCGTACACGCTGCTGGAGCTGGCATACACCAGGTGCTTGACCGCGTGACGACGGCAGGCTTCCAGCACATTGGTCATGCCCACGAGATTGCTCTGGGCGTAGACATGCGGATTGTCGATGGAATAGCGCACGCCGGCCTGTGCTGCCAGATGAATCACGTAATCGAAGCTTTCCGCCCCACACAGCGCGTTCAGCGCCGTCCAGTCAGCCAGGTCGAGTGGCACGAAACGAAAGCCGTCACGGCCCTCCAGCGTGGCAAGGCGGGCCTGTTTCAGGCTCACCGGGTAGTAATCATTCAGATTATCCACCCCCACCACCTCGATTCCCGTCTGTTGCAACAGGCGTTCGGCCACGGCCCGGCCAATGAAACCGGCCACGCCGGTGAGCAAAATCTTCATTTCCTGTTTCCCAAACGATGCAGCTCATTGAGCTTGGCGTATTTGATATAGCTGTTGAAGCAACCAATGCTGATGTGGACAAGACCGGGCAAACCATCCTGAAAACCACGGCGTACCAGGTAAAACTTGGCAAAGCGCAGCAGCGGGCTGAACACCAGCTTGGCCCATCCCGCCTTTTTCCCGCGTTTATACAGTAATTCCGCCTGCAGGCTGGTGTAGCGGTTCTGCTTGGCCAGATACAGCGCGATGTCTTCACCCGACTCGTGCATCAGGTCGCCGGACAGTTTTTCCACCGGGCAATCCGTCTGCACCGTCTCGTGTACCAGGTCGTCCGACCAGCGAGCACGGCGCCGATCAAACAAGCGCAAGCTCCAGTCCGGATAGCCTTCGCCATGCTTGAGAAAACGACCCATGAAACGGTTGCTGCGGGCAAAGCGGTAGGCAGCTGCCTGTGGATTGTTCAGTATCTCTTTGATTTGCAATACCAATTCTGGCGATGGCCATTCGTCTGCATCCAGACACAATACCCAGTCATGACTGGCAGCAGCCACTGCAAATTGCTTCTGCGGACCGAATCCCAGCCAGTCCTGGTGGATAACTTTTGCCTTATAGGCAGAAGCTATCACCACGGTTTCATCCGTACTTCCCGAATCCACCACCACGATTTCATCAGCCCACTGCACGCTGGCCAGTGTTTTTTCCAGCTGGAGAGCGGCGTTTTTGGTGATGAGCACAACGCTGAGCGGTTCTCGCATCTTTTCTTGTTATTCCCATATGTATATGGAAGAAACTAGTAGAAGAGGCCCACTTGCTGTGGATAAGTCCTTATTTACCAGTTTATTCAATGAATTATTGCAGCTTGAAAGTTGTTGGTCAGCGCATGACTGAAGACATGATCCTTTGTGGATAACTTTGGCAGTGTGCTGCAGACCGGGTTTATCCACATGCTGTCAGAGACTTGACCAAGCCGGTCTGTGCATACGCATTTTTGTCGTGTCCTGATTAGTTATCTTAAGCCCAATTTTATTATGAAGAGACTAATGAGAGCAGCGCTTTTCTGTTGATAACCCTGAAAAACCGTTATCTGTTCAGTAGCTTGCCCTGTTGATGGCACTGGGATTAATCGGGTGGCGGGAGGGCTGGCAGATTGTGGATAAATATGAGCGAAATTATTCACAGCGGCTTATCCACAAATGCTGCCTGTGGATTTTACGTGGTTAACCACAGCGACGCTCGGTTACAATGCGCGCCATGATGAACGTACTGATCGTGCGTACCTCGTCGATGGGCGACCTTATCCACACCTGGCCTGCCATTACCGAGCTGAAAACGCACTACCCCAACCTTCGTATCAGCTGGCTGGCCGAGGAAAACTTCGCTGACATCGCCCGTTTGCACCCGGCGGTGGATGAAGTCATTACCCTGGCCTGGCGGCGCTGGCGCAAAAACCTGCTGTCCGCAGCCACCTGGGCAGAAATCAAGGCCATGCGCGGCAAGCTGCGTGCCACCCGCTGGGAGCTGGTGGTGGATTGCCAGGGGCTGTTGAAAAGTGCGCTGCCGGCCAAGCTCAGCGCTGCCCCGCTGACCGGTTACGACCGCCAGAGCATTCGCGAACCGCTGGCCTGCCTGCTGTATGACAAAACCCACCGGGTGGACTGGTCCTTGTCTGCGGTCGAGCGCTGTCGCTTGCTGCTGTCCAAGGTATTTGGCTACCAGTCGCAAGGCACTCCGCAATTTGGCGTACCAGCGGCGCTGCGGCCGCAGTGGCTGCCGGCAGGGGAATACGCCGTATTGCTGCATGCCACCAGCCGTGCATCCAAGGAATGGCCGGAACAGCACTGGATTGCGCTTGGTGAAAAACTTGCTGCAGAGCATGGCCTGCAATTGATCATCCCCTGGGGCAATGCTGCCGAACAGCAGCGGGCTGAGCGGCTGGCGGCAGCCATGCCACAAGCCATGGTGGCGCCGCGCATGAATCTGGTGGAAGCCTGCGGTCTGCTCGGTCATGCCCGTGCGGTGATCGGGGTGGATACCGGCCTGTCGCATCTGGCTAATGCCTTGAATGTGCCGCTGGTGGCCATTTATACCGATACCGACCCCAGCAAGACCGGCGTGGTGGAAACCCCCTGGGCCACCAATCTGGGCGGCATTGGCCAATGCCCAGAGGTGGATGAGGTGATGCAGGCCCTGCTGGCTCGCAAGGACATGGCATGAACTGGCGGCGCGGGCTGTACTCGCTGTTATGGTGGGCGGCCACGCCGCTGATCCGTCGCTATCTGAAAAAACGGGCGCGCAAGGCGCCTGCCTATTTGCAGCACTGGGACGAACGTTTCGGTGCTGCCCGCACGCCACAGGCCACCGGCGCCATCTGGATTCATGCGGTTTCTGTTGGTGAAACCCGCGCCGCCCTGCCACTGATCCAGGCGCTGCGCCAGCAATGGCCGGATGCACCGCTGCTGCTGACGCAGATGACGCCCACTGGCCGCGACACCGCGCGCCAGCTTTATCCGGATGCCGAAGTACGCTATCTGCCCTACGACTATCCCGCTGCTGTGCGTGATTTTCTGGCCTGCTGGCAGCCGCGCTTTGGCGTGCTGATGGAAACCGAAATCTGGCCCAATCTGCTGCATGCCGCCCAGCAGCAAGGGGTGCCGCTGTTTCTGGCCAATGCCCGGCTGTCGGAAAAATCATTGCGCGGCTATCGCCGCATTCAGGGCCTGATTGCGCCAGCCCTGCGCAGTTTGACTGCTGTTGCCGCGCAAAGCCCGCAAGATGCTGAACGTTTGCAACAGTTGGGTGCAATTGAGCCGCAAGTCTGTGGCAATACCAAATACGATTTCACCCCGCCCGCCGCCATGCAGACGCTGGCGCAGGCTTTCCGCCAGCGCATCGGCCAGCGCCCGGTCTTCATCTGCGCCAGTACCCGTGACGGTGAAGAAGCACTGATCTTGCAAGCCTGGCAGCAGGCAAATGTCGGCCATACCCTGCTAGTACTGGTGCCGCGCCACCCCGAGCGCTTCGACGCTGTGGCGACACTGGCGCAGGACATGGGTTTGGCCGTGCAGCGGCGCAGCGACAATGCTGCCCTTGCTGCCGACACCAGCCTGTGGCTGGGCGACAGCATGGGCGAGCTGTTTGCCTATTATGGTTGTGCCGATGTGGCATTTGTCGGCGGCAGCCTGCTGCCGCTGGGGGGCCAGAACCTGATCGAACCGGCCAGCCTGGGTTTGCCGGTACTGTTTGGCCCATCCATGTTCAATTTTGCCCAGGCCAGTGAATTGGCGCTGCAGGCAGGTGCCGCCCTGCAGGTGGCTGATGCCGACCAGCTGCTGACCCAGGCGCTCAGCCTGTTGCAGGATGCTGCGCGCCGCCAGCAGATGAGCAAGGCGGCGCAGGCCTTTACCGCCGCCCACCGTGGCGCCAGCCAGCGTATTGTTGCCCTGCTGCAAGCCCGTCTTCCGCAGTGATATGCCATAGGCGGTAAGCTGGCCGCTGTTGCCCTCCCGCCACGCGGCACAGGTTTTTTCCTGTTTTGCATCAACAAGCAGTAAATATTGTTTTGCCATTTTTATACGCATGTATAAATTGAAGGCATGAACAATGAACCCGCCCTGCATCCCACGCGTACCCTGCTGCTGCAACATGGCTTGCAACTGATGCGTCAGCACGGCCTGCGCCAGCTGACCGTGCGCGGTGTCTGCCAGCAGGCCGGGGTGAATCCCGGCAGCTTCGTCTATCACTTTGGCAGTCGCCAGCAATTTGTCGCCGAACTGCTGGAGTGCTGGTATGTGCCGCTCTACCAGCAATTGCAGGCAGTGCAGCAGCAAGAGGGCGCAGCGCTCAGCCGCTTGTCCGCCATGTTGCTGCAACTGATGGATTTCCTGCGCGAGCAGCGCGGCTTCATCAGCCAGCTACTGCTGGATGCCGGCTCGGGCGAGGCCGCCGTGCTGGCATTCATCCGCAATCTGGCGCCACGTCATCCCCAGCTATTGCTGCAATGCCTGCAAGAGGCACAGCAAGCTGGGCAGATAGGCCAGGCCCCACCCATGCACCAGCTGATGTTCCTGATGTCGGCACTGGGGTTTCCGGTCTTGCTGCAGCAAATGAGCAGCGGCAAGACCCTGTTACCGGACATGCTGCAACAAGCGCTGGCCAGCTATGCGCTGGAACCGGCTCATCTGCAACAGCGATTGCACTGGGCGCTCAAGGGCCTCAGTAGCCAGGAGTGATTCACATGAACAAGCGTGTACTGTTCGGCATTGCCCTTTTGCTGCTGGCAGGTGGTACTTATCTGTGGTGGCAACAGCAGCAGGCGGCCGCTGAGCTGGTGTTGTCCGGCAATGTGGATATCCGCGAGGTAAACCTGTCTTTCCGCGTGGGCGGGCGCTTGCAGCAACTGCAGGTGGACGAAGGAGCGCAGATCAAGGCCGGACAGGTGCTGGGCCGGCTGGATGATGCGCCACAGCGCAATGCCGTGGCCGATGCCGCCGCGGCACTGGCGGCACTCCAGGCCAGACAATCGCTGATGCATCAGGGCTACCGGGCCGAAGACGTGGCCCAGGCCCGCGCCGCGCTGGATGCCCGCCAGGCGGTGCTGACCGATGCCCGGGCCGCCTGGCAGCGCCAGCAAGAGCTGGCCGGCAGTGGTGCTGCGGCAGTCAAGGCACTGGATGCCGCCCGTTCTGCCCATGATCAGGCGCAGGCGCAGTACCAGGCGGCACAGCAGCAGTACCAGGCACTGAGCAAGGGCTACCGGCCGCAGGAGGTGGCCGAGGTGGACGCCAATGTCCAACGTGCCCAGGCGCAGCTGGCGGCTGCCCGCCTGCAACTGGCCGATACCGTGCTCACCGCGCCGGCCAACGGCATCATCCTCACCCGGGCGGTGGAGCCGGGCAGCATGCTGGCTGCCGGCAGCACCGTACTCACCCTGTCGCTGAGCCAGCCGGTATGGGTGCGTGCCTATGTGGCCGAGCCACAACTGGGCCAGGCCCAGCCGGGACGCAAGGTGTGGATTTACCGCGATGGGCGCAGCCAGCCTTATGCTGCGGTGGTGGGCTTTGTCTCACCCACGGCGGAATTCACCCCCAAGAATGTGGAAACCACCGACCTGCGCACCGCCCAGGTCTACCGGCTGCGGCTGATTGTCAGCCAGCCGGACGCCGCCCTGCGTCAGGGCATGCCGGTAACGGTGAAGCTGGCACAGCCATGAATCCGGCCATGACCGCCAGCACGGACGCCATCGCCATCCGCCTGCAGGCGGTCAGCCACGCCTTTGCCGGGCGGCCGGCACTGTGCGAGCTGAGTGCGGACATCCGCCGCGGGGTGATTACCGGGCTGGTGGGGCCGGATGGGGCCGGCAAAACCACCCTGATGCGGCTGATGGCCGGCCTGCTCAAGGCCAGCGCCGGCAGCATCTGCGTAGAGGGGCTGGATCCGGTGAGTGCCGGCGATACGCTACGGCTGCAGCTGGGCTATATGCCGCAGAAATTCGGCCTGTACGAAGATCTCACCGTGCTGGAAAACCTCAGGTTGTATGCCGATCTGCGCGGTGTCACCGGCCAGGCCAGGGCGGATAGCTTCGAGCGCCTGCTGGCGTTTACTGATCTGGCCCGCTTTACCGACCGGCTGGCTGGCAAGCTGTCCGGTGGCATGAAACAGAAACTGGGGCTGGCCTGCACCCTGCTCGGTTCGCCGCGCATCCTGTTGCTGGACGAACCCTGTGTCGGTGTCGATCCCATTTCGCGCCGTGAGTTGTGGCGCATGGTCAGCAGTCTGGCGGACGGCGGCATGGCGGTGCTGTGGAGCACCTCCTATCTGGACGAGGCCGAACTGTGCGGCGAAGTGCTGCTGATGCACGAAGGCCGGCTGCAATACAGCGGCAGTCCGCAAGCGCTGATGGACAGCATGCAGGGGCGCAGCCTGCTGTTGCAGGACATTGTCGGCAACCGGCGGCAGGTGCTGCAGCGTGCGCTGCGCAGCCCTGCGGTGATTGATGGCGCTTTGCAAGGCCATGCAGTGCGGCTGGTGTTGCGCGAGGCCGGGGTATTGCCTGATCTGGCCAGCCTGCAGGCCGGGCCGGATGCCAGCTTGCAACGGGTGAAACCGCGGCTGGAAGATGCCTTTATCGATCTGCTGGGTGGCGGGCCGGGTGGCGATTCACCGCTGACCGAGCACATGCCAGCTGCGCGGCTGCCAGACGGTGTGGATGCTGAAGCCGTTATCGTGGCCGAGCAGCTTACCCGCCGCTTTGGCGATTTTGTCGCCACCGATCATGTGGATTTCCGCATCCGCCGTGGCGAAATCTTCGGCTTGCTCGGCCCCAATGGCGCGGGCAAATCCACCACCTTCAAGATGATGTGCGGCCTGTTGCCGGTGAGCAGCGGCGAGGCGCGGGTGATGGGGCTGGACCTGAAAAAATCCGCCAGCCAGGCACGGCAGCAAATCGGCTATATGGCACAGAAATTCGCCCTGTACGGCAATCTGAGCGTGGCGCAGAACCTGGGTTTTTTTGCCGGCATCTATGGCCTGTCCGGTGCTAGTCAGCGCGCGGCGGTGGCCGACATGGTGCGGGTATTCGGCCTGCAGCCTTTTCTTGCCATGAATGCCGGCGAATTGCCGCTGGGTTTCAAGCAGCGGCTGGCGCTGTCCTGCGCGCTGATGCACCAGCCGCCGCTATTGTTTCTGGACGAGCCCACCTCCGGGGTGGACCCGGTCAGCCGGCGTGAATTCTGGAGCCATATCAATGGCCTGGTCGACAAGGGGGTAACGGTGATGGTGACCACCCATTTCATGGACGAAGCCGAATATTGTGATCGCATCGGCCTGGTTTACCGTGGGCGCATGATCGCCGCCGGCACACCGGATGCACTCAAGGCCATGGTGGCCAGTGCTGAACTGCCCGACCCCAGCATGGAAGATGCCTTCATCGCGCTGGTGGAGCGCGACGACCGGCAGCGGGAGGCCACATGAGCCTCAGCCTGCGCCGCCTTGCCGCGCTGTGCCGCAAGGAAAGCTACCAGATCGTGCGTGACCCCAGCAGCATCCTGATTGCCTTTGTGCTGCCGGTGTTGCTGCTGTTCATCTACGGCTATGGCATCAATCTGGATGCCAACCGCGTGCGCCTTGGCATCGTGCAGCAGGATGGCGGGGTGGAAGCCAGCCGTTTCGTGCAAACCCTGCAAGCCTCGCCCTATATCGCCGCCAGCCTGTCGAACTCCGAAACAGCCATGCGCCAGCAATTGCAGCTGGGCAGTGTGCGTGGGGTGGTAATCCTGCGCAGCGATTTCTCGGCCAAGGTCAGGCAAGGCCAGGGCGCGGCCGCCATCCAGTTGCTGACCGATGGTGCCGAACCGAATACCGCCAATTTTGTGGCCAGCTATGTGCAGGGCGTGTGGCAGCTGTGGCAGGCCCAGCGCCTGCCAGGCCAGGCAGAGCCCGCCGGGCTGACGCTGCAGGCGCGCTACTGGTTCAACCCCACCACGGTCAGCCGCAACTACCTGGTGCCGGGTTCCATTTCGGTGATCATGACCATCATCGGCGCACTGCTTACTTCGCTGGTGGTAGCGCGGGAGTGGGAACGCGGCACCATGGAAGCGCTGCTATCCACCCCGGTGACCCGGGCCGAGCTGCTGCTGTCCAAGATCATTCCCTACTACCTGCTGGGCATGGCGGCCATGGCCATGTGCGTGCTGGTGGCCACGCTGGTGATGGGCGTGCCGCTACGCGGTTCGCTGTGGGTATTGTTCCTGGTGACCAGCCTGTTTCTGGGCAGTGCGCTGGGGCTGGGCCTGTTGCTGTCCACCACCACCCGCAACCAGTTCATCGCCGCGCAGTTTGCGCTGACCGCAGCTTTTCTGCCGGCCATCATGCTGTCCGGTTTCGTGTTTGAAATCCGCAGCATGCCGCTGGCGGTACAGGCGGTGACTTACCTGATTCCGGCACGCTATTTTGTCAGCGCCCTGCAGACCTTATTCCAGGCTGGTGAAATCTGGCCGGTGCTGCTGATCAACCTGCTGTTTCTGCTGCTGTCTGCCGCCTTCTGGCTGGGGCTGACCGCCTGGCGGACGCCGCGCCGACTGGATGGCAACTGAGATGTGGCAACGCCTGTTCACCCTCATCCGCAAGGAAATGCAGGCCCTGCTGCGCAGCCCGCAAAGCCGCCGCCTGCTGATCGCCCCGGTGCTGCTGCAACTGCTGCTGTTTCCCTTTGCCGCCACGCTGGAAGTGAAAAACAGCACGCTGGCGGTGTTCAACCAGGATGGCGGCGCGGCCTCCATCGAACTGGTACAGCGGCTGGCGGCCACCCAGGCCTTTCCACAAGTGCTGATGCTGCACAGCCAGCAAGAAATGCAGCAGGTGATCGACCGCCAACAGGCGCTGCTGGCCATCAGCCTGCCGCAGGATCTGTCGCGCAAGCTGGCGGCTGGCCAGAGCGTGGCCGCCCAGGCCATCATCGACGGCCGGCGCAGCAATAGCGCGCAAATCGCCTATGGCTATGCCCTGCAGGTGATCCAGCAGTTTGCCGCCGAGCGCAGCCATCAGTTGCCGCCGGCCAGGCTGGTGGTGCAGAACCTGTACAACCCCAATCTGGAATACCGCTGGTTCGTGCTGCCCAGCCTGGTGGCCATCATCACCACCATCGGCTGCCTGATGGTGACCGCGCTGTCGCTGGCCCGCGAACGCGAGGAAGGTACCTTCGAACAACTGCTGGTGTCGCCGCTGACACCAGGCTACATCATGGCCGGCAAGGCCCTGCCCGGCATGCTGGTGGCGCTGGTGCAGGGCTGCATCATTGCCGCTGCCGCAGTATGGGTGTACCACGTGCCGTTCAGCGGTACGGTGGGGCTGCTGATTGTGTCCATGCTGTGCTACGGCCTGTCGCTGGTGGGTTTCGGCCTGCTGATTTCCGCCCTCAGCAGCAATCAGCAACAGGCGTTTTTAGGGTCGTTTGCCTTCATGTCGCCAGCGGTGATTCTGTCCGGCTACATGGCCCCGGTGGAAAACATGCCGCTGCCGCTGCGCATGGTCAGCGCGGTGGACCCGCTCAGCCACTTCATCATCATCGTCAAGGGCATTTTCCTGAAGGGCTATGGCTTTGCCGAAGCCTGGCCACAGCTGTGGCCGCTGCTGGCCATTGCCGCCAGCACGCTGGCACTGGCCTATCTGATGTTCTTGCGCAGGAGTCACTGATGTCATCTCGCCAGCGGATTTTCCTTTTCATGGCCAGCGCGGCGTTAAGCGCCTGCGCGGTGGGGCCGGATTACCAGCCACCAGCCACCAGCCTGCCTGCGCACTACCATTTCCAGCCAGCTGGCGCGAGCAGCCAGACAGTGCAGCCGCAGTGGTGGACGGTGTTTGACGATGCCGCACTCAGCCAGCTGGTGGAGCAGGCATTGCAGGCCAATCTGGATCTGGCCCAGGCCGAAGCAAGGGTGCGCCAGGCCCGCGCCAGCCTGGGCCAGGTGGACAGCGCCTTGTGGCCGCAACTGAGTGCCGGCGCGCGCAGCGGCCGTGACCAGTTCAGCCGCAACAGCGAAAACTTTGCCAATATCCCGCTGGCCAATCCCAAAACCGGTTTCAACGACTACCGGCTGGGGCTGGATGCCAGCTGGGAAATCGACCTGTTCGGCCATACCGCGCGCAGCCGCGAGGCAGCCAGCGCCAGGCTGGACAGCCTGCAGCAACAGCAGGCGGATATCGCGCTGCGGGTGGCGGCCGAGGTGGCACGCAATGTGATCGACTATCGCGGCTGGGCAGCACGCCAGCGCAATGCCCAAACCCAGCTGACCGACGCAGAGGAAACCCTGCGGCTGACGCGCTTGTTGCGGCAGAGCGGCGAAGTGTCCGACAGCGAGCTGAACCAGGCCGCCGCCAGCGTGGCCAGCCTGCAAGCCACGCTACCGCCCTTGCAGACGGCGCAGGGTGCGGCGCTGACCGCCTTGAGTGTGTTGCTGGATCAGCCACTGGCGGTGGTGGAAGCGCGGCTGGCCGGCGAGCGGCCGATACCGGCCACGCTGGCACAGCCGCCTATCGGCCTGCCGGGAGATTTGCTGCGCCGCCGCGCCGACATCCGCCAGGCCGAGCGCGAACTGGCGGCCGCCACCGCCGATATCGGCGTAGCGGTGGCCGAGCAATACCCACGGCTGGTGCTGGTGGGCAGTGGCGGCTGGGATTCCATTCACGAGGGCAATCTGACTGCAGCCGCCAGCCGTTTCTGGAATGTCGGCCCGCAACTGAGCCTGCCCCTGCTGAATGGAGGCCGGCTGAAAAACCAGGTCAGCGGGCGTGAAGCAGCCCGCGATGCCGCCCTGGCGGCGTATCGGCAAAAAGTGCTGGGCGCGCTGGCCGATACCGAAACCGCCCTGTTGCGTTACCAGCAGGAAGGGCAGCGCCAGCAAGCCTTGCATGGCAGCCTGCAATTGGCTGGCCGCCAGCTGGACATTGCGCGGCAGCGGCTACGGGTGGGCGAAGCGGCACAGACTGAAGTACTGGGACAAAGCCAGCAACTGGCGCTGGTAAAGGAACAATGGCTGGCATCGCAGCAGGCGCAGGCGGAAAACCTGGTGGCCTTGTTCAAGGCGCTGGGCGGGGACGTGAAATGAATTTCCCGGCGTAGCGCCGGGAAGGAAGGTTGGCTGGTGCGGCCAGGCAGCCACACCAGCCAGGCAGGCTGCTCAGGCGGCTACACAGGCGGCACGGCGGTAGTAGTTGTCGTAAGGGCCGTCGGACTGCAGCACAAAGCCCTGCCGCTGGTAAAAGCCATTGGCCCGGCTGCCCTTGAGCACTTCCACCTGCACCGGCAGGCCCCGCTGGTCGGCCTCGGCCAGCAAGGCCTGCAATACCTGGCTGCCCAGGCCACGGCCATGCCAGGCCGGTTGCAGGTAGAACTGGTCGATCAGCAGGCCATCTGCGGCCGGCTTGAGCGAGACACAGCCCACGCGGCGGCCCTCCACCACGATGTGGCGGCAGTATGCCGGCTGGAACTGTTCGGTAAAGCGCTGGCGTGCCCGCACCGGGTCGTAGCGCCCCAGGGCCTCCAGACTGACCCGCAAGGCGCGCAGGCGCAGCGCCAGCAATTCGTCAAAATCAGCGGCACAGGCCGGCGCAAAGTGAAAGGCTGTCATGCTCACTCCTGGCTGCCGGACGTGCCGGCGTAGTCTGCAAGGTTGGGGGAAGGCTACGGGATGCTAGTCGAACAGTGCCGCCATCTGGCGGGCGGCGGCGGCGGGGTCGGGTGCATCGAACAGGCCACCGATGACGGCGATGGCACTGGCGCCGGCAGCGACTACCTCGGCGGCATTGTCCGGGGTGATGCCACCAATGGCCACCGTGGGCAGGCCCAGCTTTTTGGCCTCGGCAAACAGTGATAGCGGTGCTGCTACGGCATTGGGTTTGGTGCGCGAGGGGTAGACGGCACCAAAGGCAATATAACTGGCACCGTCGCGGGCAGCCTGTTCGGCCAGGGCGATGTCGTTATAGCAGGAAACACCGATGATGGCGTTTTTTCCCAGCACGGCGCGGGCATCGGCTACCGAGCCGTCAGTCTTGCCCAGATGCACGCCATCGGCTTCCACGGCACGGGCCAGGGTGACATCGTCGTTGATCAGGAACAGCACCTGGCGGCTCTTGCACAGGCTGGCCAGCAGGCTGGCCTGGCGCAGGCGGCGCACGGTATTGGCGCTCTTGTTGCGGTATTGCAGGATGGCCACGCCGTTGTCCAGCACGCGGCTGACCTTGGCCAGCAGTTGCTCGCTGTCATCCGCCTCCGGCGATACCGCATACAAGCCCTTAATCACTGTCACCCTCTGCTCCTTCGTCTTCGCGGGCCCAGAACATCCGGTCCGGGATGGTTTGGCCCATGCCCGGGCGGAAACCCGCCACCAGGCTTTGATAGGTATATTCCTGTGCTTCGCGTACCGCCTCCGGCAGCATCAGGCCGGTGGCCAGCATGCCGGCAATGGCGGAGGCCAGGGTGCAGCCGGAGCCATGATAGCTGCCAGGCAGCCGCTCCCAGCGGTCGGCACGGACGATGCCGTTGGGACTGTAAAGGCTGTTTATGACTTCTTTGGTATTTTCGTGGGTGCCGGTAATCAATACATGCGGGCAGCCCAGCGCCAGCAGCCGCTTGGCTGCTTCGTCCAGGCTCAGTTCCTCGTCTTCGTCCGGGTCGTTCATCGCCAGCCGGCGGGCTTCCATGCTGTTGGGGGTGATGATGGACACTTGCGGAATCAGCAAATCGCGCATGGCGGCAATCAGGTCGTCGTCGGCCAGTTCGTGGCCGCCGCCGCTGCGCAGCACCGGGTCCAGTACCACCGGCACGTCCGGATAGTCGGCAATCAGCTGTGCCACCACGGCGACGTTTTCCACGCTGCCCAGCATGCCGATCTTGAACACCAGCACCGGAATGTCTTCCAGCAGGAAGCGCGCCTGGTCGTTGACCAGGTCGGAATCCAGCACCATGAAGTCATCCACCCCCACGGTATCTTGCACGGTGATGGCGGTAATGACCGACAAGGGATGGCAGCCCAGACTGGCCAGGGTGAGGATGTCGGCCTGGATGCCGGCGCCGCCGGAGGGATCGGAGCCAGCCAGGGTCAGTACGGCGGGCGGGGGGGGCAATGTGGACAAGGCGGTAACCTCTTTGGTCAGATCGTGCAGCAGCAATTAGAATGACTATTTTAACCGAGCTTGGGATAAACGTATGCGCACCTGGATGTGTCTGATCTGCGGTTTCATCTACGACGAGGAAGCCGGGCGACCGGAAGACGGCATCGCGCCGGGAACTCCCTGGGAAGATGTACCGCCCAACTGGACCTGTCCCGATTGTGATGCCCGCAAGGACGATTTCGAAATGGTGGAAATCTGACCTGGCCGGCAGTCGCGCAGCATCATGGCCTGCAGGCCGTGGCAAGGAATGTGGCATGAATTGTCACGGCAGAAAAGGTGCACGGCAGACATTTATGCGCAAATACCGGGTCCGCGGTCTGCCGGTATGCTGTTTCACGTGAAACACGGCAGTGCAGCTGCACTGCCTCATGGAGTCCGAATTGGCTTATCTCTATCTCAAGGCTTTCCACATCATCTTTGTCACCTCGTGGTTTGCCGGCCTGTTTTACCTGCCGCGCATCTTCGTCAACCTGGCCATGGCTGCGCCTGGCGCCGAATACGACCGTCTGCTGTTGATGGCGCGCAAACTGTATCGCTTCATGACGCCGCTGGCGGTGCTGGCGCTGCTGCTGGGCATGGCGCTGTGGCAGGGCTTCGGCATTGGCGGCGGCTGGCTGCATGCCAAGCTCACCCTGGTGGCGGTGCTGATTGCCTACCACCTGTACTGCGGCAAGCTGTACCGCGACTTTGTCGCCGGCGCCAATCGCCACAGCCATGTCTGGTACCGCTATTTCAATGAAATCCCGGTGCTGGCCTTGTGCGCGGTGGTGATTCTGGTGGTGGTCAAGCCGTTTTGACGCTGTTTTGCTGTCGGCGTGGCGTGTGTCGCCGCGCCGACCTTATGAATGAATGCAGGGCCGAGCGCCCTGAACGGGAAACAACAGCATGGGACTAGAAATCGAACGCCGCTTTGTGATCAGCGATGACAGCTGGCGCGGCCTGGCCGAGGGCGTGCAATACCGCCAGGGCTATCTGTCGGTGGAAAAGGAACGTACCGTGCGGGTGCGCATCGTGGGCGAGCAGGCCTGGCTCACCCTCAAGGGCAATATCAGCGACATCAGCCGCCACGAATTCGAATACACCATTCCGCTGGCCGATGCCCAGACCATCATGGATGCCATGTGTCCGATGGTGGTGGACAAGCTGCGTCACCGCATCGAGTTTGGCGGCTACATCTGGGAAGTGGACGAATTCTTCGGTGAGAATGCCGGGCTGGTGCTGGCCGAAATCGAACTGCCGGCCGAAGACACGCCGTTTGAAAAGCCGGACTGGGTGGGCGCAGAAGTCACCCAGGACGGGCGCTACACCAATGCCTATCTGTCGAAGAACCCTTACACCAGCTGGCCGCAGCGCTGAAATGCCAACACTGCCCCGCCCGGCTGTGGAAAAATAACGCTTTCGCCAGCATGGATACCGCACGGTACATGCCCTGCGCCACTGGCAAACCAGATTCAGCGGCAGCAAACCAGACCGGTTTGCGCCCTACCCGTCATAAGGAAACCGCATGTCCCGCAATCTCGAACTGTTTGAACGTGGCAAGAAAACCATTCCCGGTGGCGTCAATTCGCCGGTACGCGCCTTTGGCTCGGTCGGTGGCACGCCGCGCTTTGTGAAAAAGGCACTGGGCGCACATTTCTGGGATGCCGACGACAAGCAGTACATCGACTACATCGGTTCCTGGGGCCCGGCCATTGTTGGCCACGCCCACCCTACCGTGATCAAGGCGGTACAGGATGCCGCAGTGGACGGCCTGTCCTTTGGCGCGCCCACCGAAGCCGAGCTGGATATTGCCGAAGAAATCTGCAAGCTGCTGCCCTCGGTGGAGCAAGTGCGGCTGGTGTCTTCCGGCACCGAAGCCACCATGAGCGCCATTCGTCTGGCGCGTGGCTTTACCGGCCGTGACGCCATCGTCAAGTTTGAAGGCTGCTACCACGGCCACTCCGACAGCCTGCTGGTGAAAGCCGGTTCCGGCCTGCTGACCTTTGGCAACCCCTCTTCCGGTGGTGTGCCGGCCGACTTCACCAAGCACACCCTGGTGCTGGAGTACAACAATGTCGAGCAGCTGGAACGCACGTTCAAGGAAATCGGCGAGCAGATCGCCTGCGTCATCCTGGAGCCGATTGCCGGCAATATGAACCTGATCAAGCCGTCGGCAGAGTTCGTGCACGCCCTGCGCGCGCTTACCGAAAAGCACGGCACGGTGCTGATCTACGACGAAGTAATGACCGGTTTCCGTGTTGATCTGGGCTGCGCCCAGG
>Ga0187842_1000693_pt1 | contig 16257 bp, 14 predicted proteins | sample SpaLakP09_SKY_41_FD_134514 | JGI IMG/M metagenome (GOLD analysis project Ga0187842, IMG submission 134514) | Oligotrophic lake water microbial communities from Sparkling Lake, Wisconsin, USA - SP09_SKY_41 | ecosystem: Environmental > Aquatic > Freshwater > Lake | place: USA: Sparkling Lake... | reverse complement strand
AGATCAAGCTTGGTATGGTCTTGGCTTGGTTCTGATTCAATTACAACGCTTTGATGAGGCAATTAAAGCCCTCAAGAAGAATACTCAACTGCAGCCAATGAGCCCTTACGCTTGGTATCAACTCGCGCGGGTTTATGTCGAGCGCAACCAGCCTGATGAGGCGACCAAAATTATTCGTCATTTAAAAGAGTTTGAACCTAAATTTGCTAAGCAGCTGGAGCGGGAAACGGGTTTGGCTTCTTAGAGGTTTTCAGTAGAAGGCAATTGTTGTAGAAGTATTTTATTAACTTAAGGAGAAACTGTTATGCAATTAACAGAATCGCATAAGCAATATTGGCAAAAAAACCTGAGGATGACGGCATTCTTGTTAGCCATCTGGTTTGTTGTGACCTTTGTTGTGGGATATGCTGCACGTGACCTGAATTTCAACTTTTTTGGCTGGCCGTTTAGCTTTTGGGTTGGTGCACAGGGTGCATTGGTGATTTACGTTCTAATTATTGCCTACTATGCGCACTACATGAACAATCTTGATAAAGAATATGGTTGCGCTGAAGTGGAGGAGGAATAATCATGGCCGGAATGACACCTAGTGGTGATGGCAGTATGTTTGGAGGCGGCGGAACTAATGCCGATTTTAAAAAAGGGCTAAACAAGATTTACGGTTTGTATACCGGTGGTTTTTTAATCTTCGTAGTGATTTTGGCTATTGCAGAGCAAATGGGCTTAGGTCGCGCGATGATTGGCTACATCTTTTTGGGTGCAACCGTTTTGCTATACGCTGGTATCGGCGTGATGAGCAGAACCAATGACGCAGCTGAATACTATGTAGCTGGGCGTCGTGTTCCAGCGTTCTATAACGGTATGGCAACCGGTGCTGACTGGATGTCGGCTGCGTCGTTTATCGGTATGGCGGGTACTTTGTACTTAACTGGTTACGGCGGTTTAGCCTTCATTATGGGTTGGACTGGCGGTTACTGTTTAGTAGCTTTGTTCTTGGCTCCTTATCTTCGTAAATTTGGTCAGTTCACGATCCCAGACTTCTTGGGCGCGCGTTATGACGGTAATCTTCCACGCTTTATCGGAATTTTTGCGGCGATTTTGTGCTCCTTTACTTATGTGGTGGCGCAGATTTACGGCGTTGGTTTGATCACGACCCGCTTGGCTGGCGTGCCATTTGAGCTCGGTATTTTCTTGGGCTTGGCTGGTATTTTGGTGTGTTCGTTCTTGGGTGGTATGCGTGCGGTTACTTGGACTCAAGTAGCGCAGTACATCATCTTGATCATTGCTTACTTGATTCCAGTGGTTTGGTTGTCAGTTAAACAAACGAACAATCCAATTCCACAGGCTGTCTACGGATACCAGTTGGAAAAAGTCACAGCAAGAGAAGCGGAATTAATTAAAGATCCAAAAGAGTTAGAAGTACGCGCTATTTTCAAAGCACGTGCTGACGCTTTTGCTGAAAAATTAAAAGACGTTCCTGCTGCACTGGCTGCTGATAAAGCGGCTGCTGAGGCAAAAGTAGCTGAACTGAAAGCGGCTAATGCACCGGCGGCTGACCTTGCTGCTGCTGAAAAAGCACTAGCTGGTGTTCCAAAGGATGCCGAAGCTGCTAAGAAGGCTTGGACGGCGGGCAAAACTGGCGCAGAGAATCGCGCTAAGCCGCTTGCTAATATGCCACGCCATGCTCAGCAGTTTGCAGGTGACCCCGCAGGTGATGAGAAAGCACGCACGACATTTGACACATCACGTCGTAACTTCTTAGCATTGATCTTTTGTTTGATGGTGGGTACAGCGGCATTGCCACATATTCTGATGCGCTATTACACGACTCCGTCGGTGAAGCAAGCACGTGAGTCTGTGACATGGTCATTGTTCTTCATCTTCTTGCTGTACTTCACTGCGCCTGCTTTGGCAGTCTTGGTTAAGTATGAGGTCTTTACGATGTTGGTCGGAACGCCATTTGATCAATTACCGGCATGGATCGGGCAGTGGTCTAAGGTTGACCCCGCTTTATTATCGGTAGTTGACATTAATAAAGATGGCATCTTCCAGTTGGCTGAAATGACTATTGGTGGTGACATCATTGTTCTGGCAACCCCAGAAATTGGTGGCCTACCATATGTAATTTCTGGTTTAGTAGCTGCTGGCGGTTTAGCAGCAGCGCTGTCCACTGCCGATGGCCTACTATTGACCATTGCAAACGCCTTATCGCACGACTTGTACTACAAGATGATTAATCCAAATGCACCTGCTGCACGGCGCGTTTTAATCTCAAAAGTCTTGTTACTTCTTGTTGCGTTGGCTGCAGCCTATGTAGCGGCTCAAAAGCCAGCAGATATTTTGTTCTTGGTATCTGCAGCCTTCTCGTTTGCTGCCGCAGCGTTCTTCCCAGCTCTGGTGCTCGGCATCTTCTGGAAGCGCGCTACTAAGGCGGGTGCTTGCGTTGGCATGGTGCTTGGTCTCGGAATCACGTTCTATTACATGGTGATGACTCAGCCGTGGTTAAGAGGTGTTTTCGGTGTGACTTCTCCAGTTGAACTTTGGTACGGTATCCTACCGATTTCAGCTGGTGTATTTGGCGTACCTCTTGGATTTGCTGCGATTATTCTCGTGAGCTTGGTAACCCCAGCCCCACGTAAGGATATTCAAGAGTTAGTCGATCACGTACGTTACCCAACGTTGCGTGGCGATATCAATACGCAAGCTAGCTAAGTTGTTAGATTGATTCTCGGGTTCATTCCCGAGATTTTATAAACCCGCTCTTCGGAGCGGGTTTTTTATTGCCCGGAAATAATTAGGCACCTCAAGTAATTTGGATTTCATCTTTATACTTACTAACATGACTCCAACTACGATCAATATTGTCAGTAGCGCCATTTTTGCAGTGGCGGTATTACATACTTTTTCAACTAAGTTTTTTGAGCACCTTGCGCATAAATATCCAAACCATTCTGGTATTTGGCATTTGCTTGGTGAGGTTGAGGTGGTATTTGGTTTTTGGGCGATGGTGTTGGTGTCATTCTTTTTTATCTTCACCGGACATGATGCGACGATCGCCTACCTTGAGAAACTGAACTTTACCGAGCCGCTATTTGTCTTCGTGATTATGATCATCGCAGCGAGTAAACCGGTTTTAGAGTTTTGCCTTTTCTTAGTGTTACGTGTGACTGCTTTACTACCCGTGAATAAGTCGGTTGGATTTTTGTGGGTCACGCTCACGCTAGTGCCTCTGCTTGGTTCATTTATTACAGAGCCCGCTGCCATGACCGTGGCTGCCTTGCTACTTCGTAATTACTATTTTTCGAAGCATATTTCACCTAAACTGATGTATGCAGCTCTTGCAGTATTGTTTGTGAATATTTCCATTGGCGGCGCATTAACTCCTTATGCAGCCCCTCCCATCTTGATGGTCGCAACCACCTGGAAATGGGATCTCTGGTTTATGCTCCAAAACTTTGGCTGGCGCTCTGCACTTGCAGTTGCCACTAATTCTGCCTTACTTGCATTGATCTTCTTTAAGGAATTAAACGCCTTTAAGATTGAGCCAAATGAGAAAAAAATTGATGCGATTCCGTTTGGCGTTATTGCAATCCATTTAGCATTTTTAGTTGGAGTAGTGATCTCAGTACACCACTCGGTTTTATTTATGGGCTTATTTTTATTCTTTGTGGGCTACACCGCTGCCTATGCACGCTATCAAAATAAGCTGATTATTCGCGAGAGTTTATTGGTGGCATTTTTCTTAGCCGGGCTTGTGGTTCTGGGTGGGCAGCAAAAATGGTGGTTGCAATCCCTCTTGGTGAATTTGGATGCGACTTCGGTTTATTACGGTGCCACCGTTCTCACAGCGGTGACTGATAATGCTGCGCTCACCTATCTAGGATCGCTGGTTGATGGGCTCTCTGATGAGTTTAAATATTCATTAGTTTCTGGTGCCCTCACTGGCGGTGGCTTAACGGTGATTGCTAACGCTCCAAATCCTGCAGGCTTCTCCATTCTTAAGCCCAGCTTTGATGAAGGTGCGATTAGCCCCCTCTACTTATTTTTATATGCGCTACCGCCAACGATTATCGCGATCATCTCATTTCGATTTATCTAAGCCTTAGTCCAAAAGATTAAAGGCCATGACCCCTCGGTTATGGCCCTTTTCTTTACAGATAAAATGAAAGTATGTCTAAATTTTGGAATTTCATACTATTTCAGCTTGGTTGGTTCGCATGCATTCTTGGCGCGGCTAATAATCAGGTTTTATGGCCCGTCTTGGTTAGCCTTCTTTATTTAGCCATTCATACAAGGCGCTCAGAACATCCTAATTTAGAGTTAAAGCTCATATTGAAGACTGTTTTATTCGGAGTGAGCGCTGACACACTGATAGCGAATTTAGGCTTTTTGCACTTCCAGGATGCTTGGCCTAGCCCCTACTTATCACCTTTTTGGATGTGGACTCTCTGGGCGTTGATGGCAAGCACTATTAATGGATCCCTGTCTTGGTTGCGCGACAGGCCAGTATTAGGGGCAGTATTGGGGGCTATAGCGGGTCCATTGTCCTATGAGGCAGGCATTCGGATGGGTGCAGGCTCATGGGGGACTAATGGGCAGCTGGGCGGTCTTGTTCTTCTCGCAATCGTTTGGGGTGCGGCTATCCCACTGTTGTTTTATTGGCATCGCCGCCATATAGGAGCTAGCCTAGAACAAAATAAGTAAATTCTTTTTAAAAGTGGCTTGCAAATAGTACTGTTTTTATATACAGTAACTTTTATGTTGATAAAAAACCCCAAAAACTCAAAAAACAGCCTAACAAAAACTGAAAAAGGATTAAATATGGCCTTGGACGATAAGAGAAAATCAGCCTAATCCGAATTTGACGGTATGAGTGGAGACAAGCAAAAAGCACTGACTGCCGCCTTAGCGCAAATTGAAAAGCAATTTGGCAAGGGTTCAATCATGAGATTGGGCGATGCAGAGATTCATCAAGATATTCAAGTGGTATCGAGCGGCTCATTAGGCCTAGATATTGCCCTTGGAGTCGGTGGTTTAGCTCGTGGGCGAGTGATCGAGATTTACGGCCCTGAGTCCTCAGGTAAAACAACACTGACTTTGCATGCCATTGCAGAGATGCAAAAGATTGGTGGAACTTGCGCCTTTATCGATGCAGAGCATGCCCTTGATGTTCAATACGCTTCACGCCTTGGTGTGGACGTTAACAATTTATTGATATCACAGCCAGATACTGGCGAGCAAGCTTTGGAAATCGCTGATGCCTTGGTTCGTTCAGGATCTATCGATTTAATCGTGATTGACTCAGTAGCAGCCTTGGTTCCAAGGGCAGAGATCGAAGGCGATATGGGCGATTCTTTACCTGGCTTACAAGCACGTTTAATGAGCCAGGCCTTACGTAAGCTCACTGGTGCGATCAAGCGTACTAATACTACGGTTATCTTTATTAACCAGATTCGCATGAAGATTGGCGTGATGTTTGGTTCTCCTGAAACGACTACAGGCGGCAATGCATTGAAGTTCTACGCTTCGATGCGTTTGGATATTCGCCGTATTGGTAGCATCAAGAAGGGCGATGAAGTTGTTGGTAATGAGACCCGCGTGAAGGTAGTCAAGAACAAGGTTTCCCCTCCGTTCCGTGAGGCGATCTTCGACATCATGTACGGCCATGGCATCTCTAGAGAAGGGGAAATTATCGATATGGGCGTTGAGGCCGATATCGTAGAGAAATCCGGCTCTTGGTACAGTTACAACGGAGACCGCATTGGTCAAGGCAAAGATAATGTGCGTGATTTCTTAAAAGAGAATCCAGCCATTGCTCAAGATATTGAATCTAAAATTCGCGAGAAGTTAGGTGTGAAGACTGGAACAGCAGTAGTAAGCGACGTTGTTAGTGAAGAAGAGGAAGCCTAATCGTTCAATGTCAGAGTTAGGCAGCACAACTAAAAAAAGTAATAAACAAAGCCCGAGTCTAAAAGCTCGGGCTTTGCGCCTTTTATCGATGCGAGAGTACAGCCGAAAAGGCTTGGCCGCTAAGCTTGCAGAGTCCTCAGCCAGAATGTTGAAACTCAACCCACCCGAAGAGGGTGCTGAGGCCTCTGGCGCAGAAATCCCACTCACAGTTCAGATAGAAGCGGTTTTAGATGACTTCGAGGCGCGCGGGTGGCTCTCGGATCAGCGCTTTGCAGAGGCCTTAGTTCGACGCCGAAGTGAGCGTTTTGGTACAAGAAAAATACAGGATGAGCTCTCTCAGGCTGGGATAGATAGCGCAAAGACGGTAGATCTCCTCAAGAATCTCAAGGAGACGGAGTATCAAAGGGCGCATGAGCTATGGCAGAGAAAGTTTGGGGCCCTTGCGACAGAGCAAAAGGAGCGAGCCCGTCAGTACCGTTTTTTAGCATCTAAAGGATTTAGCTCTGATGTCGTGTCCAAAGTAGTTGCTGGTCGTTTAGGCTAGGGCAAGTACCGAGCAAAAATGCGATGTTGCCGCACTGCAGCATGATAGACTTATGGATTCGGTCAAGCTAGCCCTTTATGTCGGTGGGTGTTTATGGCGAAATCGATTTATTCACCCTCATCGCTTGCTAAAAAAGATACTGTTTCGGGAGTAATTATGAAAATTCACGAGTACCAAGGCAAAGAACTACTGCGCCAATTTAATGTGCCAGTTCCAAATGGCATTCCTGCATTCAGTGTTGATGAGGCAATTAAAGCAGCCGAAAAATTGGGCGGGCCAGTGTGGGTAGTCAAAGCACAAATTCATGCGGGTGGACGCGGTAAGGGCGGCGGCGTAAAGTTGGCTAGAAGCATGGATGAAGTGAAGAAGTACGCTTCTGAAATTTTGGGCATGCAATTAAAAACCCATCAAACAGGTCCAGAAGGACAAAAAGTAAATCGTCTTCTGATAGAAGATGGCGCAGATATTAAAAAAGAGTACTACTTCAGTATCGTTACTGATCGTGGCACCCAAAAAAATGTCATTATGGCTTCCAGTGAAGGTGGCATGGATATTGAAGAGGTTGCTGCATCTCATCCAGAAAAAATCATCAAGGTATTTGTTGATCCATTGATTGGATTAACTGATGCTGATTGCGACATCATCTCTAAAGGTATTGGCGTTCCTGATGCATCTATTCCAATGGCGCGTGATGTATTTAAGAACTTGTACAAAACCTATTGGGAAACGGATGCATCTTTAGTCGAGATCAATCCATTAATTCTTGAAGGTAACGGCAAGATTAAAGCGCTGGACGCAAAATTTAACTTCGATCCAAATGCTTTATATCGTCATCCAGAAATCGTTGCATACCGTGATATCGATGAAGAGGACGCAGCTGAGATTGAAGCTTCTAAGTTTGATTTGGCCTACATTTCACTTGATGGCAATATCGGTTGCCTCGTGAATGGTGCCGGTTTAGCGATGGCCACAATGGATACCATTAAGTTATTTGGCGGTGCGCCGGCAAACTTCTTGGACGTTGGTGGAGGCGCTACCGCTGAGAAGGTAACTGAAGCATTCAAGATCATGCTTAAAAATAAGAGCGTTGAAGCAATTTTGGTGAATATTTTTGGCGGCATCATGCGTTGTGATGTGATCGCCGAAGGTGTAGTTACAGCATGTAAAGCCGTGAACTTGACTGTGCCTTTGGTTGTGCGCATGAAGGGTACCAATGAGGAATTAGGCAAGAAGATTCTTGTTGATTCTGGTTTGCCTATCATTAGCGCCGATTCAATGGCTGAAGCGGCTACCAAAGTAGTCGCCGCTGTTGCTAAAAACAAATAATCAAGGAATTTCAATATGTCTATTTTGATTAATAAAAATACTAAAGTAATTACCCAAGGTATTACTGGTAAGACTGGTCAATTCCACACGGAGAAGTGCCAAGAATATGCGAATGGTAAAAACTGTTTTGTTGCTGGTGTTAATCCGAAAAAAGCAGGCGAGTCTATTTTCAATATTCCGATTTATGGAACTGTAAAAGAAGCTGCTCAGCAAACTGGTGCAACAACGTCAGTTATTTATGTTCCGCCTCCAGGTGCCGCTGCTGCTATTTGGGAAGCTGTTGAAGCGGATCTTGATTTTGTTATTTGCATTACTGAAGGTATTCCGGTCAAGGATATGTTGGAAGTACGTAACAAGATGACTGCCAAAGAAGCTGCGGGCGGTAAGAAGACTTTGTTACTCGGACCAAATTGCCCTGGAATCATTACTCCTGATGAAATCAAAATCGGCATCATGCCTGGTCATATTCACAAAAAGGGCCGCATTGGTGTGGTTAGTCGTTCCGGTACATTGACTTATGAAGCAGTTGGTCAACTGACGGCAATTGGTTTGGGACAGTCCACTGCAGTGGGTATTGGTGGCGATCCAATCAATGGCTTGAAGCATATCGACATCATGAGAATGTTTAATGATGATCCAGATACTGATGCGGTGATCATGATTGGTGAAATTGGTGGGCCTGATGAAGCGGAAGCAGCTCGCTGGTGCAAGGCTAATATGAAAAAGCCGATCGTTGGCTTTATTGCGGGCGTAACCGCGCCTCCTGGAAAACGTATGGGCCATGCTGGTGCATTGATTTCTGGTGGTGCTGATACTGCCGATGCTAAGCTAGCTGTAATGGAGGAGTGCGGGTTTAAAGTAACCCGAAATCCTTCAGAAATGGCTGCATTACTCAAAGCCATGTTGTAATGAATTCAGTATGCCGATTCGTCGGCATACTTTTTGTAGCACCCAGTAGTTAAAACTAAAACATATAAAAAGTACGGAGACATTATGGATTTTTCAGCATTTTCTGATGCAGCTTTTTGGGCGGCATTGCTTTCAATTATTGTTGCGAATATTTTGTTGTCTGGAGATAACGCTGTGGTGATTGCTTTGGCATCGCGCAACTTACCACCTGCTCAGCAAAAAAAGGCAATTTTCTGGGGTAGTGCAGCTGCAATTATTTTGCGTGTAGTGCTTACTATCACTGCAGTCGCATTGCTTACCTTGCCATATTTAAAACTTATTGGTGGTTTACTGCTGCTTTACATCGGTATTCAGCTTTTATCTGATAGTGGCGGTGAAGAGCACATGGAGGCGAAGACCAGTATCTGGGCTGCTATCCGGACAATCTTGATCGCTGACTTGGTAATGAGTTTGGATAATGTTTTAGCGGTTGCTGCTGCCGCTCAAAAAGGACCAGAAGAAACTCGCCTCTTGTTATTGATTATTGGTTTAGCAATGTCTATCCCATTGATTATTTTTGGTAGCGCCATGCTTCTGAAGGTGATGGAGCGTTTCCCAATCATTATTACTATAGGTGCGGGACTTTTAGGATTCTTAGCCGGTGGTATGTTAGTTGATGACCCAGCAATTAAGGACAGCATCCAAGCAATGTTTGGCGATGCTAAGCTCGCATTTGAGCTCATTGGTATTGTGATCGTCATTCTTGCTGGTTCATTCCTCAAGAAAAGGAATGCAGCTAAAGAAGCGCATTAATTTTCTCTCGCCTTAATCAGAAAAGCCGGCCTAGAAAGCTGGCTTTTCTTACATCTGGACACCTTGAGTCTGTTGGGTATAGACTGGATGATGAGGCTTTTAACCTCAGGAGCCAATCTCAATGTCCATGAAAAATCAGCAAGAAGCAGGCTTTACCTTAATTGAAGTAATGGTAGTTGTTGCCATCATTGGCATCTTGGTGGCTGTCGCCGTTCCTCAATATCAAGACTACATTGCTCGTAGCCGTATCGTAGAGGGTATGAATCTTTCCTCTAGTGCGAAGCTAGCTGTGACAGAGGCTTTTGCAAGCAGAGGTACTGTGGCAATGGATGAGGCAAGCAGTGGCTCATTTACCTTTGTACCAACTCGCAGCGTGAAGTTAATTGAGATTACGCCATCAGGCGCTATTGCCATCGACTTTCAAAATAATGTTGCACCAGATAATAAAAACACCTTGCATCTCATTCCGACTAATGACCCGGATGCCAATATTCCTAAGCCAATTGATTTATCTAAGCCAGAGGGGTCGACTTGGGCGGGCGGGTGGTCTTGTCGTTCTACCGAAACTAATTTATTACCTCAGTTACTACCTTCAGAGTGCCGTATTAATAAATAAAGGACTTGTCAGTACGCTATAAATAATTAAGCCGCACTACTAATGCGGCTTAATTTCTTGGTAGTGAGCCACTTTTTATTATGACTTCCGCTCCCCAGACTTGCCGCCACTCTTCTCGAGTAGGTGGAAATCACCTACCACCATTCCCCTATCAACGGCTTTCACCATGTCATAGATTGAGAGAAGGGTCACTTGGACAGCGGTGAGAGCTTCCATTTCAACTGTATATAACTTCGAGCTTGACCAAATCCTTAGATTTGCTTAGAAAACATTTGAACAAGGGTAGCATTAGTCATAAAGGCTACCCCCTATTTAATTGAAGTATGTAGACCATTCCCATAAATTCAGGTGAGGAACCTCAATTTAGCTTGCAAAGCAGTATCGACAGGAGGATCTTCAACTTTCAGGTTGTAGGTAGGCATCAAAATAAATATTAACTTAAGGACTAGGAATACTTTCAACTTCAATAAAGTAGATATGATAAGTACGCCTTAATTATTTAGATAGCCTTTATAAATATAAAAGTACAGATCGCTTAAGATTTTCTTTTACATACCAATCATCGAATTGAGACTTTCCTTCCTCAACCCTTAAATAGCCTTTCGAAAGTAATAAGGAATAAATTTTTTCGCGATCGGCGGTGTAGTTATGTTCGCAGGTAATAAATTTAAACTCATATTTATCAAAGTTAAAATTACTCAATATTTGATACTCGCTACCCTCAGTATCAATCGATAAGTAATCAATTGTCTTAGGCGCTAAATATTTTATTAGCATGTCTTCTAAAGAGATGGTTTTAACATCATATTTTTTCCCTATTTTCCTTGATTCCTTATGAAGCTCATCGTGACTAGAGAATTTATCAATAGTGGAAAGCACGGCAAAATTTGTTTCATTAAAAGTTAGAATCTCACCACTCTTGTCCCAGACGCAATCGATTTCGATATGACATCCTCTATTCCTTACTAATTCTTTATGCCAAATTGTTGCTGGTTCAGCAATGATTCCTCTCCAGCCAAATTCTTTCTCAAGGATATGAGTATTACTCAGTTCAACTCCATTGGTGCCTCCAAACTCTACAAAATATCCATTTCGTTTAAAGTTTGATCTTAAGAGTACAAACATATCTTGACCAAGCTGTGATTTGCACTTGGTCGCCACATAATTAAATAAATTTTGAAATGCAACTTCTTCGTTTTGCGAACTCATTTTTACAATTAAATTTAATATAAAAAAAATAATACTGTAATAATACTAGTAAAAACAAACATACTGAGATATGGATTAGTTGCTGAACGCTGGGCCAATATTCATCCCCCGCTCATATCACCACTTATCTCAAATAACTTGATAACTCCTATCAATATATCTCTGTCTATTACTTTTGTAATATTTGTAGATTGCTACTGGGGCTATTTGAACTACGGTGAGGGCTTACATTTATAGGCTCTGCAACTCCAATCTTGACCAAATCTTTAGGTTTACCTGAACAAAGGTTAGCACAAGACATATAGGCGTCCCTGCTTAATTGCTATATCGGTATTCCACCGTGCCCGCACCTCATAAATTAGGTTGATGGTACCTAATTTCGTTTGACATAGTATTTTGTAAAAGAGATCATTCATCTCTTATTAGCAAGTATCCACCCTTCAATTGGGCTAGTTTCCAGCCATTATTATTTTATAATTCTAATATATATAAAAACTTAAATGCGTCATTGAAAGCTATTCACGAATTTTTGAATAGTTCGATAGATACTCAGCAAAGAGAAAGCGTTGCAAATTGGATGTTAACGACTGCGTTAACTGCAAAAGGCTATAACAATTTCCAGAATTTTGAAATTTCTGGGGAGCAATACTTTTTTGATAATGTTCTTAGGGAAATCAACCCAAAGGTGTGTATTGATGTAGGGGCAAACGTTGGCGACTACACAAAAGCTCTACTGATTAGTACGCATGCATTAGTCATTGCTTTTGAGCCTTTAAATAAACCATTTGAAAGTCTCTTAAATATAAAAAATGAATTTAAAGAAAGACTAGTTATAGAAAATAAAGGGGTAGGAGCTGTTAATGAGATCCTTGATATTTACTTTAACGATGAAGCAACTGCTCATGCATCATTTTCAAAAGAAGTTCAAAGTGTTCCATACTTAAATAATAAGCTTTCTAAAAAAATTGAAGTAGTAAGTTTAGATTCTTATTTCGTTGATAAATTAGATTATGCAGTCGATTTTATTAAAATTGATACTGAAGGTTTTGAATTCGAAGTGCTGTTGGGGGCTAAAAATTTAATAGAAACACATAAGCCAAAAGCAATCCAAATAGAATTTAATTGGCATCAATTATTTCGAGGTCAAACTTTATTTTCATTCTCTGAGATGCTTATTGGCTACACCCCTTTTCAGATGCTGTCTAAGGACCTTGTAAAAAGGGATCCGAAAGATCCATATTCCAATATTTATCACTTTTCTAATTTCGTATTCATAAGAAACGATTTTTTTCAAAAGTGAGCCGGAGAGATGGGCTTAGTTCAGCTATTGCTATTATGTGAGACCAAGAGCTAATCACCCAAACCATGTTTAGAGTTAAAATTTTATCTTAATCAGAAATGCTTATGATGGCGAGATCCCCATACTCAACATGATTAATAAGCTCACTAGAAAATATCTAATGATTTATTTACCAAACGGATTGTATCGATCCTGACGATTGAACAACTGGTTTACTGCAATGATTTACTATATAAAAATTCACTTTGGTCATGGACCTAAATTGGTAGAAGTGCAGGAGTAATATCTAAACATGAATCCACAAATAGGTTTTCTTCTAAATAAATCGCTTGAATCTCTTAGAAATTCAAATTTAGAGTCGGCGGAGCTTTATTTGAGGCAGGCATTAAGATTGCAACCTAGCAATCCCCATGTTCTAAGGCTTCTTGGGGTTATTTTTGCTCAACGGAAGCAATATTTAGAAGCTTTGAATTACTTAAATGATTCTATAAAGGCTCTCCCAAAAAATTCACTAGCATTAAGCAATTTAGGTAACATTTTTTTGGAGCTAAAAGAGTACAACAATGCTATTGACGCTTATGATAGGTCAATAAAAATAGACCAAAATTATGCTGAAGCTTGGTCCAATAAGGGTAATGTTTTGTATGAATTGAAACGTTTTGATGAGGCGCTAGCTCATCATGACCAGGCATTAAGTCTGAAGTCTGACTATGCTGAAGCTTGGTCCAATAAGGGCAATGCTCTGCATGAATTGAAACGTTTTGATGAGGCGCTAGCTCATCATGACCAGGCATTAAGTCTGAAGTCTGACTATGCTGAAGCTTGGTCCAATAAGGGCATTACATTGAATGAGCTTAAGCAGTATGAAGAGGCTATTGCTCACTACGAGAAGGCATTAACTCTTAAACCTGATATTGATTGGGTATGCGGAAATTTAGCCTCTACAAAGATGAAAATATGTTGCTGGTCAGATTTAGTGGATCAATTAAAAATTATTTCCATAAAAGTAATGTCAAATTACAGGGTTTCAGAACCTTTTTCGCTACTTTCTTTGAATGATGGGGCTCTGCTTCAGAAAAAATCTTCTGAAATTTTTATTCGAGATAGGTATCCAGTCAATCACGTTTTAGGTCCAATTCCTAGGCGCTCAAGAAATGAAAAAATTAGAATTGCCTATTTTTCAGCTGACTTTAAAAATCATCCTGTTGCCTATCTAGTTGCTGAGCTTTTCGAGATTCATGATAAGAGCCAGTTTGAGATATATGCTTTTTCTTTAGTAAAGTCTTTTGATGAAATGAGGCGTCGCCTTCATAACGTGTTCGACCATTTTATTGATATAGAAGAGATGTCTGACGTCGCAATTGCACAGTTAGCTAGAGATTTGGCTATTGATATTATTATTGATTTATCGGGTCTGACTCTAGACTCAAGGACTGGAATCTTTGCCCATCGTGCTGCGCCGATTCAGGTAAATTATCTCGGCTATCCTGGCACTATGGGTGCAGATTACATTGATTACATCATCGCTGATAAAACACTTATTCCATCCGAACTTCAATCATGCTATACAGAAAAGGTGGTCTATTTGCCCAATAGCTATCAGGTCAATGATAGGAAGCGTTTAATTTCAGATAGGCAATTTACGAGACAGGAGCTCGGATTACCTGATAAGGAATTTGTTTTTTGTTGTTTTAATAATAATTTCAAGATACTGCCTGCAACTTTTGCAAGTTGGATGAGGATATTAAAGACGGTAGAGGGTAGTGTCTTATGGCTACTTCAAGACAATCCTTGGGCGGTAGAGAATCTCAAAGAAGAGGCCTTAAAACAAGGGGTTGATGTAAATAGACTTGTCTTTGCTGAGCGTATGCCACCACCAGAACATTTGGCCCGCCACCGTCAGGCTGATTTATTTCTAGATACTCTGCCATATAATGCCCACACTACCTGTAGTGATGCATTGTGGGCTGGATTACCAGTTCTGACTTTAATGGGAGAATCTTTTGCTAGTCGTGTGGCAGCTAGTCTCTTAAATGCTGTTGGTTTGCCAGAATTAATTACTAGTACTCAAGAATCATATGAGGTACTAGCTATTGGGCTAGCAAGGAACCCACAAAAGCTTTCAGATATTAAATTGAAGTTGGCCAGGAATCGCTTAAGTGCCCCGTTATTTGATACACCGCTTTTTGCAAAAAATCTTGAAACTGCTTACATCGAAATGTATGAAAGATATCAGGTGGATTTACAACCAGACCATATATTTATTGCTTAGGCAGTGTTTAAATATTGCAATCGCCAGTTGCTCTTCATCATTTGGATATAACTGAACATACTCCGATGGGGTTTGCCTCGATTCTTGAGTTCTTTATAAAAAAATTCCACATTGTTGCTGATGTCATTTAAGTATCTAAATATTTGATTTTTTACACTGCGCTCGGCTTTGGCCTCTAGAATTTCTTCATCATGCCTTTGTCTACTGCTTTGCAAATGCCATAAATTGTTAGAAGGTCAACTTGGACAGCGGTAAGGGCCTCCATTTCGACTTTATGTAGCTTCAGTCCTGACCAAATCATTAGATTTACTTGGACAATATTTGGAAAAGGTTAGTACAAGCCATGTAGGTACCCCTATTGAATTTGAAGAATCTAGATTCCACCGAACCCATACTGCTCCTAATTGCCCCCTTTTCTGTAGGCATCGTTATACATAGAATTTTGCCCATGGTGGATCACAAATTTCATTAAAAGATAAATTAGATTAAAGTTTTAGGGTGAGTCCATGCCCTTTGATTGACCTTTTAAACCGACAGCAGTTGACAGAAATTATGGATGCTAGAGAGAATCCAATTGGAAGGGCCCATCCTTATTTATAAATGTTAAAGGCTGGAGAGATTTGTCGAGTTGCTAGTTTTTTGTCTCAAGAGGCATCACTCAAAATATTAAGTGATGCCAAAAGTAAATTAGAAAGATATTTGCCATATTCTGTATGTGGTGGTTCAGAGCAAGTATTGAATATTTTATTTGATTTAGGTATGGCAAGCACGTTGAAAACTAATAAAATTTATTACAAATACTTTATCCGTTTAATATTTGAGGACAAGTCGTTTCACAAGACAGGGTTTTGACTAAAACACTTGATTCAATAAGCGAGATTGAAGAGCTAGATTTTTTAGAGATTGATGTTCGGGGTGAAGGGCTAAGAGTTTTCAAAATGGTAAAAAAGAAGCTTGCTAGTGCTGTTGTCATTCAGATCGAATTTTTCTTTATCCCCCGTACGAAGGCTAGTCAATGTTTAGTGCTGTAGACATTAAGTTAAGAGAACTTGGGTTCATTTTTCACTCTTTACCTACGATAAAATTGGATGATTGCTCCGTTGGCAATAAATGGCACCTCTAGAATTTTATTAAATCAGCTAATTGAGGCAGACATCGTTTACGTAAAAGACTTTACTAAGCCAGAAAATATTAGCAATGAGCAGTCAAAAGATTTTGCTTTGATTTATCAATGCGGTATTTAGCTATCTTAGAGGAGGGGTTGGTCGTAATCAAAGGATAAATTAGTGGATATCTCTCAATGATTAATTAGATCTGATGTAATACTTTACTAGAGCAATCATTCCCCTTGACTATGAAATCCTTCTGTTGGTCGATGT
>Ga0187842_1000691_pt1 | contig 16284 bp, 12 predicted proteins | sample SpaLakP09_SKY_41_FD_134514 | JGI IMG/M metagenome (GOLD analysis project Ga0187842, IMG submission 134514) | Oligotrophic lake water microbial communities from Sparkling Lake, Wisconsin, USA - SP09_SKY_41 | ecosystem: Environmental > Aquatic > Freshwater > Lake | place: USA: Sparkling Lake... | reverse complement strand
GCCTCGAGCTGCTGCAAGGGCTGGAGCACGCCTCATGCGAACTCCTGTGGAGATCGAAGGCACCGGCCGTGAGGCTGGGAAAGCCAACCCGTGCATTGCTCATCGTTCACGATGCGGCCCAACTATGTTATCGGGCGACAGCCAAGCTGCGTAACACATTTAGTTGTCGCCGTATCCGCGGAAAGGTCTGTGGGTTGTTCTCCGCTTGAACTATGGCCTTGGATTGCATATGCTGTGGTTTCGTACAGTGTATTGGGGCGTCTAAAGGCAGCTTCGGCTTGTATTGCGAGTCTGTCTCGCTTTGTTGCGGAGCCTGCAACCAATATGGCGGTGATTGGAGCGTTAGATGGCGGATACGTCAAGAACACTTCTGCGCCCTGCGGGCGAGTTGTCGCCGCTGCCGCGGCTGCAAGCGGTCAAACTCTTGGATCAGGTGCGGGAGCGCGTGCGGTTCTTGCACTACAGCCTGCGCACCGAGCAGGCATATGTGCATTGGGTCAGGGCGTTTGTGCGCTTTCATGGGCTGCGCCATCCGCGGGACCTTGGGCAGGACGAACTCGAGGCATTCCTGTCCTGGCTGGCCAATGAGCGTCACGTTGCGGTATCGACGCACAAGCAGGCATTGTCCGCCTTGCTTTTCCTGTACACGAAGGTGCTGGACATCAACCTGCCCTGGCTGCGCCAGATTGGCCGACCTCGCACCAAGCGCAGGCTTCCGGTGGTGCTTACCCGAGATGACATCGCGCGGGTACTTCGATGGATGGACGGTGAGTACCGACTGTTTGCCCAACTGCTCTACGGCACGGGTCTGCGCCTGTCCGAGGGCCTGCAGTTGCGCGTCAAGGACCTGGACTTCGACCATGGTGCCATCATTGTTCGAGAGGGTAAAGGCGGCAAGGATCGGGTGGTGATGCTGCCGACCAGTTTGGTACCCGCGTTGCGTGCCCAGTTGGCGCATGCCCGTTGCCTGTGGGTGGCAGATCAGACGAGCCAGCATGGCGGGGTTTACATGCCCGATGCCTTGGCCCGGAAGTACCCCCGCTCGGCGTCGTCCTGGATTTGGTTTTGGGTCTTCCCTCAAAGCAAACATTCAGTGGATCCGCGCAGCGGTGAGATTCGGCGGCACCATATGTTCGATCAGGGCTTTCAGCGTGCGTTCAAGAAGGCCCTGGGGTCGTCTCAAATCGGAAAGCTCGCCACGCCCCACACACTGCGCCATTCCTTTGCCACGCATTTGCTGCAGGCCGGCTACGACATCAGGACCGTCCAGGATCTGCTGGGCCATGCCGACGTCGCGACCACGATGATCTACACCCACGTCTTGAAGCTTGGGGGCGGTGCGGTGCGCAGCCCGGTGGATATGTTGGGCCCATTGTCGGACCCCGGAGTTGCGGGGGTGTCGCGCTCGCCGCCTGCACCTCGCCTGGAGGGCTCGACCGCCACTGTACCGGCACAAGTGCCAGTCGAGCCAGCGGACCCTGCTCCGAGCCGATCGCCGCATGCTGAAGATGGCTTGTCGCATGAGCCCTGGCGTGTGGCGGTGCCGGAGGCGGGGTATCGTGCCAGGCTGATGCAGCGGGCCTGCAGTTGAGCCGCGGCCGGGCCGACGAGTGAAGCCATATGGCCTCAGGCATCAATCAGGGTGGAGCTCCACGCATGCACACGCTGACGTTGTTCGCCCAGGCCGGCAATGCCCAGGCGCATCTCGTCGCCGGGCCGTAGAAACAGCGGTGGCTGGTGGCCCATGCCCACGCCTGGTGGGGTGCCGGTGCTGATCAAGTCGCCTGGGTAGAGTGTCATGAAGCGGCTGACATAACTCACCAACTGGGCAACGCCGAAGACCATGGTGCGGGTGCTGCCGGTCTGGCGGCGTTGGCCGTTGAGGTCCAGCCAGAGGTCCAACGCCTGCGGGTCGGGTACTTCGTCGGCCGTCACCAGCCAGGGACCGACCGGGCCGAAGGTGTCGCAGCCCTTGCCCTTGTCCCAGGTGCCGCCGCGCTCGATCTGGTATTCGCGCTCCGACACATCGTTGACCACGCAGTAGCCGGCCACATGCTGCAGCGCGTCCGCCTCGCTGACATAGCGCGCCTTGCTGCCGATGACTACGCCGAGCTCGACCTCCCAGTCGCCCTTGACCGAGCCCTGCGGCAGCACGACGGCGTCATTGCAGCCGATCACGGCGCTGGTGGGCTTCATGAACAGCACCGGTTCCTTGGGCACGGGCATGCCTGCTTCCGCTGCATGGTCAGCGTAGTTCAGGCCGACGCAGACGAATTTACCCATGCCGTGCCACGGCGGCGCGATTCGTCCGGGTGAATCGACCTGCGGCAGGCTGTCGGGGGCTATGCCGCGCAGCCGGTGCAGGCCTTGGGGCGATAGGCTTGCGCCGTCAAGGTCGGCCAGCACGCCACTCAGGTCGCGCACGCGACCCTGGTCATCGAGCAGGGCGGGGCGCTCCGCGCCCTTGGCGCCGTATCGCATCAGTTTCATGCTGAGTGTCTCCTTCGGGGTAGGGCGCTGAGGCGAAGAAAGTATCACGGCTGGACGGTGCCGGGCTCCGCCGATGCCACGTCGACAGTGCGATTGCCGGAGCTTCGCGCACGGTTGTCGTTTCTACAATCAAGTTCGCCTTCACCGCAGCCACCTCATCATCATGCTCAATCTGTCCCTGGCCACACCCCAAGATCCGCGTTTGCTCGATGCCGTGCAATTCGCTGTTGACCATGAGACGACCTGGAGCCGCGACACCGAGAACCAGGCCTGGGGGGTGCATCAGCAGGACCCGCCGCCATGGAACCGTTTGCTGGGGCCGGTCCACGGCCGTGGGCCGGTGTCGGGGGTGATCGTGCAGAATGGTCAGCTGTCGGCCCATTGGGGTGAGCCGGAGCGTGCCGACCTGACCTTCAGCATTGCCAAGACCTATCTGGCCCTCTTGGCCGGTGTGGCACAAGATCGCGGCCTGCTGACCGACCTGAACGAGCCGGTGCACAAGCGGGTGCCGGGCATAGGCTTCGAGGGCGAGCACAACGCCCAGGTGACCTGGCTGCAGCTGTTGCAGCAAACCAGCGAATGGGAGGGCAGCTGCTTTGACGTGCCTGACCAGGTGGACCGCTACCGCAGCGTCAAATTCCAGGCCAAGGAGGTGACCGGCACCAAGGGCGACGCCCGCCCGCTGCAGGTGCCCGGCAGCTACTGGGAATACAACGATGTGCGCATCAACCAGCTTTCACTGGCGCTGCTGCACCTGTTCGGTCGGGCGCTGCCCGAGGTGTTTGACGAGGCCATCATGCGGCCCATCGGCGCCAGCTCCGACTGGCGCTGGGTGGGCTATGACAACGCCTGGGTCGAGCTGGCGAATGGCAAGCGCGTGCAGTCGGTGCCCGGCGGCAGTCACTGGGGCGGCGGCATGTCGATCAGCAGCGTCGATCAGGCGCGCATCGGGCAGTTGCTGCTCGATCAGGGGCGCGCCAATGGCCGGCAGGTGATTCCTGCGGCCTGGGTGGAACGCATGCGAACGCCCTGTGCGATCGCGCCGTTTTACGGCTGCCTGGTATTTCTGAATCCGGGCCACAGCGTCTTTCCCAGCCTGCCGGAGGACAGCTACTTCGCCGTCGGCGCCGGCAGTTCGCTGACTTGGGTGGCGCCCGCGCAGCGCCTGGTGGCGGTGGTGCGTTGGATCAATGCCGACCATGCCGACGGCTTCTTCGGGCGGGTGTTGCGGGCGCTGGCCTGAGCGCGACCGTCAGAGGCCGGGCGGGCGACGCTCCGGCAACGGCAGGAACTCGGTCTCGTTGATGACCTGGCCCATGCGCTGGGCCTGCCAGTCATCGGCGGCCTGGCTGATGCGCTCCTTGCGGCTGGAGACAAAGTTCCACCAGATGTGGCGGTGCGCGCCCAGCGAGGCGCCGCCCAGCACCATCAGCTGCGCCGGGCCGTCGGCTTGCAGCCTGACGGTCTGCCCGGGCGCCAGCACGGCCAGCGTGTGCTGCGGCACGGTTTCGCCATCAATCCGAACCGGCGCATCGACCGCGTAGATCGCCAGCTCGTCTGCCAGCGCGGGCAGCTCCATCGCGCCCGCGGCAGTGAAGCGCACGTCGAGGTAGAGGGTGGGTGCAAAAGTTGGCACTGGCGAGCGCAGGCCGAAGGCCTCGCCGATCAGCACGCGCACCTGGGCATCGCCCACCTGCAGAGCCGGAATGTCCTCGGCCGGCGTGTGCGAGAAGCTCGGCGCCACCTCTTCAAACGCTTCCGGCAGCGCCGCCCACAGCTGCAGGCCGTGGTTGCCGAAGGTCCGGTCGCTCAGGTCGGCGGGCCGGCGCTCCGAATGCACGATGCCGCTACCTGCCGTCATCCAGTTGATTGCGCCGGGGGCGATGCGCTGCTCGGTGCCCAGGCTGTCGCGGTGCATCATCGCGCCCTCGAACAGATAGGTGACGGTGGCCAGGCCGATGTGCGGGTGCGGCCGCACGTCATGATGGCTGTCGGGCTCGACCGTGACCGGGCCGAAGTGATCGAAAAACAGGAAGGACCCGACCGCCTGGCGCGCCGCCGAGGGCAGCAAGCGCCGCACCACAAAACCACCGCCCAGGTCCTTGACGTGGCCGCTGAGTTGAAGCGTTAGGGGCATGGCCGCTCCTGGTCTGATCGGGAGATTGAGGTTCAGGCCGGCTTGGCCGGCCAGGCGCGCATCGCAGCGGCGGTGATGGCCATCAGGCTCTCGAACGTCGCGCCGTCCTTGGACTGCATAGCCATGCCCTGATAGACGGTGGCATAGAAGTTGGCCAGCGCGCTCGCATCGGTGTCGGCCGGCAGTTCGCCCTGGGCGATGCCCTGTTCGATGCGCTCGCGGATGCCGGTCACGGCACCGGCGCGGCGCTTGGCCAGCGCGGCCTCGATGTGCGCCGAGGCGACCGAGCAGTTGGTCGCCGCCATCACCATCATGCAGCCGCGCGGGTGGCAGGAGCGGGTCAGCTCCTCGGCGGCCTCTTCCAGCAGGCGCTTGATCGCGGGAAAGGCACTCGACTCTTCGGCCAGCGCCTTCGGTGCGCCGCTGCCGGGGCCGACGGCATAGCGCTCGATCGCCTCCCAGAACAGATGCTCCTTGTCGCCGAAGGCGGAATACAGGCTGGGCGGGGTGATGCCCATGGCCGCTGTCAGCTCGCTGATCGACGCCGCCTCATAGCCGAAACGCCAGAACACATGCATCGCGTTCTCCAGCGCCTGATCCCGGTCGAAGGACAGCGGACGGCCCCGTGCGCGGGGCTTCTTTGTCTCAAGAGTCTTTTCCATAACGATCGATATTAAATTTGTTGACGGCCTTGTGCAAGCTCGCTACAGTCCCCATTATTCCAGAACGGTCGCTACGAAACTAAGGGGAAAACGATGAATTCAATCAAATCGAAGCAGTCTCTAGCCCATACATCTAGCTGTAAACCCTGATATCAAGACCTCGAATAGCTTGCTTTGTTCCACCCTAGGAACAAATGCACCAAATCAGCGCGATTGGCCAACGGATTCAGCAACGCTGATCGGCAGTCCACACAGTCACACAGTTTCACGGAGTTCCCATGAGTCAGAACCCTAATCTTGATCAGTTTCCGCAGCGCTCCAACACCCGCCTGTGGGCTGTGGGCACCGCCGTCACCGCCGTGGTGGCCGTCTCCGCCGCCTTCTTCGGCCTGCATTCGGCCGAAGCCGGCGCCCCTGCAGCGTCGGCTGAGCCGCCGGCCACGCCGGTGTCGGTGGCCACCGTGGTGAAGAGCGACGTCGCCACCTGGGACGAATTCTCGGGCCGCCTCGAAGCCGTCGAACGCGTCGATCTGCGCTCCCGCGTGGCCGGCGCCGTGCAGGCGGTGCACTTCAAGGAAGGCGCGCTGGTCAAGCAGGGCGATCTGCTGATCACCATCGATCCGGCGCCCTATCTGGCCGAGGTCGAGCGCGCCGAGGCGCAGGTGGCTGCCGCCCAGTCGCGCCTGACCTATGCCAAGAGCGACCAGGCCCGTGCCCAGCGCCTGCTGGACGAGCATGCGATCGCGCTGCGTGAATACGACGAGCGCCAGAACGCCTACCGCGAAGCCGAGGCCAATCTGCGTGCGGCCCAGGCCGCGCTGCAAACCGCCCGCCTGAGCCTCAGCTACACCCAGGTGCGCGCGCCGGTGGCGGGCCGCGTCGGCAAGCTGGAGATCACCGTCGGCAATCTGGTCGCCGCCGGCCCGGGCGCGCCGGTGCTGACGACCCTGGTCTCGGTCAGCCCGATCTATGCCAGCTTCGATGCCGATGAGCAAGTCGTGGCCCGTGCGCTGAAGAGCCTGCCGGCCAATGCCGGTGGCCGCAGCCAGTTGGAGAAGATTCCGGTGCTGATGGGCACCGCCGCCACCACCGACACGCCGTTCGAGGGCCGCTTGCAGTTGGTCGACAACCAGGTGGACACCAAGAGCGGCACGGTGCGCGTGCGTGCCGTATTCGACAACAAGGACGGCAGCCTGATGCCCGGCCAGTTCGCCAAGCTGCGCATGGGCCAGGTCAAGAATGCCTCGGCCTTGCTGATCAACGAGCGCGCGGTGGGCACCGACCAGAGCAAGAAGTTCGTGATGGTCGTTGGCGCGCAGAACAAGGCCGAGTACCGCGAAGTCACGCTGGGCGCCAATGTCAACGGCCTGCGGGTCGTCAACAGCGGGCTCAAGGCCGATGAGCGCATCGTCGTCAACGGCTTGCAGCGCGTGCGCCCCGGCGCGGTGCTGAAGCCCGAGGCGGTGGCGATGGACGCCAAGCCGGAACTGCAGGCTCGCCGCGAGGGCGCCACGCCCTCCTAAGCAAATCCCAGCTTATCCAAGGCCGTCCGGTCTGCTCAGGCGCTTGCAAGCGCTTGAGCCTTCGGCAGCCACAAGACAGCCCGCAGGGGCTGTCTTGTGCGCGGCCTCAGAGGCTGCCGCTCTCGCATGAGGGCAGGCAGCCCCAGGCCGGCCCCCGGCGTTCCCGCGTGAACGCCCGACAGGAAAGAAGAACGCCATGAACCTCTCCAAATTCTTCATAGACAGGCCGATCTTTGCCGGCGTGCTGTCGCTGCTGATGCTGATCGCCGGCCTGATTGCGGTGCGCAGCCTGCCGATCTCCGAATACCCCGAGGTCGTTCCGCCCTCGGTGGTGGTGCGGGCCAACTATCCCGGCGCCAATCCGAAGGTGATTGCCGAGACGGTGGCCACGCCGCTGGAAGAAGCGATCAACGGCGTCGAAGGCATGCTCTATATGGGCAGCCAGGCGACGACCGACGGTCTGATGACACTGACCGTCACCTTCAAGCTGGGCACCGACCCCGACAAGGCCCAGCAGATGGTGCAGAACCGCGTTTCGCAAGCCGAGCCGCGCCTGCCCGAGGAGGTGCGCCGCCTGGGTGTCAGCACGATCAAGAGCTCGCCCGACCTGACCATGGTCGTGCACTTGCTGAGCCCCAACGGCCGCTATGACATGACCTATCTGCGCAACTATGCGCTGCTCAATGTCAAGGACCGGCTGGCGCGTGTGCAGGGCGTCGGTGATGTGCAGCTGTTCGGCTCGGGTGACTATTCGATGCGCGTCTGGCTGGACCCGAACAAGGTCGCCCAGCGCGGCTTGTCGGCCGGCGACGTGGTGACCGCCATCCGCGGCCAGAACGTGCAGGCCGCCGCCGGTGTGGTCGGCGCCTCGCCCGGCCTGGCCGGGGTCGATGTGCAGCTGTCGATCAACGCACAGGGCCGCTTGCAAAACGAGGAAGAGTTTGGCGACATCATCGTCAAGACCAGCGCCGATGGCGCGGTGACGCGCTTGCGCGACATCGCCCGCATCGAGCTGGGTGCCTCGGGCTACTCGCTGCGCTCGCTCTTGGACAACAAGGACGCGGTGGCGGTGCCCATCTTCGCTGCGCCCGGCTCCAACGCGATCGACATCTCCAACAGCGTGCGCGCCACGATGGCCGAGCTGAAGGCCGGCATGCCCGAGGGCGTGGACTACGAGATCGTCTACGACCCGACGCAGTTCGTGCGCGCCTCGATCGAGTCGGTGGTCCACACGCTGCTCGAGGCGATCGCACTGGTGGTGCTGGTCGTGATCCTGTTCCTGCAGACCTGGCGTGCGTCCATCATCCCGCTGCTGGCCGTGCCGGTGTCGGTGGTCGGCACCTTCGCGGTGATGCATCTGTTTGGCTTCTCGATCAACGCCCTGAGCCTGTTCGGCCTGGTGCTGGCGATCGGCATCGTGGTCGACGACGCCATCGTCGTGGTCGAGAACGTCGAGCGCAATATCGAGGCGGGCCTGAGCCCGCGCGACGCCACCTACCGGGCGATGCGCGAGGTCTCCGGCCCGATCATCGCAATCGCCCTGGTGCTGATCGCCGTGTTCGTGCCGCTGGCCTTCATCAGCGGCCTGACCGGCCAGTTCTACAAGCAGTTCGCGCTGACGATCGCGATCTCGACGGTGATCTCGGCCGTCAACTCGCTGACCCTGTCTCCCGCCCTGGCCGCCCTGCTGCTGAAGAGCCATGACGCGCCGAAGGACTGGCTGACCCGCGCGATGGACCGCCTGCTGGGCCGCTTCTTCCGCGGCTTCAACAAGCTGTTCGGCCGCGGTGCGGCCGCCTACAGCGGTGGCGTGACCCGTGCGATCTCGCGCAAGACGGTGATGGTGCTGGTCTATCTGGCCCTGGCCGGCGTCACCGTGGGCCTGTTCAAGATTGTTCCGAGCGGCTTTGTGCCGGCGCAGGACAAGCAGTACCTGATCGGCTTTGCCCAGCTGCCCGATGGCGCCACCCTGGACCGTACCGAGGACGTGATCCGCCGCATGGGCGAGATCGCCTCGAAGACGCCCGGCGTCGAGCACTCGGTGGCCTTCCCGGGCCTGTCGATCAATGGCTTCACCAACAGCTCGAACTCGGGCATCGTGTTCACCACCTTGACGCCCTTCGATCAGCGCAAGGGTGCGGGCTTAAGCGCCGGTGCGATTGCCGGCAATCTGAACGCACAGTTCGGCCAGATCAAGGACGCCTTCATCGTCATGTTCCCGCCGCCGCCGGTGGCGGGCCTGGGCACGACCGGTGGCTTCAAGCTGCAGCTGGAAGACCGCGGCGGCCTCGGCTACACGGCGCTGGACGGCGCGGTCAAGGCCTTCATGGCCAAGGCCTATCAGACGCCGGAGCTGGCGGGCATGTTCTCCAGCTACCAGGTCAATGTGCCGCAGCTGTATGCCGACATCGATCGCACCAAGGCCCGCCAGCTGGGTGTGCCGGTGACGGACATCTTCGACACGATGCAGATCTATCTGGGCAGCCTGTACGCCAACGACTTCAACAAGTTCGGCCGGACCTACTCGGTGCGCGTGCAGGCCGATGCGGCCTTCCGCGCCCGCGCCGAGGACGTGGGCCAGTTGAAGGTGCGTTCGAACTCCGGCGAGATGGTGCCGCTGTCCACCCTGATGAAGGTCACGCCGAGCTTCGGCCCGGAGCGTGCGATGCGCTACAACGGCTTCCTGTCGGCCGATATCAACGGCGGCCCGGCCCCCGGCTATTCCTCGGGTCAGGCGCAGGACGCGATCAAGCGCATTGCCGCCGAGACCCTGCCCAAGGGCATCAGCTATGAATGGACGGAGCTGACCTACCAGGAGATCCTGGCCGGCAATTCGGCGATGTGGGTGTTCCCGCTGGCCATCCTCCTGGTGTTCCTGGTGCTGGCCGCGCAGTACGAAAGCCTGACCCTGCCGCTGTCCATCATCCTGATCGTGCCCATGGGCCTGCTGGCGGCGATGACCGGCGTCTGGCTCTCGCACGGCGACAACAACGTCTTCACCCAGATCGGGCTGATGGTGCTGGTGGGCTTAAGTGCCAAGAACGCGATCCTGATCGTCGAGTTCGCCCGCGAGCTGGAGTTCGCCGGGCGCACGCCGCGTCAGGCCGCGATCGAGGCCAGCCGCCTGCGGCTGCGCCCCATCCTGATGACCTCGATGGCCTTTGTGATGGGTGTGCTGCCACTGGTGCTGTCCACCGGCGCCGGCTCAGAGATGCGGCAGGCGATGGGCATCGCCGTGTTCTTCGGAATGATTGGCGTCACCCTGTTCGGCCTCTTCCTAACGCCGGTGTTCTACGTGCTGCTGCGCCAGCTGACCGGCAACAAGCCGCTGAAGCTGCATGGCGAGGTGCCGCATCTGGAGGCGTTTGCGCATGCGGACTTTGGACCCTCGGCCGGTGGCAGCCTGAAGCCCCAGCCGGCCGCGCCCATCTCCAAACATGAATGAATGATTGAGAGCGATCACATGAACTCCTATTCAAAATTCTGGCGGCGTTCCGCGCTGACCCCACTGGTTGCAGCCCTGCTGCTGGCCGGTTGCGCCACGGCCACCGTACCGGTGGCTCAAGAGCTACCCGCGACTCCTGTTGCCTTCAAATCTGGTGACGGCCGTTGGACCGCCGCCGCCCCGGCCGAGGCGCAGACCCGCGGCGAATGGTGGAAGGCCTTCGCCGACCCGGTGCTCAATGCGCTGGAGGCACAGGCCACGGCCGGCAACGCCAGCATCCAGGTGGCGGCCGCGCGGTTGGCACAGGCCAATGCGCTGGTGCGCAGCGCCGATGCCGATCGTTCGGTGCAGCTGGGCCTGAGTGGTGGCGCCACACGTGGCGTCGAGCCCGGCGTGACGCCCAACGCAACGACACGGATAACGGCCGGCGCACGGCTGTCGTATGAGCTCGACCTGTTCGGCAAGCTGAAACAGACCACCGACGCTGCCGCGCTCGATACCCAGTCTCGCGAGGCGCTGTTGCGCAACACCCAGCTGCTGGTGCAGGCGGAGGTGGCGCAGACGTATCTGTCGCTGCGCGCATTGGACGCCGAACGCGCCCTGGTGCGCGACACCGTGGCTGCCTACCGCGACACCCTGCAGCTGACCGAGCGGCGCTTCAAGGCCGGCGACGTTGCCGAGCTGGACGTGATGCGCGTGCGCACCGAGGCCGCGGCGACCGAGAGCGAGGCCTTCGCACTTGACCGCCAGCGCGCCGCGCTGCAGAACGCGCTGGCCGTGCTGGTCGGCGAGGTGGCCTCGAACTTCGAGCTGGGCCTGGACGGCTGGAACGCGGCCCTGCCGCAGATCCCGGCCGGCCTGCCCAGCACGATGCTGGCGCGCCGCCCCGATGTGTCGGCGGCGCAGCGGGCCATGCTGGCCGCTCAGGCGCGAGTCGGTGTGGCCAAGGCGGCCTGGTTCCCGAGTCTGTCGCTGACGGCCAATGGCGGTGGTGCCTCGCCCGAGCTGGGCGATCTGTTCAAGCTGTCCGCCCGCGCCTGGGGTGTGGGCGCCCTGCTGTCACTGCCGATTCTTGACGGCGGCCGCCGCGAAGCCCAGGTGCAGAACGCCGGCGCCGAGCTGGACGTGGCCCTGGTCAACTACCGTCAGCAGATCCTGGTCGCGTTCAAGGATGTCGAAGACCAGTTGGCCGCACTGCAACTGCTGGCCCGACAGTCCGAGCTGCAGACCAGCGCGGTCGATTCTGCGACGCGGGCGACCAAGCTGTCAGACTCGCGCTACCGCAACGGGCTGGTGAGCCAACTGGAGCTGCTGGATGCGCAGCGCAGCGAGCTGCGCAACCGCCGCCAGGCGCTGCAGGTGCGCTCGGCGCAGTACCAGGCGACGGTGGGGCTGGTGCGGGCGATCGGGGGGAGTTGGGGTTGAGACTTCGCCGCCTCAAGCTCGGACGTGGGCTTCGGCGCTTAGTGCCCCTCCGGCCAGGTCCGAGCCGCAATTGCGGCGAAATAGCTCTCCAGGTACTCGACGCAGACCCGCACCTTGGCCGAGGTCCCGAGCCGCGACGGATAGACGGCCCATACATTCGCCTCCTGCTCATGCCCCGGCAGCACCTGCACCAGCGCGCCGCTGGCCAGCAGCGGGGCGATGTCCCAGACCGAGCGCAAGACGATGCCGCGGCCATCCACCGCCCAGCGCACGGCGATCTCGCCGTTGTTGGTGGACAGCGGGCCGGTCACCTTGACGGTCTGCTCGGTATTGCCGGTGGTCAGCTTCCAGACACCGAATGGATGGTCGCGCTCCTTGATCACCATGCAGTCGTGGTTGGACAGATCGGCCAGCGCCCGCGGCACGCCGCGCCGTTCCAGATAGCTGGGCGCCGCGCAGAGCACGCGGTGGTTGGAGGCCAGGCGCTTGGCGATCAGGTGCGGGGCGATCTCGTCGCCAACGCGCACGTCCAGGTCGAAGCCCTCGCTGGCCACATCGACCAGACGGTCGAACACCTCGAAGCGCACTGCGAGACTCGGGTATTTCTCGACCAGTTGCGAGATCGCTGGCGCCACCAGATTGCGCCCGAAGCCGAAGCTGGAGCACACCCGCAGCAGGCCGCGCGGCATCGCCCGCGTCACCGACACCTCCTGCATCAGGTGGTCGATATCGTCCAGCACACGCTGGGCCCACAGATAGACCCGCTCGCCGTCTTCGGTGACGACTACGCGCCGCGTCGTGCGGTGCAGCAGCTTGGTTGCCAGATCGGTTTCCAGCATGCGTATGCGCTTGGTCACATAGGCCGCCGACACACCCAGCTCCTCGGCCGCGCCGGCAAAGCTGGACTTGCGAGCCACGACCGTGAACACGCGCAGATCGTCATTGCTGGGCGCTTTGATCATGAGTTCCTTTGTCTCGTGGTTGCGCAGGAGGGCGGGCCGCGATCAAGGCGCTAGGGCTTTGGTGGCAGGGGCAACATGGCGGATGAGCCGGAATGCGGGCGGGCGCGATTGCGCAGGTAGAGGAGGAGGGCCGCTTGCGGCCCGGGGGACACGGAGCAAGCGCGCCCGCCCGCATTCCGGCGACCACCTCGTAGGCGCAGATGATTGGTCCGACCGTCAAAAAGCGTGGCGCCAAACGCCTCAATCATTCACGATCTGTGCAGGATGAATTAACCGAAGCGGCCATTGTAGTTTTTTCGTGCACAACTACAGTTCAGCCATCCCCACTGAACCAGGCCCGCACCATGTCCAAGCGCTACCAGATCGCCGTCATCCCCGGAGATGGCATCGGCAAGGAAGTCATGCCCGAGGGCCTGCGCGTGTTGCAGGCCGCGGTGCAGCGCTTCGACATCGATCTGGATCTGAAGCCTATCGAATGGGCCAGCTGCGACTACTACGCCGAGCACGGCCAGATGATGCCCGACGACTGGAAGGCTCAGCTGGGCGGCATGGACGCGATCCTGTTCGGCGCCGTCGGCTGGCCGGCCACCGTGCCCGACCATGTCTCGCTGTGGGGTTCGCTGCTGAAGTTCCGCCGCGAGTTCGACCAATACATCAATCTGCGCCCGGTGCGCCTGTTCGAGGGTGTGCCTTGCCCCCTGGCGGGCCGTAAGGCCGGTGACATCGACTACTTCGTGGTGCGCGAGAACACCGAGGGCGAGTACACCAATCTGGGCGGTGTGATGTATGCCGGCACCGACCGCGAGATCGTGATCCAGGAGTCGGTCTATTCCCGCTTCGGCACCGACCGGGTGATGAAGTACGCCTTCGAGCTGGCCAACAGCCGTGAGCGCAAGCACCTGACCGTGGCCACCAAGAGCAATGGCATCGCCATCAGCATGCCCTGGTGGGATGGACGGGCCGACGCGATGGCGCAGGGCTATCCGGCGGTGACGGTGGACAAGCAGCACATCGACATCCTCAGCGCCCGCTTCGTGCTGCAGCCGGGCCGCTTCGATGTGGTCGTGGCCAGCAATCTGTTCGGCGACATCCTGTCCGACTTGGGGCCGGCGACCACCGGCACCATCGGCCTGGCGCCCTCGGCCAATCTGAACCCCGAACGCAAGTTCCCGTCGCTGTTCGAGCCGGTGCACGGCTCGGCGCCCGACATCTACGGCAAGAACATTGCCAACCCGGTGGCCATGATCTGGTCGGCCGCGCTGATGCTGGACTTCCTGACCGAGAGCTCGGGCGCCGGCCGCGCCGCGCATGACGCCATCGTCAAGGCGATCGAGACCGTGCTGGTGCAGGGTCCGCGCACCGGTGATCTCGGCGGCACGGCCAGCACCACGGCGATGGGCGAGGCGATTGCTGCGCTGGTGGCGACCGGTGCGCAGTAGATCGCTGGCTGCGGCGCCCGCTATGCTCGCGCCTGTCCAAACTCTGGTTTCTCGCTGTTATGCGCCTGCTGCTGGTGGAAGACGATCGCATGATTGGCGAGGGCCTGCGCGCCGCCTTGCGCCTGGAAGGCTATGCGGTGGACTGGGTGCGCGATGTGGCTGCGGCCCAGGCCACGCTGGCCAGCGAGCGCTTTGATCTGGTGCTGCTCGATCTGGGCTTGCCGCCCGGTGGCGGGGCGGCCACCACCGACCCGACCGCCGACGGCCTCACCGTGCTGCGCGGCATGCGCGCCCGCCAGGACCAGACGCCGGTGATCGTGCTCACCGCCCGCGATGGTGCCGGCGAGCGGGTCAAGGGCCTGGACAGTGGCGCCGACGACTACCTCGTCAAACCGTTCGAGCTCGATGAGCTGAACGCCCGCATCCGCGCCGTGATGCGCCGCCACAGCGGCCGGGGCCAGGCGTTGCTGGGCTTTGGTGGCGTGACACTGGATCCGGCCACGCGCCAGGTGAGCCTGAATGGCCAGCCGGTGGTGCTGTCGGCCCGCGAGCTGGCCGTGCTGGAGGCCCTGCTGCAGCGGCCCGGCGCGCTGCTGTCGCGTGCGCAGCTGGAGGACAGGCTCTACGGCTGGGGCGAGGAGATCGAGAGCAATGCCGTCTCGGTATACATCCACCAGCTGCGCCGCAAGCTCGGTGCCGATTTCATCCAGAACGTTCGTGGCGTGGGCTATTACGTCGGCTCGGCCAAGCCGGGCGACGCCGCTTCATGATCAATTCCCTGCGCGCCCGACTGCTGATCACCCTGCTGGGCCTGCTGGCCGCCGCCGCGCTGGTGATGGGCTTCAGCACCTACCGCAGCGTGCTGGCCGAGACCGAGACGCTGTTCGACTATCAGCTGCGCCAGATGGCGCTGGCGCTGCGCGACCAGGGCGAGATTGCCGCCAACCAGGCCCGCGCGCTGGCCGACGAGCAGCTCGACTTCGTGGTGCAGATCTGGACCGTGGACGGTCGCAGCATCTACGCCTCGAGGGCGCACACGAATCTGCCAGCCCGGGCCTTGCTGGGCCTGGCCGAGATCAACGTCAATGGCCAGGCCTGGCGCACCTTCAGCGTGGCCACACCGGAGCGCATCATCCAGGTCGCCCAACCGGTGCAGATACGCCGGCAGCTGGCCGCCGCGGCGGCGCTGCGCAGCGTCGTGCCGCTGCTGCTGCTGGCGCCGCTGATGGCGCTCTTGGGCTGGTGGCTCAGCGCCTTGACGCTGAGGCCCTTGCAGCAGGTTGCAGCCGGCGTGCGGGAGCGCGATGCGCAGTCGCTGGCGCCGCTGCCCAGCGAGGGTCTGCCCGATGAGGTGGCGCCGCTGGTGACGGCCTTGAATGCGCTGTTGCAGCGCCTGGGGCAATCGCTGGAGCAGCAGCGCAGCTTCGTCGCCGATGCCGCCCATGAGCTGCGCTCGCCGCTGACGGCGCTGAAGCTGCAGGCCCAGCTGCTGGCCCGCGCCACCGACCCGGCCACCCGCGACGAGGCAATGGCGGCGCTGACCGCCGGCATCGAGCGCGCCGCCCGTCTGGTCGAGCAGTTGCTGGCCCTGGCCCGGGCCGAACCCGGCGCGCTGGCCGTGGCGCCCAGGCCGCAGGACCTGAGCGAGCTGGTGCGCGAGGCGGTGGCCGACTGCGTGCCGCTGGCGCGGCTGCGCGGCAGCGAGCTGCAGCTCTTTGCCGAGCGGCCGGTGTCGGTGCTGGGCGACAAGACGGCGCTGGCCGCGCTGGTGCGTAATCTGGTCGACAACGCCCTGCGTTACTCGCCGCCAGGGGCCCGGGTCGAGCTGCATGTCGATCTGGCGGATGGCCGGCCGCGCTTGCAGGTGGACGACACCGGCCCGGGCATCCCGCCGGCCGAGCGTGAGCACGTGTTCGACCGTTTCTACCGCCGCAATCTCAGCGATGCCAGCGGCTCCGGCCTCGGCCTGGCCATCGTGCGCCAGGTGGCCGAGCGCCATGGCGCCGCCATCACCCTGGGTGATTCGGCGCTGGGCGGGCTGCAGGTTTGCCTAGTATTCCCGGCAGCGGCCGCATGACCCGTAGATTCTATGGAGCAGCGCAAGCCCCGCGAAGGCGTTGAGGGTCAAAGCTACTCTTTGAAGTCCAGACGGCGAAAGCGATGCGCAGGAGTTTGCGCGCGATGACGCAGTAGGCGGCAAT
>Ga0187842_1000685_pt1 | contig 16337 bp, 20 predicted proteins | sample SpaLakP09_SKY_41_FD_134514 | JGI IMG/M metagenome (GOLD analysis project Ga0187842, IMG submission 134514) | Oligotrophic lake water microbial communities from Sparkling Lake, Wisconsin, USA - SP09_SKY_41 | ecosystem: Environmental > Aquatic > Freshwater > Lake | place: USA: Sparkling Lake... | reverse complement strand
GTCGAGGCGATAGGCAATTTGTGCAGGTGTGCCTTGAGCGAAGGTATAGACACCGCTCAAGGCACACCTGCACAAATTGCCTATCGCCTCGACTACGTGCCGAACGCAAAATGGAATGTCGCCAATGTCATTGAGCCGGATGACAGCTATCAACAGTTACTGATAGATGCGGGCTGGGAGCATGTACTCAAGGCAAATGGCTGGCAATACTGGCGCATGCCAGTGACGGATACCTGTCACGCAGGAAAAGCAGAAATTTATTCCGACGACGCATCGAAACAGATGAAATACAAGCGACGCATGCCGGGTTTGCTATTTTGGTTTTGCATTTTGACAGTTCATCTCAGTCTCCCCCAATCCAGCTTGCATACTTTGGGTGATGGCAAGCTGGCATATATGATCGTTTATGGGATAGCCATGCCCATCACCATCTACCTGGGGTATTCCATGATACGTATTTACTTGCGTATCAGGGAGTTGCGTCAATAGCTGGACGCCGCACTTTCGTTATCAGTATCATCCTTGGTAGCGAAGCTGGCAGGCACATTCCAGGACTAGCTCCCTCAAGATGCCAAGGACAAGGATAATGCACGATTTACGCTGCCAATTGGCAGCAACTTGGGAATAACTCGACTATGGCCGTACCGAAAAACCGACGGGAATTACTGGACGCTATCAGCACCACCTATGAAAAGCTCACTGCCGACCTTGCCAGCGTGCCGGCAGAGCGTGCCAACGAAATGACGCTGGAAGGCCATGCACAAGGTACGCATATGAGCGTTGCCAATCTGCTGGCTTACCTGATAGGCTGGAACCTGCTAGTACTGAAGTGGTCCGAAGCCAGGTCATGCGGCATGCCAGTGGACTTTCCGGAAACTGGATTTAAATGGAACGAACTGGGACGCCTGGCGCAAAAATTCTATGCCGACCATGCCGGCGTGGACTACGCCGAACTGCTGCGGCTGTTTGCCAAGGTGCACGATCAGATCCTGGCCCTGGTCGAAAGTGAAAGCGATGCATCCCTTTACGGTTTGCCGTGGTACGAACAATACACCCACGGCAGGATGATACAATTCAATACTTCGTCTCCCTATGCAAATGCCCGAGTGCGCTTGCGCAAATGGAAGAAGGCTAACGGCGTCTTGTGATTGCCAGGTTCCAGCAAGCTGACACGGCGACGGGTGATACGAGCGTGGAGCAATTTTTTTAGTTGAACCAATAAGGCGCGGCTGTGCAAAACCCATCAGAAATTTGCCTATCCGTCTCAAAAACGTATGGCACAATACAATGCCGACATATCCCTTCACTCATAGAGCCGCTACACAGATGTCCTCCAATTCATGTAATCCCGCACCTCTGCACCCAGCCCGCAAAACCTTACCGCCATGGCTGATCTATTTTGTTTGCCTGTGTGCTGCCTTGATGCTGGCATCTCCGGCACAAGCACAAAATGCCAGTGATTCAAGACTCTTGCGCCTGCTTGGACTGATGCAGCAACGCCTGGATGTGGCACAAGATGTGGCCATGTACAAGTGGAATGCCAAAGCCGCCATTGATGATCCTGTGCGCGAGCAACAGATACTGGATGCCCTTGTGAAACAGGCTCCACAATATGGTCTTGAGCCCAAACTGGCTCAGGATTTTTTTGCTGCGCAGATTGTCGCAGGCAAGATGATACAGACGGCCTTGTTCAAGGAATGGACAAGCAAGACGCAAGCGCCGTTTAGTGATCCGCCTGATCTCAAAACGCAAATACGCCCAGCGCTGGATGGACTTACGGTAGAGCTGCTGACGGCACTGGCTGCTGCCCAGCCTGTGTTGCAGGATAAAGATAGTCAGCAGGAACTTGAGTTGGCGGCAACGAATTCCAGCGTGCGAGCTGGAGTGTCGCAAACAGTACCAGGATACGCGGCGGCCTGGCAACAAGCTTTGGGGGTGTTGGTTAGGCGAGAAAAGTGAAGCTTGGCGACCAACTTTGCGTAGTCGCCCGCTAGTTTGAAGATATAGGAATGCCAAACCGAGCTCCAGACATTGCAAGTTTCAAGAAAGCCGTTACCATGACTACTGAAAATCTATGCCCGAGAAACAGACACGACCATGAACGATTACAGGCTGTAATTGTTGCCGGACCAGTGGCAGCAGAACCCGTACTCGAAGGCCTGTTTATTTGGCTGCAGGATATGAATTATCCCATCGCCATTCCAGTTGCGGACTTCCTGATCACGGTTGGAGACCCACTCATCCCGCATCTCAAGAAAATATTGTGCTCGAACGATTACATATGGATAGGTGGAGTCCTTGACTATGTCGTGGCAAGACTGGCACCAGAACAAATACATATACTTAAGCCTGAATTGGATCAACTGGTGAAGGTGCCTGGGATTGCGATAGACGTGATATCTATTGGAACCTCTGCCGGAATTTGGGATCAAAAAACATTAAGCCTCATACTTAATACCAGTATTCAAACATGTGAAGATCGTTTGCCTGAACTCAATGAATTGAAAGCAAAGACACCTCCAGACTGGATGCTCGATCGTAGCATCGCCGGAACTGAAGAAAATTTACATGGGCTGAAAGCAATGAGAACCAAGTTCTTTCCTGAAAGTGAACATAGTAAGGATTAGCTGCTTATAGGTGCAAAGCCTACTTGCCAGCATATCTATCATGCGCCCGCAATCTGGTTTGTAAAATGGCGAAACGGCATTGATTGAATTTCTCCTGAAAAATACCTCCGCCCTGGTAAAACTGCACGTCCATGTATAGCGATGGGATTGAGATTTTTCTCTTTTAAAAGCATGGCACACTCGCGACTATGCTGGGCTAGACTCAGCCATGTCTTTCTGAATGGTGCGTTGTAACGCACCCTACACACGGCCAATCCAGAGGCACTAAGCACTCGCATCTCCTGCCATCTCCATCATCAATCCACGCAACCACAAATGCGCATCGCTTCGCGCATACTTGCTATGGCTATACACTTTCAGGGTGTAAGGCGGTATCGCAAAAGGTGCAGGATAAATTGCTATGCCTGCTGCCTCTGCAAGCGTCGTGGCGGCATGGCGTGGCAGGGTCATGATGAGTTCGCTGCTGGCGATGATGAAGGGTGCCACCAGCACATTGGGTAATTGCACGGCCACCTGTCTTTGCAGGGACATGCCATCAAGCACATAGTCGATGACGCCACGGCTCTCGTTCCAGGGGGTGACGACGACATGGCGGGCTTGCAGATAAGTCTTGAGTGTCAGCTTGCGCTTGATCTGTGGATGGTGCTGGGTGGCGATGGCGACATAGTCATCTTGCAACCAGTCAAATTCTTCCATGCCTGCAGGCAGTGGCGTGCGTTCTTCATCGTAGCCCAGGGCAAAGTCGATATGACCCGCCGCCAGTTCATCGAGTGCCAGCTTCTGGCTGGTGTTGATGACGCGCAAGGTGATCTGCGGGGCGACTTGTTGCAGGCGGAAAATCAGGCGCGGCAGAATGGCAAAGGCGGTATAGTCGCTGGCCGAGATAACGAAATTGCGCTGGCTACTGGCCGGATCAAAACGCTGGTTCAGGCTAAGCCCCGCTGACAATTGCGCCAGCGCTGCACTGACCGTACTGGCAATTTGTTCTGCCCGCAGGGTCGGCTGCATCTGGTTGTCCAGCCGCACAAACAGCTCATCCCCCAAAGCCTGACGCAGCCTTGCCAGTGCATGACTGAGGGCAGATGGGCTTAGCGCCAGTTCATGCGCAGCAGCCGTGACTGAACGCTGGTGATACAGGGCATTGAACACCAGCAAGAGATTAAGATCCAGCTTGCGCAGGTCAAGATGCATGTTCTGCATGATAGTGTGAAGTAATTGCACTTGCCGCATTGTAGGCTGGCTTGCTAGGATATGACAATGAGTGTGGCAACGAGTGCTGTAAATGCGTGCCGCAAATGAATGCGACAGATTGAAATGAGATTTCCATGAACATAACTATCCGCCCCGCCCTGCCAGATGATGCAGCATTGATTCACGCTTACATCACCGAACTGGCGATTTATGAAAGAGCCGAGCATGAAGTCATTGCCAGTGTCGATGATGTCAGGCAAAGCCTGTTTGCTGCCGACAGCCCGGCGCGAGGACTGATCTGCGCCATCGATGGCCAGCCAGTTGGCTATGCGATTTACTTCCTCAGTTATTCAACCTGGCTGGGTCGCAAGGGCATGTACCTGGAAGACTTGTATATCTCACCCAGCCACCGTGGCAGCGGTGCGGGCAAAGCCTTGTTAAGGCATCTGGCGCAAGCCGCCGTCAAAAGTGGCTGTGGCAGGCTGGAATGGAGTGTGCTGGACTGGAATGGACCTGCAATACAGTTTTACCAGTCCATTGGTGCCAGGCCGCAGGATGAATGGGTACGCTACCGCCTGGCAGGTGAAGGTTTGCAGGCGTTTTCTGCGGGCTCAGTGACTGAGCCGGTTTGATATCTGACTCAGTTGGCAGGGTGCGCATGGCGCACCCTGCCTGTACCGAGAATGCCTGATCTTTTATAGGTCAGACATCAAGAATCACTGCACCAAAGCCGGTTGAACAGCGTCAATCTTGCCGTCCGATGGCAGGGCTGGTACACCTATCAGTTTCATCAATAGCGGATACACGTCGACATTATCAAAGGCTGGCAAGACCGAGGCTTTCTTGAAGGCCGGGCCATTAGCAATGAACAGGGCCTGCATTTCTTTGGAGAGATTATCGTAACCATGCGAACCCTTGTTCGCCTTGCTGACAGCTTTGGCATCTGGCATCACCAGCCAGCCTACATCAGCCGAGCATATGATGCTTGGCACTCGTGGATTTTTTCCAAACTGCAAACGTGCTGGTATGTTTTCTTTTTTCCAGCATTGCATATGTTCATGGGATTTCAGCAGCGCGGTGGCTACTAGTTTTTCTTGTCCGGCTTTAGGTTCTATGCCTGCATAGCTGCCATACGTCACAACTTCGTACGTGGCAGGATTGGCGATCTGGTCCAGTTGTATGCTGCGTTCAGAGCTGGTCGCTGCCATGCCATGATCAGAGACGATGACAACATTGGCCTTGATCTGACGTACTCGCAAGCCATCCATCAGGCGGGCGATGGCAACGTCAGCACTGGCCACGGCTTCGGTCACCTCTGCGGTATCCGGGCCAAAATCGTGGCCTGCATGATCGACCTGATCAAAATACACAGTCAGGAATTGTGGACGCTCGCCAGCGGGCTTGTCCAGCCAACTCAGCATAGTGTCAACCCGCACTGCGGGTGCCAGCTTGCCATCGAAGGTGCGATATTCTGAGGGGCGCACGCCATGGATGGCGGCTTCGGATCCCGGCCAGAACATGATAGCTGTGTTGACCTTATGTTTTTCTGCGGTCACCCATACCGGCTCGGCCTGATCCCACCAACGCCTGTCCAACACGGCTTCCTTGTTACCGAGCCTGAACCGCACACCTGGAATTTGCTGATCTTCCATGGTGTTACCAACAATTCCATGCCGGTCTGGCCGCAGACCCGTTACCAGGGTGTAGTGATTGGGAAAAGTAATCGATGGATAGGAGGGACGCATGGCCTCGGCACGCACACCATCAGTTGCCAAGGCGTTGAGCGTAGGAGTCACGCCACGCTGCAGGTATTCTGGTTTGAAGCCATCAATGGAAACCAGGATGGTGGGCTGGTAATTGCCACTCGCTTTGGGAACAACCGATGGCTGTTCAGGTAGACCGGCGCAACCAGCCATGCCCAGGACTAGCAGGCTATACGCAAACGCTTTCAGGTAAATTTTTTTCATGGTGTGCTGTGTTTGAATCGTGGTTGGTACGTTAATCGCAGTTTACAACACAGCCTACCGCAAACATATTACAAGGCTGTGTATGCCATTACGCAATCACTTGCCCCAAAAACAGTACCGTGGCAGGCCCCGTGCGAAAGCTGGGGCTGAGTGCATCTGCCTCTACCATATATGGCATGGCATCGTGTGCAGCCAGGGCAGCTTTGGATGTCCATTTTTCTACCAGTACAAATTTATCTTCATCATCGTCAACGGCATGCATATCGTATTGCAGGCAGCCTGCTTCAGCTCGCACCAGCGGCGCCAGCCTGGTGTATGCAGCGATTTGCTCCTTGCTTTGGCCAGGTTTGGTCTGTATCAGGATGACCATCATGAATGCTTCTGACATAAAAATAAATCCAGGTGATATTGAGATGCAAGCTTGCGCAAGCGATTTGCAGAGTGCGCGAAGCGCACTCTGCCTGTGCTATGGAGTACAATAAATCAAACCATATCTTCAGGCCTGACCCAGCCATCAAACTCTTCTGCGGTGACATAACCCAGGGCCAACGCTGCTTCACGCAGGGTCGTGCCCTTGCTGTGCGCTTGCTTGGCAATCGCGGCGGCGCGGTCATAACCGATATAGGGGTTGAGTGCGGTCACAAGCATGAGGGAATTGGCTAGCAATTCCTTGATGCGTGCCCGGTTGGCTTGCATGCCCTGAACGCAATGCTCGTCCAGGCTGGCCATGCCATCCGCCAGCAGGCGGCAGCTTTGCAGGAAGTTGTGGACGATCAGGGGTTTGAAGACATTCAATTCAAAATTGCCGGATGCACCGCCTATGCTGAGTGCCACATCATTGCCCATCACCTGGCAACATAGCATGGTCACGGCTTCGCACTGGGTAGGATTGACCTTGCCAGGCATGATGGAGGAACCAGGTTCATTTTCAGGTATCTGCAATTCGCCCAGGCCAGAACGCGGGCCGGATGCCAGCCAGCGAATGTCGTTGGCGATTTTCATCAGGGAAGTGGCCAGGGTCTTAAGTGCGCCATGGCTGCTGACCATGGCATCATGGCCAGCCAGTGCCGCAAAACGATTCGGGGCCGCGCTAAAGGCGACGCCAGTATCCAGTGTCAGACTAGCGGCAACCAGCTCACCAAAATCTGCATGGGTATTGAGACCAGTACCAACTGCCGTGCCACCTATCGCCAGTTCCTGCAAGGCTGGCAGGGTGTGGCGCAGGGCTTTGTCGGCATAATCGAGTTGTGCCACCCAGCCTGAAATTTCCTGGCCCAGGGTCAGTGGTGTGGCATCTTGCAAATGTGTACGGCCTATCTTGATGATATCGGCAAACTCCTTAGCTTTGATATCGAGACTAGTGCGCAGTTTTTTCAAAGATGGCAAAACTTGTTCAATGACCGCCGCAGCAGCAGCGACATGCATGGCTGTGGGGAAGACATCATTCGATGACTGGCCCATATTCACATGGTCATTCGGATGCACGACCCGGCTCATGCCGCGTGTGCCACCCAAATATTCAGAAGCACGGTTGGCCAGCACTTCATTCATGTTCATATTGCTTTGCGTGCCAGAGCCAGTTTGCCAGACCGACAGTGGGAATTCAGCAGCATGTGTACCTGCCAACACTTCTTCCACCGCCTGGGCTATCGCCCCTGCCACTTTGCCATCCAGCAGGCCCAGATCACTATTCACCTGCGCGCAACTGCGTTTGACGCGTGCCAGTGCCAATACCAGTTCTGGAGGCATGGTTTCTGTGGAAATGGCAAAGTGATGCAAGGAACGCTGGGTCTGCGCGCCCCATAATGCATCTGCGGGGACGGCAATTTCGCCAAAAGTATCGCGCTCATTGCGCTGCGCGCCGGAATACTTGGTTTTCATTTGCAACAACTCCTGGGATGAGAGTGGAACTTCATGATAGGAAATCTTAAAATAATGCTCTCATTTTAGCGGTGATTGCAATGATCTGCCTGATTGCGGTCTGATATTTTTAGCTTGCAATGTATTACACCAATACAATCACCGTCGGAGAAGATATAGCCACGAGAAGGCGATACGACACTCAACTTTGTGCATAGTCATGCTGTCACCTATTCGTTCACCCAAGTTACGCATTTATGCTTGATGGAGCGTCAACAATTGCGTCAACAATGGCCGCAGGATTGCCTGTCCACGAAGTTGCTCTGTCCAACGCGATGGAATGCCCCCTATGCCGTCGCGGATGCCAGCTATGCCACCAGCGATACAGGCTGTCGTATCGGTATCATTGCCCAAGCGAATGGCAGCACGAACTGCTGCTTCGTAGTTTCCGGCTTGCAGCACCATACGGGCAGAGCGCAAGCTATCGACCACGTAGCCGGAACCATAACCTATTGGCTCATCATCCGGCCGTATCGACCATTCCAGCTCCTCAAGCTCCTGGGGCTTATTGGTATAAATCGTCCGCAGTACTCGCGCAGCCTCATTCCAAGGATCAACAACATCATTCAATACTCTGCGTGCCCAAAGGCAATAGAGTGCACAACAAACTTGTGAACGCAGATGCGCATGGGTAAGTTGCGATTGCAATTGTGCGATGCTGACCAAATCAGAATCTGAGCCACGATGAAATAAAACCAGTGGCAATACGCGCATCAATGAACCATTGCCATTATCGTGATCACCGCGCGCCCCTGCTTCCAGCGCAGGAGAATTCTGTCGCAGCGCACGAATTGCTTTGCCTGTCGTGATACCTATATCAAAGACAATTCCATCAACCGCCATATAGCCCTGGTCATACCAGAGAACTAGCTTGCGACCTAAGTCATCTGCATCAAATTGCCCACATTCCAGTAACGAGGCCAGCAGGCAAAGTGCTTGTGCGCCATCATCCGACCATGTTCCGGGTGGTACAAGTCGATGTGAACGGTCAAACCCAGAAGGCGGCTGGAACTCTATCAGCTCCGCCGCAGGAATTGCTGATGCATCACGAAACTCGTAGGGAACACCAAGCGCATCACCAATCAGCAAGCCTATCAATGCACCTTCGATGCGTTCTATTTTTGTTGGTTTTTTTATCATCAGTAAATGTCCAGTTCCCTTATTCACGCATCAAACCGCACCAGCGCATGATCCATACCCGCCAATTCTTCTTCAATGATAGCGGCAATCTGATTCCAGTCACCTCTGGCCAGCCCTGCACCTATCAAGGGATATGCGATGCGCAGGCCAGAAAATTCCTGCCGCAGACGGGAGAACACTTTGCGTATGGCAGCATATTCTGCCTTCACACCTTTGCCACGCCAGTCATACTGGGTGTAGGCATTGATGATGACAAAGCGTGTGTCGCCTCTGACTATGCTGGCGTGGCTAACTGCCCAGCTTGGTGTGATCTGCCGGCTGGGTGTTCTGGTCAGCAACATAGGCTTCTGGAAATTGCTTTTTGATGGTCTTGGCGATGCCCGCACCCATGGTGCAAAAGCAATTGCAGCCGTGGACGATGACATCGAACTGACCTTGCAAGGCCAGTGCCAGTAAATCCCCTGTGATCTCTTTCATTGTCTCAACTCTCTGTCAATTGCCTGCTACCAAAGCGCTTATACAAGTCTTCTGCCATGCGTAAAATATCTTCGCGCATGGCAAGCCGTTCCAGCCACTCGGAAGGTATGCCTTCCACGCCGTAGTAAGCACCGGCAAGCTGGCCGGTGATGGCGGCCGTGGTATCAGCATCATCGCCCAGGTTGGTGGCAGTGAGGATGGCGTCCTTGAAGTTATCTGTATGCATGAAGCACCATAATGAAGCTTCCAGCGATTCTACTGAATAGCCGCTGCCGCGTATCTCATCCCAGCTTTTGGTGATGAAGCCGGCCTGGCTGATGGCCAGCACCTTGGGTCCAGTTGGTGTAAATGGCACATCAACAAACAAGTCTGCCTTGCTGCAACTGGCAAACAGGCGGCACAACAACGCCGACAATAACTGGCAGCACTGCATTGCTTCGGGCGCGGCATGGGTGGTACGTGAACTTTCTGCGGCGTAGTGAACGGCGGCAGCAACATCAGGATAGCCAAACATGGCCACTGGTGCCAGGCGCATGAGCGAGCCATTGCCTGCGGTATGGGGATCATCCAGGCCGCAATACGGCTCGCCACTGCTGGCATAGCGCGACAAGGCTGCACGTACAGTATTGCCTATGTCAAAACACAGACCGGTAGAGCTCAGATAGCCCCATTTCCACCAGTTGAGATAACGCCCCATCTGGTCTTTGGCATCGAAGCCATCTTTAGTGAGCAGACTCTCTGCCAGACACAGGGCCATGGAAGTGTCGTCCGTCCATTCTCCAGGCATTAATCTAAACGGCCCACAGCCCACCATGTCGGTGACAGGCGTGAAACTACCACGCGCAGAAAATTCCACAGTCGTACCGACAGCATCACCACAGGCCAGGCCTGCCAATGCGCCAAGATAGCGTTTCCGCAATGAGATTTGCATGTCTTTTTCCTTCTTTAGCGACCAATATGGTCAGTCATTTTTCTGTAATACTTAGAGAATAACCATCTTAGTTTAAATTTGCAACTATCTTAGTTTTAATTTGCAAAAAACATTCAATGCAATTTAATGACCCGAAGGCATTTATAATTCAGAAAACTCGGCCATCGCTGTATTTACTTTTCTCATATGTACCCAAAACAATTTTTTATCGAGCAGTTTTCAGAGATAGACAGCGAGCATTTACTCGTCAAGCTATCGAGTGAAGACCTGGCCGACAATGCCAGCGATGCGATCCGCGATATTTTGACGGCGCGCGGCATGTCCGTGACCGAGATAGATAGCATCAGCAAGAAAGTCCACAAGGCGCAATATCGGCTAGCGCGCAGGACGATAGAGTGCGATTTTTGCGGCAACTCTGCCCGCCATGATCCAGTACTGAACGAAGGCCAGCGGTTTTGCTCCAGGAAATGCCTGCACCGTGCCAGGGTCAGCGAGGCTGCGGTGGATCTGACCGACGCAATGATATTGCAAGCCGCTGGAAAAATTCGTTCTGGCGCATGCCCGGTGTGTAGCAGTATGTCCAGCCCTGTCGAGATGCGCTTTCATATACCGCTATTTCATACTTCATCAAGGGTACGCACAAGACCAGGACGCGCTTATGTTGCGTCCAGTGTGGCAGGAAAGAAAATCGCGGGGGTATGCTGGTCAGTTTTTTTGCAGGCTGGTGGAGTTTTCCATCTGGACCAATCTTTACTATCGGAGCTTTGATTGGCAACCTGAAAGCCATGTTTGAAATGCGTGGTGACGGAGAACCCTCAGATGAATTGATCAGTGAGGCCAAATATCAACTGGCGCTGAGTGCGCTGGAAAAGCAAGGACAGATGCATTGAGATTGTAGGGGACGTGCTTACAAGAAAATAATTTCCTGGCCGCCCGTCCCTCCTCCATCTACTCTTCCATTCCTCCCCAATTTCGAGTGCCTTCAGGGCATGGCTCGCACCATTCAAGCCTCTCTCTGTTCTTGTCCACCCTTGCTGAGCACCAGCAAGCGGTTATTGGCAGGCATGGCGATATCATCCTGCAAGCGCATGCCATGCTGGCTTGCCAGGATGAGCATGTTTTCTATATCGCGTATGCCCATATGGGTGGCTTGCTGTTTGAGTGAGGCGTCGAAGTGCTGGTTGCTGACACTGGTAAATTCACCAGCGTAATTGAAGGGGCCATAAATGAGAAACAAGCCTCTGTTACTCAGCAAGGCTACGACACCGGCAAACATGAGTTCTACTTCTTGCCACGCCATGATGTGGCAGGTATTGGCGGTGTACACAGCATCAAACTGCGCTTGCGGCCAGGGGCTGATCCCGATATTCAATTCAAATGGTGGCAAGAGATTGGGCAGTGCGGCCTCTGCCATCCAGGCAATGATGCTGGGATGATATTCCTGCCTGTCGCTGGTCTGCCATTGCAGATGGGTCAGTTGCCTGGCGAAGCTCACAGCATGCTGACCGGTGCCGCTACCTATCTCCAGTAGACTGTGACAATCAACCAGGAGAGGCTCTATTGTTTGCAGGATAGGTGTGCTGTTTCTTTCGCAGGCGGCGGAAAACAATTTACTCATCATTCTACTTTCATGTGGCGGTGGTTTGTTGCGACAGCTTGTTGCAATCCTAGCAGCATATGGTGTGTCATTGATGCACGTTCCAGGATATTTTTAGACAATGTCAAGCAGCCGCCATCCCAGCAAATGCATGGAAGTGTATTTTTTCCAGCCATTTTTTTCAAATCTTGACATTTCAATAGCTTGAGCTTCACACGCAAGTGGTATGCTGAAAATACACTGTGACAGACCCACAATTCATTTTTTCTGCCAGTGCTGACAGGTATTTCTGATGGTGAAAAATGTTGAATCGCTACTTCCCTGCTTGCCTGCTGCCATTTTGTTTTGCGTATAATATTGCGTCAGCAGCACCCAAGTGCCCGTCGCAACCAATCAAGCTGGATCTTCTTGAACTGGGTATTTTCTTCAAATCCGAGCGAGGCAAAGCTGCCGGCAATGGCATAGACCGGGATCTGGTCGATGAACTCAGCAAACGCAGCGGTTGTGCTTTCGATGCCAAAGTGCAACCACGCGCCCGAACCTGGATAGAAATAAAAGCTGGTCGCATCGACATGATGACGGCAACCCTCAGCACACCTGAGCGCGAAGAATTTCTCTGGTTTTTCCCTTACGTACGTGCTCACCATATCATTTTGCTGGGTCCGTCTGCACCAAGCACTCTGCATACCCTGGCACAATTCCAGAAAGCCAGTTCGCTTAAATTTGGTGTCATCAGAGGCTTCGCGCACAGCGCCTTTTATGATCCTCTCATCGCTGCCTGGATGCAGGAAGACAGGGTCAGGGTGTATCCGGATGAGGCGCATCTGATCAATGCGTTGATACAGGGCGAAGTTGCCGCAGTCACCTCATATCCTGGAGTCTTTCAGTTTTACATTAATGCCAAAGTCAATCCTAACTCTGTACGCATGGTGGATTGGGACAAGGGTAATTTGCAAGTCCTGGGAAATTTCGGGATCAGCAAGGCGCGCTTCAGCGAGGCCGAAGCGCATGAATGGGGCATGCTGATCAAGGCAATACAGCAGGACGGCACTTTACTCAAAATCTACCGCAAATATGTAGGGGCGCGTGAGGCGCACAATATGCTGCCCTGAAATTTTCTCGCTACGCGAACCAAGCTCGCACAGCTATCGTTAATTGTTGATTAGTCACCAGAACAAGATAGCCAGTGATGGTGTAACAAAGAATAAGACAAGCAGATGCCTGCCACATTCTTTTTCTGCTCACTGATGTGTATATTGCATATCGAACGCGCCTATTTTTTCTTTACTGCCAATTGCTTGTGCAGTAAATCAACAGCGACATCCAGAGCCGCATCATTGCCAGGCTCTTGCTTGCCGGGGTCCACGACTATACCGGGGACAAAGTTCTCACGCGGTGTTCCGTTCAGATGGAATAATTTTTCATTCGGGATGCGGACGATGAAACCCGCGTGTGGCAACTTCACTTCACCCAAGGCCCCCAGCAATCCGGCCATGCGGGTGCCGACAATTTTGGCTCTTTGCATGCCATCCAGAGCGATGGTCATGCCCTCACCCATGCTGCCAGTCCAGTGACCTGCCAGTACGACAACAGGTTGTTTGTAGATGAATTTGCCACGCGGGCTGACGTATTCAGCCCAGCTACGCCTGATGCCTGATTCGCGCATCTCTGCCACCAGCTCATGCTTTTGATAAGCCTGGTCCTGGCTGATCAGGCGGCCCATCATGCCACGTGCGACTGTGGTGTTGCCACCACTGGGCGTGTCGCGCAAATCCAGTATCAGTGCCTTGCTGTTTTCCAGCTTGTCCATTGCTTCATCAAAGGCGGCAATCAGGGCGCTATCGCCGAGGCTGTTATTGATGCGGATATAGCCTATCTCACCCAGGCTGCGGCTCGATAATGTTGTAGCCGGGCGTTCTACGCCTGGGGTGAATGTCATTTCCTGTACCTGCCCCTGCGCGCTGGCAACCTTGATTTTCACAGCCTGGTTACGCGGACCTGCGAGTGCTACGCGCAAGGCCCAGTCACGCGCTACCGGGTCGGCAGTTGCCAGACTGGACGGGCCAAATTGGGTGACGGCTTGTGCCACCGGCTGCCCGTGCACTTCCAGCACTTTCATACCCACCCGCACGCCCGCACGCTCTGCTGCCGAATTTGCCCTGACATCGGTGATGACGGCATCCTTGCCCTGCCATTCTGCCCACAGGTCAGTCCCCGTCGGCACCAGCCGTGGTGAATTCGGCAAGCTGGTGGCCAGGTGGGCGTGGGAGTCGTATAACTCTGCCACTGCCGCTTCCATCATGGCGACGAAATCACGTTTGCTGGCGACGGACTTGACTTGCTGAGCATATTTTTCATGCACGGCTTTCCAGTCCGTTTTCCTGGCATCAAAATAAGCATAATTTTCATCGACGTAATGCCAGAAGAGTTCAAAGTCCTGTGCAAAGCTGGCAGGCGCTGGGGCTGGCGCATCGGCGAAAACAGAGGCGTTCATACTCAGCGCGCTGGCAGCAAGCAGGGCAAGCAATAAACGAGGAAATGTGCGCATAATCTTAATATATTAATGACATAAAAGCAGAATTTTAACTGAAAGTTCTACGCGGCAATATTTTCTTTCATATGGCTGAAGTGAATTATCACATTAGTTGGCATAGTTGCCAAAGAGCGAAACCCAGCAGCAACAAGCCTCCAACCCGGTTGATGAAACCCTGCAAACCCGTCCCAACTTGGCTGCTGAGCAGTGCGACACCCGCACTCAGCAAAAGCCACCAGATTGCCGATCCCAGAAATACTCCCAGCACCATCAATCCCGCTGCCGCTTGACCCAGCGCCTTGGGACCGGCTATGCTGGCGAACACAGCGACAAAGGAAATGATGGTCATGGGGTTGGCCAGGGTGAGTGCGAATACCGAGATAAATGCCTTGCTCGCTGCCTGTGCACCCGCGCCGGCCGCCATGCCTACTTCATTATTTGTCAGCAGCAGTTTCACGCCCATCCAACCCAGGAACAAGGCCCCACCTATCGCCAGTGGCATACTCAGCGAGACAAAATAGTCCGTCACCGCCACCATGCCAAATGCCCCTATCGCACCGTACACGGCATCAGCACAGGCTGCCCCCATGCCACTGACAAAACCGATATGCATGCCATGTGCCAGGGTGCGCTGTATGCACAGCAAACCTATGGGGCCAACCGGTGCTGCAATCGACAGCCCTATCAGCATGGCTTTGAAAAATAAACTTGCTTCCATCTTTGCCTCAGATAATCACAAACAGGCATACAGTATGAAGATTTGCAAAGCCCATTAACATGGAATAATTCAGGTAAAACTGCTACATTGCCTTCACTATTCTTGCGCATCCTCATCTGGACTTAAATATCATGGATATCGACGCCAAAGCCTGGAAAATCCTGGCCGCCCTGCAACGCGACGCCCGCATCTCATTAAAAGCACTCGCCGACGAAACCGGCCTGTCCCTGCCCGCCACGTCAGAGAGAGTCAAACGCCTGGAAGAATCCGGTGTTATCAAGGGCTACCGCGCTGAAGTACATGCCGAAGCCATCGGCCTGCAAGTCCAGGCGGTAGTCGGCATCACCGTCCCCCAACCACAAAAAGCCAGCCTCATCGCTCACCTCAAATCCTTGCATGAAGTGCTGGAATGCCTGCACGTCACAGGCCAGGATTCTTTTCTTTTGCGCGTTGCCACTAGAGATTTGCGTCACCTGGAAAGCTTTGTTGGAAATATTAATCATTATGGCGAGACGCGAACGTCCATCATCATGTCAGCACCGATACCTTTGCGGGCTTTGATGCCGGTGGAGGTTAAGTGAATGGTGTGAACTGATAGCAAGACTGATGCTGGTTGTATTGACGTTGCTGTTGGTTTTGGTTTTGGTTTTGGTTTTGGTTTTGGTTTTGGTTTTGGTTTTGGTTTTGGTTTTGGTTTTGGTTTTGGCTTTGGCTTTGGCTTTGGCTTTGGCTTTGGCATTGGCTTTGGCTTTGGCATTGGCTTTGACTTTGCTTTTGACTTTCCGCAATTCCCCATGTGTCGACACCGTTTGTGCAGTACAGAAAATGGAAAAAGAAGGACCGCTGTTTGAGGTGTAGCAGGGGTTTCGGGCAGCATGCTGCCGCCTGCGTAACGACATGCGCTTGCAAGCGCATGTTCCTAAAAGCAAGGCCGCAGGCGAGTTTCGGGCCTTCCCATTTTTTGTACTGCATAAACGGGAACCCCCTTTAGGGGGTGGCGACGCCTGGGTCGCCTTTTTGGCCCACCTTTTTTGGCGAGACAAAAAGGTGGGTAGCTGCCGGTCTACCACCGGCCTGCAATCCTAAAACACGTCTGACGGCATTTCAAAATCCAGCTCGCAAACTATACGATTCTAGCATTAATAAACTTCGCAGCATGCCACGGACGCCACTGGATTCCAGCTAAAAGCACGCTGGAATGACGTATTTAGAATTACTGTTTATCGACGCATAGTC
>Ga0187842_1000684_pt1 | contig 16341 bp, 15 predicted proteins | sample SpaLakP09_SKY_41_FD_134514 | JGI IMG/M metagenome (GOLD analysis project Ga0187842, IMG submission 134514) | Oligotrophic lake water microbial communities from Sparkling Lake, Wisconsin, USA - SP09_SKY_41 | ecosystem: Environmental > Aquatic > Freshwater > Lake | place: USA: Sparkling Lake... | reverse complement strand
GCTCTGCAGAACGCCGGATTCGACATTCCGAACCGCCGCATCACCATCAACCTGGCGCCGGCCGACCTGCCCAAGGAGTCCGGCCGCTTCGACCTGCCGATCGCGCTCGGCATCCTGGCGGCGTCGGGCCAGATCCCCATCATGGAAATCGACCGCTACGAATACGCGGGCGAGCTGTCGCTGTCGGGCGAACTGCGGCCGATCCGCGGCGCGCTGGCCATGACGGTGGCCATGCAGCGCGGCCCCAGGTCCGCGGTCCGGGCCTTCATCCTGCCGCTGGCCAATGCCGACGAAGCAGCCCTGGTGGACCAGGCCGAGATCTACCCCGCCGCCACGCTGCTGCAGGTGTGCGCGCACTTCACCGCGTCCGGCGAGGAAGGCCGCCTGCCACGCCACCGCCCGCGCGACGACGCGCCGGAACCGGCCTATGCCGATTTTTCCGAGGTGAAGGGCCAAAACTTCACCAAGCGCGCGCTGGAAGTGGCGGCGGCCGGCAGCCATAGCGTGCTGCTGATCGGATCGCCAGGCGCCGGCAAGACCATGCTGGCCTCGCGTTTCGCCGGCCTGCTGCCCGCCATGAGCGACGACGAAGCGCTCGAATCGGCGGCGGTGCAGTCGCTGGCCGGCAGCTTCAAGCCCGAACGCTGGAAAGTGCGCCCCTTTCGCAGCCCGCACCACACCACGTCGGGCGTGGCGCTGGTCGGCGGCGGCTGTGACTTTTCGAAATAAATGCGACGTTTTGGAAATAGCTGCGATAATTGGTTACCGTAAACTATAGTCGCGGAACAGCTCGGCATCGAGCCAGTTCGACACCATCCATTCATGCCATTCCCTTTAAAGCACAAGATTAGGCGCGTTAATTCTGTTATTCGACTCAAGGAGTCGCTCGGCGTGGGCGACGAGACGGTAATTGCGTGGTGGTACTCCGGTTTCTACAAAAACCGCAGCGATCTAACTCAGCCCCACGTTCTCGTTACTTTTCGGAAATTTTCGGACGGCATGTTGTCCGATGACGTCATCCAAAAGCGACTTCCTTTAGTCGCATTGGGCCAGATACGCATCGGCTCGATTTGGCAGGACGATCGCTGCCGTTCTGAGGCCAGCCTCCCGACTGAACGATTCTCCGTGAACTTCGCGCCAGGAAAATGGCGATTTACCTCGTTCGGGGACGCGCAACGTAGGCATGGCCTTCCGCCTTACCCCATGGACGAGCACCGTCTACTGCTGGATAACGACAGAAATTCACTTATTGAATTCGCACTGCCCAATGGAGGCAAACTTATCGTGCCGTCCATCGAATTTTTCTCCCGCTGCTTCGGCAGATCAGGCGAGCTAAAGCGGGTGCTCGCTACCTACCCATGGGACGGGCAAGGCGATACGGCGACAAGCCGACTTTATGCACCGCTCGATACTCCAGAGGAGCCAGGACGGTGGCAAGTCCGTTTGCGTCGGCGACTTCACAATGGTGACGTGGTCTTTCTGGCCCACGCCAAATATGATCCATACACCCAGTTTGTGGCAAAAGGGATCAATGCCAAGCTGGAGGCCAGTTACGACCCGAAAGCCAAGCATCCCGCGTTCGTGGACATTGGCCCCTGGTACGAGGGCCCAGCGGAGCTCAAAGTCGAAGGCATCCCATTTGACAACGGTAAGTCTTTCCTGGCTCTCAGGGTACTGGGAATGAGCGACCCCAAGGGCGGGCTCGTTCTTCGTGCACGTGAAAACAGTCGCGATGCAGAAAATCCCGCGCCGGAAGGGAGCCCGGAAGCCTGGGCTGGAGCTCCAGAGAGGCAACTCCCGAAATATCCCGACATCATCGATTTGACCGGCGACTTCGCGCCAGACCACGAGGCGGGGGCAATTGAGATCCAGGATCCAGTTTTCGAGGTGCTTGGGGAAGTTCGCCAAGTAATCAATGTGAAGCCAGAACAAGCAAAAACAAAAGCCGGCGCCGGCGGGAAAAATTCGGACGTCTCGACGGCTTCCGGCGGCGAGGCTCATGGATCCGGAAAAGGGATCGGCTATGCGTCAATCTACGCGCGGCCTGTTTTTGAATCAAACGGGACGTTGCGTGACATGTGGGATGCCATGGTTCACTTGCAGGCGACGCGACCGGAAGTTGTGCAAGGCTTATCGTGGTTCACCTTTGCAGACGGGTTCAGCACAAGCCCGATACCGAGTTTGATAGCTTTGGAACCCTTTGAGGATGAAGATTTGGCAACAGCGGTTGCCCGACGATTTCCTTTCATGGACCCAACCATACCTTCGCTGCGTGGGGTGCTGGTGGCCCGTCTAAACGTCCCCGGTGGCCCAGCTTACATCGTTGAAATCATGCGGCGGCCCAAAAAGGTCTCTACCGAAGACGGCAAGGTCAAAGACGCAGAAGAGCCGTTCCAAGGGTTGGTTTTCCGACTCACGAATGAAAACCAGTTAATTCCATGGTTGCGCCAATTGTTGGCGCAAATTCGGCACGAAAACGGCGTGTTTAAGCGTCTGACCGGCGCCTGCCCGGGTGTTGCAGAATCCTTTTCGCATCGCCCTTCCAGCAAGCTAGGGCCAGACCGCCTGCCGTGCGAATCGATTGTGTTGGGTGCGCTCGCAAAGCTTTCTAGCCCCATTGTTCGGGTACATTTACATGCATCTGCGAAAGTTTTTGCGCAATCGTCGTCCCCGGATAGTTGACCGCAGGTCATATACGCCCGGCAAGGTCGATGATGCCAATAGTGTCTTGTAATACCGCAATTCAGCATCATATGGTTTAGATAACAAATGCTGTACTTTATTTTGCAAAGGGACACTAATGGCCGCCTTAGGAAACTCGCTTCTGGAAACTGCCGTTGCGCGGGGGCGGATTCGTAGTTCATGGAATGATCGCTTGGCCCATTGGGAACGCCCCGCCAGCACGCATGAGGAAGCAAAGATTGAGCGCGCGGCAGCGCAGGCCAGAGCTATCGTCGCTGCGAATCAGTGGTTGACGGCCCGGCAGGTTCAGGTTTTGCCGCAAGGTAGCTACTTTAATAACACCAATGTCCGCTTGGAGGCGGACATGGACCTTCGGATTCTTTTTCCGGAGATCAAAACCGTTTTCCTGGATGGATTGGATCCAGCATCGACTGACGAGCGACTTGGCTATTTCAGCACCGGCGAAAAACTAAACGACATCGCAGCCAAAGCGCGGAAGGAACTGGAAACCGATCTGGTATCGTACTACGGTCGCCAGTCGGTTAGCGCCGGAGGCAACAAGGCGATCACAGTCAACGGTTTGAGCGGGACCCGTGTGGACTGCGATCTGGTTCCGGCGTTTCGGCTGCATGTCGTCTCGAAACGTTCGGATGGATCCCCCGGCATAATCGAAGGGGTTGCGATTCTAGGCAAGGATGGATCCTGGACGTTAAACTTTCCTGACCTGCATCACGCAAACGGCAAAGCAAAACGCTTCCGCACTGCTCACCGCTTTAAGAAATGCGTGCGGATGCTGAAGCAGCTGAACTACGAACTAGCGAACCTAGGCGAAATTTCCAAACGCATGCCATCGTTTTTTGTGGAGTGCCTTGTCTATGGCGTGGAAGACGTCTATTTTCTCGTCGAAACGGATGATCGCTATGACCGGCTTAAACGGATCCTAAATCGCATGCTTCCGCTTCTCTACGATGCGGCATGGGTTCAAAATGCAACCGAAATCAATGAAGTGAAGTATCTCTTCCGTGATGGGCAAGCCTGGGACCACAATGGCGCACTAGCATTTGTCAGGGCCGCCATCGCGCGGTTGGAGTCCTGAACATGTGGATGTTACTTAGCCGTCGAGCACAGGTCATGATGATGGTCGGATTGACCATTACTGCCCTGCTCGGTCTGCAGCAAACTTATCAGCTGTTGAATACAGCTGTCCCTACGCCATTCGCACTATCCTCGACCATCGTTTTTGTCATTGGCACCATCCTCGTGGTCATTGCCAATTTTTGCTGGCGCCACTTATGGCGGTGGTTTCCTTTCCTGGGAAAGGTTCTCTTTCCTGACCTGAACGGCGCCTGGAGGGGCGCTCTAAAAACGACCTGGAAAGATGCAAATGGTCAGTCGCCAGATCCGATCACGGTCACCATCCGTATCAGACAAACGCTATTTTCGTTTTCAGTACAGCTCGAAACGCAAGAATCTCGCTCATGGTCCGTGCATGTTATCGCTGAAGCAAATCCGGATGCCGGGCGTTTTCGACTTTGGTATTCTTACAGCAACCAACCCCGAGCTGAGTTTCTTCATCGATCCACGGTACATGACGGTGTTGCAATACTTGAGATTGTGCCGGACATCGACACCAGTGTAATTACCGGGCACTACTACACTGCAAGAAAAACATCAGGGGATATCGACGTTAGGAGGGTTGAAAGTTAACGGTAGCATCACTTTTATTGAATAGCACTTAGTAGTGCCAATTGTGCTCGACGGCGGGGGGCCGGCCGCTTGCCATCACTACCTGAGTGCTGCGAGGCAGTGCTGATGACATGACTGCTGTTACCCCAAGCCTCTCTTTCTAAATGATTTTCCCTGTAAGCGTAGACGCCAGCCCTTGCAGAATCCCGCAATCCTTCGACGCGCGCTCCTGACTGCAGAACGAACGCAGCTCAATCATCTGCTGCTGCAGCGTTTGCAATTCACCCATCCGCCTGCGAATTCCCGCGATGTGGGTATCGAGCAGCGCATTCACCTCACCGCAGTTCTCGTCCGGCGCATCCATTTTTTGTAGTAGCCACCGCACCTCGGCTAGAGTCATATCCAAGGAGCGGCAGTGGCGGATAAACGTGAGCCGTTCGAGATCACCCCTCGCATAGAGGCGGTAGTTGCCAGAAGAGCGGTTCGGCACAGGCAGCAACCCCTCGCGCTCGTAGTAACGTACGGTTTCAACCTGGCACCCGGCGGCCAACGCGAGCTCACCGATTTTCATGTTGCATCCATCCAGCTACCCCATTAGAAAATAAAGTTCTTGACCCTATAGTAGCTACAGGGTATTCAATATGCAATATCGAATCGAAGGAGGCGCCATGTCAGACAGCTGCGGATCCGCCTGTGCATCGCAAAGACCGGTGGACCAGAAATACCGGCGTATCCTGTGGATCGCCCTAGTCATAAACATGGCGATGTTCGGCGTCGAACTCGTCGGAGGCCTGAGCGCTAATTCCGTCTCGCTGCTAGCCGACGCCGTTGATTTCCTCGGCGACGCCGGCAACTACGCGCTGTCATTGTTCGTGCTGGGCATGGCGCCCGTCTGGCGCTCCCGCAGCGCCCTAGTGAAGGGACTGACGATGGGCGTCTACGGCCTTTTCGTTTTGGGGAGAGCTGCCTGGAGCGTCTTCGATGGCGTAGCGCCCGAGGCGCTGACCATGGGGTTAATCGGCATGCTTGCGCTGGCGGCTAACGGTATGGTCGGACTGCTGCTGTACGCGTATCGCGACGGCGACTCGAACATGCGGTCCGTTTGGTTGTGCACACGTAACGACATGATTGGCAATGTCGCGGTGACGCTCGCCGCGTTGGGCGTGTTCGGCACTGGCACCGCATGGCCAGACATTATGGTGGCGGCCATCATGGGCACGCTTGCACTGAGGGCGTCCAATTCCGTCATTGGGCAGGCGCGCCAGGAACTGAAGGCCGGTCAGGTTTCCCTCCGGGCCCAGACCGTATCCGCAAATATTTAGATTTTCTCAAGAGCCCATGGAAATTAACGAAACCGCATTGCTTTTGGGAGTGTTCACTCTCTATTTTTTTCTTGCATTCGTCCTGCCCACCGTGCGCGTGTGGTACCAGACCGGAAAGAATCCTTACGTGCTGCCGATAAGCGACGACGCCTACGGTTTTGTGTCGCGCTGCATGAAGCTGTTGATAGGGGGACTGTTTGTGTATTTCACCGCAAAGCTGTTCTGGACAGGTATGGGGAAGTTTATTGGTGCGCTACCGGGGAGCGGCTTTCGCAGTGTGCAGTCCATTGGATGGTCTCTTCTGGTGGTGGCGATCCTGTTGACGCTTACGGCGCAGTATCAAATGGGGAAATCCTGGCGGATTGGGATCGACACGCACGAGAAGACCGATCTGGTCACGAATGGCTTGTTCGCATGGTCGCGCAACCCGATTTTTCTTGCGATGCGCGTATGCCTGCTCGCCTTGCTTTTGATCCAGCCGAACGCTGTCACGCTCACCTTTTTTTGCGGCGGCGAACTGGTGATGCAGTTTCAGGTCCGGCTCGAAGAAGCCTTTCTGTACGACCAGCACGGCGAGCGATACACTAACTACTGCGCGACAGTGGGGCGGTGGTTGTGAATCGCTCCAGAGTAATATTGTGGAACCTGAAGGCCTCCTTTTCCCCCGTACCCAAGGTCTTTCGATAGAATCGAAAAACAGTGATTAGCTTTTGGATGTAGACCGGTCGTTTGCATCGCCTGCTGCATAGGCTGCGGCGCAAACCGTGTTGCGCCCCCGGCGCTTTGCGGCATATAGCGCTTTGTCTGCTGCTTGTATCAGTGCATTCATTGTTCCCTGCTCGCTAGGCCGTGCGTCAGCAGCACCAACCGAAATTGTGATGAGCTCCTTGGGCACGGCGCCCTTGTTCTCAATATGCAATCCTTCCAATTGTTGGCGGCAAAGATTCGCGATATGAGCGGCCCCTTCGATGGTGGTATCCGGGAGAATAATCGCAAATTCTTCGCCGCCATATCGCGCCACAAGGTCGCCAGGACGATTTAGCTGCTCCGTCAACACGGCGGCAACGCGCCTAAGACATTGATCGCCCCCTTGGTGGCCATAGTTGTCGTTGTAGTGTTTGAAATTGTCTATGTCGCACATGAGTAGTGCCAATGAATATTTGTTCCGCGTTGCGCGTTGCCACTCTACGGCAAGTTGCTCGTCGAACTTTCGCCGATTTGCAATACCCGTTAGCCCATCAAGGCCGTTGAGCCGCTGGAGCATCACGTTTGCTGCACCAAGCCGCTCTTGGCTTACCTGAAGGCAGTGGAAAGCTTCGTCGCGCTCCATATTGGCGAGATAGGCTTTAGAGTGATAACGAATCCTCGCCAAGAGCTCCACGCGGTGCGGCAATTTAACCAAATAATCGTTAGCGCCCTGTAGGAAGCACTGCTCCTTTTGAAGGGCGTCATCGTTGGCGGACAGCACGATTATAGGTACCGATTGCAGCTCAAGGGTTTCTCGATATCGCTCCATCAACTCAATCCCATCAAGAGCAGGCATGACCAAATCCTGCAAGATGACGGTCGGTTGGAACCGTACGGCCATATCGACCGCATGGAGCGGATCTGTAACGTACTCGCTCACAATTCCACTGCCTTCAAGCATCAGATGCAAATGTTCAATGACGATTGGCTGATCGTCAACGATGAGTAACCGTACTGGTTTATCTGCGTTCATAAGTCTAGTCCTTCAGTGTGGCGATTTTTCTGGTAAGTACTTCAGAGGGGCAATGCTGCGGTGCCAAATCGAGAACGATCGCGGCACTTCCACTCCAAAAATTGAACTTGTCGCGTGAGCTAGAAACCAAGCGTCCTCGGAAAAGTCCACTTAGCCTTTTCAATGCTCATGCAATGCTCCTGTAGGGCGTTGGCCGCTATACTGGCAAAACCGGTTTTTGGTTGTCGAACTAAGCGAAAGGAGTGCCCATGTGCCGACGAATCTTTCTGTATGTAGCCACCGGAATATCCGAGATTGTTGCGGTCACTATGGTGTTGCGGTGGGCGACGCACAGCGCAAGTGCTTCCAGTATTCTGGTGCCAGCGGTGATCGCACTGGCAGCTTTTCTTTTTCTCCTCCGATTTCACCCTGCCCAAGAGCGTGCCTATACGGTCTATGCAGGACTCTGCCTGGCTGTCGTGGCGCTGTTCTTCTTGATCGTAGAGCACGTGGATCCCAAAGAACCACCCGCGCTCATATGGAAAAGTGGTACCGCACATTGACGACCACCGATCAGGCGGCCGTAAACCGTGCGAGGCGCCGGTCCAGCGGTCGCAGCAAAAAGAACGAAAGGCTAAAGCCCCATCAACCGGCTTTCGCATGTCGGCCCCCTGATGTTAAAAGCAGTCTTTTAATGCGAACCCAGGCAGCGGGTGCATTGGGTTCGCACGCATTCACTATTTGGAATCGCTGGCCAACGGGTCTGGCACAGCAAGGTGCTTTTTATACGCCAGTAACCGGAGTGCATTTACGACGACGAGCAGCGTCGAACCTTCATGGAACAATACGGCCGTGCCAATGTTCAGGCCAAAGATGGTCGCCGGAATTAGGACGGCTACCACGCCCAGACTCACCCACAAATTCTGTTTGATAATTCGACTTGTACTCCTTGACAACCCAACTGCGAAAGGCAGTTGGGCGAGATCGTCGGCCATGAGGGCGACGTCAGCAGTCTCAAGCGCCACATCTGATCCAGCGGCCCCCATCGCGATTCCCACGGTGGCATTAGCCATAGCCGGGGCGTCATTTACGCCATCGCCAACCATGGCGACCTTTCCGTGCTTCTCCCGAAGTGCCTTAATCGCATCGACCTTTTGCTCAGGCATGAGATCGCCTTGGGCTTCCGTCAAGCCGACGGTTTGCGCGACCGCGTCGGCAACCGCTTGATTGTCGCCCGAGATCATGATCAATCGTTGTATGCCAAGGGCACGAAGCTGTCGCATAACCTCGCCCGCGACCGGGCGTGGAGTATCCATGACGCCGATCACGCCGAGGAATTGCTGGCCCTTGCGCACGACCATCGTGGTGCGACCTGCGGCTACCAACTTTGCATTTGCCTCAGCCACAGAACCTGGGAGCGCAGAGTCGGGAAGTTCGGAGAAGAGGATCGGCTTACCAATATGAACCCATTGACCATCAACTTGTGCTTGGACCCCACGACCGGTAATACTTTTGACATTCGAGGCAACCTTTTCGACGAGGCTTGCACCCAGCCGTGCGCGCGCTCCTTCTACCACTGCGCTCGCCAGCGGATGATCGCTATGCTCCTCGACGGCAAGCGCGACAATGAGCAAGTCTGCTTCGGTAACACCATCCGCAGGAACAGCGTCGGTGAGCCGTGGCTTGCCCTCGGTCAGGGTGCCCGTTTTGTCGAACGCAATGGACGTCAACGTGCCGAGATTTTCAAGTGGCCCGCCCCCTTTGACGAGGACCCCTCCTCGGGCCGCTCTGGCCACTCCACTCAAAACCGCGCTCGGAACCGATATGGCCAAGGCACATGGACTTGCCGCCACAAGCACCGCCATCGCGCGATAAAAGCTCGTCGAGAACGGCTCATCAATTACAAAACAAGCGAACAGCAGCAACGTCACCAGGGCCAGTATCGCTGGAACAAAAATTCGTTCGAACCGTTCCGTGAATTGCTGGGTCGGCGAACGCTGTGCCTCCGCTTCAGTGACCATCTTGACCACCCGGGCCATCGTCGACTGGTCAGCCATGCGCGCGACCATAACCTCAATGGCGCCGGAGCCGTTGATTGTGCCTGCAAAAACCCTGTTCTCTGGGCTTGTACGATCGAATGCAGCAAGTGCCGCCTTTGGGTCGGCAACCGGCTGCTTGTCAACCGGCACACTCTCGCCTGTGACCGGGGCCTGGTTGACACTTGACGTCCCAACCGTAACGACCCCATCAGCGGCGATTCGCTCGTTCGGTCTGACCAAAATAACGTCACCGATCTGCAGGGCTTTGACAGACACTTCCTCGGTACGTCCTTCGCGGCGCACGACCGCCGTCTCAGGGGCCAGTTCAGCCAATGCCTCAATAGCACGGCGCGCACGACCCATAGCGTAATGCTCCAGTGAGTGCCCCAGGCTAAACAAAAAGAGCAGCAGCGCGCCTTCCGCCCACTCGCCGAGGGCAGCAGCGCCGGCAGCAGCCACAAGCATAAGCGTGTCGATCTCAAACCTGCGGGCGCGCAAGTTGTCTATTGCCTCCTTGACCGTGTAGTAGCCGCCGGCTGCATAAGCAGCAATGTATAGGGTCGTTGACAACCCGTCAGGCGAGTTGCCATAACGATTTAGCAGCCAGCCGGCGACGAGAAAGCAGCCGGCTAACAATGAGAAAATCAATTCTGATTTCTCGCCAAATGGGCCGCCATGGTCATGTCCATGGTCTGAGTCACTGTCGTCCCCGTCTTTGCCATGCGAATGACCGGTATGATCCTCGTCGTGATTGGCCGGCTTTTCTCCCCGAGGCACTGCGGGACGTGAGTCGCGGGCAGTCGTTGAACTTACGGACTCTTCTTGGGCCGATCCATTTTTTTGGGCAAGCAGCGGCGACGTTTCTCCAGGTCGCGAAAACTCCGAAGACTGCTCGGTCAACGCGCCGGAAGTACGTGCGTTCGCCTCTGCTACCAAGTCAGCTTTAGAAATCACGGTACGGTCAAATTCGATCCGAACAGCGCCGGATGGCCCAACGTCGGACACCACGACACCTCGGATATCGCGTAAGTTTTCCGCCATGGATCGCGCTGCGCGTGCATGTAAGGTCTCCCGCGTACGTAGCGTTAAATGACCATACTTGGCCGTTACCTCTGCGCCAGAAGCGTGAACCAATTCGCGTACCCTGGCTAATGTAAGAACCGTGGGATCGTAGTGCAGGCACAACTGTGGCACGCCAACGTCCGGCCTAATCACATGAACGTTAGTTACCCCTGATCTCCCACACAGTCTGTCCTGCAGTCGCCTTATACATTGATCATCTTCACCTTCAACATTCGGAAAAATTAATTGGAGTTCAAGCCGTAACTTTTCGATGTCGTTCATAATATTTTCGCATTCATCTAAGTTGAAAACTGGTCGTCGCCTACACCTGCCAGCAATGCCCCCATTCGCGTACCGTAAATCGCCATAAAATCCCATCTTTACTCTAGCCCGACGTCCATCAAATGTCGGTGCGTCAGCCAACCGGATCTTGTATGACCCCACATCAAATATCTATAAGCCTTGCTGCCCAGACTGAACCATCGCGAGAATTGCCCGCTTTTCCACACTCTTTTCGAGAGCCCATGAAAATATAGAACGCGTTAACCTTGCACCAGACGACTTACTCCTTGAGTTGATTCCAGAAATAGTCCATGACCACGATAAAAGGCTCCGGTGCGAGCGACGAAAAGTTTTGGGAAAGTGCACTGGCTGTGTACGGCAAAAGACTTGAGCTGCTGGCGTCCAATATCGCCAATGCCGATACACCCCACTACAAAGCTCGTGACATTGATTTTCAATCCGCGATGTCCCACGCCATGCAAGCTGAGCCGCTGCCCAGCGGCCTGCGGCCAAGCAAGCTTCCTTCGCACGATCCGTTGCCCGTTCTCTACCGAGTTCCCGCTCAAGCCAGCGCCGATTCGAACACAGTCGACATGGACGTTGAACGAGTTGCATTTGCGGACACGTCCATCCGCTACGAGCTCGCAATTCAAAAGGTTGCCCATGAATATAAGGAAATGAGCGAATTGCTTAAATCCCTCCCTTACTAGTCGATAGCCGCTTTTCTGCAAGCCGGAGCATAGAATAGGCAGCGTAAATAATTGCAATTGCAATCCAGGTTGACCACAATGTGTGTGTCGTAAAGTGGGCCCCGCGCATTTGCTGGACGATACCCATCGCCACTCCAACGCTGAGCAACCCCACGCCGACCGGCCATGCAACGCGAGGCTTTCCCGGAAGCCAGAACATCATTAGTGACGCTAGCCAGAGACCACCCGATGCGTGACCTGCTGGAAAGCATTTCCCTGGTGAGGTACCGGGGGGAATGAGATCGAGGAGCCGGAAGTAGGGCTCGACTCCGCCAAACATCGCGATATCCCAAGGGCAGTGCAGACTACTCATCTGCTTAAGCAGGCTGATGGTTGCCGGAACAAAAATGGAACACAGGACGACCGTCCTTATGCGCCATCCGTTCTCACGCGTCCAGTACTTTTCTGGACGCCAAAAGTCAATCCAAGCGCAAGCAAAAAATGCCACTGCTATCGTCACCACGAAGAGCTTCATGTACGCGTGGAAGAACTGCCTGGTGAACCAGGTATCCCTGAGAGGGAAGTGCGCGCGCGAGGCATCGTAGCTGAGTCTGGCTATATCCAGGTCAACATCGGTGGCTTGGCCGAGCCAGACCAGAAAGACAGCGGACAAGGCCAATGCAACAGGCATGAAGAGTCGGGATTTAGCGCGCACCAGTACACCCCGCGAAAATATCAAGCGCCGGGTCATACACCGTGGTTTGAACGTGGAGCATGCCTAGTATCGAATGAAAAATATTGTCATGCGAAAGCGCAGTGTCTCGACGGGCAGTCAAACACGCGGCATCGAGGCTCACTCTCTCCCTGAAACCGTCGGACATCCAAACGATCAGTGGAACATGTCGCTGCTCGATGGGCGAAATGACAAACGGCGCACCATGCAGAAACATATTTTTTTCGCCAAGCGATTCCCCATGATCCGCAAAATAGACCAACGAACTGTCGATCTCTGCATTCTCCTTCAGGAGCTTGATCGCCTGGTCGATCACGTAGTCGGTATAGAGTACGGTATTGTCGTAAGCCGCGACAATCGACTCGGTAGAGCACTCGCTGAACATCGCGCTCTGGCATACGGGTCCAAAACGCGCAAACTTTGCCGGATAGCGCCGCCAGTACGCAGGACCATGACTGCCTTTCTGATGCAACACCACAACCAAATCGTTTTTTGCAGCTGTGATCCGCTTTTCAAGGCCCACCAGAAGTCGCTCGTCATAGCACTCATCGGTCCCGCAGAATGACAAGCCAAGCCCCGGCACGCTTAGGTCTTCGTACTCCACGCCATCACAAGTCCCTTTGCACCCCGAATTGTTATTTCGCCACAGGAGCGAAAACTGCGCATAGTTCAGAACCGCCATCAACCCTTGTTGGGAGTTCGCCTTCTCATCAGTAAAGTTCTTCCGTCCGAGCGAAGAAAACACGCATGGAACTGAAACGGCAGTAGCGGTACCGCATGACTGGACATTCGTAAAATTGAAGAGATCGCTTCGCTGTCCTAGCATGGGATTGGTCGGGCGAGGATACCCATTCAGCGAAAAATTGGCAGCCCTTGCGGTTTCGCCGAGGATGATCAGCGTGACAGTTTTTCGCGGGCTCTTAGCCCAAGTACTGCTCTTTCGCGCATCGGTACCGAGAGGTGTAACCCGTCCCTTACGCGCCGCTTTCATCTTGCGGACTCCGTTGATTGCTTGGATGTAGTTGGTCGGGGCGAGCAGGTAGCGCAACTCTCTATGCTGACGAAACGTCGGCGCAAGCGTCTTGTAAAACGCAAACACAAATAGCGTAAGTGCCATGCACGACATTGAAATGATGAGGAACTTTCGTGCCAGCCCACCACGCCACGTCCCGAAATCAATTTTCGTTCCCATCACAATTGCAGCTGGCAACACTCCGAGGAAGATCACCGTGATCACAAGGGAATAGCTAAATAGTTCCGAAGCTTCCCGCACGTCGGTTTCAAAGACGTTCTGCATCATGCCCTTGTCGATCGTCGCACCATACTGGTCGGTGAAATAGGAGGCGACGGAGGTAAGCAAGAACAGAGCAACAAGAACTGGCTTTAAAATATATCGAAAGCTAACGACGGTCAGGCACGCGTTAAACAGAATCACGATAATCAGGAAGCTGAAAATGGTCAACGCGGCGCCGGAGAGGGTCCATCCACCGGTCGCAGAAATAAATGTGGTCCAAAATTTTTGGTTATAGAGCAAGCACAGGAACGCCGACGCGGTTAACGTCACATATTCGGATTTGATTTGATATTTAGTGAACATCTTTATCTCAATTTGGTCTTCAATCGTCGCGGAACCGGCCACTATGGATAACGTCTCGAAAAAATGGCTGAGCAGTACCCCGCGACACTAAAGCGCGTGATTTTTATCTACGATTAGTTGGCTATCGTCTTTTAAGACGGAGCGTGATAAATGTTGTAATGCTCAAAATGGCTGCGATGTCGTATAGGGCGAATCCGACCGAGGCGCCAATTGCGCCTGTCGCCCAAATGCTGGACGCCGTCGTATTGCCCCTGATTTCGCTATCCCCTTTCATAATCGTTCCGCTCCCGATGAAACCAATGCCAACTATCAAGCCGTAAAGGACGCTGGACAGTTCGGGTGATTTTTCGCCGAACGCGCCGATTCCGACCAGGATGAAACCGCAACTAGCCATCGCCACAATCGGGAAGGTACGCAGTCCTGCGCCGCCCTGGGTAGCTGCCTCTCGGTCCCATCCAATCGGGAGCGCGAGCAGGTAAGCCAGCGCCATATCGATCAAATGGGATATCACATCGACCCATACCAGTGCCTGAAAACGCAACATTCAGTTCCTCCCTCGTCTTGATTTCCGCTACGGCCCGCGCCTCAGCGATAAGGTTTGCGTCCCTTGGCTTTTCGCCGGGAAGGCGGCTGAACGGTCTTCACGTTTTGTGCCGGCCTTTTCCGTTTTTGTCGGTCCTTCCACGCGAAAAACAGGAACAGGCCAGCGATCGAGCACACCGAACCGAGCAAAATCAGCAAAAAGAGTGAGGCAGGCAGATCATGCCGATCCATCACCGAACCTCACGATCGGACAGGCTAACGACGTCACTGGCGCCGGCGGACGATAGTGACCCTGCGGGTCGCTGCTGTGACGGGGACAAATATGAATGCTCTGCTACCCCTTGATCGCACACGCTGTTTTCCAGCTGAATAGTGGCGTGGAAAATGGAGAATTTTTCACCCAGCAATCGCCGGATTTCGGTAGTCAACAGCGGCCAGCGCTCTGGCGGGAACGTGCTAGCGAGATGTACCGTAAGGCTGGCCTTTCCGCTCGAGATGGACCATATATGCAGCTCATGGACGTTGAAGATGCCATCGACATCCAAGAGAGCTGTCTTGATGTCGTCGACGCCCAACCCTTCTGGTACGCCTTCAAGAAGAACATTGACGCTTTCCTTGAGTAGGGTCCAGGTTCTTGGGAGCACCCACAGCCCAATTCCCACCGCGATGACGGAATCAACCCAGCTCCAGCCTGTCAGCTTGATGATCACGGCTCCGGCAATCACGCCAATCGAACCAAGCATGTCGCTCCAAACTTCAAGGTATGCACCTTTGATGTTTAGACTCTCATCCTTGTCATTATTCAGAAGACGCATGCTGATCAAATTCACTACCAGGCCGAGGGAAGCGACGGCGAGCATGGTCATTGATTCGATCTGTTCTGGATTGCCAAGCCGTTGATACGCCTCGTAGATGATGTACATCGCGACGAGAAAAAGCAGAATCGCGTTGAAGGCCGCCGCCAAGATCTCGAAGCGATAATAGCCAAAGGTCCGCTTCCCATCGGCCGGTCGGCGACCGATGCGAATCGCAACGAGTGATACGGCTAGGGCCGCTGAATCGGTGAACATGTGCGCCGCATCGGAAATAAGCGCGAGACTGTTTGTTAGGATGCCGCCCACCACCTCTGCAATGAGAAAGGCACTGGTAAGTATCAAGGCAATCCACAACGGTCGCTCGCCTTGGCTCTGAACGGAAATTTTAGAATTTGTAGAGGTCACGTTTTCTCCAATTTTGTGGGCTTCAAGTTGCCTTTGCCTCCCCACCTGGGGTTGCAAAGGCTTGAAAAGTTCGGACGCGCTTAAGGTGCAGGAGCTACGCCGGGCTTGAAGTGCTCATCAGAATCGGAATGCCTCGTAAAGTCTTCGACACTCTCGTCCTTGCCATGGGCCCAACGGTAAAGTAGCGGGAGAACGAGAAGGGTCAGAATTGTCGAAGAAATAATGCCGCCGATGACAACTGTCGCAAGGGGGCGCTGAACCTCTGCGCCGGTTCCCGTCGCAATGGCCATTGGAATGAATCCCAACGACGCTACTAGTGCCGTCATCAGGACCGGCCGCAGACGAGTGAGTGCGCCGACATTGATCGCTTCGTCCAGACCCATGCCCTCTTCGCGCAGGGTACGGATAAACGACAGCATGACAAGTCCGTTTAGAACTGCTACCCCCGACAGCGCGATGAAGCCAACGGCGGCCGAGATCGACATCGGAATGTCGCGCAACCATAACGCCAGGATGCCGCCGGTGAGAGCGAATGGAATGCCAGTAAAGACCAGCAGCCCATCCTTTACGTTGTTGAACATCACGAACAGGAGGACGAAGACGAGAAACAGCGCCAAAGGTACGACAATTTGCAGGCGCTGCGTTGCCGACTGCAACTGCTCGAACGTGCCTCCCCAACTTGTCCAGTAACCAGGAGGTATCTTCACTTCCTTGCGGATCGCACTTTCCGCTTCAGGTACAAAACTGCCGATATCGCGTCCCCGAACATTAGCGCTGACGACGATGC
>Ga0187842_1000682_pt1 | contig 16417 bp, 17 predicted proteins | sample SpaLakP09_SKY_41_FD_134514 | JGI IMG/M metagenome (GOLD analysis project Ga0187842, IMG submission 134514) | Oligotrophic lake water microbial communities from Sparkling Lake, Wisconsin, USA - SP09_SKY_41 | ecosystem: Environmental > Aquatic > Freshwater > Lake | place: USA: Sparkling Lake... | reverse complement strand
GTCCACGCCTTCTTGCACGCCGCATAGGCCCCGCTGTCCCCCGGATGCCGCGCCGCGCACCGCGCCTTCTCCCGCGCATAGGCGGCCGCCGTCTCAGGCTCGGCCCTCAGCCGATCCCGGAACGCCAGATGCCAGGCGATCATCGGGTCCCCCGCCGCATGCCCATGCAGATGGGCGGCCCGCTCGCCCGTCTCCGGATCGTCCCATGTGAAATACCGCCGCCCGGTCGCGCCGTTCTCGCCGCGCCAGCGCCAGCCCAGCGCCTCCAGCGCCGGCCGCGTCGCCTCGATCGCCGCCAGACTTTCCGCCTCGCCGAGCAGGTCGATCACCGGCTTGGCCGCCAGCCCCGGCACGGCGGTCGAGCCGATGTGATGCAGGGCCTCGAAGGCGTCCGGCGCCGCCGCCCGCAGCGCCGCGATCAGCGCCGCCGCCCGGACGGCCCACTGCGGATCATGGGGCGCGAGCGCGACGGGTCTGGGCATGCGCCATGATCCGGAGCGGCGCGGGCGGGGTCAAGGCGGGGGAGGGGCTCCAACCGCTTGACCTCATCCCCTCCGCCCCACACCCTCCGCCCATGAAACGCGCGCCCGTCCTCCTCATCCTCGCCGCCGTCGCCTTCGCGGCTTCGGCGGGAACCTGCGCCTGGCTCATGAGCCGTTACACGCCCGGCTACTCCGCCGCGCAGATGTTCATGGACGCGGATCCCGTCGCCAAACTGGTCATTCTGTTCGTCCAGACCCTGACCTTCGGCGTGGTGGTGTTCGGGGTGATCGGTCTGTTCGCACGCAGCGCCGCCGGTGCCATGCGGCTGCTGCTGGTGCTCGCCGCCGGCCTCTCGGCGGCCCTCGGACTGCTCGCCGGCCTCTACGGCTGGATGAATATCCAGACGGCGATCCGCAACGTCGGCCCCGTCAGGTTCGAGATCGCAGCGCCGTCCTACGCCGAGACCCTGCTGGCCCTGTCGGTCGGCCTGTTCGGGGCCCTCGTCGCCCTCGGCCTCCACGCCCTGATCGGCCGCCGGCACAGGATGTAACCGGGTCCGGGCCCGACCTTCCCGCCCCCGATCATCCCGCCCTTTCGAACCCCCGACCGTGCCTTCTCGCCCTCTCCAACGCGGGCGCGGACATTATTTGCCATCCCCCCTCCGGCACCCGGCTAGACTCCGGGGTCGCGGCCCGCCTCGCCGCGCCATCGCCTGCCCGGTCTTTGACAATCCGATCCCGACCCGCCCGACCGCCCCAGGTCCGGCGCGCATCCCTCCAAGGCCGAGGGGCGAGAAGACAGCTTTTCGCAATTTTTCGAGGGTAGCCCGCGCGAAGCGCCAGGCCGCGTCGGGTCGACCCGAAGGGCGGCGCGTAGCAGTCACAGGGCGGAGCCCTGTGACCGCGGCCCACCAAGGATGTTTGTTCGCGTTTCGCGAATGAACACCCGCCGTCATTCGCGAACGGCAGCCGCCCGAAACCGCAATCGACATGGCGACGGCCCCGGCGACCCCTCACGGTCCGTCCATCGAAACGGCCCGCCCAAAACCACCTCCGGAAATCGGGCTGCTCACACAAGGGACTACCGCCATGATCCGCATCGCCACCGTCGCCGCCGCCCTGCTGCTCTCCGCCGCCCCGGCTCTCGCCCAGTCCGCCGACAACAAGGTCGTCCTGACCTTCGAGACCGGTGCCCGCACCGGCATGGTCATGGTCGCCCTGTATGACTCGGCCTCGGCCTTCGACGGCGGCTCGGCCCGCCCCGTCGCCGCCACCGCCGTCAGCGCCTCGGGCAGCCGGGTCGTCGCCACCTTCGAGAACCTGCCCGCCGGCGACTACGCGATGAAGGCGTTCCACGACGTCAACGGCGACGGCGAGATGAACACTAACCCCTTCGGCATGCCGGTCGAGCCCTATGCCTTCTCCAACAATGCCGTCGGCAACATGGGCCCCGCCCGCTGGTCCGCCGCCCATTTCGCCGTCTCCGGCGAGACCGCCCAGACCATCAGCATCCGCTGATCCGACCCGCGCAGCGCCCGTCAGGAGAGACCGTCATGATCGCCAACCGCCGAAACTTCCTGATGGGCGCCGCCGCCCTTTCAGCCGCCGTCGTCACCCCCGAGACCGTCCGCGCGATGGCCGCCCAGGAGGCCGCCGCCGACTGGGCCCTGGCCACCGCCGACCTTGATGCGGACATCGCGCCCCGCGGCATGCGGCTGGTCCACGGCCGCGCCCCGGCCGACCTGACCGGGACCCTGTTCCGCAACGGTCCGGGCAAATTCCGGCGGCCCGGCGGCTCGGCCACGCACTGGTTCGACGGCGACGGCCTGATGCGGGCCTTCCGCGTGAACGACGGCCAGGTCACCCTTGAGGCCCGGTTCGCCGACACGCCCAAACGCCGTTGGGAGAGCGAGATCGACGCCGTGGTCACCCCCGGCTTCGGCACCCCCGGCGACGCCCGCGCCCGCATCGGCTCCAACGATGACGCCAACGCGGCCAACACCGCCGTCATGGTCGCCGGCGACGAGGTCTGGGCCCTCTGGGAAGGCGGCGCGGCCCTCGCCATGTCGGCCTCGGACCTGTCGACGAAGCGGTTCGTCACCCTGCGCGACGACCTCAAGGGCATGCCTTTCCAGGCCCACCCCCGCTACGATCCGGACGGCACGATCTGGAACATCGGCCTGAACGGCGACAAGGCCGTCGTCTGGCACCTCAACGCCGATCGCAGCCTGCGCACGGCCCAGGTCATCGACCTGCCGCGCGCCAGCTATATGCACGACTTCACCGCCACCGCCCGGCACCTGATCATCGTGCTGCAGCCCTGGGTCTTCGACCATCGCGGCATGCCCTTCTCCAGCCAGTTCGCCTGGCGGCCCGAGCTGGGCACCCAGGTCCTGGTCATCGACAAGGCCGACCTGTCGCGCCGCCGGATCTATGAGCTGCCGACCTTCAGCTATTTCCACCTCGGCGACGCCTGGGAGGACGCCTCGGGCACGATCCGCTTCGACGTCGCCGCCGGCAAGGACGTGGCCTTCGCCGTCGAGGGTGCCCGCGTCATGGTCGCCCAGCGCGGCTCGGTCCCCGGCGAACATGCCGTGCTGAACCTGATTACGCTGCATACGGACAGTCGCGCCGAAATGGTCGCCTCGGGCGTTACCGCCGAGTTCCCGAAAAGCGACCCGCGCCGCGCCGGCCTGCCGCGCCGCCTGACCGTCCACGTCGCCGGCGAACGTCCCGATCGCCCGCTGCCGACCGGTCTGGCCACCTGGGACTGGGACACGGGCCGGTCCGACGCCTTCCTGTTCGGCGACAGCCAGATCGTGGAAGAGGCCGTCTTCGTCCCGCGCGGCCCGGATGAGGCCGACGCCTGGCTGATCGCCCCCTCGATCAACCTCGCCGAGGGCGTCACCGAACTGCACGCCTTCAACGCCGCCCGCGTCGCCGACGGCCCGGTCGCTACCTGGCGCGCCGACGTGGCCCTGCCGGCCGGCTTCCACGGGGCATGGGCGGGGTGAGCCCGCTCTCAGTACCAGCCGGCCGCGCGCAGGGCCTTGGCATAGCGGCGGCTGACCGGGGCCTCGATGCCGCCCTCCAGCGTCAGGGTCGCGCGGCCGTCGCCACGGCTGACGTCGCGCACGGCGTCTTTCGCAACCCACCAGCTGCGGTGCGTCTGCGCCCCCTCCAGCCCCTCCAGCTCGGTCAGGGCGTCGGACAGCCGCATCAGGATCAGGTCCGACCCGCGGTCGGTGTGGATGCGCAGATAATGGTCCTCGGACGACACCGCCCGGATCGCCGCGCCCCGCAGCTTGAACGGCAGCCGGTCGATGAACCGCGCCGGCTTCGCCCCGGGCAGGGCCGCATGCGTCTGCACCGGCGTCCGCGCGAGGAAGACGTTCAGGGCGCTGATCGTCCCCGTCACCACCAGCACCGGCCCGATGAAGTCCGGCAGTCTCGCCAGATCGACCGACCGGTCCTCGTCGAAGAACCAGCCGGTGAAGGCCCAGACCAGGACCACCAGCGGCCCGGACATCACCAGGGTCAGGGCCACGACCGCCATCAGGGGCCGCCGGTCCATATCGAGATAGCGCTCGACCAGCAGAGAGCACAGATGCCCCCAGAGCGAGCCCAGCAGCATGAGCGGCAGCCAGTAGCCCAGCCGGAACAGCAGGGACGTCCCGCTCATGCCGAACGCCTCGGTCAGGGCCAGCAGCAGGCCGGCGCCAAGCGCCACCCCGAGGCCGCGCAGCAGCCCGCGATCGATGGAGATGCGCACGACATCCTGTGCCGGCTCGCTCGCGCTCATGCTGGACGGCCCCCTGTCCGCGTGGTCTGTCGGACTGCCTTGAGACCACGAAACGGGCCGGGAATGAAGCGCGGATCTGTCACGGACAAACGACCGACCCTTCGACCAGAACACCCCCCATGGAGACCCTCGTGACCCACCAGAGCCCCGCTGCCTCCGCCACCTTTCCCGCCCGTCGCCTGTGGCTGCTCGCCGCCGTCACGGCCGGTGCCGGTCTGGCCCTGGCGGCCGTATCGACCGTCGCCCACGCCCCCGACTGGGCCCTGCTCGCCCGCCAGCCGTGGGTGATCCAGCTCCATATCGCCGCCGCCCTGGTCGCCCTCCTGCTCGGGACGGTCCAGCTGGTGGGGATCAAGGGCACGGGCGTGCACCGGCTGATCGGCTGGACCTGGGTCGTCGCCATGGTGACGGTTGCTATCAGCTCCCTGTTCATTCGCCAGATCAACCCGGGCTCCTTCTCCCTGATCCACCTGCTGAGCGGCTGGACCCTGATCGCCCTGCCCATGGCGCTGTTCGCCATCCGCCGGGGTCGGGTCGCCCGTCACGCCAGCGGCATGACCTGGACCTTCGTCGGCGGCCTGATCGTCGCCGGCGCCTTCACCTTCCAGCCGGGCCGTCTGCTGTGGGAGGTGTTCTTCGGCTAGGTGGGCTCGGGCCCGCAGACCGCCCGGAAACCGGCCGCCGCGAACCGCACCATATAGTCGCAGGCGCTCTCCAGGTCCCCCGACCGGCACAGCCCGCCCGACAGCCGGTCCAGCCTTCCCGTCTCGCCCAGCGTCAGCGTCAGCGCGCCCGACAGGTTGTGATAGGCCCAGTAAAGATCGACCTCCCGGGCGTCCGGCAGAACCCGCTTGATCAGCTCGATCAGCCGCCGGATCGCCGGATCATAGAAGCGGGCCATGGTCTCGCCGCCGAAGGTCGGGTTGGCGTTGGTCTGGGCCACGAGCGCCGAATAGTGCTTCCACCCCGGCCCGCCCTTCATGGACCACTGGAACGGCGGCCGGAGAAACGCCTCGAACAGGCCCTCCAGCGTCATCGCCTCGCCCATCTCGGCGGCGTAGCGGTTGATGGCGTCGACCCGCTCGTTGTTCCAGACCTCGGCGCGCCGCAGGAAGACCGCGTCGAACAGCCCTCGCTTGGCCCCGAAATAGTAGTGGACCAGGGCCGTATCCACCCCGGCCTCGCGCGCCACTTCGCGGATGGTGACGCCATAGAAGCCGTGTTTGGAGAACAGGTCCTCCGCCGCGTCGAGGATCAGGTCCCGTGTATCGGCGGTGCCTGCGGCCTTTGCCTTGGGCGGGCGGCCCCGTTTTGCGGTCGGCGCATCGAGCTTGGTCATGACGCCGAAGCTAGGCCGCATCGCCCTGCCTGTGCAACGGCGCCACAGGTCGGACCGCAGGTGACCAGCGGTAAGCTGGACCGTTTGACAGGCGGCTGAAAACGATTAGGTTCCAGAAAATCATTGAACGCTGAATAAAAGCGTCATCGGGCTGGAAATCACAGGACTGGGGCTACCATGAACCGCTATGTAAAGACCGCCTTGCTTGCCGGAGCCGCCTGGAGCGCGCTCTCCACCTTCGCCATGGCGCAGGACGCCGCGCCGCAGGACGGGGCTTCCACGCTGGACGACATCGTCGTCAGCGCCCGTCGCCGCGACGAACTGCTGAAGGACGTGCCGATCTCGGTGTCGGCCATCGGCGAGGAGCGTCTGGAGCAGACCGGCGCTTCGGACATCACTGCCTTGCAACAGCAGACCCCGAACGCCACCGTCCAGGTCGCGCGCGGTTCGAACTCGACCCTGATCTCCTTCATCCGCGGCGTCGGCCAGCAGGATCCGCTGTGGGGCTTCGAGCCCGGCGTGGGCCTCTATGTCGATGACGTCTATGTCGCCCGTCCGCAGGGCGCTGTGCTCGACATCTACGACGTCCAGCGCATCGAGGTCCTGCGCGGTCCGCAAGGCTCGCTGTACGGCCGCAACACGGTCGGCGGCGCGATCAAATATGTCACCAACACCCTGTCGAGCGACCCGGAGCTGACCCTGCGCGGTGCCTACGGCAGCTATAACCAGATCGACCTGATGGCCACGGGCAGCGTTCCGCTGGCTGACAATTTCCGCGTCGGCGGTGCCATCGCCTCCTATCAGCGCGACGGCTACGGAACCAACCTCACCACCGGTGCGGAACACTACAACAAGGATGTCCTCGCCGGCCGCGTCAGCGCCGAGTGGGAGCCGCGCGACGACATCTCGATCCGCCTGGCCTATGACCGCGTCCAGGACGACTCCAACCCCCGCCACGGCCACCGTCTGGTCGCCGGTGCTACCCCGGCCGGTGCCGTCCTGCCGAACGTGTATGACACCCGCGCTGGCCTCGGCGACGTCAACTCGGTGGAAAGCCAGGGCGCGTCCGCGACCGTCCAGATCGATCTGAACGACAACTGGACCTTCAAGTCGATCTCGGCCTGGCGCGACGGCGAGACCACGACGGTCATCGACTTCGACAACACGCCGGCGGCGACGCTGGACATCCCGGGCTTCTATGCCGACGACCAGTTCACGCAGGAGTTCCAACTCCTGTTTGACTTCGACCGCATCCAGGGTGTGGCCGGCGTCTTCTATCTCGACGGTCATGCCGAAGGTGCCTTCGACACCATCCTCGCCGGAGCCGGCATCGTCATCGGCACCAACGGCCAGGTGGACACCGAGAGCTGGGCAGGCTTTGCGGACGTCAACCTCGACCTCACCGACCGCCTGCACCTCGGCATCGGCATGCGCTACACGCTCGACGACAAGCAGGGCACGGTCTTCCGCGCCAACTATCTCGGGGCCACGCGCAGCCCGCTTCTGGGGGGCACGGTGCGTGCGCCGTTGCTGGTTCGCTCGAACTACACCAACAGCAAGGACTTCTCCCAGTTCACGCCGCGCATCGCCCTGTCCTATGACCTGACGGATGACCTGACGACCTACGCGTCCTACTCGCAGGGCTTCAAGTCCGGTGGCTTCGACATGCGGGGCGACGTGATCCTGACGCCGAACACGGTCAATGGCTACGATCCCGAGACGGTCGACTCCTATGAGATCGGATTGAAGGGTGCTCTTGATCGCCTGACCTTCTCGACCGCGATCTTCTACAACGAATACCAGGACCAGCAGGTCACCACCCAGGTTCCCTCGGGCGCCAGCATCGCCAGCTTCGTCGACAACGTCGGGTCCTCGACCTTCTACGGCGCCGAGTTCGAAGGCCGGCTGCGCATCCTCGACAACCTGTCGGCCAACTTCGCGGTCGGCTACCTGCACTCCGACTTCGAAGAGTTCCTGCGCTACAACCTGACGACCATGGTGTTCGAGGACATCTCCGATCAGGTCGTGCTGCAGAACGCCCCGGAGTGGACCGGCTACCTCGGCTTCACCTGGATCGGCGATGTGGCCGGCGGTGACCTGGCGGTGACCCCGTCGGTCAGCTACCGCGGCGACTCGAGCATGTTCGAGTTCCCGAACCCGGTCCTCGACCAGCAGGCCTATTCGGTGGTCGACCTGTCGATCGTCTGGACCGACCCGAGCGACCGCTTCACCCTGGGCCTCTACGGCAAGAACCTGACCGACGAAGAGTATCGCGTCGGCGGCTACAACTTCCCGGGCGCGCTCTTCGACAACTCGCTGATCGGCTACTACGGCCCGCCGCAGACGGTTACCGCCTCGCTGCAGGTCAAGTTCTGATCCGACCAAACGACTCCTGAAGCCTGATCGCATCTGATCCAGGGCGGCGGTTCACCTGAGCCGCCGCCCTTTTTCTTTGGCGCTGCTGAAAAGCGACGCTACCGTTCCGACCAACAAGAAGACCAAGTCGAGGGAAGCGCCATGAGCATGACGGATCAGGGCATCGGGCCCGCCGCCAATCCGGGTTACCGCGCCTACGTTCTGGCGCTGCTGATGGTGGTCTACACCTTCAACTTCATCGACCGGCAGATCCTCGCCATCCTGCTGCCCTACATCAAGGCCGAGCTGCATTTCACCGACAGCCAGCTGGGCCTGCTGGGCGGGCCGGCCTTCGCCGTCGTCTATTCGACCCTCGCCATTCCCATTGCCTGGCTGGCCGACCGGGTCAGCCGGGTTTCGATCGTCGGCGTGTCGCTGGCGGTGTGGAGCGGCTTTACGGCCCTGTGCGGGTTCGCGACCGGCTTCTGGACCCTGTTCGGCGCCCGCATGGGCGTCGGCGTCGGCGAGGCGGGCGGCGTCGCCCCGTCCTATTCGCTGGTGGCCGACTATTTCCCCAAGTCCCAGCGCGCGCGGGCCCTGGCCTTCTATTCGTTCGGCGTCCCGATCGGCACGGCCCTGGGCTATCTGTTCGGCGGTTTGCTGGCCGAGCACATCAACTGGCGAATCGCCTTCATGATCGTCGGCGGCGTCGGCGTCCTGCTGTTCCCGCTGCTGAAATTTACCGTCAAGGACCCTGTGCGCGGCGGCTTTGACCGGCCCGAACCGGTCGCGGGAGCGGCCGAGGTCGAGCATGTGCCCACCAAGGCCGCCGGTTTCGGCGAGGTCTGGAACGTCCTGCTCAAGAAGCCCAGCTTCTGGTTCCTCGCCTTCGGTGCCGCCTGTTCGTCGGTCTATGGCTACGGGGCGGCCTTCTGGCTGCCCAGCTTCTTCCAGCGCTCCATGGGCATGGAGGGGGTCGACCGGGCGCTCTACATCGCCGGCATCGCCTTCATCGGCGGCACGATCGGCATCTGGCTCGGCGGCTGGCTGGCCGACAAGCTCGGAAAGGGCGTGAAGAAGGCAGCCTATCCGCTGGTCCCGGCCATCGGCTTCATCATCGCCGTGCCGATGTTCTGGCTGGCCATGAATGTGCCGGACCGGTCGTTCGACATCCTCGGCTTCGCCGTGGCCGGCAAATGGGTGGCCTTCGTGCTGTTCCTCGTGCCCCAGGCGCTCAGCCTCGCCTGGCTGGGTCCGGTCGTCACCTCGGTGCAGCACCTGGTCCCGGCGCATATGCGCTCGACCGCCTCGGCCAGCTTCCTGCTGATCAACAATCTGGTCGGCATCGGCCTGGGCATCTACCTCCTCGGTGCCGTGTCGGACTATCTGACACCGCGCTTCGGCGAGGAGGCGCTGCGCTATTCGCTGTACGTCGGACAGTGGTTCTACGCCCTGGCCGCCATCCTTCTGATCATCTCGGCGCGGAGCCTGAAGAAGGACTGGGTGGACTGATCGCGGGGGGACGGTTGCGCCTGCGAAGGCGCAGACCCTATAAGCGCCGCAACTCCTCCCAGCAGTCCGGCGGCGCCTCTCCATGAACATCCACGAATACCAGGCCAAACAGGTCCTTAAGGGCTTTGGCGCACCGGTCGCCGAAGGCGTCGCCATCACCTCGGCCGACCAGGCCGAGGCTGCCGCGAAGCAACTGCCCGGCCCGCTGTATGTGGTGAAGTCGCAGATCCACGCCGGCGGCCGCGGCAAGGGCAAGTTCAAGGAACTGGGCCCCGACGCCAAGGGCGGCGTCCGTCTGGCCTTCTCGATCGAGGACGTGGTCAAGAACGCCAAGGAGATGCTGGGCAACACCCTCGTCACCGCCCAGACGGGCCCGGCCGGGAAGCAGGTCAACCGCCTCTATATCGAGGACGGCGCTGACATCGACCGCGAACTCTACTGCTCGCTGCTGGTCGACCGCGCGACGGGCCGCGTCTCCTTCGTCGTCTCGACCGAGGGCGGCATGGACATCGAGGCGGTCGCCCACGACACGCCCGAGAAGATCCTGACCATCGACATCAACCCGGAAGCCGGCGTCACCCCCGCCAATGTCGCCGAGATCAACGGTGCCTACGGCCTGACCGGCGATGCGGCCAGGGACGGCGAGAGCCTGTTCCCGATTCTCTACAAAGCCTTCGTCGAGAAGGACATGGCCATGCTGGAGGTCAATCCGCTGATCGTCATGAAGGACGGTCATCTGCGGGTGCTGGACGCCAAGGTCAGCTTCGACGGCAACGCCCTGTTCCGCCACGAGGACATGAAGGCCCTGCGCGACGAGACCGAGGAAGACGCCAAGGAGATCGAGGCCTCGGAATGGGACCTCGCCTATGTCGCCCTCGACGGCAACATCGGCTGCATGGTCAACGGCGCCGGTCTGGCCATGGCGACCATGGACATCATCAAGCTGTACGGCAAAGAGCCCGCCAACTTCTGCGACGTCGGCGGCGGTGCCTCCAAGGAAAAGGTCGCGGCGGCCTTCAAGATCATCACCGCCGACCCGGCCGTCCAGGGCATCCTGGTCAACATCTTCGGCGGCATCATGAAATGTGACGTCATCGCCGAGGGCGTGGTCGCTGCGGTGAAGGAAGTGGGCCTGAAGGTGCCGCTGGTCGTCCGCCTCGAAGGCACCAATGTCACCGAGGGCAAGCGCATCCTCAACGAATCGGGCCTCGCCATCACCGCCGCCGATGACCTCGACGACGCCGCCCAGAAGATCGTCGCGGCGGTCGGCTGAGCCTTCCGGCCCGCCACCGACCGTCCCGCTGACCGAATAATCAGAGCAGACCCATGTCCATCCTCGTCGACAAGAACACCAAGGTCATCGTCCAGGGCCTGACCGGCAAGACCGGCGGCTTCCACACCGAACAGGCGCTGGCCTATCACGGCACCCAGATGGTCGGCGGTGTCCACCCGGCCAAGGGCGGCCAGACCTGGACCGGCTCGCATGGCGAGACTTTGCCGATCTTCGCCTCGGTCGCTGAAGCGAAAGAGGCCACCGGCGCGACCGCCTCGGTCATCTATGTCCCGCCGGCGGGTGCCGCGGACGCCATCATCGAGGCCATCGAGGCCGAGGTGGCCTTCATCACCTGCATCACCGAGGGCATCCCGGTGCTGGACATGGTGCGCGTCAAGGCGCGGCTGGACCGGTCGAACTCCCGCCTGCTGGGCCCCAACTGCCCCGGCATCCTGACCCCGGAAGAGTGCAAGATCGGCATCATGCCGGGCTCCATCTTCAAGAAGGGCAATGTCGGCATCGTCTCGCGCTCGGGCACCCTGACCTATGAGGCGGGTTCCAGACCTCGAACGAGGGTCTCGGCCAGACCACGGCCGTCGGCATCGGCGGCGACCCGGTCAAGGGCACGGAGTTCATCGACGTGCTGGAGCTGTTCCTGGCCGACCCCGAGACCCTCTCGATCGTCATGATCGGCGAGATCGGCGGCGGGGCCGAGGAAGACGCCGCCCAGTTCCTGATCGACGAGGCGAAGAAGGGCCGCAAGAAGCCCATGGTCGGCTTCATCGCCGGCGTCACGGCGCCCAAGGGCCGGACCATGGGCCACGCCGGTGCCGTCGTCTCGGGCGGCAAGGGCGATGCGGAATCCAAGATCGCCGCCATGCAGGCCGCCGGCATCCGCGTCTCGCCGTCCCCGGCGCGCCTCGGTGCGACTCTGGTGGAAGTGCTGAAGGGCTGAGGCCTGCCGGCACGGGCCGTTTGATCCGTCGCCCTCATCCCGTATTGTGGCGTCGCCGGACCCGCGAGAAATCCAATGCGCCGCCTGCTGATCGTCACCCTGCTGCCGCTTCTCGGGGCCTGCGCTCCGGCGATGGCGCAGGAACAGCTTGTCTTGGTGCCCGCCCCGGGCTGGGGTACGGCACATATCGTTCTGTCGGGCGATTACCGGGGCAAGCAGATCCGCCTTTCGAGGAACGGGAGGGTGATGATGGATCGTCGCTTCACCTCGCCGCCGGGGTCGGAGGACCGCCTGCCCCTGTTCACCGACCGGTTCGACATGTGGGTGCAGGTGGAGGTCGAGGGATGCCCCACGGCCGTGGAAGTGCGCGTCCCGGTCGAGCCCGCAAAATCGACGTCGCTGGTGTTCGACGGCTGCTCGGTCCGCGCGCGGATGCCCGAGTGAATCGCACGAATTTTCGCGCTTTTCGCCAGAGTTGAGTCCTGACCGGCAGGCGAATGAAGCCTGCAGGGCCTTGCCGGGTCCCGGCGCTGCTGTCCCGAACGGCGCGGATAGACGTGCTGAGGGGCTGATTTTTGTCCCGGTAGCGGGACAAAAATCTCCGAATTCCGGCGAATTTCGACGCTTTCGCCCCCATTCGGTCATGACCCATAAGGAAACAGCGCCTATATCAGCGGCGCCGGTTGCGCGCAGGCGTGCGCGCGCCGCCTCAGGGACGTGACGAGAACAATGGCGGACGATGCCGGTCGGCTGAACCAGGTCTTTGCCGAGACCAGCTTCCTGTATGGCTCCAACGCCTCGTTCATCGAGGATTTGCACGAGAAATGGGCGGCCGATCCGGCGTCCGTTTCCGCCGAGTGGCGCGCCTTCTTCGACCAGCTGCGGGACAATGCCGAGAGCGTGAAAGCCTCGGGCGCGGCGGGCTCCTGGGGCCGTCCGGTGACCACCGAGCCGACCGAAGCGACCGGGGTGTTCGACGGCCGCTGGCCCGCTCCGAAGCCTGATCCGAAAAAGCCGGCCGCTGCGGCTGCGGCCCCCGCCGCCGCGCCGGCCGCGGACGCCGCCGTCCTGGCCGAGGCCGTCCGCACCGCCGCCCATGATTCGATCCGGGCGCTGATGCTGATCCGCAGCTACCGTGTTCGTGGTCACCTGCAGGCCAACCTCGACCCGCTGGGCATCGAACAGGCGACCAGCAATCCTGAGCTGACCCCGGAATTCTACGGCTTCAGCGAGGCCGACCTCGACCGCCCGATCTTCCTCGACGGCGTGCTGGGCTTCCAGACCGGCACCATCCGCGAGGTCCTGGCCCTGCTCAAGCGCACCTACTGCGGCACGCTCGGCATCCAGTTCATGCATATCGCCGAGCCGGACGAGAAGAACTGGCTGCAGGCGCGCTTCGAGGGCTCGGACAAATTCGCCCAGAACGGCTTCACCCGCGAGGGCAAGCTGGCGATCCTCTACAAGCTGATCGAGGCCGAGGGCTTCGAGCGCTTCCTGCACAAACGCTTCCCCGGCACCAAGCGGTTCGGCCTGGACGGCGGCGAGGCCATGGTCCCGGCGCTGGAGCAGATCATCAAGCGCGGCGGCGCGCTCGGCGTCGACGAGGTGGTCTTCGGCATGGCCCACCGCGGCCGCCTGAACACGCTCGCGGCGGTGATGGGCAAGCCCTATCGCGCCATCTTCCACGAGTTCCAGGGCGGCTCGACCGTGCCCTCGGACATCGAGGGCTCGGGCGACGTCAAATATCACATGGGCGCCTCGTCGGACCGGTCGTTCGACGGCAATAACGTCCACCTGTCCCTGACCGCCAACCCGTCGCACCTCGAGATCGTCAATCCGGTGGTGCTGGGCAAGGCGCGGGCGAAACAGGCCTTCGACATCCGCGAGGCCAACGCCGGCCAGCCGGAAGAGAAATGGGCGCTCGACCGTTCCAAGGTCATGCCCCTGCTGATCCACGGCGACGCCGCCTTCGCCGGCCAGGGCGTTGTGGCCGAATGCTTCGCCCTGATGGGGCTGAAGGGCTACCGCACCGGCGGGACGATGCATTTCGTCGTCAACAACCAGATCGGTTTCACGACCAGCCCGCGCAACAGCCGCTCCTCGCCCTATCCGTCGGATGTGGCCCTGATGGTCCAGGCGCCGATCTTCCACGTCAACGGCGACGACCCGGAAGCCGTGGTCTTCGCCGCCAAGGTGGCGACCGAGTTCCGGCAGAAATTCCACAAGGACGTGGTGGTGGACATGTTCTGCTACCGCCGCTTCGGCCACAACGAGGGCGACGATCCGACCTTCACCCAGCCGCTGATGTATTCGAAGATCCGCGCCCTCAAATCCACGCGTGAGATCTACGCCGAGCGTCTGATCGCCGAGGGCGTGATCGACCAGGCCGCCGTTGATGCGGAGGTGACCCGGTTCGAGGCCTTCCTCGACGCCGAGTTCGAGGCCGGCAAGACCTTCAAGGCCCACAAGGCCGACTGGATGGACGGCCAGTGGCAGGGCATCGGCCAGCCGGACGGCGAGGAGCGCCGTGGGGAGACCTCGGTCCCGGCCGCCAAACTCGCCGACCTCGGCCACAGGCTGACGACGATTCCGAACTCCGTCGACATGCACAAGACGCTGAAACGCGTCATCGACGGCCGCCGTGAGATGATCACGACCGGCGAGAACATCGACTGGGCCACGGCCGAGAGCCTGGCCTTCGGTTCGCTGCTGGACGAGGGCTTCCCGGTCCGCCTGTCCGGCCAGGATTCGGTGCGCGGCACCTTCTCCCAGCGTCATTCGGGCATCGTCGACCAGACCACCGAGGCCCGCTACGTCCCGCTGAACAACATCCGCGACGGCCAGGCCGAGTTCGAGGTCATCGACTCCGCCCTGTCCGAAGAAGCGGTGCTCGGCTTCGAATACGGCTACGCCCTGACCGACCCCAACACCCTGGTGATGTGGGAGGCCCAGTTCGGCGACTTCGTGAACGGTGCCAGGTGGTGATCGACCAGTTCATCAGCTCGGGCGAGCGCAAATGGCTGCGCATGTGCGGCCTGACCATGCTGCTGCCGCACGGCTACGAAGGGCAGGGGCCGGAACACTCCTCGGCCCGTCTCGAGCGCTTCCTGCAGGCCTGCGCCGAGGACAATATGCAGGTCGCCAACTGCTCGACCCCGGCCAACTATTTCCACATCCTGCGTCGCCAGATGCACCGGCCGTTCCGCAAGCCGCTGATCATCATGACGCCCAAGAGCCTGCTGCGGCACAAGAAGGCGGTCTCGAGCATCGCCGACCTGGCCGAGGGCAGCTCCTTCCACCGCGTGCTGCACGACGACGCCCAGCGTCGGCCCGACGTCGCCGGGATCACGATCAAGCCGGACGCGGACATCCGTCGCGTCATCCTCTGCTCGGGCAAGGTCTATTACGACCTGCTGGAGCGGCGCGAGCGGGACCAGATCGACAACGTCTATCTGATGCGGCTCGAGCAGTTCTATCCCTAGCCGATGAAGTCGCTGATGACGGAACTGGCGCGCTTCCCGAATGCCGAACTGGTCTGGTGCCAGGAAGAACCCAAGAACATGGGCGGCTGGACCTTTGTCGATCCGTGGATCGAACTGACGCTGGAGAAGCTTTCGGTGAAGTCGAAACGGGCCCGCTACGTCGGCCGCCCGGCCTCGGCCTCGACCGCTGCGGGCCTGATGAGCCGGCACCTGAAAGAACTCGACGCCTTCCTGACCGACGCCTTCGCCTGACCCCGTCCCGGACCACGGCCGCGCCGTTTCCGGGATGACAAAAGAACGAACGAGAGAGAGCCCGTCCCATGGCCGACATCCTGACCCCCGCCCTCGGCGAATCCGTTTCTGAAGCCACGATCGGCAAGTGGACGAAGAAGGCCGGCGACGCCGTGAAGAAGGACGAGGTCCTGGTCGAGCTCGAGACCGACAAGGTCTCGCTGGAAGTCGTCTCGCCGTCTGACGGCGTCCTGGCCGAAATCCGCGCCGCCGACGGCGCGACCGTGACCCCCGGTGCCGTTCTGGGCGTGATCAGCGAGGGCGCCTCCGCTGCACCCGCTGCCGAGGCTCCCAAGGCCGAAGCGCCGAAGGCCGCGGCCGCACCGGCTGCCGAACCGGCTCCCGCCGCACCGGCCGCCCCGCCGCCGCCTCCGGTGGCACGGTTCCGATCATGACCCCGACCATGGGCGAGAGCGTCGCCGAGGGCACGATGGGGACCTGGCTGAAGAAGTCCGGCGACACCGACGCCAAGGATGAAATGCTGGTCGAAATCGAGACCGACAAGGTCGCGGTCGAGGTGTCTGCACCCGTCGCCGGCGTCCTGACCATCGCCGCCGAAGCCGGTTCGAGCGTCACGCCCGGCCAGCAGATCGGCAGCATCGCCGCCTCGTGCGACGCCGCTGCTGCCGCCCCGGCTCCCGCTGCGGATGGTTCGGCGAATGTCGGGTCGGCCCAGATCAAGGCCGGTGACGCCCCCCACCTGTCGCCCGCCGTTCAGCGCGTGGTGACCGAAAACAACCTCGACCCCAAGGCCATCGCCGCGACCGGCCCCAAGGGCAACATCACCAAGGCTGACGCTGTGAACGCCATCCACTGTGCCACCAGCGCCGCCTGCCGCTCGCCGACCGCCTGCAGTAGCGCCAGCGCCGGCGTGTCGGACTCGGCCAGATGTGGGTAGTGACGCTCGATGACGTACGCCAGCAGTG
>Ga0187842_1000679_pt1 | contig 16498 bp, 18 predicted proteins | sample SpaLakP09_SKY_41_FD_134514 | JGI IMG/M metagenome (GOLD analysis project Ga0187842, IMG submission 134514) | Oligotrophic lake water microbial communities from Sparkling Lake, Wisconsin, USA - SP09_SKY_41 | ecosystem: Environmental > Aquatic > Freshwater > Lake | place: USA: Sparkling Lake... | reverse complement strand
GCTCCACCCCGTACAAACGGGTCTGCGGCGACAACGCCCGTGTCGACAAGGCCGAACCGCTGAGCAATCCGCCGCCGCCCAGGCAAACGAACAGGGTGTCAAGCGCGCCAACCTCCTCGAACAGTTCCTTGGCTGCCGTGCCCTGTCCGGCGATCACGTCGGCATGGTCATACGGCGGGATCAGGGTCATGCCCTTCTGCTGGGCCAAATTGCGGCCTATCTCTTCCCGGTCCTCCTTGTAGCGGTCATACAGCACCACTTCGGCACCATAGCCGCGCGTAGCCGCCACCTTGGCCGCCGGGGCGTCCAGCGGCATGACGATGGTGGCCGGGATGCCCATCAGGCGGGCCGACAGGGCGATGGCCTGCGCGTGGTTACCGGAAGAAAACGCCACCACCCCGGCGCGGCGCTGTTCGGCATCGAAGCGGGCCAGCGCATTGTAGGCACCGCGGAACTTGAAAGCGCCCATGCGCTGCAGGTTCTCGCACTTGAAAAACACTTCAGCGCCCAGTTCGGCGTTGGCCGTGCGCGAAGTCAGCACGGGCGTGCGGTGGGCAAAGCCGTCGATGCGGGCGGCGGCGGCCTGTACGTCGGCGTAGGTAGGCAGATTAGGGGTGTTCATGCTGATCCTGTGGTAAGTGTTTCCAACCGCAAATGATAGCCGTTTTTGGCTTTTTCACGACAGTTACAGAAAAATAGCACGAACGGTCATGTTATTTGCTACACTCGTTTGCTACACTCGTCGGACCCAAAAAACCACTCTGGAGACATGCAATGAAATGGATCGCTTTCGCCCTCGCCGCCGCCGTCAGCATCGCCCCGGCATTTGCCGATGACAGCTCGCCGGTAGGCCTGTGGAAGAATATTGACGACGTGACGGGCAAGCCGAAGGCGCTGATCCGTATCTCGGAAAGCAATGGTGCACTGCAAGGCAAGATCGAGCAGCTGTTCCGCGCGCCGAGCGAAGAGCAGAATCCTAAATGCGAGAAGTGCGAAGACGCCCGCAAGAACCAGCCCATCATCGGCATGGTATTCATGTCCGGCCTGAAAAAAGATGGCGACGAGTACACCGGCGGCGAGATTCTTGATCCGGACAACGGCAAAGTCTACAAGAGCAAGATGCACCTGAGCGACAACGGCAAAAAACTCAATGTACGCGGCTACATCGGCGTACCGATGCTGGGCCGTTCGCAAGTCTGGCTGCGTCAGGAATAAGCCCCGCTAGACGGGCGCGCCAAGAGCCTGACTCTACTGGCGCTCTTTTGTATCTAACCCTGCTGGCGCGCCTGTGCGCGCAGCAGCTTGCTCAGGTGGCGGTCCAGACCGTTGGCAAAATTCTGCCGGTCGCTCTGGCTGAAGGCCGCTGGTCCGCCCGTATCCACGCCGCTGCCGCGCAATTCATCCATGAAGGCGCGCATGGTCAGCATCTGCGCGATATTGTGCTCGGTGTAGAACTCGCCGCGCGGATTGAGCGCATACCCGCCTTTTTTCAGCACGTCGGCCGCCAGCGGGATATCACCCGTCACCACCAGATCGCCGGGCGCCAGCAAACGTACTATCTCCCGGTCCGCCACATCCGCCCCGGCCGGCACCTGCACGGCGCGGATATGGCGCGACGGCGGCACCCGCAGCAGCTGGTTGGCCACCAGTGTGAGCGGCACGGCCAGCCGGTCCGCCACGCGGTACAGAATTTCCTTGATGACGGCGGGACAGGCGTCGGCATCCACCCAGATCTGCATCACAGTTCCCACAGTTCGCCGTTGGGGCTGGTACGGGGCGGATTCACGCCGAAGTGCTTATAGGCCGCCGCCGTGGCCACCCGGCCACGCGGCGTGCGCTGCAGATAGCCTTGCTGGATCAGATACGGTTCCAGCACATCCTCGATGGTATCGGCCGCTTCGCCGATGGCGGCGGCCAGATTGCCGATGCCGACCGGCCCGCCGCCGAATTTGTACAGCACCGCCTCCAGCAGCTTGCGGTCCATCACGTCGAAGCCCACCGTATCCACATCGAGCATCACCAGCGCGGCATCGGCGATAGCCTTGGTGATGTCGCCATTGCCTTTCACTTCGGCATAGTCGCGCACGCGGCGCAGCAGACGGTTGGCGATACGCGGCGTGCCGCGCGCACGGCGGGCGATTTCATGGGCACCGTCGTCATCGATATTCGCCTTGAGCAGCATGGCGCTGCGCTTGACGATCAGGGTCAGCTCCGCCGTGTTGTAGAACTCCAGCCGGGCGACGATGCCGAAACGGTCGCGCAGCGGATTGGTCAGCATGCCGGCGCGGGTGGTGGCGCCCACCAGCGTGAACGGCTGCAGGTCGAGCTTGACGGAACGTGCGGCCGGCCCCTCGCCTATCATGATGTCGATCTGGTAGTCTTCCAGCGCCGGATACAAAATCTCTTCGACCACCGGCGACAGGCGGTGGATTTCATCGATGAACAGCACATCGTTGGCTTCCAGATTGGTCAGCAGCGCGGCCAGATCGCCGGGCCGTTCCAGCACCGGACCGGAAGTCTGGCGCAGGTTCACGCCCATCTCGCGCGCGATGATGTTGGCCAGCGTGGTCTTGCCCAGCCCCGGCGGGCCGAACAGCAGCGTATGGTCGAGCGCCTCGCTGCGCTTGCGCGCCGCCGAAATAAAGATTTCCAGCTGATCGCGGATCTTGGCCTGGCCAACGTATTCATCGAGCAGTTTGGGCCGCAGCGCCCGTTCGATGGCCTCCTCGTTAGGCGAAGATGGCGCCGCATCGATGATGCGCTGTTCAGTGAAATTGTCGGTTTGGATAGTCATGCCGGGCCAGTAAAAGGTTCAGGTAATGATTTTATCAAGGGCGGCCTGTACGCGGGCCTTTTCAACTGGTTTAGACTGTGCGGGCCCCGCCATACTGAAACGAAAGGATACCGCCCATGTTGCGCCACCTGTTCGCTGGTTGCGCTGCGCCAGCCAGATATGCTGCCGCTTCCGCTGCTTCCGCTGCTTCCGCTGCTTGCGCTGCTTGCGCTGCTTGTGCCACTTGCGCCGCTTGGGCCGCTGTCGCATTCTGCATCGGCACGGCACACGCCGCGCCCACCGTCGTGCTGCAGGCCGGCCTCGGCGACGGCCAGCAGGCCTGGCGCCCCATATTACCTGCCCTGCAGCAGCACGGCGCCGTGTTCGCCTACGACCGCGCCGGCTATGGCGACGCCGCCAGCGTGGAGGGCGCGCGCGATCCCTGCACCATCGCGCGCGAACTGCATGCTCTGCTACAGCAGCAGAAGATAGCAGCACCCTATCTGCTGGTTGGCCATTCTATAGGCGGCCTGTACCAGTATGTCTATGCACGCCTGTATCCAGCCGAAGTAGCCGGCATGGTCTTGCTCGATCCCACCCATCCCGAACACTGGGCCAGCATGCAGCGCGAGGTGCCGACCCTGGCCGCTGTGGTGCGCAGCATGAACGCCCTCAGTCTGAGCAGCGCCAACCGGCGCGAATTCCGCGACCAGACGGTCTGCCTCGACCAGCTCGACCAGCGCCAGCCGCTGGCCATGCCCGTGCGCCTGCTGGTCAGCGGAATCAGCGAAACCGGCGCCACGCCCGCGTTCCGCACCATGCTGGAGCGGCTGCGCAAAGACTGGCTGCGTCTAAGTGGAGCCTCACAGCTGCAGGTGGTGGCGGAATCCGGCCACTACCTGCAAAAGGATGCGCCCGAGGTCGTACTGCAAGCCATCGAAGCTGTGCGCACCAGCGTCACCGCTTCGACCAGCGCTGCTCCATCGCCCGGCGTCAGCCCTGCAATCAGCACCGCCACCTCGGAGCGCATCGACCCGACGACTGACATCAGCCCTTCGACAAAGCCTTGAGCGCCTGCTTGATGCCGTCCGAAACGCTGGCGCCGGCCGGCACGGTTTTCAGCGCCTGCAAGGCTTCCTTGTCGGAATAACCGAGCGCCAGCAGCGCATTCAGGATATCGGACTGCGAATCCGGCACGGCATGGGCGCCGCCGGCACCGATGTCGGCACCGAGCTTGCCTTTAAGTTCCAGCAGCAGACGCTCGGCAGTCTTCTTGCCTATGCCCGGCACTTTGACCAGCCGGCCCGATTCCTGCAGCGTCACGGCCTGGGCCAGATCGGCGATCGACATGCCGGACAGGATGGACAGCGCGGTGCGCGCGCCCACGCCGGTAATCTTGATCAGCTGGCGGAACACGGCACGCTCCTCGGCATTGCCGAAACCGAACAGCAGATGGGCATCTTCACGGATGGCCTGATGGGTAAACAGCACCACTTTCTCGCCCACCCCGGGCAGATTGTAGAAAGTGGTCATGGACACATCGACTTCATAGCCGACGCCGCCGCAATCGACCAGCAGCTGGGGTGGATTTTTTTCGAGCAGAATACCGGAGAGACGACCGATCATATTGCAATGCCTTTAGTAAATGTTCAGCCTTAAGATTTCAGCCTAATAAGTTCAGCGTTAAGCGTTCAGCCGACCAGCCGGCCGCGCCGCATGCGCAAGCCGGCCAGCGGGCCGTGAGATGCCGTGCCTTCCGCCGGACCGCCGCGCTGGCCAGGACTCTGACTACGTCCCTGGATCAGCGTCAGGGTTTCACGGTTGTGGGCATGGCAGATGGCCACGCCGAGCGCGTCGGCGGCATCGGTGCCGGGCAGGCCAGGCAGCGCCAGCAGGCGCGCCACCATGTCCTGCACCTGCGCCTTGACGGCACGCCCGGTGCCGACCACGGCCTGCTTGACCTGGGTAGGCGAATATTCGGCCACGGTGAGTTCAGCCGACACCAGCGCGCAGATGGCGGCGCCGCGCGCCTGCCCAAGCAGCAGGGTGGACTGGGGATTGACGTTGACATACACCTGCTCGATGGCAGCATAGTCAGGCTGATAGGTGCGCGCCACTTCGGCCACACCGTCGAGTATCACTTTGAGGCGGGCCGGCAGATCGCCCTCGCCGCTCTTGATGGTGCCGGAGGCGATGTAGTGCAGCTTGCTACCGTGCTTTTGGATGACGCCAAAGCCGGTGGTGCGCAAGCCTGGGTCTATGCCGAGAATTATCATTCCGCGATTGTAACCGCGAAACTTGAATGCTGTATATAAAAACAGTGTGGCGACCTGAACCGGGTCGCCACACTGTAAGGTCTAGCCCGGCGCGCATCACCCCAGACGCGCCAGCCATCCTAGCCACGGCGCTGGTGCGCGGCGCAGCCCTGCTGCTAAAAGATTAATGACGGAAGTGACGGGTGCCCGTGTACAGCATCACCACGCCGCGCTCGTCGGCTGCATCGATCACTTCCTGATCGCGCATCGAGCCGCCCGGCTGGATCACGCAGCGCGCGCCAGCGTCCACCACCACATCCAGACCGTCGCGGAACGGGAAGAAAGCGTCCGACGCCACCACCGAATTTTCCAGGCTCAGACCGGCGTTCTGCGCCTTGATCGAAGCGATGCGGGCCGAATCGATGCGGCTCATCTGGCCAGCGCCCACGCCCAGCGTCATGTTATTACCGCAGAACACGATCGCATTCGATTTCACATACTTGGCCACGCGCCATGCAAACATCAGGTCCTGCAGCTGCTGCTGGGTAGGCTGCAGCTTGGTGACGACTTTCAGGTCCGAGATCAGCACGTTTTTGGCATCGGCCGACTGCACCAGCAGACCGCCACCCACGCGCTTGAAGTCCATGGCGTTAACGCCCGTGCCCAGCGGGATTTCCAGCAGACGCACGTTCTGCTTGGCCGACAGGATCTGCTTGGCTTCCGCCGTGAACGATGGCGCGATCAGCACTTCGACGAACAGCTTGGCCAGTTCGGTGGCAGCAGCGCCATCCACTTCCACGTTGAAGGCGATGATGCCGCCGAAGGCCGAGGTTGGATCGGTCTGCAGGGCGCGCTTGTAGGCTTCCACGGCGTTGGCACCGAGTGCCACGCCGCATGGATTGGCGTGCTTGACGATGACGCAGGCAGCGCTTTGGTCGAAGCCGCCCATGCTCTTCACGCATTCCCAGGCTGCCTCGGCGTCAGCGATGTTGTTGAACGACAGTTCCTTGCCTTGCAGCTGGCGGTAGTTGGCCAGAGCACCTGCGGTGGCCGTGACGTCGCGGTAGAAGGCGGCCGACTGGTGCGGGTTTTCGCCGTAGCGCATGTCCTGCACTTTTTCGAAGGCCACGTTGAGCGACTGCGGATAGGCGTTGCGCGCTGCGTGGCTGCGGCTGGCGTCCAGGCTGGTCAGGTAGTTGGCGATGGCGCCGTCATACTGGGCCGTGTGCGCATACACCTTGGTAGCCAGACCGAAGCGGGTGTCGTAGCTGACCACGCCGTCGTTGGCCTTGATTTCGTCCAGCACCTTGCTGTAGTCGGCCGGATCGCAGATCACCACCACATCCTTGTGGTTTTTCGCCGACGAACGCAGCATGGCCGGACCGCCGATATCGATGTTCTCGATCGCGTCTTCCAGCGTGCAGTCATCCTTGGCCACGGTAGCCTGGAACGGATACAGATTCACCACCACCATGTCGATGGTGGGGATGCTGTGCTCGGCCAGCTTGGCCATGTGCTCAGGGAAATCGCGGCGCGCCAGAATACCGCCGTGCACCATCGGGTGCAGGGTCTTGACGCGGCCATCGAGCATCTCCGGGAAGCCGGTGTAATCGGCCACTTCGGTCACGGCCACGCCGTTGTCGGCCAACAGTTTGGCCGTGCCGCCGGTCGACAGGATGTTGACACCCATGGCGGACAGGGCGCGCGCGAAATCGAGCACGCCGGTTTTGTCGGATACGGAGATGAGAGCTTGTTTAATCATGGCTTTTCAGGCTAGTGGGGGTCCAGCGTGAACTGGACGGGTGGTTAAATATACGATGCGTATTCGTTGCTATCCGATGCGGATTCGATGCGGAATGCACTGCAAGGTGCTGCAAAACGATATTCTGACGGCCGGCCACAGCGGCCGTCCCCAGCCACTGATGCCGGAAAGAGCGCGGTTTACAGCAGACCGTGTTCCTGTAATTTCTTGCGCAGGGTATTGCGGTTAATGCCCAGCATCTGCGCGGCATGCGACTGGTTACCATCGGCGCGGTGCATGACCACTTCCAGGATCGGCTTTTCTACCGTCAGCACTACCATGTCATAGATATTCGAGGCTTGCTGCTCGCCCAGATCGTTGAAGTACTCTTCAAGGCTCTTCTGGACTACTTCCTGGATACTTTCTTTGCTCATTTTGTTTCGTTCGCTGTATTTATTTAACTGTAAAGCGGATGAATCACGAGGGGCTTGTGGCCGCGGTGTTCACCGTTCTTATCCGACTTTTTTGACGTCTTTTTCTCTGCCGGCGGCCAGTTCAGGCCGCCTCTCGCTCGGCTTCCGGCTGCGGCGAAGGGCCGTATTGTAACCGTTCGCCGTACTCGGCCTGCGATTCGAAGAACTGGGCCACGGCCTGCAATTGTTCGTCGGTCGATTCCAGCAGGTTCATACGCTGTCGGAACGGCTCGCCGCCGGGCAGTTCGCGCACATACCAGCCGATATGCTTGCGTGCCGTGCGCACGCCCAGATATTCGCCGTAGAACGCATAGTGGGCGCGCAGATGCTCGTCCATCAGGTGGCTGACCTCGGCCACCAGCGGCGGCGGCAGATGGCTGCCGGTGCGCAGATAATGGTCGATCTCGCGGAAGATCCATGGGCGGCCCTGCGCGGCGCGCCCTACCATGACTGCATCGGCGCCCGTTACATCGAGCACGTAGCGGGCCTTCTCCGGCGTGGTGATATCGCCATTGGCCACCACGGGGATAGAAACCGAGCGCTTGACCGCCGCAATGGTGTCATATTCGGCCTCGCCCTTGTAACCGTCGGCGCGGGTACGGCCATGCAGGGTCAGCATGGCGATACCGGCGTCTTCGGCCATCCGGGCGATGGTCAGCGCATTCTTGTTGGCACGGTCCCAGCCCGTGCGGAATTTCAATGTGACGGGCACATCGACTGCCGCCACCACCGTCTTCAATATCGTCTGCACCAGCGCTTCATGCTGCAGCAGGGCCGAGCCGCACCATGCGTTGCAGACTTTCTTGACCGGGCAGCCCATGTTGATATCGATGATCTGGGCGCCGCGCTCGACGTTGAAGCGGGCGCAATCGGCCAGATCCTGCGGATCGGCACCGGCAATCTGCACGGCTTTCGGTTCCATCTCGCCCGTATGGTCGGTGCGGCGCGAGCTCTTTTCCGTGGCCCACAGGCGCGGATTCGAGGCTGCCATTTCCGATACGGCATAGCCGGCGCCCAGCTGTTTGCACAGCTGGCGGAACGGACGATCCGTCACACCGGCCATGGGAGCGACGAAAACGTTGTTGCGCAGGACATAAGGACCGATTTGCACTGAGTTACCTGAGGCGAAGGAAGGAACCCTCTATTTTAACCCATCGGCTGCTCAAATAATAAGCACTATTTTTCATACTTGCGGTCGCTGACCGCGTGCAACGGCATGTAGTGACGACGGTCTGGCCTTAGATAATGTCGTCCAGCGCGGTCGGCGCCAGGTGGGCGACATCGCCCCAATGCTCCAGCTGGAGTTGCGCGCCATCCCAGACAAAACGGTTAATGCTGGCGTTCTTCACCTGAAAATCGCGCGGGCTGTCGAGACTCATGCCGCGCGCGGCGCGGTAGGCGCATTCGAGCACACCGCCGTGAGCCACGATGGCGATGGTCTGGCCCGGATGGCGCCGGGCCCAGCCGGCGATCGCATCCAGACAGCGCTGATAGAACTGGCGGAAGCTCTCCGCCGGCCGCTCGCCGTCAGGCATCACGGCATCCACCTCGCGCGCCTGCCAGCGCGCATAGTCGTCCGGATACTGCTCGGCGATCTCGCTATACAGCATGCCCTCGAACACGCCGTAGCAACGCTCGCGCAGGCACGCGTCAGTCTGCAATGCCAGCCCGGCCTGCCGCCGGCTCAGGGCCTGCGCCGTCTGCATGGCGCGCTGCAGATCGCTAGCCACCAGCACATCCACGCCCTGCTCGATCAAGGCGCCTGCCAGCGCGGCGGCCTGGCGTTCGCCTTCCTGGTTGAGGGGAATATCGGTATGGCCCTGCAGGCGGCGGATGGCATTCCACGGCGTTTCGCCATGGCGGATCAGAAGTATGGTGCTGTTATTCATATGATTTCAAGAAAACGCCACGCATGACGGCGTGACCGAACGGCGGCAGCGAAACTGCCCGCAGACCAGGCAGTCGCCGTCACGCCTGCCGGTGTTACGAAGCGGCGACTGCCTTGGGCCGGGTCTGCAGCCAGAATGTCACGGGGCCGTCGTTGGTCAGCGAGACTTTCATGTCGGCGCCAAACTGGCCACATGCGACTTTCGGATGGCGCAAGCGCGCCTGCGCCAGAAAATAATCGAACAGGCGCTTGCCTTCAGCGGGCGCGGCAGCCGGCGTGAACGAAGGCCGGGTACCGGAGTTGGTATCCGCCGCCAGCGTGAACTGCGGCACCAGCAGCAGCGCGCCGCCCGTATCCGTGACGCTGCGGTTCATCTTGCCCGCCGCGTCGGCAAACACGCGGTAGGCCAGCAGCTTGTTCAGCAAGGCGTCGGCTTCCTGCTCGCTATCGTGACGTTCGGCGCACACCAGCACCATCAGACCGCCCTCGATGGCGCCGATGGTGGCACCATCGACCACCACACTGGCGCTGCTGACCCGTTGCAGCAGCCCTATCATGCCGTCAGCGTGACGCGGGCGAACTTGCGCTTGCCGACTTGCAGCACCAAGGTGCCGGCGTCGACTTTCAGCGTCTTGTCGCTGATGACGCTGCCGTCGATACGCACACCGCCCTGCTCGATCATGCGGCCTGCTTCCGACACGGAAGCGCACAGACCGGCAGCTTTCAGCAGCTGCTGGATGCCGGCCGGAGCGCCCGGCACGGTGATTTCGGCGATATCGTCAGGAATCCCGCCTTTGGAGCGGTTGACGAAGTCGTTCAGCGCCTGCTCGGCTGCGGCCTGCGAGTGGAAGCGCGCGACGATTTCCTGCGCCAGCGCCACTTTGGCATCACGCGGGTTGGCGCCGCCCTCGACCGCCGCTTTCAGAGCCGCCAGATCGGCCAGCGAACGGAATGACAGCAGTTCGTAGTATTTCCACATCATGACGTCGGAAATACTCATGATCTTGGCGAACATGGTATTCGGCTCTTCGGTGATGCCGATGTAGTTGTTCTTCGACTTGGACATCTTTTCCACGCCGTCCAGACCTTCCAGCAGCGGCATGGTCAGAATGCACTGCGGCTCCTGACCATAGTCCTTCTGCAGCTCGCGGCCAACCAGCAAGTTAAATTTCTGGTCGGTTCCACCCAGCTCAGGGTCGGCCTTCAAAGCCACCGAATCGTAGCCTTGCATCAACGGATACAGGAACTCGTGGACGGCAATCGGAGTCCCACCCTTGAAACGCTTGCTGAAATCATCGCGTTCCATCATGCGTGCCACCGTGTAGTGCGAGGCCAGCTTGATCAGGCCGCGTGCGCCGAGGGGATCGCACCATTCGGAGTTGTAGCGGATTTCCGTCTTGGCCGGGTCGAGCACCAGCGAAGCCTGCTTGAAATAGGTCATGGCATTCTGCTCGACCTGCTCGCGGGTCAGCGGCGGACGGGTCATGTTGCGACCGGACGGGTCACCGATCATGGAAGTGAAGTCACCGATGAGGAAAATTACCTGATGGCCGAGATCTTGCAATTGACGCATCTTATTCAGCACCACGGTATGGCCCAGGTGCAGATCGGGAGCGGTTGGATCAAGTCCGAGTTTGATGCGCAGCGGCACGCCGGTCTTTTCCGAACGGGCCAGCTTCTGGGCAAATTCGCTTTCAATCAGCAACTCATCGACACCGCGTTTCGTGATGGCGAGCGCCTCCAGTACACCATCTGTCAGAGGCAGGGTTTCATTCGCAGCCGGCGATGTCGATACATTAGTAGTCATAATTTTTAGGGCGGTATTTTTCAGAAATGGGTAGATAGCGGATAGATTTTGATATAATCCTTGATCGATCAATATTGCCGTATGAAAACGAACTTAGACCACAAGAAGAAAAAATAAAACCTTACCGAATAGTTCAAGCGGCAAATTTTAACTGATTGCATGAACCAAATACATAAAATCACAAGCTCACGCTTGTTCAGTCTGCTAGGTTCGACGCGCAAGGCGCGCATAGTCAGCGCGTCTGCATTGTTTCTTGCAGTATGTGCTTTCGGTGCCGCCGGCGTTGCACCACTGGCGCCTGATGCATCGGATCTGCCCGTCAAATCGGTACAGGAAGACGTTGTCGCACCTGACCTGGGCGCCCAGATCGCCGCCATCGAGCAGAAATCCGCTACCGAGCAATTCGTCCACGAAGAGAAAATCCGTGCCGGCGACACGCTGGCTACCCTGCTCACCCGTCTGGGCGTGGATGACGAAGCGGCCGAAACCTTCATCAAGAAAGACAGCGTCGCCAAAGGCGTGATGCAGCTCAAGGCGGGCAAACGCGTGCAGGCCCAGACCGATGAAGACGGCAACCTGCAATGGCTGCGCGCCGTGGTGGTGGACGGCAAGGACATTCCCGTCAAAAACATCCGCATTACCCGCAAGGGCACTGGTTTCGTGGCACAGGAAGAAGCTGCCAAACTGGAACGCCGGGTGGAAATGCATGCCCGTACCATCAGCTCCACCCTGTACGCGGCCACCGACTCCAGTGAAGACGGCACCAAGCTGCCGGATAGCATCGTCAAACAGATCGTCGAGATGTTCTCCACCAGCATAGACTTCCGTGGCGACCTGAAACGGGGCGACCATTTCAACGTGGTCTATGAAACCTTCTGGCAGGATGGCGAGTTCGTCCGCGCAGGCCGCGTGCTGGCTGGCGAGTTCACCAACAAGGGCACCACCTACCAGTCGGTCTGGTTCGAAGACCCGCAAAGCAGGCAGGGCGGCGGCTACTACAGCTTCGACGGCAAATCGCTGAAAAAAGCCTTCCTCAAGTCGCCCGTCGAGTTCTCGCGGATTTCGTCCGGCTTTGCCATGCGCGTACACCCGATTTCGGGCCAGTGGAAAGCCCACAAAGGCATCGACTTCCCGGCTGCCACCGGCACCCCTATCCGTGCCGCCGGTGATGGCGTGATCGATTTCGCCGGCACCCAGAACGGCTACGGCAACTTCGTCATCATCAAGCACTGGGCCAACTACACCACGGCCTACGCCCATATGAGCCGCTTCGCCAATGGCATCAAGAAGGGCACGAAAGTCAGCCAGGGCGACGTGATCGGCTATGTCGGCACTACCGGCTGGTCCACCGGCGCTCACCTGCACTACGAATTCCGTGTGGGCGGCGACGCGCGCGACCTGAACACCATGAACGTGCAACAACAGGCACCGCTGACGGCAGCCGAAATGAGCCGCTTCAAAACCTACGCTTCGGACATGGCGCACCGCTTCGCACTGCTGCAGCCGGGCGGTTCGCGCGGCACCCGCGTGGCAGCCAAGTAAGCTGGCCAGACGCACCAGCACCGCTAGACAGCTAGCAGCAACAAAACTCAGGTCGCCGCGGCGGCCTGTTTTTTTATACTCTTGCATGGACGTATAGTCCGGCAAGCGCAATGCCAACGGCAGGCCCACTCACTTACCAGCAACAGAAAGCGAACGCCACATGAGTTTATTTATCGGCCTGATGTCCGGCACCAGCATGGATGGTGTGGACGCCGCGCTGGCCCGTATCGATGCGCACGGCATAGCCACGCTGGGCGCTGCCTTCCTTGCATTCCCGCCCGGCTTGCGCAGTGAGCTGATGGCGCTGCAGGCTGACGGCAGCAATGAAATCGAGCGCGAAGCGCTGGCCGCCAACGGGCTGGCGCGGGTGTATGCCGACTGTGTGGCCCTGCTACTGAAGCAGACCGGTCATCAACGCGAACAGATCCGCGCTGTGGCCGTGCACGGCCAGACCATACGCCACCGTCCCGAGCTGGGCTTTACGCGCCAGACCAACAACCCTGCCCTGCTGGCCGAACTGTGCGGCATCGACGTGATTGCCGACTTCCGCAGTCGCGATGTAGCCGCCGGCGGTCAGGGCGCACCGCTGGTGCCGGCCTTCCACCATGCGTTGTTCGCTCAGGCGGGCCAGACCCGCATTGTCGCCAACATCGGCGGCATCGCCAACATCAGCATACTGTCCGAGGCTGGCGTGCGCGGTTTCGATACCGGCCCCGGCAACGCCCTGCTCGATGGCTGGATACAGCGTCATCTGGGCCACGCATACGATCAGGATGGCGCGTGGGGCGCCAGCGGCCAGCTGATGCCGGCACTGCTGGAAAACCTGCTGCGCGAGCCATACTTTGCCCTGCCCGCGCCCAAAAGCACGGGGCGCGACCTGTTCCACATGGCCTGGCTGGAGCAGCATCTGGCAGCCTGTCCCGCTGCGACCAACGCCAATCCAGCCGACATCCAGCACACGCTAGCCGCTCTGACCGCGCGTACGCTGGCCCAGGCGATCCACAGTGATGCTGAAGGCGACCAAGCCAGCGCAGTGTATGTATGTGGTGGTGGCGCCTACAACGCCCTGCTGATGCAACTGCTGGCCAATGAGCTGGACGCGCAGACCAGCGTGCACTCGACCGAAGCGCTGGGTGTGGCGCCCAACCATGTGGAAGCGCTGGCGTTTGCGTGGCTAGGCCAGCGCTTTACGGCGCGGCTGGCGGGCAACCTGCCCGCTGTCACGGGCGCCAGCGGCGAGCGCATCCTCGGCGCCCTGTATCCCGCCTAAACAGCGGGTCACAACAGTAGACCCCGGAAATGAAAAACGGCGGCGCAACCGGAGTTGCCCGCCGTTTTAGTAGCTGCCGGTAAAAACCGGCGCACGGCCCTTAGACCGAGAACGAGGAACCGCAGCCGCAAGTCGAGCTCGCAGTTGGGTTCTTGATAACGAATTGTGCGCCTTCCAGATCGTCCTTGTAGTCGATCTCGGCGCCCACCAGATACTGGTAGCTCATCGAGTCGATCAGCAGCTGGACGCCGTTTTTCACCATCGTGGTGTCGTCTTCGTTGACGATTTCATCGAAGGTGAAGCCGTACTGGAAGCCGGAACAGCCGCCACCCTGTACGAATACGCGCAGTTTCAAATCCGGATTGCCCTCTTCTTCGATCAATTGAGCGACTTTTTCAGCCGCGCTATCGGTGAAGATAATTGGTGCTGGCATTACATCTTGTGCGTCGGCGACAGCGTTCATTTCACACTCCTAGGTAGAACAATTTGATCCATTATAGTCCTTTGGCGAAAATCATGCTTTTGGGCGCATAATTGCCGCGGCCTGAATTCGACTTTCCAACGGGTGCAGATGCCCCAGCACTCTGGCACCGCCATGCATTTCCAGCGCTTTATACCAGACATCGCCGATGATGCGGGCATGTGGCTGCATTTCAAGCAAATTAGCGCAAATCACGCAACCTTTTATTTCGCCGTTGAGAATGACGTGTTCACAACACACCTCGCCCTCGACCCGGCCATTGGCAGCTATCAGCAGATAACCATGCTGGCCTGCTTCGGCCACCACGTTGCCGATCACCACGCCATCGATGCGCAGCCCGCCGCGAAACATCAGATGCCCGACTACACGCATCTGTTCCCCGATCAGGCTGTCGATCTCGATCATGGCAGGCTTTCCGCTGGCAGGCAGGTAGCCTCTAATCTACCTGCCACAGCCTGCCTGCATTTGATTTACGGCAGCAGCGCGATCTGGGTCAGGCCGGTATTTTCCGCCAGGCCGAACATCAGGTTCATACACTGCACAGCCTGACCGGAAGCGCCTTTCACCAGATTGTCCTGCACCACCAGCACGATCACGGTGCGACCATTGCCCGGACGATGCAGGGCCAGACGCAGCATATTGGAGCCGCGGGTGGAGCGAGTTTCCGGATGCGAGCCGAACGGCATCACGTCGACGAAGGCGGAATCCTTGTACTGCTGTTCGAACAGGGCCTGCAGTTCTTCATTGCTGATGTCGCGGGTCAGGCGGCCGTACAGGGTCGAATGCATGCCGCGTATCATAGGCACCAGATGCGGGGTGAACACCAGTTCCACCGGCGAGCTGGTGAATTTCTGCAGCTGGGCCACGGTTTCCGGCGTGTGGCGGTGACCTGCTACGCCGTAGGCCTTGAAGTTATCGCTGGCTTCCGAGAACAGGGTGCCGATTTCCGCTTTGCGACCAGCACCGGAGACGCCCGATTTGCAGTCGGCAATCAGGCCGCCCGCGTCGATCACGCCAGCCTTGAGCAGCGGGTAGTAGCCCAGCTGCATGGTGGTCGGGTAGCAACCCGGATTGGCAACCAGACGGGCTTGGCTGATGGCATCGCGGTTCAGTTCAGCCAGACCATAGGCGGCTTCTTCCAGCAGTTCCGGGCAGGTGTGCTCGATCTTGTACCACTGCTCGAACACGGCACGGTCCTTGATGCGGAAGTCGGCCGCCAGATCGATCACTTTCACGCCAGCCGCCAGCAGCTCGGGCGCCTGCGCCATGGCCACGCCGTGCGGGGTGGCGAAAAACACCACATCGCACTGGCGCAGATCAGCCTTGTCCGGCGAGGAAAACGCCAGATTCACGCGGCCGCGCAGGGACGGGAACATGTCGGCCACCGGCAGACCATCTTCCTTGCGCGAGGTGATGGCGGTCAGTTGGACATCGGGATGGACGGCCAGCAGGCGCAATAATTCCACTCCGGTATATCCGGTGCCACCGACGATGCCAACTTTGATCATGTTCTTTCCTTGAATGAGGTGCTGCAGAGAATAGGTCGCCCATTTTAGCAGGGCATGTGTGACGGCGCAGTGACGCGAAAAGCGTCACGCCATAAGGCCACGCCAGATGGCAAAAAAGCCGCCCGACACAAGGCCGGCGGCTTTTCTGATGATGCGCTGCGAACAGCGCACCAGAGCGTGAAAATTAACGCTTCGAGAATTGTTTTGCGCGACGTGCTTTGCGCAGACCAACTTTTTTACGTTCAACTTCACGTGCATCGCGGGTTACGAAGCCAGCGCGTGCCAGGTCACCTTTCAGGCCCGAATCGTAGTCGATCAGAGCGCGGGTGATACCGTGACGAACTGCACCGGCTTGACCCGACTCACCGCCGCCGTGTACGTTGACTTTGATGTCGAAACGTTCAACGTTGCCGGTCAGTTCCAGCGGTTGACGGATTACCATCAGGCCGGTTTCGCGGGAGAAGTATTCAGCGGCTGGTTTGCCGTTGACGATGATTTGGCCAGTGCCAACTTTGATGAACACACGAGCTACTGCACTCTTGCGACGGCCAGTGCCGTAATTGTAGTTACCGATCATGTCAGTTCCTTAGATTTCGAGTGCTTTAGGTTGCTGAGCAGCGTGTGGGTGAGTACCCTCAGCGTACACTTTCAGCTTCTTGATCATTGCGTAGCCCAGTGGGCCTTTTGGCAGCATGCCCTTAACGGCCTTCTCCAGAGCACGACCTGGGAAACGCTGTTGCATTTTCAGGAAGTTGGTCTC
>Ga0187842_1000674_pt1 | contig 16542 bp, 16 predicted proteins | sample SpaLakP09_SKY_41_FD_134514 | JGI IMG/M metagenome (GOLD analysis project Ga0187842, IMG submission 134514) | Oligotrophic lake water microbial communities from Sparkling Lake, Wisconsin, USA - SP09_SKY_41 | ecosystem: Environmental > Aquatic > Freshwater > Lake | place: USA: Sparkling Lake... | reverse complement strand
TGAATTTTTAAAGAACTCTTTGGTACTGCTTGCTGCGTTTTCGACAAATCGTTGTGTTTGTCAGCAGCAGAGAAGCGAGAGTATGAAGAATTTAAATCGTTTCGTCAACCCCTACTTTTCATCCCGCTTAACTCGGTATTGAACACCTTGTTTTGCGAGGGGGAGAACTATAGCAAATGAATGCCGGTTTCGGCAAGCACAGCTTTTTATCCGCCTATTCACCGTCCAATCCCGTTTTTATGCAGACTGTCGCATTCACTTGGCAACTACAGGACAGTCTCGTTACAGTTGTAACATCTGACCAATTGCCATAAAGACTGAATTCAGGAGTGTTACGCTGATATGCTGCCTACACCTAAAACCCAGGACAGCCTCAAAGCCGCCGGTATCTGGCTGCACCGTTTTTTCGATTCGGTTGCAACCTGGGTAACCCAGCTGTCGTGGTGGAAGTTTCTGGTCTTCGCCATCCTGATGCTGATCGCCGGTTCTATTCTGCAGGATGAACTATTCTCGTCCGGCCCCGACGAAGAAGTCGTGATTCACGATGAAAAACAACCCAAGCGGAAAAATGGTGATACCAATATCCTGATTGATGACAGTGGCATCCACTTCAATCCACGTGGGAAAATCCGCAACAAGGACGGCGAAAACTCTGCACCAACCGCTCCCACCGCACCAGCCGCTGAACCGGCAGAGCCTGCCGAGGCCGCCCCCCCGGTAGAGCCTGTTGAGCCAGTGCCACCAGTCCACGGAGGGCACGCCAGCAAATCAGGGAAGGCCGCCTCATCTTCTGTACCAGCCCTGCCCACCCTGCCCGGTGAAGAGGTGCATATCGACCTGCCACCACAGATAGGCGAGGAGCTGTCAAACGCCATCGAGGAGGCCGTGGATGTAGCGGCCGAACAGAAGGTTACCCGCTACCATCGTCAGGCCTCGACCTGGTTCAAGAGCTTTGTGACCCTGTTGGTTCTGGCGCTGTTCGGCACCAAAGCGCTGATGGGCGGCAAAAAGCGCGCCGAAGCGGAAACCCAGAATGCCAACGCCGCCGCCGAACGCGAATCGATGCAGCGCCAGCTCAGTGAAGCCAAGATGCAGATGATGCAGGCTCAGGTAGAACCACACTTCCTGTTCAACACGCTGGCCTCGGTCGAGCATCTGATCGAAACCGATCCGCCGCGCGCCTCGGCCATGCAGCGCAGCCTGATCAAATACCTGCGCGCCGTACTGCCGCAAATGCGCGACAACACCCTGATTACCAATCTGGGCCGCGAAGCAGATATGGTTCTGGCCTATCTGAACCTGCTGAAAATGCGGATGGAAGAACGCCTGACGGTGGACTTCGACATACCGGAAGGCCTGCGCACTGCCGCCTTCCCGCCGATGATGCTGCAATCCATGGTGGAGAACGCAATCAAGCACGGCCTCGAAGCCAAGCCCGCAGGCGGTACGCTCAAGGTGCGCGCCGACGTGGCCCACAACAAGCTGCGCGTGATCGTCACGGATAATGGCCTCGGCTTCGGTGCCGTGCCCAGCGATGGCACCGGTCTGGGCCTGATGACCATCCGCGAACGCCTGAAACTGCTGCACGGCGTCCAAGGCCAGCTACTGATCGCGGCCAACAGCCCTAGTGGCGTAATTGCCACCATCGAAGTACCCTACCAGCTGGCGCAGTCCAGCGATAAAAAACACAATTGATTATTACTCGGATTCGTTGAATAATCCTTTAACTAAAAAACATCTAAGAGCACGCCCACATGCCTACTGCAATTATTGCTGACGATGAGAGACTGATGCGCGACCAGCTGCGTATGCGGCTGGAGCAAGTCTGGCCTGAGCTGGATATTATTGGCGAAGCCAAAAATGGCGACGAAGCCATCGAACTGGTCGACCAGCTCAAGCCCGACTTTACTTTCCTCGATATCCGCATGCCGGGCAAAACCGGCATGGAAGCTGCCAGCGCCATCGGCACCAAGAGCCATATCGTGTTCGTCACGGCCTACGATGCCTATGCCGTCGAAGCCTTCGAACGGGGCGCCGTGGACTACGTGCTCAAACCACCAGAGCCCGAACGTCTGCAGATTACCGTGGATCGTCTCAAGACCCGCCTGTCCAAACCAGCCGCCGACGTCAATGCCAGTGTCACGGCCATGCTGTCGCAGTTGGCGGAAAAAATCGCCGCGCCGAAACCGGCCCACCTGCAATGGATACAGGCCAGTATCGGTCAGGATTTGCGCATGATTCCGGTCGAAGAGATCTTGTTCTTCCGTTCGGACGAAAAATATACCTGCGTCCAGACGGAACGCTATGAAGCGCTGATCCGCAAACCGGTACGCGATCTGGCCGATGAGCTCGACCCTGCCCTGTTCTGGCAGATCCATCGCGCCACACTGGTCAACGTCAATGCTATCGAAGGCGTCACGCGCGACATCCGTGGCCGCCATCTGGTAATGATCAAAGGCCGTTCCGAGCGCCTTGAAGTCAGCCGCAGCTTCCTGCACCTGTTCAAACAGATGTAAGCCTGCTCGCGACGCCTGCGGCAACGCAAACTGCCGGGCGTCGCATGTTCTAGTGTAGAGCCATGCGGTGCATGCCGCGAGGGAGAACTCCATGGCTCGCACCCGCACCCTGTTATGGCTCACCACCGGTATCACACTAGCCGCCTACTGGCTGCAACGCCAGCGGCCAGCCGGCAATCCCGCCTCACAACGCAGCCGCAGCATCATCCAGCATGCCAGCGATGCCATTATTTCTACGGATGAACAGCAGCGCATACTGCACGCCAATCCCGCTGCTGCCGCCATGTTCGACACCACCGTGCAAGCCATGGAAGGCGCACTGCTGCAGCACTATTTACCACGCGACCAGCGCCAGTACAACGATAGTGGAACAGGGCGCTATTTCGGCGATACCGGCATACGTTTGCGCATGAAAGGCCGGCGTGCCGGAGACTATCTGGTGACTGGCCAGCGTGCCCACGGTCAGCTATTTCCCCTCGAAGGCTCGATCTCTGCACTGCACGAAAACAAGCACAATATCTACACCATCATCCTGCGCGACATTACCGAACGCAAACAGGTGCAGGAGCAGCTGGAACAGTCCTACGCCCAGTTGCGCGAACTGTCGGCTGCACTACAGACCATACGGGAAGAGGAACGCAAACATATCGCACGCGAACTGCACGACGATCTGGGCCAGCTGCTGGCGACGCTACGGGTCGATCTGGCTTTACTCAAACGCGCACAACAGTATGGCGCCGCCGCCCGCAAGCTGCTGACCGGCATGGATACGCTGCTGATGTCAGCGATTACCTCACTGCGCCGCATCGCCAGCAATCTGCGCCCACGCGCACTGGATGAAGGGGGCTTGTATTACGCACTGGAGAGTCTGTGCCACGATTTCGTCAACCGCTACGGCATTGCCTGCCAAATGCAGGCCAACGAAGAAGAACTGATACTGGATGACGCCTACACCACGGCAATTTTCCGCATCGTGCAGGAAGCACTAACGAATATTTCGCGCCACGCCGAAGCCAGTAAGGTATTGCTGTCGGTTCAGCGCCAGCAGCACGAGCTGCAGATAGAAATACAGGATGATGGACGCGGCATCGCCGAGCAGGACATGGACAAGGCCATGGCTTTCGGTCTGCTCGGGATGCGCGAGCGGGTGCGGGCACTACATGGCGAGATCACCATCCTCAGCGATGGCGGCACACGGATTTCCATCCGCCTGCCGCTGCCAAATCAGGCTCCCGCCGCAGCCGATTAGAACGAGTGGCGTACGCCTACGTTGAAGGCTTTGTCGCCGGTACCAGCTTCGTTGTTGTTACCAACGGTGTAGCCAGCGCCATTTTTGTTCTTGATCTTGGCATACGCAACGTACATGCTGGTGCGTTTCGACAACGAGTACAGGTAGCCCAGTGCCCATTGATCGGCGTCCTGGTTGTTAACCGTCTTGTCGTTCTTACGCACATACGATGCCAGAATGGTGCCGGCTGGAGCCACTGGAACCGATACGCCGATCAGCAGATCATTGCTGTCCAGGCTGGCTTTAGGAGCTACAGCATAGCCGTAAGCATTGGCCACCGGCAGCGCAGCGCTATTCACGCCTTTGTCGGCGCCGTAAGCGAAGTAGGCTTTGGCAACCTGGAAGTCATAGCTCACAGCCAGCAGGGTGTTACGGCCGGTGTCTTGCAGCTTGGCAGGGGTGGTGCCGACAGCAGCAGTGTCGTTGTTGCGGTTGTTGTACACCAGACGTGCATTCAGCGGACCCTGAGCATAGTTCAGGCCCAGACCGAACTGGCGGCCAGCCGTCGCGCTACCGGCCTGCTCGCCCAGCGAATACAGGGCTTCGGCGCTGAAACCTTCAACGGTAGGCGTTGCGTATACCAGCGCGTTGCTGGTACGGGTGTTGGCGCCTGCGGCAGGGAACAGATTCTTGATGCTGCCAGCATAACCAGCGCCGAACGGATCAGCTACCTGGCTCATGGCGTTGTACAGCATGGTGTACTGGCGGCCGATGGTCAGGCTACCGGCGTCTTTGCTTTTCAGGCCAACGAACGATTGACGGTTGAACAGGGCGCTATTGGTGTTATCCAGCGAACCATCGTCCACTTTCAGGCCGGTTTCCAGCTGGAATACAGCCGACAGGCCGCCGCCCAGATCTTCGGTACCGCGGAAGCCCAGACGGGACTGGCCGCCGATACCGCTGGTAACCTTGGTCACACTGCCGGCGGCGCCACCGCGCTCGCTCACCAGACCTGCATCGACCAGACCATAGATCGTAACGTTCGATTGAGCTTGGGCTTGTGCGGCGAAGCCGCCGATGATCATTGCTGCCAGAGTCAGTTTTTTCACTTGAAAATCTCTTTGATGAGTTGATAGAAGGTAAAGCATGATTTGCATCTACGGGGCGAATCATGCCTGCCAATTACTTCAGGAATGTGACATGGAATGTTTTGTTGTAAATCGACGTCATAAAAGAAAAAGCCGCTAAAAGCGGCTTTTGTCGATATTTCTCAAGGAAATTCCTGCTTCGGACTTACTTCAGGCGGCAGCTCAACAGGTAGTAATACTCCAGACGTTCCACCCGGATCTGGCGCGCAGCGGTGGCAAAACGCTTACGCAGAGTGCTATCGGTCAGGTAATTTTTCATGATCTCGTAACGCTGGCCGTCATCTGCCGTGAGTATCTGGTAGGTGTTGCCTTCCGCATCGGTACGGGCAAATACCATGGAATTGCCGTCCACGTAAGATTCGTCCAGCAGCACCAGCAGCACATCCTTGCCCAGTTTGGCGCGCAGCGTCTTCAGGTATTTCTCCTGATCTTCGCGCTTCACATGGGTCCACAGGCCGGCCGCGAACACGGCGGTGTACTTGCCTTCCAGCCCATCCGGCAGGTTAAACGCATCCATCACGCCGAAAGTCACCACATCTTCGTCCAGCCCACGGGTTTCGGCCAGTTCTATCATTTCCGGCAGCAAATCGGTAGCGTGCACGGATTCCGCCACTTCGGCGATCAGGTCGGTCCAGTAGGCCGTACCGCAGGCCAGTTCCAGCACTTTGTGGCCCTGGAACAGCTCGGCGACCATTTCCTGCAGGTCGTCCAGATCATCGAAGCGCTCTTCCTGCGCATAGACCTGATCGTAGTTGTCGGCGTTGACGGCATAGAATTGTGCCAACTGATTGGTAATCATGGGATGCTTTCTCTTCTTTATAGTTCGTAGTGCTCTTTTTCACCGTTCATGGCCTGCTCAATCAGCTTACGGTTGAGCGTAGGCGCCAGCAGTTCGATGAAGGTATATATATAGCTGCGCAGATACGCGCCCTGCTTCACCGCCACCCGCGACACATTCATGCCGAACAGGTGGCCCACAGGGATGGCGCGCAGATTCTTGTCCCGTTCCGGGTCAAATGCCATGCCGGCAATAATGCCTATGCCCATGCCCAGTTCCACATAGGTTTTGATGACATCGGCATCTATGGCTTCCAGCAACACGTCCAGCTTCAGACCACGCAGGGAAAACGCATGGTCGATCTTGCTGCGGCCGGCGAAGGCGCTATCGTACGTGATGATGGGGAAAGCGGCAATTTCTTCCAGCGTTACTTGCTTGGATTTCAATAATGGATGGTCAGGCGGCACCACCACCACGTGCTCCCATTGATAACAAGGCAAAGTTATCAGGCCATTAATTTCTGCTATCGATTCGGTGGCGATAGCCAGATCAGCCTGATCGCGCTGTACCATCTCGGCAATCTGCTGCGGGTTACCTTGCAATAAAGACAAGCGCACTTTGGGGAACTTCACCATAAACGCCTGCACTACCCTCGGCAATGTATAGCGCGCCTGGGTGTGGGTGGTGGCGATGGTGAAGCTGCCGCTATCCTGCGCCGCATACTCTTTACCGATGCGTTTCAGGCTGTCGATTTCCTGCATAATCAGTTCCACCGACTCCAGCACCAGCCGGCCCGGCTCCGTCAGGCCGCGGATACGCTTGTCGTGACGGGTAAAGATATCCACGCCCAGCTCCTCTTCGAGCTCGATAATGGCCTTGGACACCCCCGGTTGCGAGGTAAACAGCGCCTTGGCAGCGTCGGCCAGGTTGTAATTCTGGCGCACAGCTTCGCGCACAAAACGCAGTTGATGTAGGTTCATTGCAGGTTCTGGCCCATCTTAATTATTAAGTGTTCTAGCTTATACCCAATACGTATATAAGCAAATAAAGACTAAGTCGTATGGAATAAAGACGAAGTTTATTACTATTGCCGCTAGTTTGGGGATTCTAGCCAGCGACTATCTAGGAAGAATATGTATCAATACGACCAATATGACCATCTCATCGTCCGTGAACGCATTGCCCAGTACCGCGATCAGGTACGCCGCCGCCTCGCCGATGAGCTGACCGAAGCCGAATTCCTGCCGCTGCGACTGCAAAACGGCTTGTACATGCAGCGTCACGCCTACATGCTGCGTATCGCCGTGCCATACGGCCTGCTGGCATCGAAACAGATGCGCATGTTTGCCCATATTGCCCGCAAGTATGACCGCGGCTATGGCCACTTTACCACCCGCCAGAACATCCAGTTCAACTGGGTAGAGCTGGAACAGACCCCGGACATCCTGAGCGAACTGGCCTCGGTAGAAATGCACGCTATCCAGACTTCGGGCAACTGCATCCGCAATACCACCTCCGACCCGTTCGCCGGTGTGGCGGCCGATGAAATCATCGATCCGCGTCCGTATGCGGAAGTGCTGCGCCAGTGGTCCACCTTCCACCCCGAATTCATCGCCCTGCCGCGTAAATTCAAGGTTGCCATCAATGGCGCCGAAGAAGACCGCGCAGCGATTGCCGTGCACGATATTGGCCTGACCGTGGTACGCAATCAAGCCGGCGAAATCGGCTTCAAGTTCATGGCCGGCGGCGGCATGGGCCGCACCCCTATTCTGGGCAGCGTAATCCGCGAATTCCTGCCATGGCAGCACCTGCTGACCTACACGGAAGCCGTAATGCGCGTGTATAACCAGTACGGCCGCCGCGACAACAAGTACAAAGCCCGTATCAAGATTCTGCTGAAAGCCATCGGCGTGGAAGAATTCACCCGTCAGGTGGAAGCCGAGTGGGTCGACCTGAAAGATGGTCCGGAAACTCTGACGCAGGAAGAAATGCAGCGCGTGATCGATTACTTCCAGCCGCACGCCTACAAGGCGCTGGAGAATATCGACTACCTGGCGCCGCACGCCGACAACAAGGCGTTTGCCAACTGGGTCAAGCGCAACGTCAAGGCGCACAAGCAGGCTGGCTATGCCGCCGTGGTGCTGTCGCTGAAGAAGACCGGCGTGCCGCCGGGCGACGCTACCGCTGAACAGATGGACTTCATGGCCGATCTGGCCGACAAATACAGCTTCGGCGAGCTGCGTGTCACGCACGAACAGAACATCGTACTGGCCGACGTAGAACAGTCGCTGCTGTACACGCTGTGGGAACAGGTCAAGGCCAAAGGTCTGGCCACGCCAAACATCGGCCTGCTGACCGACATGATTTGCTGCCCTGGCGGTGACTTCTGCTCGCTGGCCAACGCCAAGTCGATTCCGATTGCTGCAGCGATTGCCGAGCGTTTCGACAGCATCGACTTCCAGCACGACATCGGCGAGATCGAGCTGAATATTTCGGGCTGCATCAACGCCTGCGGCCACCACCACGTGGGCGGCATCGGCGTACTCGGTGTGGATAAAGACGGCAGCGAGTGGTATCAGGTATCGATTGGCGGCGCGCAAGGTAACAACGCTGCTATCGGCAAGATCATCGGCCCATCGTTCTCGGCCCTGCAGATGCCGGAAGTAATTGGCCGCCTGCTGCAAGTGTATTTACGCGAGCGTGCCGACGGCGAACCGTTTGCCGAATGCGCCCAGCGTCTGGGCATCGCCCCGTTCAAAGAATTTGTGTACGCCACGCCGATCGTCGAACCCGGTCGTCTGGTAGGAGAGGATGAATATGTCTGAAGTCAGCACCCATATCGCAAATAACGCAGGCCAGATCATCAAAGGCCGCAGCGTCGTTGAAGACCAGTGGCAAGTCTTGCGCGCACCAGAACTGCCTGAAGGCGTAAAAGCCGAAGCGGAAGACATCGCTGCCCTGCCCGTCCCAGCCGGTAAAGTCATCGTACCGGTGGCGGTATGGAACGCCCAGCGCGAGGCCCTGCTGGCACGCGCTGCCAACGGCGACATCGGTGTCTGGTTCGCCAGCGACGAGCGTCCGGAGCCACTCAAAGAAGATCTGGCCAAGTTCGCTGTGGTCGCAGTGGACTTCCCTAAATTTACCGATGGCCGTGGCTATTCCATCGCATTCAACCTGCGTACGCGTCTGGGCTGGAACGGCGAACTGCGTGCCATCGGCGACGTGCTGCGCGACCAGCTGTTCTCGATGCAGCGCGTGGGCTTCGACGCCTTTGCCGTGCGCGCTGACCGCGATATTCACGACGCACTGAAAGGCCTGTCCGATTTCTCGGAAACCTATCAGGCTTCGGTCGATCAGAAAGTACCGCTGTTCCGCCGTCACACCCGTAATGTCGGTGTGAATACCGGCGACGCCGGCTTCGGCATCTAAGGACACGCCATGACTGACCTGAACCAGAAAATCGCCGACACCAGCGCCACGCTGGCCCGCATTGCGGCCGAATTCAGCCCGGCTGTTTTCGCCTCCAGTCTGGCCGCTGAAGACATGGTGCTGACCGACCTGATCCTGAAAGCCAAGCTGGGAATCGGCATCTTCTCGCTCGAAACCGGCCGCCTGCACAAGGAAACGCTGGACATGCTGGAGCGCGTCAAGCAGCACTACGACGGTTACGAAATTGCCCTGTACCGCCCGCAAGCGGAAGCGGTAGAAGGCTACGTAGCCCAGCATGGCCTCAACGCCTTCTACGACAGCGTGGAAATGCGCCGCGAGTGCTGCCGCATCCGCAAGGTGGAGCCGCTGGGCCGCGCTCTGGCCGGCAACAAGGCATGGGTCACCGGCCAGCGCCGCGCCCAGTCCACCACCCGCGCCGAACTGCATGTGCAGGAAGACGATCCGGCCCACGGCATGACCAAGTTCAATCCGCTGGCCGACTGGTCGGAACAGGACGTGTGGGACTACCTGCGCAACCAGGGCATACCCTATAACGCACTGCACGATCAGGGCTACCCGTCGATAGGCTGCGAACCTTGCACCCGCGCTGTCCAGCCAGGCGAAGATGTGCGCGCTGGCCGCTGGTGGTGGGAAAACCCCGACTCGAAAGAGTGCGGCCTGCACATGGTAGACGGCAAACTGATACCCATTAAATCCGTGGCGGCGTAAGCTCAAGCGCCATAGAAAACCAAGTTATTAAAAAAATAGGCAATCGCAATGAACGCTCTCGTTGAAAACCACGCCGCGCACGTCAACTCGCGCCACCTCGATGCTCTGGAATCGGAAGCGATCCACATCCTGCGCGAAGTCGCGGCCGAATGCAGCAACCCTGCCCTGCTGTTCTCGGGCGGTAAAGACTCGGTAGTGCTGCTGCGTCTGGCGGAAAAAGCTTTCCGTCCCGGTAAATTCCCCTTCCCGCTGGTGCACGTCGACACCGGCCACAACTTCCCGGAAGTGATCACCTTCCGTGACAAGCGCGTGGCCGAACTGGGCGAACGCCTGATCGTGGGTTCGGTGGAAGACTCGATCAAGAAAGGCACGGTACGTCTGCGCAATCCGCAAACGGATTCGCGCAATGCCGCGCAGGCCGTGACGCTGCTGGAAACCATCGCCGAACACGGCTTCGACGCCTGCATCGGCGGCGCCCGCCGCGACGAAGAGAAGGCCCGCGCCAAGGAGCGCATCTTCTCCTTCCGCGATGAATTCGGCCAGTGGGACCCGAAATCGCAGCGTCCGGAACTGTGGGACCTGTATAACACCCGCGTCCATCCAGGCGAAAACATGCGTGTGTTCCCGATCTCGAACTGGACCGAGCTCGATGTGTGGCAGTACATCGCCCGCGAAAAACTGGAACTGCCGCCGATCTACTTCGCCCACGAACGCCAGGTGATTCCGCGTAACGGCCTGCTGGTACCGCTGACCGACCTGACCCCGGCGCGCGAAGGCGAAACGGTGGAAACCCAGGTGGTACGCTTCCGTACCGTAGGCGACATCTCCTGCACCTGCCCGGTATCGTCCGATGCCGCAACGGTGGAACAGATCATCGCCGAAACGGCCGTGACCCAGATTACCGAACGTGGCGCCACCCGCATGGACGACCAGACCTCCGAAGCATCGATGGAAAAACGTAAAAAAGCAGGATACTTCTGATGAACGCACGCATACAAACCCAAGCCGCAGACCAGACCGAGAAAGGCCTGCTGCGCTTCATTACCGCCGGTTCTGTCGATGACGGCAAATCCACCCTGATCGGTCGTCTGCTGTTCGACAGCAAAGGCATTTTCGCCGACCAGCTGGACGCCATGTCGCGCTCCAAGCACAAACGCACGGTGGGCGACACGGTCGACCTGTCGCTGCTGACGGACGGTCTGGAAGCCGAACGCGAACAGGGCATTACCATCGACGTGGCCTACCGCTACTTCGCTACGCCTAAGCGCAAGTTCATCATCGCCGATACGCCAGGCCACGAGCAGTACACCCGCAATATGGTGACGGGCGCTTCCACCGCCGACGCCGTGATCATCCTGATCGACGTGTCGAAAGTGAAGCTGCGCGAAGATGGCGGTGTGGATCTGCTGATCCAGACCAAGCGCCACTCGACTATCGCCCACCTGCTGCAGATCGAGCACGTGATCGTGGCCGTCAACAAGATGGATCTGGTGAACTACGACCAGAGCATTTACGACCGCATCGTCAAAGCCTACGGCGAATTTGCTGCCACGCTGGGCCTGAAAGACATCACGCCAATTCCTCTGTCGGCCCTGACTGGCGACAACGTGGTGGACAAGAGCGAGAAGCTGGACTGGTATCAGGGCCCTACCCTGATCGAACTGCTGGAATCGCTGTCGGTGTACGACGAATCGCACGCAGCACCGTTCCGCTTCCCGGTACAGCTGGTGGCACGCCACAACGGCCACGAAGCCAACGACTTCCGTGGCTACATGGGCCGTATCGAAGCCGGCAAGGTTTCGGTGGGCGACAAGCTGGTAGTGCAGCCTTCGGGCCAGAGCGCCACCGTGAAAGACATCCTGACGCTGGAAGGTTCGCACCAGTCGGCAGTGGTAGGTCAATCCATTACCCTGCTGCTGAACGAATACCTCGACATTTCGCGTGGCGACATGCTGGCCGGCGCCGAGCAGCCAGCCACCCTGCTCAAGCAACTGAAAGCGGACGTTTGCTGGATGTCGGACGAAGCGCTCGATCTGCGCCGCAAATACTGGATCAAGCACGGCACCAAGCAGACTTCGACCAAGATCACCGCCATCGAGTCTCTGCTGGACATCAACACCCAGCAGCGCCACAGCGCAGAAGGCCTGAAGCTCAACGATATCGCCCGTATCAGCCTGACTGTCCAGCAGCCGCTGGCAGCCGACGCCTACGCCGATATCCGTGCCACCGGCGCCTTCATCCTGATCGATGTAGTCACCCACCAGACCGTGGCAGCGGGCATGATCCGTCTGGCCGACTGAGTGGAACCGGTCTTCACAGACTAGCAATAAGTAGCAAGGAGCACAGCATGCCAGCATTAGGAAAAGTCTATCTGATCGGCGCCGGTCCCGGCGCACAGGATCTGATCACATTACGTGGCGCGCGCCTGCTGGCGCAGGCCGACGTGGTGCTGCACGACGCTCTGGTAACAGACGAAATGCTGGAGCTGTGCCCGCAAGCGGAGAAAATCCTGGTCGGCAAACGCTGCGGCCAGCTCTCCACGGCGCAGCAGTTCATCAACAAGCAGATGATAGACAACGCCAGGAAGTTCCCGCTAGTGGTGCGCCTGAAAGGCGGCGACCCAATGATGTTCGGCCGCGCCGATGAAGAACTGCGCGCGCTGGAGGAAGCCGGCATCGAAGTGGAGGTCGTGCCCGGCATTACTACCGCGCTGGCCGCGGCAGCGGCCACCAAACAGCCGCTGACCAAACGCGGCGTGGCGCGCAGCGTGGCCTTCTTCACCTCGTCCACGGCGCCCGAACATAGCGAACACGATGCCATTCCCGACACCGACACGCTGGTGCAGTACATGGGTGGGCGCGAAGCCATCGCCACGGCAGAACGCCTGCTGACGCAGGGCCGCCATCCCGATACGCCGGTGGTAGTGATCGAAAACTGCAGCCGTCCCGACCAGCATATCCGCCGCCTGACCATCGCTACGCTGGCGCATGGTCTGGGCGCCGCCCATGGTCCCGTACTGGTGATGCTGGGCGATGCCATGCAGATGCGTGCTCGTCAATACGATGCCGAAAGCACCAGCGCCTTGGCCGCCGAAGCAAAACCTCAGCAACGCCGCGCCTGATCCGTAATAGAATATCCATTGCTACCAACCGAGGTCACAATGGATTTTCTGCGCAAGTCGTACATCACTGCCCGCTACTCGTTCGCCCTGCTCGCCACGGCCCTGCTGCCACTGGCCGCTGATGCTGCTGTTCCTACCTATGATTTCAAGGTGGTGCGCAGCTATCCGCATGATCCGCAGGCTTTCACCGAAGGCCTGTTGTACCGCGACGGTTTCCTGTACGAGAGCACCGGCCTGAACGGCAAATCCTCTATCCGCAAGGTGAATCTGGAAACCGGCGCCATCCTGCAAAGCAAGGACATCCCGCCACAATATTTTGGCGAGGGCCTGACGGTATGGGGCAATACGCTGGTAGGCCTGACCTGGCAGACCCAGACCGGCTTTGTGTTCGATCTCGCCAGCTTCGAAATGCGCAGTCAGTTCGCCTATCCGGGCGAAGGCTGGGGCCTGACGCAGAACGGCAAAGAACTCATCATGAGCGATGGAACAGCGACCCTGCGCTTCCTCGATCCTAAAACCTTCCTCGAAGTGCGACGCGTAAAGGTCACTGCTGACGGCATCGCTGTCGATCAACTCAACGAACTGGAAGTGGTGGGCGATGAGATCTTCGCCAACATCTGGCACACCAGCACCATTGCCCGCATCGATCCGGCAACCGGAAAAATCACCGGCTGGATCGATCTGGCCAAGCTCTATCCGGCAGCAGGCATGGGCCTGAACGGCGAAAATGTTTTGAATGGCATCGCCTACGATGCCGAGAAAAAGCGCCTGTTCGTCACGGGCAAGCTGTGGCCCAAGCTGTACGAGATCAAGCTGGTGCCGCGCAAATAAGCACTAAGCGCGTCCCGGCGACATCGCTTAGTTCAGCCGACCATGCCCTCTAAACGGACAGCGCAGTGACGCAGTAATCCGACAAGGCATTGAGCACGGCAGCATTCTCGCCCGCCGCCTCCACCACATTGATGGCGACGTGCGGATAGCTGCTGCGCAGTTCCTCCACCATCACCGGCAGGTCGCGCATCACGTGGCCGCCCTGCCCCAGAAACACCGGCACCACGGTCACCTGCGTGACGCCGCCGGCGGCCAGTTCGGCCACCAGTTCCGGCAAGCGTGGCGCCATCAGTTCGAGAAAACCCAGCCGTACCTGCACTTCGGGCAGACGGGCCTGCGTCAGATCACGCAGTTTTTCAAACGGCACCGCCCACGCGGCAGAGCGTGCGCCATGTGCAAACAATACCAGTGCACGGGTCATTTCCACCTCCATCCTCAATGTCGCTCCACCCACCACAGCGCCCATAGCGCCAGCAGCAGGAACAGGATACTCGGCGCAATCGCCGTAATCACTGCCGGCCAGGTACTGAGCAGGCCCAGGTGAGAGAACAGCGTGTTCACCAGCAGGAAACTCACACCGATCATAATGCCTATGAAAATCTTCAGGCTCACGCCACCGGCCCGCGTGTGCAGATAGCCGAACGGCAGCGCCAGCGCCATCAGCACGAAAATGGCCAGCGGATCGAACAGCTTCTTCCAGAAAGCGATCTTGAAGCGCTCCGTCTCCTGTTTGTTTTCCTGCAGGTGGCGCGTGTAGGCCGCCAGCTCCGCCGCCGACATGCGGTCCGGATCGGAACCCGCCACCGCCAGAATACGCGGTGTCACCTCGGACAGCAGATCCTTGGTCGCCAGCTTGGAGGTGCTGATCATGCTGGTATCCTGCGCAAAGTTATTCTCCAGCGTCGCCACACTGCCCGGCTTCAGCAGGGCCGGATTGGTGAACAGGTTTTCCGTCACATCCGTCATCTGCCACAGATTATTCCCTTTGAAAGAAGCCGTGGCGGCCAACGTGATCGAACGCAGGCGCAGCTCGTTATCGAACTCGTACAGCTTGACACCCACCAGCGTACCGTCGGGCTGCACTTTCTTGACGTTGAAGAAGCGCGAGCCGATTACCGCGCCCTTCATGCCTTCCGACTTAACGATGTCCTTGGTCCACAGGCCGGAGCGGAACTCCGAAGAAATCGCTGCGCCACGGGCAGACAGCTTGATTTTATCGGCAATCGGCGCGGTCCGCGGGGTAATCACCTCGCCGAAAATAAAGGTAATCAGCACCAGCACCAGACCGATTTTTGCCAGCATCCACGCCACCATGCCGGTGGACATGCTGGATGCGCGCATGATGGTAAATTCCGAGGTCGCCGCAAACTGCGCCATGGTATAAATAGTGCCGATCAGCGCTGCCAGTGGCATCACTTCGTAGACATGGCCCGGCAACTGCACCAGCACATACAGGAATGCATACTGGATTGCGTAGCCGTTCTTGCCGACCGACGGCAGTTCCCCGGTCAGGTCCATGAATGCCTGCAGAGCCAGGAAGGCCACCAGCACAAAGGCGACGGCCTGCAGAATGGAGACCGCGAAATAGCGTTGCAGGATTTTCATTTGAGTTCGGCTTTCTTGTCAGCGGCGCGATTGCGCTTCAGGGCCGACAGCAGGGCCAGCGGGTGATAGCGATGGTTCAGATTCAGGCGCCATGCAAACAGGGCCACTACCAGCAGCAGCACGATCAGGTGCAGCGGCCACCACGACATGACGAAGCTGGCCTTGCCCTGCTTGACGCTGGCCTCGACCAGCTTCACCAGATTGCTATAGCTGAAGAAGATCAGCAGCGCGATAATCAGGTTGGCCGAGCTGCCGGCACGCGGATTGACGAAGCCCAGCGGAATTGCCAACAGTATCAGTATCAGGCAGGTGGCCGGCGAAGCGATGCGCCACAGCAGTTCGGCACGGGCCAAGTTGGAATTATCCGCCAGCAGCTCCATGGTCGGCACGGCGTTGATGTTGCGTTCGGCATCGAGATCCTGGCTGCGCGGCGTTACGCGCATGCTGTAGCTCTCGAATTCCATGGTCTGGAAATCGGACTGGCCGGGCGTACCCTGATAGCGGCGGCCATTTTTCAGTACCAGATAGCGCTCGCCCTTAGGGCCGATATTGATCACCCCTTCGCGCGCCACCACCACGGCGGTGCCATGCTCGTCGACGGTATTGACGAACACGTTCTGCACCACGGCTTTTTCACCAGCCACGCCCTCGACAAAGAAAATCCGGTTAGCCGAAGCCGATTCCTTGAACTGCCCCGGTGAGACTTTCTGCAGATCCTCGCGCTTTTCGAAGCGGTCCACATATTCCGAGCTTTTCAGCTGGGCCCAGGGCGTGGCGATAAAGCTCAGGCCTGCCGTCAGCAGCACCAGCGGCAAGCCGAAGCTCAGCACCGGCTTGATCCAGCGCGTGAGGCTCAGGCCGGAGGCGAACCACACCACCATTTCCGAGTCGCGGTAGGTACGGGTCACTACCATCAGCACAGAAATAAAGCTGGTGAGGATGACGATAGTTGGCAGATAATTCAAGGCGGCGAAGGCGATCAGCGCGATCACGTCACCCGAGGCGACCTTGCCGCCGGCAGCCTTACCAAGGACGCCGATCAGGGTCCAGGTGACGCTGACACTGAACAGCACCGTGAAGGTGGCCCCGGCGGCACTGGCCATTTCACGACGTAAGGCGCGTTGAAAGATCATTCGAAGTTTATAATTCGGTAGTTA
>Ga0187842_1000673_pt1 | contig 16544 bp, 17 predicted proteins | sample SpaLakP09_SKY_41_FD_134514 | JGI IMG/M metagenome (GOLD analysis project Ga0187842, IMG submission 134514) | Oligotrophic lake water microbial communities from Sparkling Lake, Wisconsin, USA - SP09_SKY_41 | ecosystem: Environmental > Aquatic > Freshwater > Lake | place: USA: Sparkling Lake... | reverse complement strand
GGCTGGGCCTTCCGCTACAAGACGCTCAGCGACGGCCGCCGGCAGATCCTCAGCTTCCTGCTCGCCGGCGACTTTATCGGCGTGCAGCAGAAGATGGGCGACGCCGCCGCCCATGGCGTTGACACCTTGACGCCGGCGCTGTTCTGCGTCTTCCAGCGCGACTCGCTGTGGGAGCTGCACCGCCGCTCGCCGACGATGGGCTTCAACATCACCTGGCTGACCGCGCACGAGGAGTCGCTGGTCGATGACACCCTGCTGTCGGTTGGGCGGCGCAGCGCCGAGGAGCGCATCGCGATGCTGCTGATACTGCTGTTCAAGCGCGCCGCCGCACTGCAAAGGAACGATGGCGCCAACGGCGTGCCCTTTCCGCTGACGCAGCAGCATGTGGCCGATGGCCTGGGCCTGTCCCTGGTGCACACCAACAAGACACTGCGCAGGTTGGAGCGCCGCGGCCTGCACCGCATTGCCGACGGGCGACTGTACATGCGCGATGTGAAGGCGCTGGCTCGACTGGCCGATTTGTTCGGCGATGGGCGTCCGCCGCCCCGACCACTGATCTGAAAGGCACAGCCGGCAGGCTATGTCTTTGTACATATCGGGACGGCGGGCCGCGCCCTACATTGCGGACGCCCAATGCGGCAGGCGATCCGGCCTGCCGGTGATCGAGGGCGATTCACGCTCACCCACCGTCGCCGATGTCGCCCAAACCTTCGCAGAACAAAGTCCTGTCGGCACTGCCGCTGGCCGACTGGGAGCACTTGAGCCCGCAGCTGGAATGGCTGGAAATGCCGGCGGGCACCCTGCTGCATGAGGCAGGCAGCCTGCTCAAGCACGTCTATTTCCCGGTCACCGCGGTCGTTTCATTGATCTCGACGATGAAGAGCGGCGCCGCGGCCGAGGTCGCCGTGGTCGGCAACGAGGGCATGGCCGGTATCTGCGCCTTCATGGGCGGCGCGCCCTCGATCAGCAGCGCGGTGGTGCAAAGCTCGGGCTATGGCCTGCGCATGGGCGCAGCAGCCCTGAGGGCGCAATCGCAGCGCAGCGAGCCACTGATGCAGGAGCTGCTGCGCTATACCCAGGCCCTGTTCGCCCAGATGGCGCAGACCTCGGCCTGCAACCGCCATCACGGGCTGGACCAGCAGCTGTGCCGCTGGCTCCTGCTGCATCTCGATCGACAGCAGGGCAACGACATGGTGATCACGCAGGAACGCATCGCCGCGATGCTCGGTGTGCGCCGCGAGGGCGTCACCGGCGGCGCACTGAAGCTGCAGAAGGCCGGGCTGATCAGCTACGGGCGCGGACGCCTCACGGTGCTGGATCGCGGCGGGCTGGAGGCACGCAGCTGCGAGTGCTATGCAATCGCCTGCAGAGATGGCGCCACCCGCCCCACGGCATGTTCGGCACCGGCGCCGGCCTCACAAATGCATAAGCAGGCGCAAGCGATGTAAGCAGCAGCAGCAGGCCCGCCCTGCGCCCGGGCGTGCCGGTCAAATCCCGTTGCACAGGCCATGTCTTTTGACGTACGGCCGGCCCAAGGCGCTCACTACATTCTCGCCACCGATCACGAACTTCCGCCCCTGCGGCACAAGCTCATGCAATCCACTCAACTGCCTTGCTTGCCCTACGCTACCGCCCCCGCCGCCGACGACGGCCATGAGCCATGGCGCCGGGCGACGCAGCCACCATTTTGTCGCGCCAAGCCAGCGCCGGGCCCGGTTCCCGCGCTGCTGGCGAAGCCGCAGCCACCGGTGGCCCAGGACTGGGACCTGATGTTCAATGCGGTGAAGGCGCGGCTGCGCAACGCGGTGCTGGAAGGACAGGACAGCGCCTCGATGACCGACGCCGTGCTGGAATGTGTCGAGGCGCTCGAACAGTTGCATCGCATGCTGGAGGCCCAGCGGGCGACGCCTGGCGGGCAATAGGGCGCAGCTGGAGGGCGGCGGACCCTGGCACACTCGGGCAACATCTGACGAACCGCTGCCATGAAGTCGAATCCCGAAGCCAATTCCAACCGTCGCGCCCTGGTGCTGTTCTCCGGCGGCCAGGATTCCACCGCCTGCCTGGCCTGGGCGCTGGAGCGCTATGCCGAGGTCGAGACCGTCGGCTTCGACTACGGCCAGCGCCATCGCATTGAGCTGGCCTGTCGGCAAACCGTGCGACGCGAGCTCGCGGCGCATTTCCCGGCCTGGGCGGCCAAGCTCGGTGAAGACCATCTGCTGGACCTGCGCCTGCTCGGCCAGATCTCGGACACCGCGCTGACCGAATCGCGCGCCATCGAGATGCAGGCCAATGGCCTGCCCAATACCTTCGTGCCAGGCCGCAATCTGCTGTTCCTGGGCTTTGCTGCCACCCTGGCCTACCGGCGCGGTGCCTCGGTGCTGGTGGGCGGCATGTGCGAAACCGACTACTCCGGCTACCCCGACTGCCGCGACAACACGCTGAAGGCGATGCAGGTCGCGCTAAGCCTGGGCCTGGACACGGCGATGACCATCGAGACGCCGCTGATGTTCATCACCAAGGCCGAGACCTGGCGCTTGAGCGAACAACTCGGCGGCGCGGCGCTGAACGAGCTGATCATCGAGCACACCCACACCTGCTATCTGGGCGATCGTGGCCTGCGCCACGCCTGGGGCTATGGCTGCGGCACGTGCCCGGCCTGCGAGCTGCGGCGCAAGGGGCATGACGAGTATCTTGTCGCCAGGACGACGGCCAAGTGAGCGGTTTCTCCTGGTTCGTCGTCGGCCTGGCGGCGGTGCTGCTGTTCTGGGGCATCGGTGCCTACAACCGCATCATGCGGCTGCGCAACAAGATCGGTGACGCCTATGCCCAGTTGGACCAGCATCTGGCCACCCGGGCCAAACTGGTGGCCCGGCTGATGGAATTGCTGCTGCCGGAACTGGTGACCGAGCTGGCCGCCTTCGATGCGCTGCATGCCGCCCAGGCCGATTGCGACACGGCCGCAGCCGCCGTGCGCGCCCGGCCCGCGGTGGCCGATCCGGTTGCCCAGCTGGCCGTGGCGGTGGCCGTGCATGCGGCGGCACTGACCCGTTTGCTGGCCCTCTTGGACCAACACCCCGAGCTGCGCGCCCGGGACGATATCCAGCCGGTGCTGGACGAGCTGCGCGCCACCGAGCAACAGCGCTCCTTTGCACGCCAGCTGTTCAACGAGGCCGTGCGCGTCTACAACGAGGCAACGAACCAGTTCCCGACGCGGATACTGGCCGGCATCTACGGCTTCAAGGAAGCCCGCTCGTTGTAGGACAGGTGCACGGCCTTGCGGCTTGTATCGCCGCAAGTCCTTCGCCAGGCACAAGCCCCTTCCGGGCCTTGTGTCCGGGCTCAGCTACAAACGATAGCGCCGGAGCTCACCAGCTCGTTGAACAGCGCCATCAGTGCATGGCCCGACATGTGATACGGGTCGAGCTTGCCGGTCTCGCAGTACTTCAGCACCAGGCCGGGGTTCAGGCGCGACAGCGTCACCTGGCCCATGGTCCAGCCGGCGAACTGGCGTTCGGTGATTGCCTGGTAGCGCAGGATCACGACATCGCTGTGGCGTGGGTCGGTGACGATCTGCTTGTACAGGCCGTTGACCACGTCGCGCCCGCCCTCCAGCACCTGCATGAACAGGCCGTCGGAATAGCACAGCACGCCGGTCACCCCGCGCTCGGGATTGTGGGCACGCGACTGCTTGAGGATCGTGTTCAGCTCTTCGGGACTGAAGCCGGTGACGGCACGGCTGGCGTAGAGAAGGCGGACTAGCATGGTGTGACTCCTAAGTCTTAGTCAGTTGAGGACAGAGCTTTCGGTCGCTTCGCGAGTCTCAAGGTCTGTCCCCAATTACTTGATGAGGGCCAGAAACTCCCGCCGCAGATTCGCGTCCTTGAGGAACGCCCCGCGCATCACGCTATTGGTCATCTTGGACTCGTCGTCCTTGACGCCGCGCCAGTGCATGCAGAAGTGGTCGGCCTCCATGACGATGGCCAGGCCGTCGGGCTGCACGCGCTCCTGCAGCTCATTGGCCAGCATGGTCACGGCCTCTTCCTGGATCTGCGGGCGGCGCATGATCCATTCGCAGATGCGGGCGTACTTGGACAGGCCGATCAGGTTCGAATGCTCGTTGGGCAGCAGGCCCACCCAGACCCGGCCCATGATGGGGCACAGATGGTGCGAGCAGGCGCTGCGCACCTTGATCGGCCCGACGATCATCAGCTCGTTGAGCCGCGTCACGTTGGGGAACTCGGTCACTGCGGGGGCCGGCCGGTAGCGGCCCTCGAAGACCTCGCGCACAAACATCTTGGCCACTCGCTTGGCCGTCTCGTTGGTGTTGTGGTCGCTCTCCGTGTCTATCACCAGCGCGCGCAGCACACCCTGCAAATGCTGCTGCACCTCGGCCTGGATCTGGTCGAGCTCGCCTTCCTCGACGAAGGCCGAAATATTGTCGTTGGCGTGATAGCGGCAGCCGGCATTCACCAGCCGGTAGCGGATGCGCTCGGAGGTCAGCAACGCGCCGGTCTCGGACTCACTGGGGGGCAGGTTCTCGCGCGTATCGCCGGTCATGGAGGCCTCATTCTTCTTGGGGATAGCTTGCCATTGTGTACGCATCGCAATGCCCCTGCCCGGCCACCACCAAATGATCGATGAACACCCGCACCTTGGCCGGCAGATAGGGCGTCGGCGGGTAGAGCAGCAGGACCTTGCGCGGGCGGTAGGCGCCGCCAATCTGCCAGTCCGGCAGCAAGGCTCGCACCGAGCCCTCGCGCAGCGCCTGCGCGGCGGTGAAGTCGGGCAGCAGGGCGATGCCCTCGCCGGCCTGGGCCAGGGCCAGCATGGCCAGGGTGTTGGTGACGGTGATGCGGCTCTTCATCTGCAGCTGCCGCGCCTCGGCGCCGCGGCTCAGCGCCAGCTGGTCATCAAACGAGCCGTAGCCCAGATACATCAGCTCACGAGGATCGAGCTCCGCGGGCTCCTCCGGCACACCCCGGCGCTGCAGCCAGGCGGGCGAGGCCACCAGCCGGTAGCGCGTCTCGAACAGCGGTCGGGCCGCCAGGCCGGGCGGCGGGTCGGTGGTGATGCGTATCACCGCGTCGACGGACTCGTTGACCAGGTCGATCATGCGGTCCTGCAGCATCAAATCCAGATCGACGCCGGGCCAGGCGCCCAGAAAGCCCGGCAGCAACGGCGTCAGCCAGACCTGGCCCAGCACCGCCGGCGCGCTGATGCGCAAGCGCCCCGCCGGCGCCGCCCCCTGGCTGGCGGCCAGCGCCTGTACCTCGCGGGCCAGCGCGGCAATCCGCACGCAGCGCTGATAGACCTCGCGGCCCAGCTCGGTGACGCTGACCGAACGCGTGGTGCGCTGCAGCAGCCGCGCACCGACATGAGCTTCCAGCCGGCCGACGCTGCGGCTGACGGCCGAGGTGCTCAGGCCCAGCTGCCTTGCGGCACTGGAAAAGCCCTGGGTGTCGACCACGCGGGCAAATACCAGCATCTCCGGAACCAGTTCCATGACACGCCCACTGTTGCGTTTGATTCAACGATATTGTGAATCAAAGCCATATTGTTGGTTTTGAAGCTTTGACCGAAAGTCCCTCCACGGCGCCCTGTTGGCGCAAGGAGTGGGAAAAAATGCAAGTCAACACATCGGGCGGGGGCTGGCGCATGGGCCTGGCCATGGCCCTGTCGGGCACCATAGGCCTGCTGGTCACCGAGAGCGGGCAGGCGCCGCTGGCGGTGGTGTTCTTCCGCTGCCTGATCGGTGGCGCCGGCCTGCTGGCCTGGCTCAGCGTCAGCCGCGGCTGGCGCCCGCTGACGTCCACCCATTGGCGCTGGATCGCCATCGGCGCCCTGGCCCTGGTGTTCAACTGGGTCTGCCTGTTCTCGGCCTACCGCTACAGCAGCGTCTCGGTGGCCACCGTGGTCTATCACACCCAGCCCTTCATGCTGCTGGTGCTGGCGGCCTGGGTCCAGGGCGAAAAGCTGGACCGCGCCCGTCTGCCCTGGCTGGTGCTGGCCTTTGTCGGCGTGGGCTTCAGTGCCGGCTTCACGCTAGATGGCATGTCGCAGCAGGGCTTCTGGCCCGGCGCGCTGCTGGCCTGCGCCGCCGCCTTTCTGTACGCCGTGGCCACGCTGGCCGCTCAGCGGCTGAAGGGCCTGCCGCCGGCCCAGATCGCCGGCCTGCAGATGCTGATAGGCACCTTGGTGCTGGCGCCAATGGCCCTGCCGCTGGACCAGACGCTGACCGTGCCCGGTATGGCCGCCCTCTTGACCCTGGGTCTGGTGCACACGGCGTTGATGTACACGCTGATGTACGCCGCCTTCCAGCGCCTGGCCGCGCAGCAGGTGGCGGCCCTGTCGTTCATCTATCCGCTGGTCGCCCTGGTCGTCGATCTGGCCTACTTCCGCGTCAGCCTCAGCGCCGCACAATGGGCCGGCATGGGCCTGATCCTGCTGGCGGTGATCGCCAATCAGCGCGGCTGGCGACTGGGCAGTGCCCAGAAGGCCCGGGCGCTGCAACCCTAGCGTATCGGACGGGGCCACTACACTGGCGCGGTGTCCCCCACCAGCCCATCCCCCACCTCCCAGCCCCTGTCGCAACTGCTGAGCCGCACCGCCGATGCGGTGCAGGCCGTGCGCGAGGGCCGCTCGCTGACCGATGTACTGGCCCGCTGCCCGGCCGAGTTGCGCGGCGGCACCCAGGCGCTGAGCTTCCATGTGCTGCGCTGGATGGGCTCGGCCCAGGCCGCCGCCAAGTTGATGGTGCCCAAGAATCCGCCACCGGCCGTCGATGCGCTGCTGACCACCGGCATCGCCCTGCTCTGGCCGGTCAAGGATCCGCCCTATCCCGATCACACCCTGGTGGACCAGGCCGTGACCGCCGCACGCAAGCGCACGCCGGCCAATGCCGCCTTCGTCAATGCCGTGCTGCGCCGCTTTCTGCGCGAGCGCGAGGCCCTGGTGGCCGCCGCCCAGCGCGACCCGCAGGGTGCGTTCAATCACCCACCCTGGTGGATAGAGCGGGTGCGCAAGGACTGGCCGCAGCAATGGCAGGCCGTGCTGCAGGCCAGCAACGAGCATCCGCCGATGACCTTGCGCGTCAACGCCCGCCATGGCACGGCCGAGGCCTATGTGGCGCGGCTGGCCGAGCGCGGCATTGCCGCCCGCGTGCTGGGCTCGCTCGCGCCGCAGGCGGTGGTGCTGGCCCGGGCCGTGCCGGTGACCCAGCTGCCGGGCTTTGCCGAGGGCGAGGTCTCGGTGCAGGACGCCGCCGCCCAGCTGGCCGCGCCGCTGGTGGTCGGCCGCAACCTGCCGCCCGAGGCCGGCACGCCGCTGGTCGCCGGCGCCCGCGTACTCGACGCCTGCGCCGCCCCGGGCGGCAAAACCGCCCACCTGCTGGAACTGGCCGATCTGGACCTGCAGGCGCTGGACAGCGACCCGGCCCGCCTCACCCGCGTCAAGGACACGCTGGACCGCATCCGGCAAAGCGCCCAGCTGAACGCCGCCGATGCCCGCCAGTCCGCCACCTGGTGGGACGGCACACCGTTCGACGCCATCCTGCTCGACGCCCCCTGCAGCGCCTCGGGCATCGTGCGCCGCCATCCCGATGTGCGCTGGCTGCGCCGCAACAGCGATATCGGCAACCTGGTGCGCACGCAATCCGAGCTGCTGGAGGCGCTGTGGCCGCTGCTCAAACCGGGCGGGCGCCTGGTCTACGCCACCTGCTCGCTGTTCAAGGACGAGGGCCAGGCCCAGGTCGATGCATTTTTGCAACGCCATGGGAATGCAAAAAGCGTGCAAAGCCTGCCCTTCACCGGACATCTGCTGCCGCTGCCCGAAAATCCGGGCATGGCCGCCGAGCCGGCGGCTTACGATGGGTTTTTCTACGCCCTGCTGGTCAAGACCTGACGCCGTTGACGTTTCATCCATCCCCCGCCCGTGCAAGCAGTTTTTTCATCGTCAGCCTCCTTCGTGCGGCGTGCCCCGGGCACGCCGGGCGCGCTGCGTGGCCTGCTGCTGTGGCTAGGGCTGATGCTGTGGGCCTGCCTGCTGCTCGCTCCCGTGGCCCAGGCCCAGGGCATCGAGCTGGCCACCCTGAAGGCCGAGCGTGACGAAGACGCGCTGAGCCTGAGCTTCAACACCGTCTACGAGCTTCCGCGGCCGGTGGAAGACGCGCTGCAAAAAGGCGTGCCGATCTACTTCACCGCCGAGGTCTCGATTTATCGCAGCCGCTGGTACTGGCGCGACGCCCGCATTGCCCGCGTCAGCCGCAGCTGGCGCCTGGCCTGGCAGCCGCTGACTCGGCAATACCGCGTCAGCACCGGTGGGCTGAACCAGACCTATGGCTCGCTGCACGAGGCATTGAACGCCATGCGCGGTGCCCAAGGCTGGCGCGTTGCCGAGCTCAGCCAGCTCGAGGACGACGCCAGGCACTACCTCGAGTTCAGCTACAAGCTCGACACCAGCCAGCTGCCGCGGCCGATGCATATCGGCCTGGGCGCCCCCGAGGGCTGGGTGATGCAGGTCGCACGCAATATGACCGTGGACCTGGCCGTGCGCGGCACACCATGACCAAGTCCGCGCGTTGGGTGTGGCTGGTCGCCGTGGTGGCCGTGACGGGGGCCTGCGGCGTGCTGGCCTTCCTGCTGTCGATCAGCGCCACGGCCGAGCGCGGCTTCTTCGAGCGCCACTACGTCTGGCTGTTCTGGGTCAATATGGCCGTCGCCGCCGCGCTGGTGGTGGTCATCGGCCTGGCCGCCGTGCGCCTGGTGGTGCGGGTGCGCAGCGGCAAGTTCGGCAGCCGCCTGCTGCTCAAGCTGGCCGGCATCTTCGCGCTGCTCGGCGTGGTGCCGGGGGTGCTGATCTACACCGTCTCCTACCAATTCGTCTCGCGCTCGATCGACAGCTGGTTCGACCAGCGCCTGGCCACCGCGCTGGACGCCGGCCTGAACCTGGGCCGCGTCACCCTGGACGCGCTGGTCAATGACCTGGGCACGAAGACGCGTAGCGCCGCCGAGCGCCTGTCGGAGCGCTCCAACGAGGGCATCAACAGCCCGCAGCCGCTGCAGCTGGAGCGCATGCGCGAGCAGCTGTCGGCACAGACCCTGTCGCTGATCGGCGCCGGTGGCCAGATCCTCGTCACCGTGGGCGGCGACGCGCTGTCTCTGACACCCGACCGCCCCGCCACCTCGCTGCTGCGCCAGGTACGCATGACCGGCGTGGTCAGCCAGCTCGAGGGCCTGGACGAAGACGCCGCCACCGTGCAGGGCCGCGCGCGCATCCGCGCCATCGCCCTGGTGCCCAATGCCGAGCTGTCGCTGGGCAGCGGCGACCGCTATCTGATGGTGGTGCAGCTGGTGCCGGGCAGCATCGTCAACAACGCGCTGGTGGTGCAGACGGCCTTCCGCGAGTACCAGCAGCGGGCGCTGGAGCGCGACGGCCTGCGCCGCATGTACATCGGCACCCTGACCCTGGTGCTGATACTGGCCGTGTTCGCCGCGCTGCTGCTGGCCGTCACTCTGGGCAACCAGCTCGCACGCCCGCTGCTGCTGCTGGCCGACGGCGTGCGCCAGGTGGCCAAGGGCGACCTGACGCGCAAGCCGGTGCTGACCTCGCGTGACGAACTCGGCGGCCTGACGCGCAGCTTTGCCGAAATGACCGAACAGCTGGCCGATGCCCGCGGCATGGTCGAGCTCAGCGTCGCCCAGCTGGAGGGCGCGCGCACCAATCTGCAGACGATTCTGGACAACCTCACCGCCGGCGTGATCGTGTTCGACCACGAGCGTCGCATCGAGACCGTCAACCCGGGCGCCACCCGCATCCTGCGCCTGCCACTGTTCGCCTACCGCGGCCGCAAGCTGGAGGACGTGCCCGAACTGGAGGCCTTTGCCCAGGGCGTGTGGCAGCGCTTCGATCAGCACAAATCCAGCCCCGAGGACGGGGAGCGCGACCTCTGGCAGGACTCATTCGAGCTGCAGACCGGCAAGGAGCGCGATGTGCTGACCCTGCTGGTGCGGGGTGCGGTCTTGCCCCAGGACTCGCGGCTGATGGTGTTCGACGACATCAGCGAGGTCGTCTCCGCGCAGCGCTCAGCCGCCTGGAGCGAGGTCGCACGGCGCCTGGCCCACGAGATCAAGAACCCGCTGACGCCGATCCAGCTCTCGGCCGAACGGCTGCAGCACAAGCTCGAAAGCAAGCTCGAGGGCGCCGACCAGGCGATGCTGGTGCGCTCGGTGGGCACCATCGTCAACCAGGTGCAGGCGATGAAGCAGCTGGTCAACGAGTTCCGCGACTACGCCCGCCTGCCCGCCGCCAATCTGACGCCGCTGGACCTGAATGCCCTGGTCACCGAGGTGCTGACACTTTACGCACCGGCACAGGAGGCCGGCCACCTGGTGGCCGAACTGGCCGTGGCGCCGCCGCAAATTGTCGGCGACGCCACCCAGCTGCGACAGGTCATCCACAACCTGGTGCAGAACGCGCTGGACGCCACCGCCGAGCAGGAACAGGGACGCGTGCGCGTGCGCACCGAGGTCGCCAGCAATGAGGCCGGTGAATTGCGCGCGCTGCGCCTGCAAGTCATCGACAATGGGCCCGGTTTCCCGGAGAAAGTGCTCAAGCGCGCCTTCGAACCCTATGTCACGACCAAGGCCAAGGGCACCGGATTGGGCCTGGCCGTGGTTAAAAAGATCGCCGACGAACACGGCGCCCGCATACGCATCACCAACTTGCACGACCGCGGCGATGAGGCCCAGCCGGTGACCGGTTCGCAAGTTTCGTTATCATTTTCAAAACTCGCGACTGCACCGAGCCCCGTCAGCCCCGCTGACGAGCCCAGGCCCGCGTGAACAGCAGGCACTCATGGCAACCATACTTGTAGTCGATGACGAACTGGGCATACGTGCCCTGCTCTCCGAAATTCTCAGTGACGAAGGTCACACGATCGAGCTCGCCGAGAACGCCGCTCAGGCCCGCGCCTGCCGCGAACGCATGCGGCCCGACCTGGTGCTGCTCGACATCTGGATGCCCGATGTCGACGGCATCAGCCTGCTCAAGGAGTGGGGCGCCGCCGGCCAACTGAGCATGCCGGTGATCATGATGAGCGGCCACGGCACCATTGACACGGCAGTCGAGGCCACCAAGTTCGGCGCCATCGCCTTCCTGGAGAAGCCGATCACCTTGCAGAAACTGCTGCGCGCCGTCGAACAGGCCCTGGTCAAGGCCGCCCCGCGCCCGCTGCCCGGCGCAGTCAGCTACACCCGCGTCGACCTGATGAGTAACGGTGCCCCGGGCATCTCAAGCCCACTGGCCAGCGCCGTCCAACCCGCCATGATCAGCATGGGCCTGCAGTCCGAACAGGTGTTCGAGCTCGACCGCCCGCTGCGCGAAGCCCGCGACGCCTTCGAGAAGTCCTACTTCGAGTTCCACCTCGCCAAGGAACACGGCTCGATGACACGCGTGGCCGAGAAGACCGGCCTGGAGCGCACGCACCTCTACCGCAAGCTCAAGCAGCTGGGCGTCGACCTCAGCCGCAATAAAAAGGGCGTCTGATTTCCCCCTCGGCTTCTGGTGTATACTGCGAGGCTTCACGCGATGGCCACAGTGCCTGACCGTCGATAGAAATAATGGCCTGGTAGCTCAGTCGGTAGAGCAACGGATTGAAAATCCGTGTGTCGGTGGTTCGATTCCGCCCCAGGCCACCAAACGCAAATGGCTCCCCTCGTGGGAGCCATTTTCGTTTGGCGGTTCGCGGAGCGGATGAGAACCACAGTTCGCTCTATGGCAGTCCAGCGGACTGGCATAGGACGTTGCGCAGCAACGGTCCGGAGTGCCCGCAGGGCATGGAGGATGACCGGATCGGCCTGAGCCGAGACGGGCACATTCCGCTGTCGGCCACACCGACTCGAGTGCCCCGCCTAGGGAACTCGTCGGGGCTTTTCTACAATCTGCGGAGATCCGCTCGATCAGCTGCGCCAGCGCGCCGGCCGCCAAGCACCGAAATCAGGAACCGGCGCCATGCCCGCCGCCGCCGGGCATGCATGCTTGATGCCTGTGGTTCGCGCAGGGCCGGCCTTCAGCCCCCGGGATCGGCGCGGTGTGTCAATCCCTGCTCCTCGACGACCCGCTGCAAGGCCTGTTCGAACAGCGTGCGTGCCGCGCCGGCGGTGCGGGTCAGTTGCCGGTGCAGTGCGGCATCGGCCGGACCGGTAGCGGTGCAGTCCTGACTGTAGCGCTCGAAGCCGGCAAGCTGCGCCACGATCTCGCTCATGTGGCGCAGGCACTCGCAGGCCACCGTCGACGGGCTCTCGGCCAGCCGCGCCAGCGCCTCGTCGCTGAAGCGTCTGGGCACGACCTGCAGGCCGGCCCCGGGGCTGAACGCGGGCACTGCCGTCGGCATCTGACCCACGCCGCGCACCCAGCGCGCCAGCTCTCGTCCGCTCATGGGCTCACGCCGCACGGTCACGCCCGCCTCGCGCAGCGCCTGCGCCGTGGCCTCGGTGCCGAAGGCGTAGAGCACCAACACCGAGCCGGCGCCCAGGGCAGCGCCAAGGGCCAGCACCCGCTCGACCGAGGCCACCTGCAGCGAGGGCAACCGCACCACGAGCAGGCCGACAGCACCCTCGGGCAGGGGCGCGGATTCGGCTTGGTCGAGATCCTCATGCACCGCCTGCAGCACGCATCCGGGCACGGCCTCGAGCGCATGGGCCGCACTCCGACCGACGACGAACGCCCGGACAAGCCCGCCGGTCGCGGGGCTCGCAAGCGCCGCCGCACCGCTGACCAGGGCCTGCAGCGATTCGAGGTCGAGCGTCGCGATCGTGCCGATGGCATGGCCGGCGTGGGTCAGCTGGCGCAACAGCCGCAGGCGCGACACGTCGTGGGCGGAATAGGCGCGCTGACCGCTACCGGTCTTGGCCGCAGCCACTACGCCGTAGCGCCGCTCCCAGACCCGCAGCGTGGTCACCGGCAGGCCGGCCAGGCGGGCAGCGGTGCCACTGCGCAGGCGGTGCGGCGGGTTGGGCTCGGGCAAATCAGGCGGCAAGTCAGACATGAAGGGGAGGCGGCGAGTCGTAGAGCATGAAGATCATAGTCTCTTGACTCCGATATGAATCGCTTATTTCGATATTATTGGCGATTACCAAGACAATTCGAGGTCAGTTTCAGAAAATAATGACACACATCAACTCAATATAGCGTCAACCGCGAACCCAATTTTCGTGCACCCGGCGCCTTTTGCAGACAGCCTGCCAGCTTTTGTTGTGGCTGTGGGCGCCGTCGCGAAGGGTCAGCGTTGTGCACTCTTTCCCGTGTTCCAGGCCCCTCCCATCTCCAACAGGAGCATTCCCATGTCCAACAGCCGCCGCGTCTTTCTGATCACTGTTTCCGCCGGCGTCGCCGGCTTGAGCCTGCGCGCGCAGGCGCAGGCCAGGCTTGACGAGAAAGACCCGCAAGCCGCGGCGCTCGGCTATGTGGCCGATGCCACCAAGACCGACACAAAGAAGTTCCCGAAGTACGCCGCCGGTCAGGTCTGCACCAACTGCGCGCTGTACCAGGGCAAGCCCGCAGACGCCGCCGGCGGCTGCCCGCTGTTCGCCGGCAAGCAGGTCGCCGGCAAGGGCTGGTGCAGTGCCTGGGCCAAGAAGGCATGAGCGAGGCGAGCCGGTCTTTCCGGGGCAACTCGGCCGCCCGGCCGAGCTAGCCCTGTGTCGCCTGCGGGCGGTCGATGAGCTGGCGCAAGCGCTGGGCGAAGAACTCGAGCGAGGCGAAGTTCTGCTCCGAGTCCCCCCGTCAAGGCAAGCGCAGCGCAAGGCCATCTTGCTGAGCCTGACCCACGGCCGGTCAAGCCCACCACTTCCAGCACATGAGCCCGCGCGGCAAGGACTGCAGCTTCGACCCCGCCGAGCGCAGCGGCGGGGTCGGCATTTCAGCCGAGAGCAGACCTGGGATCGGGCAATGTGCCTGATACCTTCACCAAAGCAGACGCATGCAGACCGATCCTACCCATGAACCCAAGCCACTGACCGTGTTGTACGACGGCGCCTGCCCGCTGTGCCGGCGCGAGATCGGCGTCTACCGCGGCCTGCGGCCGCACACGCCGGTCTGCTTTGCCGACGTCAGCGACACCGCCCAGGCCCTGCCCCGCGACACCACACGCGAGCAGTTGTTGGCGCGTTTCCATGTGCGCCGCGCCGACGGCCAGCTGCTCAGCGGTGCGCAAGCCTTCCTGGCCCTGTGGGCCGTCCTGCCGGGCTGGCGCTGGCTGGCCGTGATCGGCCGGCTGCCGGGCGCCGTCTGGTTGATGGAGCGGCTGTACCGGCTGTTCCTGCGCGGGCGGCCGGCGCTGCAACGCTGGGCCGCCCGCCTGGACCGGTCGGCTTGAACCGCCCCCAGCCATTCATCCCAACTTTGCCTCACCCCGAGAACACGCCATGACTGCTATCGTCCTCATCACCGGCGCCAGCGGCGGCATCGGCCGCGCCCTGACCCGGCAGTTGCACGCCCAGGGTTGCCAGGTGGCCGCCGTGGGTCGCGATACCGGGCGCCTGGCCGATGTCGACGCGGCCGTGCGCATCGTCGCCGACACCACCACCCCCGAGGGCGCGGCACTCGCCGTCGCCGCCTGCCAGGAAGCGCTCGGGGCGGCGCCCGCGCGGCTGGCCCATTGCGTCGGCAGCACCCTGATCGCGCCGCTGCACCGCACCCGTGCGGAGGCCTACCGCGAGCTGATGCGCGTCAACCTCGACAGCGCGGTGTTCATGTTGCAGGCCTGGATCACGGCACTGAAGGGCGGGCCCGGCGCGGCGGTGCTGGCCAGCTCGGTGGTGGCGCGCATCGGCGTGGCCAACCACGAAGCCATCGCCGCGGCCAAGGGCGGGGTCGAGGCCCTGGTGCGCAGCGCGGCGGCCACCTACGCCGCCCAGGGCCTGCGGGTCAATGCCGTCGCGCCGGGAATGACCGAAACACCGATGACGGCCGGCATGCTGAAGCTGCCGGCGATGCGCGAAGGCGCGATGCGCCAGTACCCGCTGGGCGGCGTGCAGACGGCCGAGCAGGTGGCCGAGGTGATGGCCTGGCTGCTGGGTGAGGGTGCGGCCCGGCTGACCGGCCAGATCATTGCGGTCGATGGCGGCTTCACCACCGTGCGGCCGCTGGTGAAATAGCTCGGGCCGGCATGACGACCCGGGCGCACTGAACGGCCCGACGGGCTGGAGTAACCTGTGCCCGAATCACCATGGCCGCGAACACCACGCATCAACCCTGCCCCACCGACACCATGACCACACCCATTCCCGCCACGCTGATCCCCGGGGACGGCATCGGCCCCGAAATCGTTGATGCCACCCTGGCCGCACTCGATGCGCTGAAAGCGCCCTTCGACTGGGACCGGCAGATCGCCGGCCTGGGCGGTGTGCATGCCCATGGCGACCCGCTGCCGCAGGCGACGCTGGACAGCATCCGCCGCACGCGGCTGGCGCTGAAGGGCCCGCTGGAAACGCCCTCGGGTGGCGGCTACCGCTCGTCCAACGTGCGGCTGCGCGAGGAGTTCCAGCTCTATGCCAATGTGCGCCCGGCCCGCACCATCGTCCCGGGCGGCCGCTTCGACAATATCGATCTGCTGGTGGTGCGCGAGAACCTGGAGGGTCTCTACATCGGCCATGAGCACTATGTGCCGATCGATGGCGACCCCCATGCGGTGGCCATGGCCACCGGCGTCAACACCCGCCAGGGCAGCCGCCGCCTGCTGGAGTACGCCTTCGAGCTGGCGATTGCCACCGGGCGCAAGAAGGTGACCATCGTCCACAAGGCCAACATCATGAAGGCGCTCACCGGCCTGTTCCTGGAGACCGGCGAGGAGCTGTGGGCACGCAAGTACAAGGACCGCATCGCGCTCGACACCGTCATCATCGATGCCTGCGCGATGAAGCTGGTGCTCAACCCCTGGCAGTTCGACGTGCTGGTGACGACCAATCTGTTCGGCGACATCCTGTCGGACCTGGTGGCCGGCCTGGTCGGTGGCCTGGGCATGGCGCCGGGCGCGAATATTGGCGCGGATGCGGCCATCTTCGAGGCCGTGCATGGCTCCGCCCCCGACATTGCCGGCAAGGGCATTGCCAACCCGACCGCCCTGCTGCTGGCCGCGGCGATGATGCTGGACCACTGCAAGCTGACCGAGGAAGCGACGCGGCTGCGCCAGGCGATAGACGCGACGCTGAATATCGACAAGGTGCGCACCGGCGATCTGGGCGGCAGCGCCAGCACGAGCGCCTACGCGCAGGCGCTGGTGAGCCGCATCAAGAACGGTTGAGCGGGCAATCGTCCGGCCCGGCTGCTGCTAGGATTCACCCCATGCAGCGGTCACCAGCAGTTCGGTTGTGATGCGGCGCGGTCCGGTGCTTGCAGGGCTGCTGCTGCTGGTGATGCTGCTCACCCGTGCGCCGGCGCACGCGCAGGACAAGCTCCATGTGCTGCTCGACAACAGCACCGAGATGCCACAGGCCCAAATCGTCGACGGCAAGGTGCTGGACGGACTCACGCGCGATCTGGGTTTGCAG
>Ga0187842_1000670_pt1 | contig 16549 bp, 15 predicted proteins | sample SpaLakP09_SKY_41_FD_134514 | JGI IMG/M metagenome (GOLD analysis project Ga0187842, IMG submission 134514) | Oligotrophic lake water microbial communities from Sparkling Lake, Wisconsin, USA - SP09_SKY_41 | ecosystem: Environmental > Aquatic > Freshwater > Lake | place: USA: Sparkling Lake... | reverse complement strand
GGTATCGATCCTGTCCAGCTGCAGCAGTTCTTCAAGGGCCAAGCCGGTGGCATCCTGAGCCTGTTCAACATGTTCTCGGGCGGTGCGCTGTCGCGCTTCACCGTGTTCGCGTTGGGTATCACGCCGTACATCTCGGCTTCCATCGTGCTGCAGCTGATGACCTATGTGGTCCCGACGCTGGAACAGCTGAAGAAGGAAGGCGAAGCGGGTCGTCGCAAGATCACCCAGTACACACGCTATGCCACGCTCGGTCTGGCTTTGTTCCAGAGTCTCTCCATTGCTCTGGCGCTTGAAGGTTCGGCTGGGCTGGTTTTGAGTCCCGGTTTTGGCTTCCGCCTGACGGCAGTGTCCAGCCTGGTGGCTGGCACGATGTTTCTGATGTGGCTGGGTGAGCAGATCACCGAGCGCGGTCTGGGCAACGGGATCTCGATCCTGATCTTTGCCGGTATCGCAGCGGGCTTGCCCGGTGCCATTGGCGGCCTATTCGAACTGGTGCGTACCGGCGCGATGGGCTACGGCACGGCGCTCTTCATCGTCGCCTTGATCGTTGCCGTGACCTATGTCGTGGTGTTCGTCGAACGCGGTCAGCGCAAGATTCTGGTGAACTACGCAAAGCGCCAGGTCGGCAACAAGGTCTATGGCGGCCAGTCGTCGCACCTGCCCTTGAAGCTGAACATGTCGGGTGTGATTCCGCCGATCTTTGCGTCGTCGATCATCTTGCTGCCGACGACGGTGGTGAGCTGGTTTGCAACGGGTGACGGCCTGCGCTGGTTGAAGGACTTGGCGAGCATGGTTAGCCCAGGCCAGCCGATCTATGTGCTGCTGTACGCCGCCGCCATCGTGTTCTTCTGTTTCTTCTACACGGCGCTGGTGTTCAACAGCCGTGAGACCGCAGACAACCTGAAGAAGAGTGGTGCGTTCATTCCGGGCATTCGTCCGGGTGAGCAGACCGCCAAGCACATCGACAAGATCCTGTCGCGACTGACTTTGGCTGGTGCGATCTACATCACGCTGGTTTGTCTGTTGCCCGAATTTTTGACGTTGAAGTACAACGTGCCGTTTTACTTCGGCGGTACCTCGCTGTTGATCATCGTGGTTGTCACGATGGACTTCTGGGCTCAGGTGCAGAGCTACATCATGAGTCAGCAGTACGAGTCACTGCTGAAGAAGGCCAGCTTCAAGTCCTGACCAGGACCGGGCTGTTCTGAGGAAGTATTTGAGTTAATCCGCACGAAGGTTTGGCATGTCGAAAGACGACGTCATTCAGATGCAGGGTGAGGTTGTTGAAAACTTGCCCAATGCGACGTTTCGTGTGAAGTTGGAAAACGGGCATGTCGTCCTCGGGCACATCTCCGGCAAGATGCGGATGCACTACATCCGCATCCTCCCCGGCGACAAAGTGACTGTGGAATTGACGCCCTACGATTTAAGTCGTGCTCGCATCGTGTTCCGGGCGAAGTGAGCTGTTTGAACCCCCCGGGAACGCGTGTGAGCGCAAAAGACGTTAGGCCAAGGAGCACACCATGAAAGTTTCGGCATCCGTAAAGCAGATGTGCCGCAATTGCAAGATCATCCGCCGCAAGGGTGTGGTGCGTGTGATCTGCACCGACCCGCGCCACAAGCAGCGCCAAGGCTGAGCCCCGGCTCGCACGACAGGACTAGAGGACAACCATGGCACGTATTGCTGGTATCAACATTCCGCCGCAAAAGCACACTGAGATCGGCCTGACCTTGATCTACGGCATTGGCCGTACGACCGCTCAGCAGATCTGCAACAACTGCGGCATCCCGTTCGACAAGAAGGTCAAGGACCTGAACGACGGCGATCTCGAAAAGATCCGTGACGAGGTCAACAAGTTGACCATCGAAGGTGATCTGCGCCGTGAGCAGTCCATCAACATCAAGCGTCTGATGGATCTCGGCTGCTACCGCGGCTTCCGTCATCGCCGTGGCCTGCCGATGCGCGGTCAACGCACCCGTACGAATGCCCGCACCCGCAAGGGTCCGCGCAAGTCGGCTGCGACCGGCAAGAAGTAAGCTGCCCGAACTGAAAGAAGGTCAATATGGCAAAGGCTCCTAATAACGCGGCGGCACAGCGGGTTCGCAAGAAGGTCCGCAAGAACGTTGCAGACGGCATTGCGCACGTTCACGCGTCGTTCAACAACACGATCATCACCATCACCGACCGTCAAGGCGGCGCCCTTTCCTGGGCTTCGTCGGGTGGTCAAGGCTTCAAGGGCTCGCGCAAGTCGACCCCCTTCGCAGCTCAGGTGGCGGCTGAAGTCGCGGGTCGCGCTGCTCAAGAGCAGGGCATCAAGAACCTGGACGTCAAGATCAAGGGCCCCGGCCCGGGTCGGGAATCGTCGGTGCGCGCCCTGGCTGCGCTCGGCATCCGCATCAACTCGATCTCTGACGTGACGCCAGTGCCGCACAACGGCTGCCGTCCGCAGAAGCGTCGTCGGATCTGATCTCCTTCACCGTTCGGTGACAGGGATATTGCAGATTCGGATAACGGTGCGATAATCGCGCGTTTTCCCGGAGCCGGCGGGCACTTTGTGCCGCGCCGGCTTCAGTCTTGAGTCAGCTCCATTTCAGGGCGGCTCACAAGCCCACCGTCCAAGCCCATAAAAACACCGGCTGGACTCGCGTCAACAACCTCGGAATTGAGGCCTGGCGTCAGATTGAACAAGGACACGCAAAGTGGCACGTTACCTCGGCCCCAAGGGCAAACTTTCCCGCCGTGAAGGCACCGACCTCTACCTGAAGAGCGCCCGCCGCGCCATCAGCGACAAGGTCAAGTTCGACTCCAAGCCCGGCCAGCACGGCCGCACCTCCGGTCAGCGCACGTCTGACTTCGGCCTGCAGCTCCGTGAGAAGCAGAAGGTCAAGCGCATGTACGGCGTGCTGGAGCGTCAGTTCCGCCGCTACTTCGCCGAAGCTGAGCGCCGCAAGGGCTCGACTGGCGTGAACCTGCTGCAGCTGCTGGAATCGCGCCTGGACAACGTCGTCTACCGTATGGGCTTCGGCTCCACCCGCGCAGAAGCCCGTCAGCTGGTTTCGCACAAGGGTGTCACGGTGAACGGCGAGGTCGTCAACATCGCTTCCTATTCGGTCAAGGCTGGTGACACCGTCGCCGTCCGTGAGAAGGCCAAGAAGCAACTGCGCGTGACCGAGTCGTTCAAGCTGGCTGATTCCATCGGCCTGCCGGCCTGGGTGGCCGTAGACGGCACCAAGCTCGAAGGCGTGTTCAAGAAGGCGCCCGATCGCGACGAGTTCGGCGCCGAGATCAACGAATCGCTGATCGTCGAGTTGTACTCGCGTTAACGTTTTCCCCCGCCGGCCACGCCTGAAAGGGCGCGGCCGGCGTTTCCTCGTCCGGGCATTCGCCCTTCGTAGGCTCTGCCCGGCTGGTCCTCAGCCTTATCGGTGTAACGAGCCGAGGGTATTGAAAGAAAGACCTCATGCAAACCAACTTGCTCAAACCCAAGTCCATCAACGTGGAGCCCCTGGGCGGTCATCGCGCCAAGGTCACCCTGGAGCCGTTCGAACGCGGCTACGGTCACACCCTGGGCAACGCCCTGCGCCGTGTGCTGCTCTCGTCGATGGTGGGTTATGCGCCAACGGAAGTGACGATTGCCGGCGTGCTGCACGAGTACTCGGCCATTGACGGCGTGCAAGAGGACGTGGTTCACATCATGCTGAACCTCAAGGGCGTCGTCTTCCGCCTGCACAACCGTGAAGAAGTGACCCTGGTCCTGCGCAAGGAAGGCGAAGGCCCCGTCACCGCAGCAGACATCCAGACTCCGCACGACGTCGAGATCATCAATCCCGAGCATGTCATCGCCCATCTGTCGCAAGGCGGCAAGCTGGACATGCAGATCAAGGTCGAGAAGGGCCGTGGCTATGTGCCCGGCACGATGCGCCGCTTCGGCGACGAGCCGACCAAGAGCATCGGCCGCATCGTCCTCGACGCCTCGTTCGCCCCGGTCCGCCGCGTCAGCTATGCCGTCGAGAACGCCCGCGTCGAGCAGCGTACCGACCTGGACAAGCTGGTCATGGAAATCGAAACCAACGGCGCTATCTCGCCCGAGGAAGCGATCCGCGCTTCGGCCAAGATCCTGGTTGAGCAACTTGCCGTGTTCGCGCAACTGCAAGGCACCGACCTGGTCGACGCCTTCGACGCGCCGGCACAGCGCTCCAGCAGCTTCGACCCGATCCTGCTGCGGCCTGTCGACGAGCTCGAGCTGACCGTGCGTTCGGCCAACTGCCTGAAGGCCGAAAACATCTACTACATCGGCGACCTGATCCAGCGCACCGAGACCGAGCTGCTGAAGACTCCGAATCTGGGTCGCAAGTCGCTCAACGAAATCAAGGAAGTGCTCGCTTCCCGCGGTCTCACGCTGGGCGCCCGCCTCGAGAACTGGCCTCCCCAGGGTCTCGACAAGCGTTGATTTTTTGAAGAAATGGGTGGCGCGTTGACCAACGCCGCCCGGTGCACCCGGCAGTACCTGATACGGCTGCTGGCATTAACGAAGTGAAAGGAATAGCACCATGCGTCACCGTAACGGCCTCCGTAAACTCAACCGTACCAGCGCCCATCGCCAGGCGATGCTGCGCAACATGTGCGTTTCGCTGCTGCAGCACGAAGCCATCAAGACCACGGTCCCCAAGGCCAAGGAACTGCGCCGCGTTGTTGAGCCCCTCATCACGCTCGCCAAGGTTCCCACGCTGGCCAACCGCCGCCTGGCCTTTGACCGCCTGCGCGACCGCGACATCGTCAGCAAGCTCTTCAACGAACTGGGCCCGCGCTTCGCCGCTCGTCCGGGCGGCTACACCCGCATCCTGAAGATGGGCTTCCGCGTCGGCGACAACGCGCCGATGGCCTTCGTCGAACTGGTGGATCGCGCCGAAGGCGAGACCGCTGGCGAAGCCGTCGAATAAGCTCAGCACGCGCTGATCTGCAAAGCCCGCTTCAAGCGGGCTTTTTTGCGTCTGTATTTTCCGACAAGGCCTTCAGGGAACGATGTCGAGGACCAGCTTGGCGGCGCCGTAGTCCTGGCCGCAGTCGCCGCTTGCCGGGCAGACGGGCTTGCCGAGATAGGCGGGCTGTCGACCCGCCTGGTCGCCCAGCATGCCGGCGGCCTTGGCGCCCACGGCCAGTTCGGTCAGGCCGCTGTCCACGCCGATCGTGAGCCCGGCCAGGCTGCGCGGCGTGGCGGACACGATCACCAGCAGTTGCTCGGCGCCCGCCGGTTCGCTGACGTCCATGGGCATGGCCGGGCCGGGCAGCGTGACGGTCTCGCCGGCCTTGATGCGGTGCTGTTTCAGCACGGCGTTCGGCATCAGCTGGATCAGTGTGCCGTCGGGGCCCAGGGCCAGGACGTGGTAGTACCCGTCGCGTTCGGAGCGGACCGTGAACGAGAGCCGATCATGGCCGATGCGCAGCCGTGTCTTCTTGGCCGCGACGTCGACCTTGAAGCCGGGGCTCTGACCGGCCAGGATGCGCTCAAAGTCGGCGCCAGGGTCGATGCTGGTCATCGCCGCCGGTGCGGTCGGCGTGGGAGCGGGCGCGATTTCAGCCGCAATGGGTGCGGCGGCCGGCGGTAGCGTGGCTGCCACGGGGGGCGTGATGTCCGGGACGCTGCGCTTGGCCGGCGTCGACGTGAGCGACAGAAAAGCCACCACGCCCAATGTCACCAGCCCCAGCGCCCCAAGGCCGACGAACAGAGGTGTCCGGGACGAGCTGCGCGTCGGCGCGGCAACGACCGCCGGCGGCTGAGCCGCAGTGGCGGCAACGCTAGGTGGCGTGGCCCGCATTGCAGACGGAGTTGCCGCAGGCGGTGATGGGGGCGATGGCGTCGGGGCGCTGGCGCGTATCGGACGGATCACCGTCTTGTCGTCGTCCAGCCCGAAGTCATCCGGCAGCAGGGCGGCCGTGGCCGGCAGCGGCTGATCCAGTTCGGCGATCAGCTGTGCAACGCTTTGCGGCCGGTCTTCGGGCTTGACGGACAGCGCGCGGTCGATGGCGTGCAGGAAGCTGTCGCTGTACTTGCCTGCAGCCAGCTGGCGCAGCGGTACATAGGTGTCGCCCATCATGCGGCCCACAGACGGGGGCGGCGTGCGGCGCGTGATGGCGAAGTAGACGACGGCCGCAAGGGCGTAGATGTCGGTCCACGGCCCCTGCTTCATGTGCGGCACTTCGGCGTACTGTTCCAGCGGCGCATAGCCTGGCTTCAGGATGACCGTGAGCGCCTGCGTCATGTCGCTGATGACGCGGCGCGCGGCGCCGAAGTCCAGCAGCAGTGGCCGTGTGTGCCCGCCCAGCAGGATGATGTTGTCGGGCGCGATATCGCGGTGGAAGCACTGCTCCGCATGGATCACCTTCAGCGCCTCGGACAACGGGCTCAGCAGCCCGCGCAGCCAGGCTTCGTCCGGCGGGCCGGGCAGCGTCTTCAGCGTGTCCTTGAGGGTGAGGCCCTCGTAAAAGGGCATGACCATGTAGGCCGTGCCATTGGCTTCCCAGAAACGGTAAACCTTGACCAGCGCCGGGTGGTCGAACTGGGCCAGCAGGCGGGCCTCGTTGATGAAGCTTTTCAGGCCTGCCTCGAAGGTGTCGCGGTAGCGCTCGGCCTTGACGCTGACATTGGTGCCCGTGCCGCGCGAGGCCAGCTGCGAGGGCATGTACTCCTTCAGCGCGACCTTGCGCTGCAGGGAATGGTCCATCGCGAGATAGACGATGCCGAAGCCGCCCTCGCCCAACATGCGGGTCAGCTCGAACTCGGCCAGGCGGGTACCTATGGGCAGAGAGTTGCCGTCGCCCAGGGCGGCGGCGCTGCTGGCGTTGGGTGCGGCTGCAGGCGCGGGTACGGCCGCGCGCTGCGTCTTGTCGAACGGTGCGGGGCTGGGCTGGATCTGCGTCGGCAGATCGTCGTCGGAGGCGGTCATGAGCGGGCGGGCGCGGCGCCGAAAAGCAGCCGCATGTCATCAGTTGGGGGCAGGCCGCGGGTGGTCAGCAGGCGGCGTTCGCCAGACTCGCCATCTGCCCACCAGAAGGCATGCCCTGCCGCCGCGTTGCGCCAGGCCTGGGCCTGCCCGTCGGCGATCAGGGCGACGATGGCTTCGGCGCCGGCTGCGGCATGGGTCGATACCGAGTTGGCCGTGGGCAGCACTTGAGTCAGCGGGCTCGGCACGTCCCAGCCGGGGCGCGGACATTGGGCGAGCTCGGCTTCAAGCCGGTCGATGGACCAGTCATCCTGCAGTGCGTCGGCGGCGAGATCGTCGAGCACGTGCAGCCAGCTCAGCAGGGCGCGCAACTCGGTGTCCGTGCGCGGCGCCTCGACCAGCGGCGCGATCAACGTGAGCGGAAAGTAGCGGCCGATGCGATCCACCGAAGGCATCAGCACACCGGCATAGGCCTGGTGGCCGAATGGCGCCGGCAGCAGGCCGGGCATCAGCACGAAGCGCCAGGTCGGGCAGGCGAGGTAGTGCTGCAGCCAAGTGTCGGGCGACTGCTGCTTCAGACTCGCCAGCCCGGCAGCCAGCCAGCCGTCCCAGACGTTGACGAAGTCCGGCTCCAGCCGGCGGGAAGCAAAGTCGCCCAGACTGGGCAGCTTGCCGTGCCAACCGGGGATGACCCCGCTCACATCGCCCCCGGGCAGCGGAACTGCGAGATCTCCCGCAGCCGGAAGGGGTTGAACACGCTGGCGGCGGTGACGTCCAGGCGGGCGCGGCGGCCCTCCAGGTTGAGCAGCACGCTGAACTTCTCGGGCTGTGCGCCCGGCTGTACTTCAAAGCGCTCGAACAGGCGGAACAGCGCCCAAGGGCCTTCAAACAGCAGCGGCGCGGCGAGTGCCGGCGTCGTGTTCAGCTTGATCTGCGAGGCCACGCGCGTGCTGGGCCAGGTGACCGTGGTGCCCGCGCCGCCGGGCGTGAAGACCGTGTGCTGGCCGTCGATGTCCAGGCTCAGATCCTTGAGGCCGTCGGCCAGTTCGCCAGGGCGGATGTCGACGCGGAAACCCGCCGCCTTGCCGCCGCCGCGGAAGAACACCTCGCGGATACGCGCCGCGCGCTGGAACTCCACCAGCGCCGCAGACGCGGGCGGGCGGGTGCCGTCCGGCAGCGGCTTGTAGCTCCAGGTGGCCGTGCCGGTGTCCACCAGCGGCTGCAGGCGGCGCTGGAAGAAGTCGTCCAGCATGCCGCCGTTGCCGAACAGCTGGCCGAAGTCCTCGGGCAGCACATCGGCGCGCGAGTTGGGTGCGAAGGGGTAGCGGTTGGCGATCGCGCGCTGGCAGAACTCGGTGATGGGGCGGAGCTCGGCCGTGAGCAGGTCACGCTCGGCGGTGCGGCCCGGCGCTCGCCGGCGTCGGCCAGCGTCTCCAGCACGCCGCGGATCAGCTCGGGCTGCTGGCCCGCAGCCGCCTTCAGCTTGGCGCCGCCACCGCCGCCGGCCGGGGGCGGTGCCTTGCTCTTCTGGGCTGCGTCTATGGCCACGAGTTGCAGGTTCAGCTCCTCGAACAGCTTGCGCGTGTCGTCGATGGGCGCGGGCGAGCCGGTGACGAGGCGACGGTAGTTGGCGAAGTGGTCATCCACCATCTGCTCTACCGCCACGCCGCCGCCTCCTGCGGCCGGTGCGGCACCGCCGTCGGACAGCGCGGCGGCGTCGGCCTTGGCCTGCTTGACCTTGTCGGAGAGCGCGGCCGCGGCGCCGGCCAGTCCGCCGGCGGCTGCGGCGGGCGGCGGCACGAGAGTGGTTTCCTCGGCAACGCGCCGGGTCAGCTTGGTCAGCGGCGAGTCGGGCGAGGCGAGCAGGCGCGAGGCCTCGATGCTGCCCGCCAGCCCGCCCAGCGGCACCAGCTTGACGTCGGCCAGGTACTTGTCCCAGACCTTGATGTATTCCTCCAGGAAGAGGCGGCGCACGCGGTTGTTGAGCTGGTCGCCCAGCAGCGCATCCTTCTGGCGCTGCGGGTCGGCGGCCACGCCCAGCACCCAGCTCTCCTCCGCAGCGAGCTTGCTGCCCACCAGCGCGAGCGAGGACTGGAAGCTGCGCCGGTAGCCGTCACGCGTGTACAGGCCCGGGATGCCGCGCGTCAGCGGCTCGCCACTGGCGCGGGTGAACACCTTGGCCGCATCGGGCCCGGCGGCGGCGGCCACCGAGAACTCAGGCGCATCGCTGCCCCGGCTCTGGCGCTTCAGGCGGCTGAAGACGCGGTACTCCAGCGGGTAGGCCACCAGCATCTCGCGCACGCTGCTGACCAGCGCCTGGTCCATCGGTGCGATGGCCGCCGGGGCGCCCAGCGCGAGCAGCGCGTCAAGGTGGGCGTCCAGCTGCTGGCGCTGTTCGGCGGTCAGGCTGCGGGCGTACTGCTGGTCCCAGTCGCTGCCTATCCAGGCGCGCAGGCCATCGGCGTCGAAGTGATTCGGCGAGTACAGCATCAGGTAGGACTTGAGCGCCTCGTAGGCGTTCTCCAGGTTGTCCTTGCTGGCGGCGCGCAGGCGCTCGTGCAGGCGCGCGGCGATGCGTGGGGCCAGCGCGTGGGGCAGGGCACGCTCGTAGCCCAGGCGCGCGCCGGCGTCGAGCTTCTTGCCTTGGTACAGGCCGAAGGTCGCCAGCGCGGGCGGCTGGTCCACCGCGAAGCCCTCGGGCGCGGCAGCCGCGCGGGCCTGGGTGAGGGCGGTCAGCGCGACCGTCACATCGCCCTGCGGCGCGGGGGGCACGGCGGCCAGCGCCTGCTGCACCTTGGGCAGGGCGACGGCGACGTCGTCCGCGTAGTTCTGATTGCGCGTGTAGCTGACCGACCAGCCCACCAGCAGCGCCACCGACAGCGTCGCCAGCGCGGCCACGCCTGACCAGTACATCACCTGCCGGCGGCGCTCGGCGCCCGCGTTCCAGACGCCCAGGCCGCGTTCGACGAAGACCAGGGCGTGCAGCAGCTGCAGCAGGAAGTAGCTGCGCCCCTGGCCGGCCAGGCTGGCCGAGGCGCGGCGCGTCAGCCCGAAGCTGCGGCCGAGCGCGCCCATCACGCGGTCGATGGGGGTGCCCTCCTGCGTGCCACTGGTGAAGTAGACGCCGCGCACCGGCGGCGTCCCCTGCAGGCTGCCCCCGGATGCGAACACGGTGGCCAGGAACTCCCGCAGCGGCCCGCGCAGTGCGGCGAACTCCTGGTGGAAGCCGAAGGCCGCCGCGCGCCGCTGTGGGTCGCGCGTGGCCAGCATGCGTTCGGGCATGCGCTCGCCCAGCCGCTGCTCCAGGCCGGCATAGCCGGTGTCAAAGGCGGCGGTCACGTCGGCCGTGGCGCCGTCCTGCCAGGGCAGCGTGAAGCCCCAGACCTGGTCGCGCTCGTCCTTGGGCAGGTCGGCGAAGTTCTCGTTGAAGCCGGCGATCAGGTCGACCTTGGTGACCAGCACATAGACCGGCGCGCGCACGCCCAGCTTGGTCTGCAGCTCGTGCAGGCGCTCGCGCAGCTTGGCCGCGTGCTGGGCGCGTTCAGGGGCGCCTTGCTGCAGCAGGTCCTGCACGTTGACGGTCAGCAGCACGCCGTTGATGGGCTGGCGCGGGCGGGTCTTCTTCAACAGGCCCAGGAAGCTGTCCCAGGCCTGGGCGTCGACCTTCTCGTCGGACTCCTGCAGCGTGTAGCGGCCGGCGGTGTCGATGAGCACGGCTTCGCTCGTGAACCACCAGTCGCAGTTGCGCGTGCCACCCACGCCGCGCAGCTCGGCACCCTGCTTGCCGTCGCCCAGCAGGAACTGCAGGCCGGCGTTCATCAGGGCCGTCGTCTTGCCCGAGCCCGGCGCGCCGATGAACATGTACCAGGGCAGCTCGTAGAGGTAGGCGCCCGGCTGCAGCAGCGAGCGGCCCGACGCACCCTTGAGCCGCGTCATCGCCTCGGCGAAGCGCTCGGCCAGCACCTGCGCCTCGCGGTCGCCAGCCGCCGCGCCGCCGCTCATGCCCTGGATCAGCGCCGCGTTCGTGCGCTTGCGCCGCCAGGCCTTCCAGACGAGGCGGCCTATCCAGCCCAGCCACAGGAGCGCCAGCACCAGCACGCGCACCCAGGTCGGGTCCAGCGGGCGGCTGTCGCCGATGCCGATCAGGGGGCCGACCCACCACAGCAGGGCCGACAGCACGAGCACGGCCAACATGCCAAGCACCACGGGGCTGAGCAGCTTGGAGACGATTCGATTCATGACGTCAATTGCCTTGGACGGCCAGCGTGATTTCGACCCGGCGGTTGCGTGCGCGACCGGCCGGCGTGGCGTTGTCGGCGACTGGGCGGCTGTCCGCCACGCCCTCGGCGCGCAGGCGCTGCCCGGTCAGCGTGGGCAGCAGCAGCTGGCGCACGGCTTCGGCGCGCTCACGCGACAGGTCGAAGTTGGACGGGAAGCGCAGCGAGCGGATCGGCTGGTTGTCGGTGTGCCCTGTGACCGTCACCGGCCCCGGCAGTTGCACCAGCGCCGCCGCGATCTCGGCCAGCAGCGGCTTCACCGCGCCGGCGACCTCGGCGCTGCCGGGCTCGAAGAAGCCGTCGCCGGCGATGGTCACGATGGACTTGTCGGCCAGGTCTTGCACCTGCAAGGCTCCGCGCGCGATCGCCGCCTGCAGCAGCGCGGCCAGGCGAGGCGTGGCGGCGGGTGGCGGAGGCGGTGGTGTCAGCTGCGTGGCGGCACGCACGTCCATCGCCTGCAGCGCGTCAAAAGTCGCATCGGTACGCGCATGCAGCGACAGCCGCAGCGCGATGAACACCAGCAGCAGCAGGCCGGCGGCCAGCGCGGCCAGCACCCACAGCGGCAGGCCATCGGCGAGCTTGGCCTGGCGAAGCGCCACACCGCGCCACTGCGGCGACAGCTCACGGAGCGGCGGCCCGGCCTGCTCGCGCAGCAGGCTGGCCAGGCGCTCGCTGACGCTGTCGAGCTGGGCCTTGCCGTTGTCGAGCACGCGGTAGCGACCCTCGAAGCCCAAGGCCAGCACCACCTGCAGCAGCTCCAGCAGCGGGCGCTGCGCCGCGACGTTCTCGGCCAGCTTGCCGAGCAGCTGGAAGACCTTCTCGCCGCCCCAGCTCTCGTTGTGGAAGTGCACCAGCAGGCTCTGACTGGACCAGGCGCCCGAACCGCCCCAGGGCGTGCTGGAGGCGCATTCGTCGATGAAGCTGCACAGGATGTAGCGCGACGCCATCACCTGCTCCTGTGGCAGCCCGCGCGCCTGCGCCTGGCGCTCGAAGCGCTTCACGGACTCGATCAGCGCTGCGCGCAGCCCTGAGGGGTTGGGATGCTGCGGCATCGCGCGCAACTGGCTGGCGGTCGACAGCAGCGGGCCGGCAAGCTGCAGCAGCGGGTTCAGACCTTGCGGCAGCGGCAGATCATCCGGCAGCGCTGCGGCCGCAGGCGCGGGCGCCTGGGCCTGTGTCGTCGTCGGCGGCACGGCACGCCCGGCGCCGGGCTTGATGATGGTGCGGTCCTGCTCGAAGGCCGAGAAGGGGTCGTTCTCGTTCATTTGCCAGTGGCCTTGAGGGCGACAGAAGGTTGTGTGAGGGCGTCAACGAATCGCCCAGAGCTCGAGTTCGAGCCCGGGGAACTCGCCGGCAATGTGCATCGCCAAGCCGCCGGAGGTTTCGAGCTGCTTCCACATCTCGTTGCCGCGCGTCTCCAGCTCGAAGTAGTTGAACCCGGCGTGGTACGGGATCTGACGTGGCGCCACCGGCATGGGGCGCAGTGTGACGCCCGGCAGCTGCAGGTTCACCAGATCGCGGATCTTCTCGGCCGGGCCGATCTTGACCTGCGTGGGGAAGCGCGCGCGCACCGCGTCGCCCGGCATCTGCGCATTGACCGCGAGCACGAAGCTGGCGCTGCGGCGCAGCTCCGCGTCGGCAATGATGGCGACACGCACACCGTACTTGCGGTCCTGCAACTCGATGGGGATGGCCGACTGCTCCATGACCATGGACAGCGACTGGCGGATGTCGGCCAGCAGTGGCTCGAAGCAGCCCGCCAGGTCGTGGTGGGCATAGACCGGGAAGCTCGGCGGGCGGCGCTTGTCGCGAAAGCAGGCCAGCTCGCCGGCCAGCGTCAGGCACATGGCGTACAGCCGCTCCGGGTGCAGAGGGCGCAGCTGGCGCGCGTGATCGAACAGCGGCTCATGCCGGTTGACGGTCTGCAGCAGCAGGAAGTCGGCGATCTCGCCCACGCCCGCCCGGCCCGGCTGGGCCAGCCGCGCGGCCAGCGCCTCGCCGCGCTGGTGCAGCATGCCCAGCACCTCGCGCAGCCAGCCCTCCAGCACGACCTGCTCGCTGACCTGCAGCGTTGGCGGGATGTAGCGCGTGTCCAGCACGACGCGGCCGTCCGCGCGGCGCTCGATGATGCGTGCCACGCCCAGGCCCACGAAGCCGTTGCCGGCACGGCTTTCCAGCACCAGCCGCAGGTTGAGCCGCCCAATCTGGATGGGCGCCTCGCTGAGCTTGCGGGCATGGCCGTCGGCCACCGACAGCTCCAGCGCCCGGTAGCGGGGCGGCATGCCGGCCTGCTCGCCTTCGATATCGCTTTCGACGACGCCGGGCTCGGCCCGTGCGACGGCAAGCAGCACCAGCTCGTCGCGGGTGTCGGCCGGGATGTCCAGCGCGGGCGGCGCCGGCTCGTCGTCTGGCATCGCGAATGCGAGACCGTCGCGCATGACGCCGGTGGCGGCCGTGAGCGCCAATTGACCCTGCAGCAAGGCCGGCTGGTCGATCAGCAGCGTCGCGAAGCCTTCGGGATGCAGGCTGGCGCTGGCCAGGCGCGCGTCCAGCTGACGTGAAAAGTAACGTTCCTGCTGCTGGAAATGCTGGGGCTGCAGGAACATGCCCTCCGTCCACATCACTTTGTTATGCCGGGTCATGTTGTTGAATGCAAAGGCTGGCGCTCAGAGAGGGGCGGGCGGTTCAATGGCGGCAGCTCACCGTGGTGGCAGGCGCTTGGCGCGAACGATACACGGCGCCCGTGTCGTCGTGACAGAGGGCAGATCCCGGATACGCACATTTGAGGGTGTCGCCACTGCCCACTGAGGGCTATGATTTGTGCACACGCTTTGCTAACCATTGCGGCCATCGTGTGGTTGGGTTGCCCGGTTCTGTGGTAACCGGCCGAGTTTGATCGGGAGTTCGCCATGTTTGTTCGCCGTCCCCTGCCTCTGTTTTTCCTGACCGCTGGCTTGCTTGCCGGCGGTGCCGTCCAGGCGCAAGAGACCGTTGAAGTCGGCAATGCCCTGCCGAGCGTCAATGCGGTCAAGGAAGGCCTGTTCCCCGAAGACGCCTGCGAGCAGCTCGTCGCGGCCGGCTTCAAGTGCATGGGCTTCAAGCCCGCCGTGCGCTTCTCGCTGCCCGCGCTGGCCTTCAAGGTTGGCTCCGCAGACATCCCCGATGGCCTGCGAAAGCAGCTGGACGTGTTTGCCGAAGCTCTGGCAGCCAAGCGCGGCAGCGGCAAGACGGTCCGCATCGAAGGCCACGCCGACGCCTCGGGTGCCAACGAGGGCAACCAGGCGCTGTCGCAAAAGCGCGCCGAAGAGGTCAAGCGTTATCTGGTTGCCAAGGGTGCCGATGACAGCATGCTGACGGCCGTCGGGCTGGGTGCCACGGCGCCCAAGGTCAAGGGCGATCCCTTCGCCGCCGAGAACCGCCGCGTCGAGATCGGCCGCCAGGCTCCTCCCTGAGTCGCCTTGCCTCCCTTGCAACGCCGCCTTCGGGCGGCGTTGTCGTTTGGCGGTGCTGAACGCCAAGCCTCTCGCGGGAGGCTTGGGTTCTCAGGGGATCTGATGGTTGGTCTGGCCCGCGTCGCTGAATTCGATGACGCCAGCCCACATGCACATCAGCTTGTGGGTGTTGTCCAGCGCCGGGAAGTTGGCCACCAGCACGGTGGGCGCACCGGTGATCCAGGGCGCCGGCGTGGCGGGGATGCAGGGCATTGGCGTCAGCGCGCCCATCGCGGCGGCGGTCGCGGCGGCCACCGTCGGGTTGGCCAGGCTCTTGCACATGCCAAACGGCAGGATGTTGACCATCGGGACGTGATCCATGATGTTCGCCGCGATCTTGTTGTTGGTCATGATCGGCTTGGGCGTCGGCATCAGCGCGCTCGGTGCAGCGCCCATGCTGCACTTCATCTGTGAGCCCATGCAGCATTGCAATGGCATCGCAGTCTCCTCTCAGCGGTTGGGTTGACTCAGCCACAGCGCCATGGCGCTGAAGTTGTCGTGGCCGGGCTTGCCTCGCGTGGCCACGGTGACACGCTGGCGCAGTTCGTCCAGCCAGGCACGCGGTGTGGCGGCGCTGGCCAGCGTGGCATCGAGGTCGCGGTCGTCGAGGTTCTCCCACAGGCCGTCGCTGCACAGCAGGAAGCAGTCGCCCGCCGCCACTTCGGCCGGGTTGGGCAGCGTGCTGACGTCGAGTTCATCGGGCCGTGCGCCCAGCGCCGAGCGAAGTTCGCTGCGCTTGGGATGGTGGCGCAGCGCGTCGGCTTCCACCAGGCCCACTTCCACCAACCCCTGCACCAGGCTGTGGTCCAGCGTGCGGCTGCGCAGCCGGCGGTTGCGGAACCAGTACAGGCGGGAGTCGCCGGCATGGGACCAGTAGGCCCGGTGCTCGATGAAGTCCACCACCAGGCAGACCACGGTGCTGTGCATGTCGGCCAGGCGGGTGCCTGCCTGACGCCGGTCGAGGATGGTCTGGTTGGTCTGCCGCACGAGCTCGGCGAGCTGATCGCCGCAGTCGTTCGGGTGGGCCTGCACGGCGGCGAGCAGGTTCTGCACCGCCAGCCGCGAGGCGACATCGCCGCCGCCATGGCCGCCGGCGCCGTCGGCCAGCACGCAGCAGAGGTGTCGCGCGGAATGCCAGTGGCCGCAGGCGTCCTCGTTGTACTGGCGCCCGCCGGGCTCGGACAGGATGGCGACTTCCATGGCCAGCATCGTGAGGCCTCAGCGACGGGGTGAAGGAGCAGGACCGGGCTCGGCGTCCAGCGCGATCAGCTGGGCTTCGTAGGCTTTCAGGAATGCCTTGCCAAACAGGGTGTGGAAGTCGTCGGCCGCCTCGCGCGAGAGCTGGGTGTAGAGCTGCTGGAACTGCTCCCAGAGCTGGGCCTTGCGTGAGCCGGGCAGCAGCGAGGCCAGGGCGCCGCGCTTGGTGATGGTGTTGTCCAGCGTCTGCGGGTCGAAGCGGGCCAGGACCCCATCCAGCGCCGCACGCATGCCGGCCATGACGCCGATTTCATGGGCGCGCAGGTCGTCGAAAGCATCGCGCATCGCGCGCGCTGGCGCCATGAAGCCAGGTGCCGTGGGCCCGAGCAGATGGCTGAGTGCGGTGTCGACGTTGGGCGAGAACTTGAGCGGGTTGTTGCCCTGCGTGACGATCATCGTCATCTCGGCGCGCACCTCCTGCTTGAGCGCGGCCCGCGCGCGCAGCAGCTCGACGGCGCCGCGCGTGGACTCGCGCAACAACTCGCCCACGAGCTGCATGGTTGCTGGCGTGAGCGTCTGCAACGGCGTGGTCGGCAGGCCCAGGCCGGTCATCAGCGCGTCCAGCAACTCGGTGGTGTCGCC
>Ga0187842_1000669_pt1 | contig 16566 bp, 14 predicted proteins | sample SpaLakP09_SKY_41_FD_134514 | JGI IMG/M metagenome (GOLD analysis project Ga0187842, IMG submission 134514) | Oligotrophic lake water microbial communities from Sparkling Lake, Wisconsin, USA - SP09_SKY_41 | ecosystem: Environmental > Aquatic > Freshwater > Lake | place: USA: Sparkling Lake... | reverse complement strand
GTAACCAAAGAGCTCCCCCCGACCGCCCCGCCCTACGCTGCGCTTCGGGTTCCCTGCGGTACTCAAGTCTTGAGGCCCCGCCCGGAACTCGCGCCGCTACGCTCTGCTCAAACAACCGTGCGGAGTCAGTTCTTGAAGCGTGCTGCGCACGCGGCCTCAAGACTTTCCGTTCCTCGGCGGGGCTAAAGGGGGTAAGAGAAATACATCCACCACCCGGATGTTGGGCTTGGCTGTTGGCTGTTCGGGAGCCTCCCCTTCTAAACCGCCGAGAAGCGCAGAACGGCGAGGCGCGCTCGAAGAGCGCTTCGACAACTGACTTTGCGCAGTTGTTTGAGCAGAGCGTAGCGGCGCGAGTTCTGCGCAAGCCTCGTCGTTCGAGCATCGCAGGGCAGCCCGCAGGGCCGGTTTTGCAGGGGAGAGCTTTTTGCCTACTTTTTGGCGGCGCAAAAAGTAGGTCGGCCGCCGGGACGAAATCCCGGCATGGGCCTCGCCACTAACCAACAGCGTCCATCAAGCCACCCCAGCCACCGCATCCACAACAACACGCCCGTCCAACAACCGCAACGTCCTCGACGCCTGCGCCGCATGCTCCAGCGAGTGGGTCACCATGACCAGCGTCGTGCCGTCGGCGTTCAGCTCGCGCAAGATGCGCATGACCTCCGCGCCATGCGCACTGTCCAGATTGCCGGTGGGCTCATCCGCAAGCAACAGCGCAGGCCGCGCCGCAATCGCCCGCGCAATGGCCACACGCTGCTGCTGGCCCCCGCTCAACTGACTGGGCCGATGTGAAGCGCGATGCGACAAGCCCAGGCGCTCCATCACCTCCACCACCCGCGCCCGCCGCTCCCGCGCCGGCAGCTCGCCGTACTCCAGCGCCAGCGCGATGTTCTCGGCCACGGTCAGGTCGTCGATGAGGTTGAAGCTCTGGAAGACGAAGCCGATGCGGCCGCGACGCAGCGTGTTGAGCTGCTTCTCGCTCCAGCCCGCCACGTTGTGCCCGTCGAACCAGTATTCGCCACCCGACGGCGCGTCCAGCAGGCCCAGGATGCCCAGCAGCGTGGACTTGCCGCAGCCCGAGGGGCCGGTGATGGCCAGGTATTCGCCGGCCTCGATGTCGAGGTCGATGCGGTCCAGCGCCGTGGTCTCGATGTCGCCGGTGTGGAAGGTCTTGGTGAGGTGCTTGAGCTTGAACATGACGAATCAGTTGAGTTGAATGGCAGAAGCGCCAACAAAGGCGCGATAAGGGGAGACAACGACCCGCTCGCCAGGCTGCAGGCCGCCCAGCACTTCGATGACGCCATCGGCGCGGCGGCCGAGTTGAAGGGCACGCCGCTCGGCATGGCTGCCGCCGGCGTCGAGCACAAAGGCCCAGGCGCCGCCGGTATCGGCGTAGAAGCCGCTGTCGGGCAGCAGCAGCGCCGGCTTGGCGTCGCCCAGCGTGAGGCGCACGTCCAGGCCCTGGCCGACCTGCAGCGGCGGTGGCTCGGCATCAAAGATCAGTTCGACGGAAAAGCGGCCATCCTTGACCTGCGGATCGATGCGGGCGACGCGCAGCGCGTGGCTGCGGCCGTCGTGCTGCAGCTCGGCGGCCAGGCCTTCGCGCACGCGGCCGAGGTGGAATTCGTCCAGGCGCAGGTCCAGCTTGAAGCGGCCCAGGCTGTCTAGCCGCGCGATGCGCGTGCCGCTGCGCACGCTCTCGCCAACTTGCAGCGTCAACCCGGTCACGCGGCCGGCCACCGGCGCACGCACGGCCAGGCCCTCGCTGGCGGTGCGCATCGCGCCCAACCGCTTGTTGAGGTCGGCCACGGCGCGCTGCATGGCCTGCACCGACTGTTCGCGCACCGCCAGCTCCTCGCGGCCGTCGGCCTGTTGCTGGGTGAACAGGCGCTCGGCCATGGAGAGCCTGTCGGCCGAGTCCTCCAGCGCAGACGGCGAAAGGAAGCCCTTCCCGGCCAGCTCGCGGTTGCGCTCATGCAAGCGGCGCACGCGCTCCAGCTCGAACTCGGCTTGCGTGAGGTCGCGGCGCTGCAGGGCCTGGGCCTGCATCCACGCCGCGCGCAGCGTCGAGAAGTTGGCGAGCTGCTGGGCCGCCTCGCTGGAGCGCGCCATCAACTCCTGCGCGCGCTGGCTGCTGGCCAGCACGACGAGCAGTTGGCCGGCCTCGACACGCTCGCCGTCCTTGACCAGCACCTGCTCGACGCGGCCCTCCTCGCTCGCGTCCAGCAGCACGGACTGCAGCGGCAGCGCCGTGGCGCGGCCGACAACGACGTCGCGGAAGGCGCCGGTCTTCACGGCGGCAATCTCGACATCAGCGCGCGCCACCGGCACGCCGCGCGGCCAGTAGCGCGCCAGCAGCAGGGCCACGGCCAGCGCGGCCACGGCGGCCAGCACGACCAGGCCGTAGCGGCGCGGCACCACCACGCGGCGGTCCATCGCGGCGCCGGAATTCGCGCTCACGGGCCGAGCGCCGGGCCGCTCCCAAGCCGGCCCGTGCTGGGGATGTGGTCGCGGCTCGATGCCGCGAGCATCGCCGTCCCCTCGGGGGACCGGCCAAGGTTCGCCTTGGACGAGGGGCTTCATGATCTCATCCGCGCAACGCTTGCAAGGGCCGCAACGCCAGCGCCGCATGCAGATGCCGAGCGACGGCCACGGCAGTCACGACAGCCAGCAGCGCCACCACCGCCAGCAGCACCCAGACCGACCCCGGCCCCACCGGCGCGCGCTCGACGAAGCCGCTGAGGTAGCGCTGCGACAGCCAGGCCGCCACCGGCAGCGCGACGGCGCAGGCCGCCGCCAGCACGCCGGCGAACTCCTTCACCAGCAGCCCCGCCACCGCTCCGGCCCCCGCGCCGTGCAGCTTGCGCAGCACGATCTCGCGCTCCCGCCGACGCAGCGTGTAGGCGGCCAGCGCGTAGATGCCCACGGCCGCCAGGCCCAGTGCCATCAGCCCCGCGAGACCCGCCAGGCGGCCCAGTCGCGCGTCGTCGGCCACCCGCTGCAGCACCATGTCGCGCGCTGGCAGCGCGATGGCATTGGCGTCCGGGAAGCGCTTGTTGACGAGGGCCGACAGCTTGTTGCGCGTGGCAAGCGGGTCGCGTGTATGTACGCTGATGACGCCGGCGCCGCGGCCGGGCACCGGCGAGAGTGCGTGCGGCTGGGCCGGGCTGCGCGGCTCCTCCAGCCGGATGTCATCGATGACCGCGACCACGGTGGCCGGCTTGCCGCCACGGTAGGTGGGCGCCACGCCCAGCGTCTGGCCCACCGCCGCCTCGGGACTGGCAAAGCCCAGCGCGCGCACGGCGCTGCGGTCCAGCACGACCGCGTTCTGCGCCGCCTCGGCCATGTGGTCGTCCGACAGCCGGCCGGCGACGATGCGCATGCCGTAGGTCTGCAGGTAGCCCGGCGTGAAATCCACGCCCCCACGCAGGTTCACCTTCGTGCCGCCGGGGCTGCGGAAGTCCGAATACCAGCTGGAGAAGTCTCGTCCGGGGACGTCGTCGGCCGCCGCTGCGACGATGACCTCGGGCCAGCGGCGCACCTCGTCGAGCAGCGCCGCCGACTGCGCGGGCTCGCACCACCAGGGCAACTCGATGGCCACACGATTCTGCAGCTCGAAGCCTCGCGGCATCGTGCCGGCGTGCTCCGTCTGCCACAGCACCGTCAGCGCCAGCGACGCAAACAGCGCGGCAGCGCCGAACTGGCCCGTCGTCATCAAGCGACGCAGCCAGCGGCCGGCGGCGCCCTCGCTATAGCTGCGGCCGGCCAGCGACTCGGCGGGCCGCACGCGCAGCGCGATGGTCGTCAGCGGCAGCGCGCTGAGCGCGGCGATGGCCACGCACAGCATGCAGGTCAACGCCGCCATGCCGGCGCCCAGCACCGGCGCATGGAAGGCGTGCTGCATCAGCACCTCCACCAACGGCACGGCCCACCAGGCCAGCAGCAGGCCCAGCGCACCGGCCAGGCCCACCACGACGGCGGCCTCGCCAAAGAACTGCGCCGCCAGCCGCGCCGTGCTGGCGGCGAGCGACTTGCGCAGCCCGATCTCGCGCTGGCGGCGCAGGGTGCGCACGCTCCACAGGTTGATGAAATTGATGACCGCCAGCGCCAGCACGCCAGCCGCCGCCGCCGCCAGGCCGCCCAGCTGCAGTCGGCGCTGCGGGCTGCCAGCGCCATGCAGGCCCACGTCCACCACCGGCAGCGCGCGCAGATAGGCCCAGGCGCCACCGCCCTTCAAGAAGTCGGCGGGCAGGCCCGGGGGGGTGGGCTGCTGCGCCAGCAGGCGTTGGGCCAGATCCGTCATCTGCTGCGCCGTGGCGCCGGGCCGCAGGCGGGCGAACAACCGGCCGTTGGGCGCGGTCCAGCTGTCCGACAACTTGAGGTAGGTCTTGGCTGCGGGCGAGTGGAAGCTGCCCAGGATGTCGAAGGTCAGCGAGCCGTTCAGGTTGGGTGTGGGCAGCACGGCCCTCACGGTCAGCGGGAACTGCATGGCCGGCGCGCTGCCATCGGGCGCGGGCGGCAGCGAGATGGTGAACGTATGGCCGAGGACTTGCGCCGTGCCGAAGAGTCGTTCTGCGGCGTCCACGGTCAGCGCCACGGACTCCGGCGAGCCCAGCGCCGTTCGCAGGTCGCCGGCCAGCGTGCGCAGGCCGAACAAGGGCTGCACGTCGCCATCGGCCAGCGCGATGACCAGCCGGCTGCTGCGCTTCTGGCCCTTGGCATCGGCAGCTTGCGCGGGCAGCTGCGTGTAGAGCACGCGGGTCATCGCTTCGACCGGCGCGCCGCTGGCCAGCAGCGCCGCGTGCAGGGGTACGGCCGGCACCGTCGGGAACCAGTCGGTCGTGCTGCCGCCGGGGCCCCGCACCCGCCACTCGAAAGTGACCAGGCGATCCTGCTCGGGCAGGTCGCCGTCGGGCCGGAGCGTGTCCTGCAGGAAGCTGGCGGTCAGCAGCGTGAGCGCCAGGCCCAGCGCCAGCCCGGCGATGACGAGGGCGGCCGGGCCGGGCTCGGCGCGCAGCTGGCGCCAGGCGCCGCGCCAGGGGATGGATGAGGTGAGCAGGGTCATGGCCAGGCTTTTCGCAAGAGGCGGGCCAACGTGTTTTGCCTGGGAAAGCGGGGTTTTCAGCGGCTGACCGTCCGCTTGCGAACACCTTCACTGTTCGCTTCCGGACACCGCCTTCCCCGCAGCGCACGGCGCGCCTACAGTCGCGCCCTTCCATGAGCGGCATCCTCATCCTCGACGACGACCCCGACGTGGCTCTGGCCGCGCGGCTGGCGCTGCGCAAGCTGGCCACCGTCGCCGTGCGCCACTCGCCCGCCGAGCTGCCGGCCGCGCTGGACGAAATCGCCCCCGATGTGCTGCTGCTGGACATGAACTTCACGCCCGGCGCCAGCGACGGCGCGGCCGGGATGGCGCTGCTGCGCGAGGTCATCGCACGGCCCAACGCACCGGCCGTCATCGTCATGACCGCCTATGCCGAGGTGGAACTGGCCGTGCAGGCGCTGAAGGCCGGCGCGGTGGACTTCATCACCAAGCCCTGGCCCAACGAGCGGCTGGTGGCCTGCGTGCAGGCCGCCCTGGCTAGCCGTGCGCCGGCGCCTGCCGTCGGCGCGCTGCTGGGCGAATCGACGGCCATGCAGTCGCTGCGCGCGCAGATCGCCCAGGTCGGCGCCAGCGAAGCCAGCGTGCTCATCCTGGGCGAGAACGGCGTCGGCAAGGAGCTGGTGGCCCGCGCGCTGCACCAGGCCTCGCCGCGCGCGACAGGCCCGCTGCTCGCTGTCGACATGGGCTCGCTGCCGGAAGCGCTGGTGGAGAGCGAACTCTTCGGCCACAAGCGCGGCAGCTTCACCGATGCACGCGAATCGCGTCCCGGGCGCTTTGTCGCGGCGGCGGGCGGCACGCTGTTCCTGGACGAGATAGCCAACCTGCCGCTGGCCCAACAGGCCAAGTTGCTGGCCGCGCTGGAGCGCCGCGAGGTCACGCCGCTGGGCAGCGACAAGCCCGTGCCGGTCGACGTGCGTGTGCTGGCGGCCACCAACGCGCCCGAGACCGAGCTGTTCGACGCCAGACGCTTCCGCCCTGACCTGCTGTACCGCCTCAACACCGTGGTGCTACGCGTGCCACCGCTGCGCGAGCGCGGCGCGGCCGACATCGGCTTGCTGCTGCGCCACTACCTGGCGCAGATCGCGCAGCGGCCCGTGGAGGTGACGCCCGACGCGCTGGCGCAGCTGACGGCCTACGGCTGGCCCGGCAACGTGCGGCAGCTACGCCAGGCCTGCGAGCGCGCCGCGCTGATGGCGCGCGGACCGGTGTTCACCTGGGCCGACTTCGGGCTCGCCCACATCGCGCCGCCCGCGCCCGAGCCCGCACCAGGGTTGGACCTGCAACAGCGCGAACGGGAAGCCGTGCTGGCCGCGCTGGCCCAGGCCGACGGCAACATCAGCCAGGCCGCCAAGCTGCTGGGCGTGAGCCGCGCCGCGCTGTACCGCAAGCTGGACAAGCATGGCTTTTGACCGCGCCCGCGTCGTGGCCGCCGCGCTGGTGTTGACGGCGAGTTCAGCCGGCGCCGGCGCCTCGCTGGACTCACCCCGCCTGCTCGTCGCCTGTGTGCTGGCCGGCCTCATCGCCGCCGCCTTCGGCTGGGCCGCACTGAGCCGCCTGGCCCACCGGCCCAAGCCACTGCCGCCCGACCCGCCACCCGCGCCCCGGCCCGACCTGGACGCCGCGCTGGAGCACGCGCCGCTGGCGCTGTGGCGGCTCGTCGCCGGCTCGCCACCCCTGGCGCTGAACGCCGCCGCCCGCCGCCTCATCGCGCCCGGCCGTGCCGTCGAACCCGCCGCCCTGCTGGCGCTGCTGGACGCCGAGCCGGGCCGGCGCGTCGTCACGCTGCCCACCGAGCATGGCCAGGAGCGCGCGGTGCTGGCCACCTCTGCGCTGACCGTGCAGGGCCAGGCCTGGCGGCTGGCCGCGCTGGCACCCATCGAGTCGGAGCTGGAGACGGAGACGCTGGTGGCCTGGCGCCAGCTGGTGCAGGTGCTGACGCACGAGATCATGAATTCGCTGACGCCCATCGCCTCGCTGGCCGGCAGCGCGCCGGCACTGCTGGAGACGGGCGAGCACGAGGAGCTGCAGGCCGCACTCGCGGCGCTGGCCCGGCGCGCGGCGCATCTGCAGGGTTTTGTCGAGCGCTACCGCAGCGTCAGCCAGCCACCCGCACCGACGCTGGCCGACACGCCGCTGCTGCCGCTGCTGCAGGCCGTGCAGCGCCTCATCACCCCGGCCTGGGAGGCCGTGGGCGGCACGGTGACGCTGAGCGTCGAGCCCGAGACGCTGGCGCTGCGCACCGACGCGGCGCAGCTGGAGCAGGTGCTGATCAACCTGGCGCAGAACGCGCTGCAGGCCTGCACCGGCCGGCCCGCGCCACGGCTGAGCGTCGATGCCCACCTGAGCCGCGGCGCGCGGCTGCGGCTGACGGTGGCCGACAACGGCCCGGGCGTGGCGCCGGGGCTGGAGCAGCGCATCTTCACGCCCTTCTTCACCACCCGCGAGGGCGGCAGCGGCGTGGGCCTGGCCGTGGTGCGCCAGTTGGTGCACGGCCTGGGCGGCACGGTGCGCCACGCCAAGCGGCCGGGCGGCGGCGCCTGCTTTGTATTGACCTTTTGACCCCAAGGCGTGCAATCTCCGGCCGGCCCATCACAAAAGCCGGCATTCCTCGGTGGTGAGCACGCGTGGCGGGTGATAGGCTCCTCGCTCATACACCCCAGGGATGGAGTCGATGTTTCACGAGTTGCAGGAGTTGCTGGGCGCCTATCTGATGCCGGTATTGATCGCGATACCGCTGGCCATCATCGTGCTCATTGCCACCTTCAAGCGTGACGACTACCGCCCGCCGCGTGAGTACACGCCCCCGCCGCTGCCGCCCCAGAACCGCAAGCCGCGCGCGGCCCAGCCCCCCGTCGTACTGCCGCCCATCCCCGGCTTTCCCGGCACCGGGCCGACCATGTCCAGCGCCTTTGTCACGGCGCCCACGCCCATGCAGCCGCCGGCCGCGCCCGTTCCCGAGGGCCCGGCCACCGTGCTGATCGCCGACGACTCGGCCGTCGTGCGCACCAAGCTCAAGCGCCTGCTGGAAGGCGCCGGCTTCGTCGTCCTGCAGGTCAACGACGGCGTCGAGGCCACGGCCACACTGGAAGCCAAGCCCGAGATCGCGGTCCTCATCACCGACCTGGAAATGCCCAACAAGGACGGCTTCGAGCTGATTGCCGACGTGCACGGCAGCCTGGCCACCGAGGACTTGCCCGTCATCGCCATCACCGGCCACGACGAGTTGCACGGCCGCGTGGGCCAGATCGAAGGCGTCTACGGCATCTTCAAGAAGCCCTGGAACGACCGCGAACTGCTCAAGCGGGTGGAGTCGCTGGTGCACTTGCGCGCGGCCGCCTCGCGGCGTGGGCGGCGGGTCACGGATGTGCGGCCGCCGGCTGCCTGAGCCTTTCGCACGCCGGCTTAGACGGGCCGAAAGCTCCACTTCAGCTTGATCTCCGAGGGGCCGAACCTGGCCTGATCCTGCCCCTCCGAGCTGAGCTGCACCAGCTTCTGCTCCACCCAGCCTTGCGCCTCCAGCCACCGCAGGCCCATGCGGCCCTCGTGGCGTTGGGGGCGACGACCGGTCACCTCGCGGGTGCGCACGCCCGGCACGTCCTGGATGACGGTGCCCAGCGACGCCCAGGCGCGGCCGTTGCGGGTGTCGAGCACGACCTGTAGCGTCGGGCAGACCGTGTCGTCGCGGCGGGTCTCGCTGCCTTGCGCCGTCTCGGTGTAGTCGACCCAGCCCTGCACGTCGCCAGAGCGACCCTGCACGCGGTCGTCCAGCTTGGCACTGAGCTGCAGGCCACAGGCCGTGGCGCCGGTGAAGATGAGATAGGGCGTGGCCGGGCCGTTGTCCTCCGGCGCTTCGGCGCCACCGCCGGCCTGGCGGCGCGCCTCGGCCTGGCAGGCCGTGCGGGCCTTGCCGGCGGGCTGCTTTTCGCAGGCGGCTGCGGCGTTGCCATAGGCCTGCAGCCGACCCTGGGTGGAGGCGGGCATGTTCGCCGCGCTAAAAGCGGTCGCCTCGCGCATCAGGCAGGCACTGTCCTGGCCGCAGCGGGCCATCAGGGCCTGGGCTTTGGCCTGCATCGCGGCCACGTCGGGCATAGGCGCCATCGGTGCGGCAGCGGCCATGCGCTGGGCGGACTGCGCGGCCTGCAACTGGCGGCGGTGGTCTTCCGGGTCCAGCGGGTTGTAGGGGATAGGCGTGCCGTCGGTCTGCATCAGCGCGCTGAGCTGCCAGCGCTGGCTGAGCTTCTGCTCGCCCTGCTCGGCGCCGGTCTGCACGGGGCCCTGGCGTTGCAGCTCGATGTCGAGCACGAGGCGGCGTTGCTGCGGTGCCTGTGCCTCGCTCACGTCGGTCAGCAGCCAGAAGCTGGCCAGGCCGAGCAGCAGGGTCAGCGCGGTGCGCGAGGCGGACGGGGTGGCGGTGGGCATGGCGGGTTCCAACGGTGATGGCATGGGTCACATCGTCGAACGCGCGGCGCACCACGGCATCGCCCACTGGAGCCACTGCCGGTGGCATGGCGGGCCATCGCCCGGCATGGCCCTATCTCTATATGCGCGCTCGCGGGCTCAGCGCAGACGCCGCTGCGGCCAGAGCGCAAGCCATCACCAGCACCGGCAGCACCTGACGCGTGGCGGGGTCGAACAGCAGGCCAGCCAAGGCCAGGGCAGCGCTGCTGACGAGCGCATCGGCCAGTTGCAGAGCGGAGGTGTTGCTGCCCTGTTCGTCATGCGGCGACAGCTTGAGCAGCAGCACCGACAGCATAGGGAACGACAGGCCTATGCCCAGGCCCACGCCCACCCAACCCAGCAGCACCAGCCCCGCCGGCAGCGCGGTCGACAGCAGCGGCAGCATGACCACGCCCAGGCCCACGGCCGCCAGCGCAAAGCCCGCCGGCAGCAGGCGGCGCCGGGTGGCCTCTGTGTGCACGCGCGCCTGCACGGCGCTACCAATGCTCCAGGTCACCGCGCCGGCACTGAGCGCAATGCCGGCCTGCGTCAGGCTCCAGCCGAAGTGCTCGGTCAGCAGCAGCGGCAGGAAGGCCTCCGAGCTGGCGAAGGCGGCGGCGATCAGCCCACGCAGAAGGATGACCGTGGGCAGGCCGCGCGCCGCCGTCAGCGTGCCTGCCGGCAGCAAGCGCCGCGCCGCGAAACCCGCGCCAGCCAGCCCGGCCGCGAACAGCAGCCCGGCTCGCACACCCTCCTGCTGGCTGGCGGCATGCAAGGCCAACGCGCCCGCGCTGGCCAGCAGCGCCCAGCGCATGGCACCCCAGCGCAGCACCTCGCCCGTGCCGGAACCGATGCGCTTGAGCGCCGGCAGCATCAGCCCCGCCGCCACCGGCACAGCGGCCGCCACGGCCAGGAAGACCGAGCGCCAACCCAGGCCTTGCACAAGGAAGGACGCCAGCGCCGGCCCGACGAGACCGGGCACCACCCAGGCCCCCGCGAACACCGCAAACAGCTTGGGGTGCAGCGCCTGCGGCACGACCTGGCCGACGCCGACGTACAGCGTCACCCCCAGCACGCCGCTGCCCAGGCCTTGCAACGCCCGGCCCAGCACCAGCGCCGGCATGGACGTGGCAAAACCCGCCAGCAGCAGCCCGGCCAGAAACGCCGCCAGCCCCGCCAATGCGGCGAGGTAAGGGCCGCGCTTGTCGCAGAGCTGGCCGGCGGCCGTCATGCCCAGCACCGAGGTGGCCAGCGTGGCGCCGAAGGCCAGCGCGTACAGCGGCAGGCCGTTGAGCGCACCGGCCACGGCCGGCATGGCGGTGGCGACGGCGATGGACTCGAACGCCAGCATGGAGATCAGCGCCACGGCGCCGATGCAGGCGGCGCGGCGGCCGGGGGCGAAGAGGTTCAGGGAAGCGTCTGTAGGCACGTCGGAAAGATTCATGGCACGGAGCCTAAAAGCTCAAGCCCACTTCAAGTCAAGCAGGAGTTGAAGCCCTACAGGACAATCGAGGCATGTCAGTTTCAGTCCTGCACTGTGCCTCGGCCGGCTTCGAGTCGGCCTGCCGCATACCCGCCCTGCCCGCCTCGCACCGCAGCCATGGCCTGCATGGTCACAGCTATTTCGCCACCGTGCGCACAGCGCTGCCCGGCGGCTGGGCCGCCTTCCCGGGTGGTGAGGTGGAAGGCTTGCGCGCGCGCATGGCTGACGCCGTCGCGCCGCTGGACCATTCGCTGCTGAACGACCACCTCGCCGAACCCACCGACGAGAACCTGGCCCGCTGGGTGCGCAGCCGCCTGGCCCCCGACGTGCCCGGCATCGTGCAGGTGGGCGTGCAGAGCACCGCGCACAGCGGCGTGGACCTGGACGGCGCCGGTCATGCTCATGTGTGGCGCCGCTACCGCTTCCAGGCCGCGCACCAGTTGCCCAACGTGCCGGCAGGCCACCAGTGCGGCCGCATGCACGGCCACGGCTTCGAGGTCATCCTGCATGCCAACGCCGACCTGGGCGAGCGCGACCTGTCCATCGACTACGACCACCTCGACGAGGTCTGGGCGCCGCTGCATTTCGCGCTGAACTACCGCTGCCTGAACGACATCGAGGGGCTCTCGAACCCGACCAGCGAGAACGTCTCCGCCTGGCTGTGGGAGCGACTGAAACCGGTGCTGCCGGAGCTGAGCTGGGTGACTGTCTACGAGACCGGCTCCAGCGGTGCCAACTTCAACGGCCAGAGCTACCGCATCTGGAAGGAGATGACGCTGGACAGCGCCGTTCGCCTTCGCCATGCGCCCGGTAGCCACCCGCTGGCCGGCACGCACGGCCACACCTTCACTTTGCGCCTGCACCTGGCCGCGCCGCTGGACCAGGTGATGGGCTGGACGGTGGACTTCGGCGATGTGAAGGCGCTGTTCAACCCGATCTTCAAGCGGCTGGACCACCACCCGCTGTACGAGATTGCCAACCTGCCCGATGGCGACGTGGCAAGCATTGCCGCGTGGGTGCTGCGCGAAGGCGGCGGCGTGCTGCCGCAGATCGACCGCGTGGACCTTTATGAGACGCGCGGCTCGGGGGCGATCGTCAGCCGGGCTGACTCCGAAGAATTGATTCCCGTATGACGTACAGCGTTAAAGAACTGTTCTACACGCTGCAAGGCGAAGGCGCCCAGGCCGGCCGCGCGGCGGTGTTCTGCCGCTTTGCCGGCTGCAACCTCTGGACCGGCCGCGAGCAGGACCGCGCGACGGCGGTCTGCACCTTCTGCGACACGGATTTCATCGGCACGGATGGCGAGGGCGGCGGCAAATTCGCGACGGCCGATGCTCTGGCCGATGCAGTTGCGAACGCATGGCCAGGCGGAGGTCGGCCCTACGTCGTCTGCACCGGCGGCGAGCCGCTGCTGCAGTTGGACACACCGCTGATAACCGCGCTGCACGCCCGAGGCTTCGAGATCGCTGTCGAGACCAATGGCACGCAGCCGGCGCCGCCGGGGCTGGACTGGATCTGTGTCAGCCCCAAGGCCGACGCGCCACTGGTGCTGACCTCGGGCCACGAGCTGAAGCTCGTCTATCCGCAGCCGCTGGCGCAACCGGAACGGTTTGCCGGCCTGGACTTCCAGAACTTCTTCCTGCAGCCGATGGACTCGGTGCTGCAGCGCGAGCACACGAAGGCGGCGGTGGCCTACTGCATGCAACACCCGCAGTGGCGGCTGTCGGTGCAGATGCACAAGGTGGTGGGGATAGCCTGACGATCGCCGGCTTTCAGCCAGGCCCCGTTCTGGCCTTGCGAGCCTGCCTTCGTGCTGACAGCGCGTTTGCCAGGCTGCCTACCGCGATGAAACCAATGCCCGCGCCAAGGCAAAGTCCGTAAAGGCCATAGAGCAGCATCGCAAACCCGGCGCCAGCCCCAGGCTCCGAAACATCTCTCACAGGCCACATCAGACCCAAGAGTCCGCAGGCCAGCGTCACCGATGTCCAGACGAAAACATACAGGACGCCTCTGAGCACCGCCTGCACCGCTGAGGGCGTCCAGATAGCTGGTGTGGTGCGAAGCTGGCTGACCATCAGTTCTGGATGTAGCGCTCGAACACCCCGCCGAAATCCTTGCGGCTGAGCTTGTCCAGCACCACGCTGTTCACCGTGTTCAGCAGCGACAGGTAGTGACGGCTGACCTGCTCCTCGCTGACCTCGTGGCCCAGCTTGAACATCTGGCCCGTGACACCCAGGCATTGCATTGCGATGTCGCGCGCCTGCGCATCAAGGTCCTGCAGCTTGCCAATGCTGTGCAGCGCCTTGTAGATGTCCTTCAGCGGCTCGATGAAGTTCTTGCGCACGTCGATGCTGAACGGCTTTCCCTCGCCGATCTGGAACTTCAGCTCGACATCCATGTCGATGGTGCCGGCGGTTTCCAAAGTGACGTGGCTGATGCGGTGGCTGAGGTAGTCGTAGCGCTTGATGACGCGCTTGGACGAGACGGCCGAATCGCCGTCCACATGCACCAGGGCGAGGTTGGTGAAGCAGTACTCGTCCTTCTTGGACTTGATGAGGAAGAAGATCTTCTCGCCGTCCTCGCTGAACAGGTAGTCGTCGGCATCGACCTTGTTGAAGTCGGCGGCCGGCACGATGACGCCGATGTCGCTGAGGCCCAGCGCCTCGGAGGCCAGTTTCTTGAACATCGCTCACTCCAGGGAAAAAGGAAGCCGGAGTGTGCCGCGCAGCGCTCCCTGCTGCCGCCGGCCTGGGTGGGAATATGAACGCCTGCGAGCGCGCAAGCCCGACTGTCAACAGCCGATCTCCGCAGCCTGCAGCACCTGCCCGTTCTGCGCATCCGTTGCCACTGCAATCCAGCGGCTGGTATGGCCCGGCTCTGCCGCCTTCATCGGCACCAGCCAATCCAAGCTCCTTTGCCCACGCCATTCAGGCAGGCGGGCGTAGTCACGCACGACGCTGTCGTGGCGCAACGTCTCGCCGCGGTTCTCGCCAGCACGGACGCGGCTCTGGTGGCCGTCTTCGACGCGGGCCCACCAGACCCGGATGCTTGACGGGGCGCCGGGCAGGGCCTCGGCGCTGAGTTTCAGTTCGCCACTGCCACTGCGGCTCCAGGTCAGCCGCACACGCGCCGGTTCCGCGCTGGCGGCGGGCAGCGCTGCGCTTCGCCAGTCCCGCCCGTTGACGACGACCTGCGGTGTGTAGGCGTAGCGCGAGCCGTTGACGCCCACACCCTGCTTCTGCCGCTCGGTGAACGCCGGGCTGGAGAAGCGGTCGGGCCAGCCCAGGCCGTTCCAGTAGTCGACATGGAAGGCCGCCGCGATGACGCCGGGCTGGCCCTTGAGGGAACTGAGCCAGCGGTCGGCCGGCGGGCAGGACGAGCAGCCTTCAGACGTGTACAGCTCGACGACGCGCGGCACGGCGGCGCCGCTTTGCACGGAGGCGCTGGGGCAGGTCTGAGCAGACACGATGGGCACGGCCATGAAAAAGGGAGCCCGCAGGCTCCCTTCCATTGACCGGCCCAAGCCGATCAGAAGCGGTAACCCACCCCGAACTTGATGGACACCGGGTCCAGCGTCGTCTCGATGGTCTGGCCGGTGGACAGCGAACCTGTCGTCTTGATGAAGGTCTTGGTGACCGACAGGCTGGCAGACCAGTCCTTGGTGACGTTGTAGGCGGCACCCAGTTCCAGCGTCGCGCCCAGGCGGCTCTTCATGGACAGCGTGGTGGGTACGGCGGGCACGCCGCCCGTGATGCCAGACAGCACGGCCGTGGCCTTGGGCTTGAAGAAGTAGCCGTAGGTGGGGCCGGCACCAACGAACGGACGGAAGGCGCTGTTGGCAGCGCCGAAACGGTACTGGGCCAGCAAGGTGATGGGCAGCGACTTGACGTTGCCAAGCTTGCCGGTGCCTTCGATGGCACCTGCGCCGACGACGTCATGCTTGAACGGCAGCGCGATGGGCAGGTCGATGCTGATGTTGTCGGTCCAGTAGTAGGTGATGCCGCCGACGAAGGAGCTGGCCTTCTTCACGTCGACCTTGGTGCCGGCCAGGCTGGGCGCGGTGAGGTCGCCGCTTTCGACTTGCGGGCTGATCTGGGCCGCGCCGGCGTAGACGACGAAGCTGCCGGCCGATTGCGCGCTGGCGCTGCCGGCGCCGAGCAGGGTGGTCAATGCAGCCGTGGCACCGAGGAGAAGCTTGGATTTCATGGGTGGTCTCCGAAGGGGTGGGGCCGCGGCTTAGAGCCAGCCCTTGATGGCCAGGGACTTGGCGATGAGCTGCTGCGTCAGCTGGTGGCCGTAGAGCGTGGGGTGGAAGCTGTCGGAGAAGGCATAGCTTTTCCACCAGTCGGCGCTGGTCGTGCCGGCCTTGGCGGACAGGGCGGTGTCCGTGCAGGTCGGGAAGGTGTAGGTCGGCAGGCCGTCGCTGCCCACGCCGGTGATGGGGCAGGCGGGCGTGTTGACGTTGGTCAGCCCGAACTGGGCCGGCGTGGCCACCTGGTCCTGGAAGGCCTTGTAGAAGTCGATGAGGATGACGCCGTCGTTCCCGGCCAGCTTGGTGGCAAGCTGGGCGTTGAAGGCCGAGATCCAGCCTTGGAACAGCGCCTGGGACTGGGCCCGAGCCGCTGCGCCGGCCGTGCCACCGCCGCTGGCTGCGGCGACGCTGTCCAGCACCATCTGGAAGCGAGGCGTGAAGGTGATGTCGGGGATGTTCAGCACGACGACGCGTGTGGCTCCCTTGTCCAGCACGCTGGCCTTGATCTGGCCGGCGAACTTGTCGGCCAGCGCCGTCATGTAGGTGCCGCCAATTGCCGCCGTGGTGGAGGCGCCGCCGGCCAGCGCGGTGCCGATCTGGGTCGGCGTCAGCAGCGTGCCGAGCAGGCCCCTGAAGGCCGTGGCAGTGTCCTTGGGAATGTTCAGGTAAGCACCGACGAGGTCGGCCGCGTCATTGCCACCGCCGTCGATGATGACCAGGTCGCTGGCGGTGAAGCTGCCGGCTGCCGCGTAGGTGGCCATCTGCGTGCCCACGTTCAGCGGGTTGGCCGCGCCGCCGGCACCGGTGTAGGTGATGCGGCCGCCACCGATGGCGAAGTTGGTGCAGCCGGCCTTGGCGGTGTTCACCGCGAAGGTGGTGCCCGTGAAGGTGAAGAAGTTGCACAGCGTCTGGCCATAGTTGGCCGCGATGCGCTCCACGTAGATGGGGTTGCTGGCGGCCTGGACGGTGAACTTGAAGCCGAATGTGCCGCTGTCCTGCAGGCTGTCGCCAAAGACCTTGACCGAGGTGATGGAGACCTTGGGGGTCGTGTCCGCCGTTGCACCACCGCCACCGCAGCCCGCCACAAGCAGGCCGCCCAACAGCGCGGCAGAGGCCGCAGCGATCCGGGTGAGGAAGGGTTTCATCGTTGTCTCCTAGGCGACAGCGCACAGGCGGTCGCACGAAATTCGGGGAGGGCCACTCTAGCCGCAGCTTTTTAGAACGGTCGTTCGTTTTTCCCCTGATGGTGAGTAAAGAAACAACGCGGACGGGCTCCGGAAAGGTCTGCAGACC
>Ga0187842_1000668_pt1 | contig 16569 bp, 19 predicted proteins | sample SpaLakP09_SKY_41_FD_134514 | JGI IMG/M metagenome (GOLD analysis project Ga0187842, IMG submission 134514) | Oligotrophic lake water microbial communities from Sparkling Lake, Wisconsin, USA - SP09_SKY_41 | ecosystem: Environmental > Aquatic > Freshwater > Lake | place: USA: Sparkling Lake... | reverse complement strand
CGCTTGGATATACGAGCTTTACCTGAGTTACCTTGCACTTTAGGGTTTATCCTGATATAGTCTACCTCTCAGACGCGGGGTGGAGCAGTCTGGCAGCTCGTCGGGCTCATAACCCGAAGGTCACAGGTTCAAATCCTGTCCCCGCAACCAGTTTTACAGCGCTAAGCCCTTATTTTATAAGGGCTTTTTGCTTTTATAGACTTATTAAAAATTAGTAGAGGTATCAAAGTGATTGGTTTGATACCTTATAAATCTTCCTTAACCTTTATCAATCAGCAATTTCAGAGCACTCAAAAGAGCCTTGATCACTTAAACTGATCAAAAAATAAGGAGTGCGATAAGAATGAGTGAAATTGTTTATATCCTCATAAATGAAGCAATGGAAGGATTGGTCAAAATTGGCCGAACAACAACTAGCGTCGAACAAAGAATTAGAGAACTAGCCAATACAAGTACTCCGCTACCATTCCAATGCTTTTACGCAGCCGAAGTGGCCAATTCAGCCTTGGTCGAAGGTAAGCTACATAAAATATTTGCTGATAAACGCATTCGAAGTAATCGTGAATTTTTTAGAGTAGACGCTAATCAAGTTAGAGAAGCCATACAACTTGCTGAGATAAGGGAAGTAACACCCCGTACAGATGTTGTAGTGGACGCATCAGATGTTCAGGCGCTAAAAAATGCTGTAGCCTCGGAAGAGCGTAGATCTCGATTGAGATTTACTGAACTTAAAGTACCTATCGGCGCAACATTAACCTTTGCCAAAGATAGAAATATTACAAGTCAAGTTGTAGCTGATGGAAAAATCAGTTTTGAAAACGCTGTAATGTCCCCAAGCGCAGCAGCACTTATAGCCGTTCGAAGACTTGGATATGAATGGGCCGCAGTTAGCGGAAGCGATTACTGGGAATATGATGGTGAGACATTAACTGCTCGTCGCATACGCCTTGAGGATGAGGAAACATAAGGCTGAAATACTAAAGACTTATAGCCTTTATTTCCACAAACCCAACCTCCTTCAATTGAAATGATGGAAGCTCTAAGAACTTTAGCTCCACATATTGCTTAGCATCCTCAAGACTAGCCATGGGCTTAAAGTACTTCACCAGAAGCCCTTTATCACCTGGCCGTCCAGACCGCGTATCTATCAAAGCTCCAATCCCATTCTCTTCAACGGTAATAGTTACCTTTTCTCGACCGCAGGTATAAAAACCCTGGTATCCGACATATATCTCGACCTTTTTTGTATATGGTGTGAGTTTCATAAGCTCGACCCCTTAAACAAAAGTAGAGACAGTTGAATGAGACATTTTTATTTGATGCGTTTTATTAAGCCATGAAGAGATTCTCCGTAGGCTCATACCTCTCCTGCGCATGTTTTTCATTTCATAGATGATTTTTTGTTGATCCTGATCTTTTTCTAATTTTTCTTCAGACACTCTGTAACCAAAGCGTGTAAAGCCTCCAAGGAATTTACCTTCGGCCTTTTGAAGCTGCTTTACCTCACGAATACGAGTGGCTATTCGTTCACGCTCAAAGGTGGCGAATGCCGAAAGGATAGTGAAGATTACTGAGCCAATACCATCATTAGTCACATCACCGCCAAGATCTATGAAGTGGACTGAGATTCCGCGCAGCTTTAATTCGTGGAGTGTATTAAGTGCGTTTCTAGTATTTCTGAAGGCTCGATCTAACTTGGAGAAGATAAGGACATCACCAGAGGCTAGTTGATTAAACAGCCTACCGCCCTCAGGACGCTTTTCAAACTCCAAGCTCCCGCTGACACCCTTTTCTGTAATGAAGTTCTCTAATGGGATGTCGAACCCCTTTAAGACCGAATAGGACTGAATCTGCCTTAACTGGGTTTCTAAACTCTCCCCTTCGTTTGCCTGTTGAAGAGTGCTAACCCGTATATATCCAAAAATAGCCATAAAAACTCCTAAGTGTATGTTTTATATGGATATTTTCTTCCCTTCATGAATTAAAGGCAAGCAAATCAACAACTTAAGTCTAGATTCGTAAGACTCGTTTTTTGGCGAGCCTTACGATCGTTCGACTCGCTGTAGCGAGCGTTACTTTGAAACGGGGTAAATCTAGGCAGGAAGCGGTCTATTGAACCGAAATATGACCATTAGTAATTAAGGGTAACAACCAGGCACGCATCGACTCGAGTGCCTGACTCTCATCCTCCAGGTGTTGCTGTAATTCAAAATAAGGAAGTGCTAGGGTCGTAAATTTATCAGCAACCGCTTTTGGCGGGAGGCAAATAGAAATATCCTTAAGAACGGATCCTGAAATTTCTTTGAAGGTTGATCCTGATGCGTAATTAAGAATCGTAGGCATTGAACTCTTGATCGCATAGTAAATAAAACTTGTTGAATAGCCTTTATCAGGCAGAAAAGTTTTAAAGCCCTGGTTTGTTGTTAAATTATTGGAGGCAATTGCCATATATCCTATTGGTGCCCTTGAGCTTAATAGTACTGACCCTTTAGGCGTTAACTTTAATGAGGACTCATTAAATCCCTTCTGACTTAGACTCACCTCACCTCGAGATACGAATTTTTTTGTTTCATTTAATGAAAGATCTTTTGGCGTAATCCAGGGCATTCCCGATGAATCAAAATTACTTTGATCATCTTTCGATGGAGTGCTACCACCAAGAATGGTGCCGATATCTGACAGTGAACCAACATTCCATTGAATTGGAATATCGCGATTTAAGATTTCACTCCAAACCATTTCGCCGCCAGAAGCTTTATAGGGCATGCCATTTGAGTCTTCGAAATCAAATTGAGTAAACCAGAAATTAAAGACTAGCTTTAGTAATTGTTCAATCTCCAAATTAACACGCTCATTTATTTCTATTTTTTTCTCAATATCCAAAAGAATTTCAGAAAGCTTTATTTGATCGTTAATTTCACTGGGAATCTCGAAAATCAAATTTCCAATGTCGTCTGGATTTAAAGATGGGTACGAAGAAACATTATTAACTGCTATACCGTGAAGAAATTCAGTGGTACTTTTTTGGGTTAGGCAGTAGAAAAGGAATTGATCATTTACGTCAACATCAATCACATCAATTGTGGTGAATCCAGTTGAAGCAATTAAATTTTCAGGAGGGTTGCGGATAATGCCGAAGTGCTCCTGAAGGGGTCTGACCACGGAATAAAGAATGGTTCCATCTTTTACCTTCCTTTGAGCCCTGCTAGGAATTGTATCGACACCTATATTTAAAGATTGAAGATTTGTAATCTTATTTCTAGTCAAACTTCCAGTATCTAAATAAAGAATTGAAGATTTTGAATCTCTTTTTGAAATTGTGCTGGCATTTAATTGGCAAACATCCTTAATTTGAATTTTTCTACTTTTCATAAGAGATACCATTAATATTTTTCATTAATTTCTCCTCTAAATTCTTTGAATCTTGAAATAAAGAGAGTAAATTTTTCTTATGATCGTTTAGTTTGTCATTAAATTCAGTAACCGTGATATCAGAATAAGAAACTTTCATCTTGAAATATTGGCCAGCACTGAAAGAATAATCTTTAGCCCTAATATCATCGTAAGTAACTACTGCTGTGAAATCTTCAATCGCCTCTCGTCCAATGAAAGATCTAATAATCTTTTGCTCCTCATCTTCCGATAAGTAAGTTTTTTGATTTTTTCCTTCTTTAATTGTCGTCCCTAACCTTGAGGCATCCATTAGAACAATTTTTCCGTCTTGGTTTGCCTTATCTATAAACAGGACAGTTACATTCGTTCCAGTTGTAGCAAAAATGTTGCTGGGCATTGAAATAACACCACACAACATTTTGTGCTCTACCAAGTACTCCCTTATGCGGCTTTCAATTCCCGCCTGAGCGGTGATAAATCCGGTAGGAACAACGATTGCTGCTTTTTCTTTTTGTGATAACGAGTAAATAATATGCTGGATAAAGAGCAGATAGATCGCCATCTTATCTTTATCTTTATTGGGGATTTTTGGCACTCCCGCAAAAAATCTTTCACCATTTACCTTGGTATCTAACTCACTATGTTGATCACTAAAATCTAGCTTAAATGGAGGATTAGAAACGATGTAATCAAATGTCATCAACTTATCACCTACTTTATGATAAGGACTCGCCAACGTATTTCCTTGAATAATATTTTGAATTGAATGTACTAAATTATTCAATATTAAATTTAGACGAAGCATGCTGCTAGATTTTTGAGATATATCTTGGGAATAAATGGAGCATCTATCTTCACCAATTGCGTGAGCAAGATTCATTAATAAAGTTCCAGAACCAGCAGAAGGATCGTAGCAAGTAACATTACTGACTGGCTCATCAACCAAAATTGAAGCCATAATCTTCGCCACAGCATGAGGCGTATAGTACTCGGCATACTTACCGCCCCCATCTTTGTTGTAGTCCTTAATTAGGTACTCAAAAATAGTTGAGAAAAAGTCAAACTTTTGATCAAATATTTGTTCAAAGCTAAAGTTAATGAGCTGATTAACAATAGCCCTACAAAAGTTGTCTCTCTGAGAGGAATCGGTAACATAGTTACTTAATTCCTCGAAAAGTGTGATTTTTGAACCTGCGCCAGTTTTTACTGAGAAGATGTCTAAGTTGAATATTGCTATATCCCTAAGGGTGTCATCAAAGAACTTAGCAAACTCTTCTTGATTTTGTTTGTTATGAAGATTTGAAAGGTAGTGCTCTCGCTTTAACTTAGCACTTTCTGGATTCATTCTCATCAACAGCATTTCATATTCATCATCAGAATACTTTGCTATTTCTTTTTCCCAGCTATCGGACTCCCTTAGCTTTTTATCAACTGCCTTCACTTCATATCCGAACTTATCATTCATAAACTTATATAGGAATACTTGGGTGATGATCTTGAATTCATTCCCATCATTTCCCAGCCCATAGGCCGTACAAACACCCTTTAGGTTGTCAATAAGTTCTTTTGTTTTTACTGTGAAGTCTTGAACTACCATTTTTACTTTCTACCAAGCATGATTGCCGTTGTACTCGTTTAAGTATTCCTTAACTAAACAAGTGTTAATAAATTGAGCGGATTGAGAATCTAGCTTAACGCCAGTTTTATCAAATCCATCAATAACTGTTTTGCGCATCAATTGATCAAAGAAGCTTTCGTTCTCCAAAAGGCGTTGATTAATCAAAATCTTATCGTCTGCTTGAGCCTTAATTTCGATCAGGGTTTCAAATACTTCGGATTCTCTTTTTGAGATGCCTCCAGACTCCATTACACGCTTATGCGTTCTTACAAATTTGGGGTCATTTTTATATTTGGCTTTTAAGAGATTATTTCTTCGATTCAATTCTGCTACTTGATCAAATATAGCTTGAAGAGATACTATATTTTTCGTCATTTCTTCCTGGGTAATCTCGTCCAAGTTTTTCTTTTCGAATAACCGTTTGAGCTCCTCATAGAGCGTAATAAATTCAGGATCTTTCTGGTCAAAATTAACTGCTAAGGCTTCCCTAGTTTTTCTCAGCGTATCCTTCAACTTATCAGCAATCACTAACTCATCTTCCGAAACCTTGCGGAACATGAATAAAACATCTTCTAGCGCCACATTTAGAAGATTTGTAGCTTCAGATCTCGTTTCTACCGAATCCTTAAGATTAATAAGATCAATGTGCCTTGCTGTTTCGTTATAAAGCTGTGTAAGCTTTTTAAAGTCAATCTTCTCTAGTAACTCAAAATGTCCATATAGTCTAATAATGTTGTAAAGATTCTTAGCTGCCTCTAAAGCCTTCTTAATTCCAAGCAAAATCTGCTTATCTTCAATCTGACTAATCTGCTGGGAAAAGATCTCAGCATTAGCAATATCGTATTCAAAAAGCTTTTCTTTTATGTCCCTGATTTCTTCTTCAATTTCTTCTTTAGATTTAAAGAGATTTGAATATGTACCAATCTCATCGCCTAATTCAAGCTGTAACTCATCAAAGTAAGCTTTATTCGTTTTATCAAATGCCTCACGAATATCAGCAAAGTCAACGACAAAGCCGTATCTAAACTTCTTATACGGTCTATTTACCCGAGTAAGAGTCTGTAATAGATTGTGATCCTTAATTACACGTCCTATGTAGAGCTTCTTTAGTCGCTTAGCATCAAAACCTGTCAAAAGCATGTTGTATACGAATAGCAAGTCCGATTTACCAGCCTTAAAGTCCTCAACCCAATCCTTGCGCTCCTCCTTTGACCCTATGTCATGAAGGATCAAGGTTGATTTCAGGCCTGAATCCGCATATTTCTTATTAAATAATTCAAAGAGTTTTTTGGCTTGGTCTGAACTGTCGCAAACAACCATTCCACCAATTGAGTCATCTCCTAGGCGTACGCGACTCTTTTTAAAATCATCAACTATGTAGTCAAGCATTGGAGCTACAAACTTATCGTGGGCGTAAACCAGCTTTTTATCTATCCCGCCTTTTAAGGTTTCAATTTCCTCTAGGGCTTGCTGAAGTTGGAGCTTGTAGCTAGTTTCGATACCTTCTCTAATGAGTTTTAAGGTATAGCCATCGGCGATTGAGGCGTTGTAGTAATACTTGTGAATATAGTCGCCAAAAGTGCCTACTGATTTTCTATCCTTACCAATTAAAGGCGTACCAGTTAAACCAATGATGATGGCTTCTCGATCTGAATTAAATAAATTGGCCAAGAAGCTTCCTGTAGGGTTGTAGCTTCTATGGGCTTCATCTAGGAAATAGACTCTTTGTGTACCTATTTGATAGTCGGAAGGTTTAAGGATGTCTGCGTCCTCCTTAAACTTTTGAATATTTACTACTGTTATTTCTTTCTTACCAGCAAGGTTATGAATCGCTTGAGCCCTTGAAAAATCTTTCAATAAGTCTTCTTTTGAATCAACTGTATTTACGATCAAGCCTCGACTACTAAATTCTTTCTTAGCCTGATCCATTAGATCAATACGATCAACTATGAAATAGAACTTAGGAATGACATGCTTTTTCTGGAAATAATCTGTCAGATATGCGACGTTGTAATAAGAAAGGGCTGTTTTGCCGCTACCTTGGGTATGCCAGATAATTCCTTTCTTTTTTCCACTTTCAATAGTTTTTTCTATTGCCTTGGTTGCGAATAGCTGTGGATACCTCATTACGTACTTTTCAACACCATTTGTCTCATGTACGTAGACAAGCCCATACTTCAATAAAAACGCTAATCGCTCTTTGCTGAATAATGAATTCAGTAGTCTATTGGTTGGATTGGTAGGATTCTTATTGGTTTGAAATTCTGGTGAGTGTTTGATTGTTATTAAGTTGTTGTCTTTGAGGATAATATTTTCAGTCTCATCGATCTCCAGACCCAACAACGCATCAATACCAAGATCTTGCTCTTCTCTGAAATAATTAAAAATGGCATCAGTTCTAGAAGTTGTTGAATAAAACGCACCTTGAATGGGCTCTATCGAATCAACGTCATACTCCATGTTGTTTGAGAACATGAGCAACTGAGAAATATTGATAAACTTTCTAAATTTCTTATTTTTGAACCTTACGTTTATTCGATCACGCTCAGCCAATACGCCTTCGGGATTATTTGGTTTCTTAACCTCAATAAATGCCAATGGCATCCCGTTAATCAATAACGTTATATCGGGGCGAAATTCATCATCGCCAGTGATACACGGAAGCTCAGTTACAACATTAAAACTATTATTGTCAAAATTTTTGAAGTCTATGAGTCTAGGCGCAGAGGTAGAAGTCAGCATCCCATAAAACTTTTCACCTAGATCTTCACTATCTAAGGCTATATTCACATCCTCATAAAGTCTTTTAACCTGGGCATCATCCATATCAGGATTAATTCTTTTAATACTTTCGCTGAAAATATCTCTAAAAATATTAGTCTCAGGATCCCACTTTGAATCTTTAAGACTCAAATATCCATAACCCAAGCGAGTTAAGTGAATCAATGCTGGGATTTTTACCCGAGTATTTTCGTTAAAGCTCATTTTGTAATTGAGTTTTTCAAATTACTCGCGGATTGAATTGAAAATGACATGAAATTTATTATTTTTAATAGTTTTGATCATTTTATGGTATCGCTAAGACTTATGGGAATATCCCTAGGGTAGTATTTTTAATTGAGTTTTCAGCCCTTTTGAGATATCTACTCACAGTAGCAGCTAAGACATTCCTTTTGTCCGCCCGCTCGCTGGGGGTATCAGTTGATTTAAGCTTATTAGCCATCTGAAGCCGTGGGATGGAATTTCCAATCTCCCAGAGCTTTAAGTCAGGATTAGCTATTCTGTAGTCATAAACCTCCAGCGCTTGCTTTATCGCCGGAACATTTGGCTGCCCCTTTACCTGATACCTTGCTTTACTCCGCTTAGCCAGCTGATGTCCACGCCTACCTTGATGCCTCTCGTCCAGTAACTCCTTAAAGCGACGCAGTATGGTTTTCTTGGGAAGGTAAAGGGGTATGGAAAGGGTAAATGCTTCGGATGGGTCCAAAGCTTCTTGCCCAGTTTCCATTACACGAATGGAATCTTCAGCTTGAGGTTCGGCAAATAAATGTGCTCCACGCCCCCCATCCATCCACCATCGCTGAAAACTTTCACTACGCACATCACCAAAGTCTTTATAAAGACTCGCGAGTCTTCCCTTACCTCCAGATTCACAACACTTCAAGTATTCGTTATTACGCCTTAAATATTCCCACCACCAGTAGTAGACAGTTCCCTCCCAAGCCGACTTGAGCTTGGGTCTACTTTTTGTCCCGAAAGTAGGGTGTTTGTATTGAAAGTGTCTTTGATAGGGGCTCTTCTTTAAGGTCATTTTTTATTTTAATTTATTAACACTTTAAATATAACACTTTTAACTAGAAATGTTAATTAAATACGAAAAATCCGAAAATAGAGGTATCAGTTAAGTACATCTAAATCACTTAATTTGATCACTTTACTTATAAATTTAATTGAAAGGTTCAATATGAATAGCTTTGATATCAACACTTTAAAAAATGAAAGCTCCTTATCTTTGGTAGATAGCTCTGTAGCTGAATTTAAGGTTTACGCACGAAAAACAGCAGAAAATATCCTAGAAATGGGGCGGGTCGTCTGTGAAACGAAAAGCAAGAGCAAAAAGAACCCCAAGGACTTTGAAAGCTTCTGTGAAAGGATTGGGTTTGAACCTAAGTCCAGCTATATTAAGAAGCTAGTTCTGATAGGTAAATCCTATTTGTCTTTAAAGGCTCAGGCTCAATACCTTCCTAATAATTGGACAACGCTTTATCAAATCGCTCGATTAACCAATCAGCAATTAGCGGAGTTTATTAAGCAAGGGTTAATTCATCAAAATGTTATAGGGTCTCAAATTGAAGCTCTTTTAAAACCTCAACCAAATAATCCTGTTGAGGAAAAAATCAGCACAGAAACGAAGACCGAGGTTCCATTTGGAACTTTTCTAAATGGTCTTTGCTTTGTGTGTGATGTTGGTCAGCTCAATGACCTTAGTCGTAAGTCTTCCATTGAATCAATCATCGACAGTCTTAAAGCACTTAATGTGAGGGTGGATATATCCCCTGATCTTATTGAAGCTATTAAGCCACCGATGGCTTTAGCTGCTTAAGGAGATGAATATGAGAGAACTCGATTGGAGTCAACGATACAGGCCATCAACTATTCAGGATGTCATTCTATCTTCGGACTTGAAAAAAAAACTGAATCAAGTTGTAAATCAAAGAGGAGGTATTTCACTTCTTTTGTATGGGCGTCCTGGGTGCGGAAAGACAACTGTTGCTAGGTTGATTAATCCTGAAAATACGGTATTTATTAATTGCTCTACAAACAATTCAATAGATACCATCCGATGGATTGAAAGTGAATTTGCTTCCGGAATGGTAACTGGTGGTCGAAGACTACTCTTACTAGACGAAGCAGATAACTTATCTCTAGACGCTCAAGCAGCAATCAGAGGAGTATCAGAAGAATTGTCGCTTTATAACGACTTTGTTCTAACGGCTAATGATCCTAACTGTTTATCCGAAGCAGTCAGATCAAGATTTATTCCCATAAGTTTTGATATGGCCTATTCGGAGGGAATGATTCGGGCAATAGCCGAGCGCCTTTATTTTATATGTGAGGCTGAGGGGTTTACCAACCCCGATAAAAGCATCATTAATAGCATTATCCAAAAGACCTTTCCTGACTTACGACGGATGGTTAAAACACTTCAACTTGAACTAATGAACTAAGGAACTTAATTATGAAAATCACAAAACAAACAACTGAATTACTTCAACATATGTCTGTCATTAATAAAAACTTTTTATTCACCAAAGGAACCGTTCAGCGTACCTTAAGCGAAAGCAAATCACGAATGGCTGAAGTAGTCATTGATAACGATATTCCAATGGAAGCAGGTATCTATGACTTATCTAAAGTAGTTAACGGGATTAGCACTCTGAAAGACCCTTCTATTACTTTTTCTGAAAATAGTCTTTCCATTACTGGACAAGATTCAGAAATGATCTTTGCTTTTACTGACAAATCACTCTTGGTGGTCCCTACGAAATCCATAATTCAGCCTGAGTATGAATACTCTTTTGATCTAAGCTCGGAAAAGTTTGAGCAGATTATTAAGTATTTCAAAGTAATGAATAGGCCTGATCATAAAGCTAGGAAAACTAAAACTAAAATTAATTGCTTCAACTACCTTGTTTTTGAGGGTAATGGTCAGGAAATTATTGCTCAAATTCAAGAATCTAGAACCTTAGCAAACAATATTTTAAGGGTGAAAATTGGAAATTCAACTCAGGTTTTTAAATTCATGATTAACCTTGAAAATTTAAATCTTCTTAAAGATGACTATAAAGTTGAATTTTCTATCAAAAAGTTATCTAAGTTTTCTTGTAAGAATAAAAAAGCTACTTATCTTGTAGCCGTCGAAAAGATTGACTAACAAAAAAATATTTTCATAAGACCTCCTTTCGGAGGTCTTTTTTTGACTAAATAGTTTTACGAACGCTAAACGTGGTCTCACTCTTTTGTGAACTCTGTGAAAGTCGCCTTGTTTGTGACTCTTTTTTATTGACCTTTTTAGTGATAAGCCCCATTACACTCATAGAAAGCTGAACTATGTTTATAAGAAGAATTGAAGACTTACCAAATACCGAATACAACAGAAGATATGGTCAAGAAATAGTGACAAAATCTATTAACCAACAGAAGAATTTAAATTTCAAAGAATTAGAGTGGGTAACTAATTCTCCTGATTGGTCTTGTTTTACTACTACCGTTACCTTTAAAAATCTAATATCTTACGAAACTAGCAACGGGATGAGTTTAAGAACTCTCTACGAGTATCGAAAAAGAGTGCTGGTCAAGATAAAGAAAAGGCTTAGTAGATCTAGTTCAAAATGGAACTCGGTTTTACCTATCGCTTACGCCCAATATGAGTATGAACAAGGTAGCTTCTTTAAGCCCATTCCTAGGTCTAATTCGCCACATCATATTCACGGATTGATAGCTATTCAGGCTCTATTTGCCAATCGTCTCTATAACTATGAGTCTAATGAGCTTGATAAACGGCTTTCGAAAGATCTTCGATCAATTTCATCAGTTTCAACATACAAGATTGAGCCACTCAGGCTTGATGAGGCTTTTTCTTGGCTTAACTATATGAACAAGGGAAAGGACATAAATGACCTCTCGTTTTGCTAACGTAAAAAAATGACTAAATATAAAAAACACTAAAAAGGAGGTTTTCAGTGAATAACAAGGTCGGTAGAAATCAAATATTGGGAATCCGCACTACCAATGACTTCATCATAAAATTTGATGGTTTGTGTGATCGATTGGGCTACAACAGGTCAGAAGTCATAAGGTATTGTTTAAAAAAATTCTTCAATGAGCATTTCAATAACTCAGAGAATTTTCAGAAGGCTCGAAAGGAGATGTTTTGATGCTTAGTTTTGAGAAATGGCTAAAAGAAAAAGTCAAGAAACCCAAACAGAAAAAGGACAAAAAAAATGAGCAATCAGCTAGTCAAGGAAGCGCAGAAGTCGGGCATGTCGATCAGCAAAGACAAGCTGATGGAAGCAATCAAAAAATCGTCTCAAACGACGTTTGCTATTTCACAGAGCCCTAATTCAAAGCAGATAGTAGTAGTTATCAACCTCTAGGGTAGCGATCGTATCGGGTAAATTGAACGCTTTGCTCTATCGAACGATCAAAGACTGTCCGGCAGCAATTAATTTAAACACTCTATCAAGTTCTGTACCTATACCCATCGCACTGCCGTCGGGCTTAGACATTGGCCAGGATTTATTGAGATCCCATGAATCTGGATCTAACCAATGCGCTTGCTCATCTTCTGTAATAGACATAAGCCATGCTTTATCAAGGTCACTCAAGCTCTCAGCAACGATTAAAAGTTTAGCTGGCAGATTAGATAGCCATAATGTGTAATCTTCGCTTGATGGCAGTCCTATTGGGTGACGTAATCTCAAAACCGGAAGCGCATCACTAGAGCCTACCCATACATAACCATTCTGACCATACTTATCGGCAAGACCCTCTGCCTGGGATTCGGTTATACCTAAGACTAAGAAGCTAGCTTCTCTAGGCCACTCCTCAGCCATATCTTGCCCATAACCTTCAATTACCGAAAGGTCCAACTTTTGGGCATCTACAAGTAGGGATTTTTGGGCCGCATGATTTTGATCGTCGCTCATTACCTCGCTATATGGATTGAAGGCTGTAATAAAGGCGGCTGTAGTAGCCTTATGAGTATCTAACAAGCTTTTAAGTTGATGACTAGCTTTTCCAATACGTAGAACGATGGGGCTATCAATTCCCACTACATACTTGGCCTCACGGTAAGCTCGAATAAGGCCAGGGTGAATTGTTTTATTGCTGGTCATATTCAACTCCCAATTCATTTATCTCAATACTATTGTATGGACTGAAATCAATGAGTATTTTTTTACATCCCAAAATATTGAACGGAATCCAATGCTTATCAACTGGTAAATTTCTAGTTTTAATCTGGTAGTGACTTTTATAATCATCAATAGCCTTTATCGTTGGCCTTGATAAATCTGTACTACCTGGGAATCTCGTCAAAAGCCTATAAAAGGCGTCATTAACTCTATCTGAGGCGTCTCTCTTGTGAGCCTCAATTTCTTTATAGATCTCTAAAGGAATATTTAAGACATCGGCTATCTTTTCTTGAGTCTGACCGATGCGCTTACGATAAAAAGCAAATTCATTATTTTTCATACTTTCTCCTTTTAGCTAATTTGACAAAATGTCTGGCTTAGCAAGTTGGGTTAAATCGCCAATAAAAAACCCACCAAAAGGTGGGCTGTCGCTCAATGATTGCTTTTCAGCCTCATCTCTTTACCACCTTGCTAGAGCTAGCAGGTTGGTGTCGGCGACTTCCGAACTCTTGATGTACTTTAATCTTACAACTAAATCCTACCCTCCACAAGTTTTAAAGTAAGCCTCCTACTCCTTAACGGCAATATCTAAGAACTCCCTAAGGGTTTCACAAGGGGGAATCAATATTTCGACTACCGAAAAGGCTAATTCGCCCTGATATGTGCCATTTGGGTTAATTACTCCAACTGCCAAGGTAGCATCGTATAGCCCATCAAAAATAGCGAATTGAAAGCTATCCTCAAAAGATTCAAAAGGAAATTGCTTGCTTATCTCAAAGGCTATAAAGCGTCGACCTTTATATAAGATGTTGTGGCCATTTAACTTAGGTTGCTTATAGGCAGTCATTCGTCTAGCTCACCATCTTCATCATAAAATTCATCAATACGAGTATCAGCATATTTTTTGGCCTCATCTTCTGAGTCAAAATAATTCACCTCACTACTTCCCTCTAGATACACACCAAAAACATTTTCCAAAGACTTAATTTGTATTGGGTCAGGGTAAATTTCCCATTGGGCCGGATAAGAAAGGATTGTTTCACTATAAAAAGCATGCTCTTGTTCAAGTATTTGTATTAGTTTACTTAAAGCGGGATCGGTAAGTGAGCTAAAGTTTTTCAGCTGATCCTCCCTGAAATCAGTATTAGCGAGAAGGTCATTCTTAACCTCCTCGTTTTTTAGGATAGATTCGATTTGTTTTGGAGTTAGCAATTATTTACCCTGTAGGCTTAATTCAATTTCCAGACTTAGCATCAAAAGACCAATCGGTTGCGACACCACCAAGAATTATTGTGGCATCGGCCAAACTTCCATCAAACCCAACCGCACTGTCATCATAAGTCACATATAAGGAACCGCGATCCTTAGAATTAAAGAGCCACTCGCTTATGAATTCCTGACCCTCATAACTATAAGGAACTTTCTTTATCAATGATTTACCTTGGACTATTAGAATCCATTCGGCGTCAGTTACGGGGCAACAATGCTGTTCATAGCCCCACTCTACAGAAATAGTATTTAAAATATCCATTGACGCTCTTGATACTAAGCTATTGATCATTTTGGAGACCAAATTTTAACTGGCTCATCGTCAACAAAAGATGAATAACTATTAAGGCTCATATTTTTGATTGCCAACTTCATGCTCTCTAGCATTAAGGCATACCCACACTGAGGCTCACCAGTTATTGGATCAAAGGGATTATTGCCTGACCTATCTTTGTACTCCTTACACTTGTCTTTAAGCAAGGTTTCTAAAGGGATAAACAAGTAATCTGTAAGAGTGAATGTAATTCTTGATAAGAAAGGCTCTTTACCTTCGGACGATACTTTTTTTGCCTCTTTCATTATTTCCAATATAGACGCGGGCATGCCCATAGGTTTGCCATTATCTGATCTGTAGCACGGAATACCTTCACTCTCCCACCGCTCAAATTCTGCCTTTAGAAGATTTTCAAGCTCATCAAATGTATAGCTATAAAGAGTGATTGGGTATGCGTATGTAGTCATTTCAATTCTATCAATTACTAATTATCTTTTTATATGAAAGTGATCTAATAGAGCAAATTCAAAAAGCTGGCTAAGAAAATAAAGATTCTACTCATTCGGCTTAATTTTTGACTTTTTATTCACAAAACTATGAAGCTGCTTACGAGCCTGTGCGGTGGTCAAATGCGCTCCATAAAACTGCTCAATGACACCCTGACTTGTTCTAGCGTTTTTAGCCAGAATCAAAGTATCTACTTTCCCGTACATGAGACGGTACATGATAGATGTGTGTCTTAAACTGTAAAGTGAGATATTTTTTCCAGTCGATTTTTCAATACTCGATTTTGCCAAGACAACTCTAAATAACTTACCCCATACGGACATCATTGTTGTGCGATTTGGATAGTACGGAAAAAAAACAAATTCATCTGGGTCAACAGGGTTAAAGGCCTCCAATTTATCTAGCGCCTTTTTTCTTAAACCTGCGTGACTGATTATTTTAGCTTCAGCAATCTTTTTTGCTTTTTCTTTTTTGCGATACTTTATTAAATCGTCATAGATTTCGACACAATCAGGCATGGTCTGTGCTTCCTGTGCCGTTGTTTTTGTAGCTGGGTGACTGAGGACAAGCCAAGTTACTTTATTTCCATTCTCATCAATATCAGTTTTCTTCTTCACATGCTTATGTTTCAGAACTCTAATATCCGTGGGTCTTAAGAAGCTATTCACCATGAACTTATTTAAAAGCATCAATTCTTCGGTTACAGCTATGCCTCTAACTTTTTCACCTGATTTTTCGAGATCCATGACTGCTTTATTTAACTTGACGTATTCACCCCAAGCCAAATAGTCACGTGATTCTTTTGTTTTTAGCCTTTCTTTGAGCTTTGGCAAAAGCGGAATTATTTTTAAAGCACCTTCTTGAACGGCGTATTTAAAGATTTTGCTCATCAAAGACATGTAGCTTTTTTTTGTGGCCGGAGCTAAACCCTTTTTATTAAGCACATCTAATAAATCTACAAGATCTTGATATTCAATCTCCGTAATGTTCTTTTCACCAAAATGCGGTATCAAAAGACCATTAATTTTCCCTAGATCATTTTTATAAAGACTTTCTTTGGCGGTAGTTCGTTCTGTTTCGACCAATGAAGCGGCTAAAACGGAAAATTGGAGGCTTTTAACCTTGGACTTAGGGTTTGGCTTTTGATTAAGTAAACAATCGTTGTAGAACGCCTTGGCGAACTCGAAAGCTAAACGTTGGTTATTTCGCTCATCTACGATCCCTGTAGATTTAACGTACATGCGGCCGTTTAAATAAACCCTTGTCCACCAGAACTTAGAATTCTCAACTCTAAAGATGACTAATTTCTCAGGCATCTTAGGAACTTTGGTTGTACTATTGGGGATGATTTTGCTTTTTGAGGCCATTTTTGGACGAGTTACTTTGATACCAACTTTGATACCTTAGTATACTATATCTGTAAGTCGTTGTTTTATATAAATTTATTTGTTTTGTCCTTCGGGAATTCGGGGCTCATAACCCGAAGGTCATAGGTTCAAATCCTATCCCCGCAACCAAATTTAAAAGGCTTCTAAGGCATCCGTCTTTGAAGCCTTTGTTGTTTTTTGCGAGGGAAAACAATTTATTTAACT
>Ga0187842_1000667_pt1 | contig 16576 bp, 10 predicted proteins | sample SpaLakP09_SKY_41_FD_134514 | JGI IMG/M metagenome (GOLD analysis project Ga0187842, IMG submission 134514) | Oligotrophic lake water microbial communities from Sparkling Lake, Wisconsin, USA - SP09_SKY_41 | ecosystem: Environmental > Aquatic > Freshwater > Lake | place: USA: Sparkling Lake... | reverse complement strand
GTCAGCGCGGTCATTATCTGGTCGACTTAGCCAATTCAAAAGTTTTTCAACCCTTTGGCTTGAGCTTAATCGATCGTTATATACCAGCCAATCCCTTGGCTGAATTCCGCTTATTTTTGCTTCTGTTCCCGGCCAAAATAAGGTTGATGAAAGCTTTCCTTGGCGAGAAAGGCTGACCCATATTGGCTCAGCATCGCTCCACCAGAATGGATTAGAAACAGCCTCTTTTGCAGAAAGTTTAAATATTTGTTGCGGTAATAATGGATCAATCATCCAATTATTTACAATACCGTGATGATCAGGATATTTTCCAGTCACCATACTATAGTGATTTGGAAATGTTACGGATGGAAAAGAAGAGATTAGACCTTTTGCATGCGCCCCATTTTGAGCCAAATGAAGTAGATTGGGAGAAAAACCACGTTGAATATAATCTGCACGAAACCCATCAATACTGATTAAAAGGATCAGTGGCTTTACTGGCTGTTGTTGTGCTTGTACTGAGCAAGCACAACATAACATTAACAACAGGCTCAAACTTCTAAATCTATCGGAAATAAATGTAAGTCTCAAGAGATGTGCTTTAGAACTAAAATTTTAAAGTATTCGCAAATTTTTTCATTGCGGTCAGTTAAATAATTAAAAATGATTAAGCCCACCAAAGCAATCGAAATACCAAAAGCTGTGGCATACAATGCGGTAGCGATTCCAGAGCTAATGGCAGCTGGATCTGAATTACCTGATACAGATAGAGCTAAGAATGTTTCGACTATTCCAAAAATAGTACCCAATAAGCCAAGCAAAGGCGCAGCAGTAACAACTGTATCTAAGATCCAAATCCTATTGAATAACTTCTCCCTTAGCTCCAAATACACCGCCTCTACAAAATCTTCAAGTTTATTAGGACTTGTTGAGTTTAAATCGATGATTTTTTTTAGGCTGTTTGCAATCAGATCTTGGCCAGAATCATTTTTATCTCTTGAGACATCAAATACACCGGCTTTGATGATGGCTGATGCACGTCGAAAATTCACGAATGAAAAAATAAAACGCTCAACTCCAATAATTATCGTGACAACAGACATCACTACCATCATCAAAAATATTACCTGGTGAATAATTTCAGTCATATTAAAAATCTGATGAGATGGTTACGCCGACAAATTGATATGCTCCACGAAAGTAAAGGGGCGATCCACCACCTCTGATACTTGCATTGGTTGTGGGTGTAATACTTGAACCGCTACCACTGTTTGCTACCAAATATTTTGCATTTAATAGGTTACCAATATTCAGCTTGATAGTAGGTGTCTTTAAGAAGCTAGTTGGCTCAAATTGATAAGCAGCATTTAAATTGACTACTGTGTAAGGATTCAAAGACTCATCATTAACCAAAGTTGTATAAACCATACCAGTATATTTAGCATTCAAGCCTATTAAAAATGGGCCGGAAGTATATTGTCCTGAAGCGCCAAACATATATTTAGGAGTATCTGGAAAGGCCTTGCCAGCAGTCGCTAGAGTTGTAGTCTGTCCAGTAATAGTTTGGGTTGTATAGTTACCCTGTATCGTACTGTTAGTTAAACTACCAGATACAAAGCCACTCCAACCCTTTATGGGTTTAGACCCTGCCTGAAATTCAATACCATTCACCTGAGAGGTTCCTACATTGTAGTCAGTAACAGTTAAAGTATTTGGGTTATAGGCTGTGGCAATTCTGTTGTTAAGATTAGTTGAAAATAATGCCACTGAGGAATCAAAATAGTTCCCGAAATAGCGCAATCCACCCTCATACGTTGTTGAAGTTTCTGCCACGACAGAATTATTAGGATTTAGAGAGTAACGACTTGCGATACCGTTGGTATAAGTGACGTTTGAAACCCAACCAGTTAAAACAGTATTAGAAGGCGCCCTCATATTTTGTGAAAAGGCTGCATAAGCCTGATAATTTTCGTTAAATCTGTAGCGCGCAGCTAAACTTGGTAAAACTTTACTGTAACTTGCACTTGCTGAGTAGTTAGCACCGCCGCCAGTACCATTGTTCGCAGTGTTATCTAAATTTCGATTAATCATTAAACTACGTACGCCAATATTGATATCTAGCTCCTTATTTACCGTCCAAGTATTTTGAGCAAATAATGAGCTTGAGGTCGTAGTTGTAAGCCAATTTCGACCTTGATAAATTGAGCCATTATTGTAATTAGTTAGACCACTTGTTAACCAGACGCTGGAGATATCTCCCTGGTCGGTGACCGTGGTAGCAGGCTGCGTTTGTTGATGAGAAGCTCGCTCTACCCAATATCCAATCGATGCTTTATTATCCTCAAAATCATAATCGGCACGAACAGTTATACCAGGACGATTAGTCTTAGTAACAGAGCTACTATAAACACCAACTACTGAAGAGGAATTTAAATAAGGATTGCTAATTCCACCATTATTAAGCGCACCGTTAAATGAGCTGGATGTTGTCAAAGTCCTTTGCTGAATACCCCCAGTGCCATAGCCATACCAATAATATGGTATTGCAACTAATGTTAACTTGTCAGTAGCTCGAGTCTGCAATTTGGCAGTTGCAAGAGCATTGTCAAATGGATTAAGGGAATATCCATAATAAGTATTACCTAAACTTCTCGAGGTAGATGCAGTCGAAAAATTTACTGCATCCGAACCGCCCACATTATGCTGTGGTATCCGGTCGGTATAGGTCATATCTGGATTATTGTTGTATTGGGCCTTTGTAACGGTAGCAAAGTTATTATTAACTGCACGATTAAATAGAATGCTTCCGCTAAAATTGGTGTCTGGTGAAATTTTCCACTCCCAGCCTGTTTCAATATGATCACGTTTAGCTTCTCCAGATCCTATAAATTGATCTACTTGAGAATAAGAGGCAGATAAATAAAACTTAAATGGGCTACTTTCTCCCATATACCCACTATCCATTCTTATAAAAGTACGGGAAAAGCCATATTGACCAACAGATTGAGCTATTTTTCCACCGTAACTATCTTTCGGGGCACAAGACACCATACCAATATTTCCACCAGAAGCACCAATATGCGGGGATTCAATATCTGCCGATCCTTGTCGCACATAAACCTCGCAAAGGTTTTCGCTATCTATATACTCTTGCGGATAAATAGCAAAGTTACCAGAATCATTCACAGGGGCGCCATTAATAGTGAAACCCATTTGATCGCTATTAAATCCACGGACGCGAATATTACCTCCAAACAGACCTGTCGGGTCTGTACTGTATGAATTTACGCTAGGCTCAAGTCGCAAAATTTCGGCTACGCTTGCTGATGGGAGTAATTTATCAATTGCTGTTTTTGTAACAGTACTTTTTTGATAAAACCCGTCATCAGCAATCATGAGGCCTGTACCCAGCTTATCGCCCTCTCCAGCAATAACGACCTGCCCTACATCGGTAGTTTGCTGGGAGTAAGCTGGATTAGATAAGAGACCAACACTTGCCATAGCGATTGCAAGAGTCGATACCTTGAGTTTAATGTCATGTGAATATTTCATAAAAGGTCCCTTGTAAATAAATTAGCTATTAATTGAAAATTTCAAACTTGTTGTAAAACGATGTGAGTTCTCACCTGGATAAACAGAACTTGGAAATGCTGGATAAGTTGCTCTTTTAGCAGTCCTAATTGCTTCGTTATCTAATAAATTGGATCCCGAGCTATTCAGTAAGCCGCAATCCAATAAATTACCTGACCGATCTAATGTCAGCCAAATACGTACCACGCCTTCAGGTCGACTCTCTCTGGCTTCACGGCTTGTGGGGTAGCGTTTAGTTTTTTCTAGCGCTGCTAGAACTAAACCTTCATATCTGACTCCAGCTGCTGCAGCACTTGTGCTTTGATTAGCTTCGCTAGATTTTTCACTACTTTCTTGTAGATTTGACTGAACTGCAGCATTAGTGCTTGTTGTAATATTTTCAGAGGCCGTGGATTTTGATTTTGAATCTGATTGTGATTTTGATTTCTCTTCGAATTTCTGTATCTCTGGCTTTGATGGAGTAGTTGATTTTTCCCGCTTTTCTTGTACAGGATTGCTACTCACAATCGGATCATTTGATAAATAAGCGACAAACTCTGGTTGCGAAGTCAAATCACTTACTTTATTTAGCTGGTTAAGAGCTAGCCAACCGATTACACATATTAATAGAGGGAACAAATACGATATTTGTTCTCGGTAGTAATAAATAATCGACCAATGTCGCTCTTGGAGAATCATTTTTTTCTCGTAGCAATAGTTACCGTGTCTATACCAGACTTTTTGACCGAATCCATCACATCGACCAAAGTTTGCAAGGTAGTCACTTGATCCCCTTTAATGAGGACCGATATATTTTCCTCAATTTGTCTTTTTTCAATTAATGAACGCAATAATTCATTGAGGTTTTGCACTGAAAAACCGTCTAATTGAATTAAGTTATCTTCCGATATTGAAACGATGACTTGTTTGCGTGGTTTTTGATTGTCAGCTGAGGAAGACGACGGCAAGACGGTTTTGTGACCTAAAGACGGAATAACGTTAATACTAATTAAGACAAAGAAGGCGAGTAAGAACATCATTAAGTCGATCATTGGGATCAATTCAATGCGACTTTTTTTTCTCGGTTGATGGGGAAATTTCATCCACCCATTATTTTGGGGAATTATTAAAATTTGATTACAAATTTATTACAGAAATATTAAAGTGAATAAAATTTCTGTAAATGTAAGCCTTCACATACTTGATACCTATCTTTTTTTGAAGCATATATTCTATGGAATTTAAAAAAGATGTAAGTGAAGAAATTGCCTTCTAATCCCTTGATGGGGAGTTCGAACCTCGACCGACCCACCAGTACACAAGAGATCACAGCAATGTGGTCTCTTTTCTTTTGTGCTGGGCTAGTACCAGAACAAAATATTATGTTATTCCTCTAGTTCTACCTCAAGCAATAAACTGGACTCTGCATCTGCTAGCTCTGCATATTCATTAGCATGCATTTGATCATCAAAAGATAGCTGCGCAAAACGTTCAGCAGCTTGAAAATTCCTTTCTCGATAATTATCCAAAGCTAGCAACTGATTCCAGGCAGCCTTTTGATAATATTCTGCCGCCATCCTTCTGAAATCAATAACCTTGTCATTAATGTTTTGCTCTAGCATAGACTCTCCCTTCAAAAAGATATTGAATATGGATAGATGTTCCGCTTTTGATATGACACGTTTATGAATCTGGGAAAAAATTGTCATATATAGGCTTGATATTTTGACTTCAAATATGACAATTTCACGTCTTAAAATATATTCGTAAATATTTCAATTAACGATATAGATGTCACATTTAATCTCCAAAATAACGACTACTTATGGGGGATGAAGAATAATTCAGATTATTAATGTTTTCGATCAGTTTGTTCTAGCAGCCCATAGGTAACCATCATTTAATTACCCTTTAGGAGGACTAAGATGACAACCTTTACCAGTGAAGATCGCGAGAAAGTTGAGAAAGAGCCAATACCATTTTATGGCTATCACCATGTAACCGATCAATTCTTAGAAGAGAAGCACTCTGCAATAAATCCAGTTCTCAAAAAAATTAAACTTGAGTATCGGATGGATGATGGAAGTGAAGATTTGGAAAGCTAAGTTTCAATACTTGCGGTGCTGCTTGCCTAACTTTTCGGGCTTTCCATTGCCGTAGAGGCACCAGTATTTGATTTCTTCAGTAAGCACTTCAAGATCTTTAGCTTTTAAAGCCTTAAAGTCTTTTAAGTCTATAGAACCTGCATGCTTTAACTTAATGAATGTTTGCTCTAAAGCGTCCATCTTGATTGCCTTTCGAAAAGAAATAGCGGATTTGTTTCTAACTCATTACCTTGATGAAACTATTTTGTTGTCAGTATATATTTTGCTGTCACGCAACATACTTAAAGAGACACTATTCTAGCTAAGTATTAACCCTAATATATTTAGATAAAGGAGTCTTAAATGACACAATTATTGAGTCTCTTCAGTTTTATTTTTGATAAGCGCAGTAAAAGCAAGAATGTAAAGAAGCCCACCACTGCTAACGTTTTGCAAACCGTAAAAATAATTAAAGATTCAGCATTGAATCTTTACGATGCTTGGATCGAGGCAAGACTAGAGCGAGCAAATTTCTATAACAAACATCGTCATATATCGTCATATTGAATTAGATTATGCTGACGACTGAGTTTCTACCGCGGGACCAGTTTTCAGAATACGGATCTTGGTTAAAAAACCAAGATCCACAAACTCTTTATGACTACTTTGGGTATGTGACTAGTGCAAAAGTAATTGACTCACTAGTTCAGCAGTTTATTAGCAATCCTAAAAAGCACCACTTCTTAATTGCGAGGGTGGATGGTCAATGGGCCGGCACAATTCATATTGCTACTCACACACAAGAAGTTGAATTTGGCGTCATCATAGCGTTACTTCATCGTAGGCAAGGAATAGCAAACATAATGATAGATCAAGCTATTACATGGGCTCGTAATCGTTTTTACACTGACCTATATATGCACTGCATTGAACGCAATAGCGCCATAAAACGACTTTGCCAAAAACACGATCTTAAAGTTAGAAATATGATGGGTGATTCAGAGGCTGATCTTGTCTTACCTCCACCCACTCCACTCACTTTTTTTAAAGAGCAGCTGACAACACAGTACAACCTACTTGCTAAGCTTTTTCCTTACCAATATAGCCACCAAAAATAAAGCTCTTGAATGCATTTTCAGGGGCTTTTTTGTTTGATAGGTAAATTAATCATTTTGTCATATTGCTCCTACAGAATTTAGTTACCCACTAACTAGAGACATATCCATTATGAAAAATATCCCCTTGCCTAAGCGTCGCTCCTTTATCAAAACGATTGTGGGCGCCCCGCTACTTCCTATTGGTGGAACTGGCATAGCAGCTTTATTTAGTTCCAAATCTTTATTAGCTGCCCAAGTTAACAGTCCATTTAAATCTGCTGAATTTATCCCAATGGATGCACCATCCTTACTGAATCCAGAAGCCATGGCAACGACTACCGTTGGATCCCTATTAGAAATCACAACCCAAAATAATCTCAAGAAAACATATAAGTTAGCTTACGAGCCATTTTTTATGACAGGCGATATGGTTCCCGATGGCAATAGAGGAAAAGTTTTGGCTGGCGGCTATGTTGATATTCACAACAGACCAATTATGGATATGTCAGTACTTGGAAAAGAAAGACAGTTCTTCTCTGATTGCCCAGATGGCATGTCTTTACTTAAACTGACTAAGTCCAATGTAAAAGGTATATCTGGCAATACTGTGTTTGCAGTCGTTCAGTTTGAATACACCAATACTAATCAAGGTGGTGAAAAAATGTATGCGCAACTGCCTTCGCAAATTGCAGTTCTGACATTAAATCAAAATCCCAAGAATGGAAAACTTTCCTTAGTTAAATACTCTCCGGTAAATAGCTCTAATGCTCAGGGACTATGGATCACTTGTGGTTCAAGCTTATCCCCCTGGAATACACACCTATCTAGTGAAGAGTATGAGCCAGATGCACCATTCGCACATGAAAATCGAAGGTTTAAGAGTTTTAGTAAAAATCTCTATGGCAATGAAACTAGCGCTAATCCCTATCACTATGGACATCTTCCGGAAGTTACGGTTAATGCTAATGGAACAGGGACACTAGTAAAACATTACTGTCTAGGTAGAATTTCACATGAGCTCATTGAAGTGATGCCCGATAGAAGAACAGTATTAATGGGTGATGACTACACCAATAGCGCTATGTTTCTCTTTATTGCCGATAAAGCAGAAGATCTCTCCTCGGGTACTTTATATGTAGCGAAATTAGGCGAAGGTTTTTCAATAGATCCTAAAGATGCAGGTGCAAAACTGAGCTGGATCAAGCTAGGTCATGCGACCAGCGACGAAATAAAAAAATTAGCTCATTCATTAAAGCCATCTGACATCATGACAGTGTTAAAGGCAGATCCAAACGATCCTTCATTTACTAAGATTTTCTACGATGGGGTAGCCAATTGGGTAAAGCTCAATCCAGGTATGGAAAAAGCAGCTGCATTTCTGGAAACACACCGTTATGCCTATTTGATGGGTGGTAGCATGGGCTTTAGCAAAATGGAAGGTACAACTGCTAATACCAAAGATAAGGTTGCCTACTTTGCCTTACAAAATATTCAAGACTCAATGATTAGAAGCGGTAAGGGTTGGAATGCACAAAGTAATATTGAGGTAGCCAAGCTTGGCTACCTCAATATTACTTTGTGCATTCCAACCCTTACCGCTTCTAATCATTGAGTCTTGAATATTTTGTAAGGCAAAGTAGGCAACCTTATCTTTGGTATTAGCAGTTGTACCTTCCATTTTGCTAAAGCCCATGCTACCACCCATCAAATAGGCATAACGGTGTGTTTCCAGAAATGCAGCTGCTTTTTCCATACCTGGATTGAGCTTTACCCAATTGGCTACCCCATCGTAGAAAATCTTAGTAAATGAAGGATCGTTTGGATCTGCCTTTAACACTGTCATGATGTCAGATGGCTTTAATGAATGAGCTAATTTTTTTATTTCGTCGCTGGTCGCATGACCTAGCTTGATCCAGCTCAGTTTTGCACCTGCATCTTTAGGATCTATTGAAAAACCTTCGCCTAATTTCGCTACATATAAAGTACCCGAGGAGAGATCTTCTGCTTTATCGGCAATAAAGAGAAACATAGCGCTATTGGTGTAGTCATCACCCATTAATACTGTTCTTCTATCGGGCATCACTTCAATGAGCTCATGTGAAATTCTACCTAGACAGTAATGTTTTACTAGTGTCCCTGTTCCATTAGCATTAACCGTAACTTCCGGAAGATGTCCATAGTGATAGGGATTAGCGCTAGTTTCATTGCCATAGAGATTTTTACTAAAACTCTTAAACCTTCGATTTTCATGTGCGAATGGTGCATCTGGCTCATACTCTTCACTAGATAGGTGTGTATTCCAGGGGGATAAGCTTGAACCACAAGTGATCCATAGTCCCTGAGCATTAGAGCTATTTACCGGAGAGTATTTAACTAAGGAAAGTTTTCCATTCTTGGGATTTTGATTTAATGTCAGAACTGCAATTTGCGAAGGCAGTTGCGCATACATTTTTTCACCACCTTGATTAGTATTGGTGTATTCAAACTGAACGACTGCAAACACAGTATTGCCAGATATACCTTTTACATTGGACTTAGTCAGTTTAAGTAAAGACATGCCATCTGGGCAATCAGAGAAGAACTGTCTTTCTTTTCCAAGTACTGACATATCCATAATTGGTCTGTTGTGAATATCAACATAGCCGCCAGCCAAAACTTTTCCTCTATTGCCATCGGGAACCATATCGCCTGTCATAAAAAATGGCTCGTAAGCTAACTTATATGTTTTCTTGAGATTATTTTGGGTTGTGATTTCTAATAGGGATCCAACGGTAGTCGTTGCCATGGCTTCTGGATTCAGTAAGGATGGTGCATCCATTGGGATAAATTCAGCAGATTTAAATGGACTGTTAACTTGGGCAGCTAATAAAGATTTGGAACTAAATAAAGCTGCTATGCCAGTTCCACCAATAGGAAGTAGCGGGGCGCCCACAATCGTTTTGATAAAGGAGCGACGCTTAGGCAAGGGGATATTTTTCATAATGGATATGTCTCTAGTTAGTGGGTAACTAAATTCTGTAGGAGCAATATGACAAAATGATTAATTTACCTATCAAACAAAAAAGCCCCTGAAAATGCATTCAAGAGCTTTATTTTTGGTGGCTATATTGGTAAGGAAAAAGCTTAGCAAGTAGGTTGTACTGTGTTGTCAGCTGCTCTTTAAAAAAAGTGAGTGGAGTGGGTGGAGGTAAGACAAGATCAGCCTCTGAATCACCCATCATATTTCTAACTTTAAGATCGTGTTTTTGGCAAAGTCGTTTTATGGCGCTATTGCGTTCAATGCAGTGCATATATAGGTCAGTGTAAAAACGATTACGAGCCCATGTAATAGCTTGATCTATCATTATGTTTGCTATTCCTTGCCTACGATGAAGTAACGCTATGATGACGCCAAATTCAACTTCTTGTGTGTGAGTAGCAATATGAATTGTGCCGGCCCATTGACCATCCACCCTCGCAATTAAGAAGTGGTGCTTTTTAGGATTGCTAATAAACTGCTGAACTAGTGAGTCAATTACTTTTGCACTAGTCACATACCCAAAGTAGTCATAAAGAGTTTGTGGATCTTGGTTTTTTAACCAAGATCCGTATTCTGAAAACTGGTCCCGCGGTAGAAACTCAGTCGTCAGCATAATCTAATTCAATATGACGATATATGACGATGTTTGTTATAGAAATTTGCTCGCTCTAGTCTTGCCTCGATCCAAGCATCGTAAAGATTCAATGCTGAATCTTTAATTATTTTTACGGTTTGCAAAACGTTAGCAGTGGTGGGCTTCTTTACATTCTTGCTTTTACTGCGCTTATCAAAAATAAAACTGAAGAGACTCAATAATTGTGTCATTTAAGACTCCTTTATCTAAATATATTAGGGTTAATACTTAGCTAGAATAGTGTCTCTTTAAGTATGTTGCGTGACAGCAAAATATATACTGACAACAAAATAGTTTCATCAAGGTAATGAGTTAGAAACAAATCCGCTATTTCTTTTCGAAAGGCAATCAAGATGGACGCTTTAGAGCAAACATTCATTAAGTTAAAGCATGCAGGTTCTATAGACTTAAAAGACTTTAAGGCTTTAAAAGCTAAAGATCTTGAAGTGCTTACTGAAGAAATCAAATACTGGTGCCTCTACGGCAATGGAAAGCCCGAAAAGTTAGGCAAGCAGCACCGCAAGTATTGAAACTTAGCTTTCCAAATCTTCACTTCCATCATCCATCCGATACTCAAGTTTAATTTTTTTGAGAACTGGATTTATTGCAGAGTGCTTCTCTTCTAAGAATTGATCGGTTACATGGTGATAGCCATAAAATGGTATTGGCTCTTTCTCAACTTTCTCGCGATCTTCACTGGTAAAGGTTGTCATCTTAGTCCTCCTAAAGGGTAATTAAATGATGGTTACCTATGGGCTGCTAGAACAAACTGATCGAAAACATTAATAATCTGAATTATTCTTCATCCCCCATAAGTAGTCGTTATTTTGGAGATTAAATGTGACATCTATATCGTTAATTGAAATATTTACGAATATATTTTAAGACGTGAAATTGTCATATTTGAAGTCAAAATATCAAGCCTATATATGACAATTTTTTCCCAGATTCATAAACGTGTCATATCAAAAGCGGAACATCTATCCATATTCAATATCTTTTTGAAGGGAGAGTCTATGCTAGAGCAAAACATTAATGACAAGGTTATTGATTTCAGAAGGATGGCGGCAGAATATTATCAAAAGGCTGCCTGGAATCAGTTGCTAGCTTTGGATAATTATCGAGAAAGGAATTTTCAAGCTGCTGAACGTTTTGCGCAGCTATCTTTTGATGATCAAATGCATGCTAATGAATATGCAGAGCTAGCAGATGCAGAGTCCAGTTTATTGCTTGAGGTAGAACTAGAGGAATAACATAATATTTTGTTCTGGTACTAGCCCAGCACAAAAGAAAAGAGACCACATTGCTGTGATCTCTTGTGTACTGGTGGGTCGGTCGAGGTTCGAACTCCCCATCAAGGGATTAGAAGGCAATTTCTTCACTTACATCTTTTTTAAATTCCATAGAATATATGCTTCAAAAAAAGATAGGTATCAAGTATGTGAAGGCTTACATTTACAGAAATTTTATTCACTTTAATATTTCTGTAATAAATTTGTAATCAAATTTTAATAATTCCCCAAAATAATGGGTGGATGAAATTTCCCCATCAACCGAGAAAAAAAAGTCGCATTGAATTGATCCCAATGATCGACTTAATGATGTTCTTACTCGCCTTCTTTGTCTTAATTAGTATTAACGTTATTCCGTCTTTAGGTCACAAAACCGTCTTGCCGTCGTCTTCCTCAGCTGACAATCAAAAACCACGCAAACAAGTCATCGTTTCAATATCGGAAGATAACTTAATTCAATTAGACGGTTTTTCAGTGCAAAACCTCAATGAATTATTGCGTTCATTAATTGAAAAAAGACAAATTGAGGAAAATATATCGGTCCTCATTAAAGGGGATCAAGTGACTACCTTGCAAACTTTGGTCGATGTGATGGATTCGGTCAAAAAGTCTGGTATAGACACGGTAACTATTGCTACGAGAAAAAAATGATTCTCCAAGAGCGACATTGGTCGATTATTTATTACTACCGAGAACAAATATCGTATTTGTTCCCTCTATTAATATGTGTAATCGGTTGGCTAGCTCTTAACCAGCTAAATAAAGTAAGTGATTTGACTTCGCAACCAGAGTTTGTCGCTTATTTATCAAATGATCCGATTGTGAGTAGCAATCCTGTACAAGAAAAGCGGGAAAAATCAACTACTCCATCAAAGCCAGAGATACAGAAATTCGAAGAGAAATCAAAATCACAATCAGATTCAAAATCAAAATCCACGGCCTCTGAAAATATTACAACAAGCACTAATGCTGCAGTTCAGTCAAATCTACAAGAAAGTAGTGAAAAATCTAGCGAAGCTAATCAAAGCACAAGTGCTGCAGCAGCTGGAGTCAGATATGAAGGTTTAGTTCTAGCAGCGCTAGAAAAAACTAAACGCTACCCCACAAGCCGTGAAGCCAGAGAGAGTCGACCTGAAGGCGTGGTACGTATTTGGCTGACATTAGATCGGTCAGGTAATTTATTGGATTGCGGCTTACTGAATAGCTCGGGATCCAATTTATTAGATAACGAAGCAATTAGGACTGCTAAAAGAGCAACTTATCCAGCATTTCCAAGTTCTGTTTATCCAGGTGAGAACTCACATCGTTTTACAACAAGTTTGAAATTTTCAATTAATAGCTAATTTATTTACAAGGGACCTTTTATGAAATATTCACATGACATTAAACTCAAGGTATCGACTCTTGCAATCGCTATGGCAAGTGTTGGTCTCTTATCTAATCCAGCTTACTCCCAGCAAACTACCGATGTAGGGCAGGTCGTTATTGCTGGAGAGGGCGATAAGCTGGGTACAGGCCTCATGATTGCTGATGACGGGTTTTATCAAAAAAGTACTGTTACAAAAACAGCAATTGATAAATTACTCCCATCAGCAAGCGTAGCCGAAATTTTGCGACTTGAGCCTAGCGTAAATTCATACAGTACAGACCCGACAGGTCTGTTTGGAGGTAATATTCGCGTCCGTGGATTTAATAGCGATCAAATGGGTTTCACTATTAATGGCGCCCCTGTGAATGATTCTGGTAACTTTGCTATTTATCCGCAAGAGTATATAGATAGCGAAAACCTTTGCGAGGTTTATGTGCGACAAGGATCGGCAGATATTGAATCCCCGCATATTGGTGCTTCTGGTGGAAATATTGGTATGGTGTCTTGTGCCCCGAAAGATAGTTACGGTGGAAAAATAGCTCAATCTGTTGGTCAATATGGCTTTTCCCGTACTTTTATAAGAATGGATAGTGGGTATATGGGAGAAAGTAGCCCATTTAAGTTTTATTTATCTGCCTCTTATTCTCAAGTAGATCAATTTATAGGATCTGGAGAAGCTAAACGTGATCATATTGAAACAGGCTGGGAGTGGAAAATTTCACCAGACACCAATTTTAGCGGAAGCATTCTATTTAATCGTGCAGTTAATAATAACTTTGCTACCGTTACAAAGGCCCAATACAACAATAATCCAGATATGACCTATACCGACCGGATACCACAGCATAATGTGGGCGGTTCGGATGCAGTAAATTTTTCGACTGCATCTACCTCGAGAAGTTTAGGTAATACTTATTATGGATATTCCCTTAATCCATTTGACAATGCTCTTGCAACTGCCAAATTGCAGACTCGAGCTACTGACAAGTTAACATTAGTTGCAATACCATATTATTGGTATGGCTATGGCACTGGGGGTATTCAGCAAAGGACTTTGACAACATCCAGCTCATTTAACGGTGCGCTTAATAATGGTGGAATTAGCAATCCTTATTTAAATTCCTCTTCAGTAGTTGGTGTTTATAGTAGCTCTGTTACTAAGACTAATCGTCCTGGTATAACTGTTCGTGCCGATTATGATTTTGAGGATAATAAAGCATCGATTGGATATTGGGTAGAGCGAGCTTCTCATCAACAAACGCAGCCTGCTACCACGGTCACCGACCAGGGAGATATCTCCAGCGTCTGGTTAACAAGTGGTCTAACTAATTACAATAATGGCTCAATTTATCAAGGTCGAAATTGGCTTACAACTACGACCTCAAGCTCATTATTTGCTCAAAATACTTGGACGGTAAATAAGGAGCTAGATATCAATATTGGCGTACGTAGTTTAATGATTAATCGAAATTTAGATAACACTGCGAACAATGGTACTGGCGGCGGTGCTAACTACTCAGCAAGTGCAAGTTACAGTAAAGTTTTACCAAGTTTAGCTGCGCGCTACAGATTTAACGAAAATTATCAGGCTTATGCAGCCTTTTCACAAAATATGAGGGCGCCTTCTAATACTGTTTTAACTGGTTGGGTTTCAAACGTCACTTATACCAACGGTATCGCAAGTCGTTACTCTCTAAATCCTAATAATTCTGTCGTGGCAGAAACTTCAACAACGTATGAGGGTGGATTGCGCTATTTCGGGAACTATTTTGATTCCTCAGTGGCATTATTTTCAACTAATCTTAACAACAGAATTGCCACAGCCTATAACCCAAATACTTTAACTGTTACTGACTACAATGTAGGAACCTCTCAGGTGAATGGTATTGAATTTCAGGCAGGGTCTAAACCCATAAAGGGTTGGAGTGGCTTTGTATCTGGTAGTTTAACTAACAGTACGATACAGGGTAACTATACAACCCAAACTATTACTGGACAGACTACAACTCTAGCGACTGCTGGCAAGGCCTTTCCAGATACTCCTAAATATATGTTTGGCGCTTCAGGACAATATACTTCCGGCCCATTTTTAATAGGCTTGAATGCTAAATATACTGGTATGGTTTATACAACTTTGGTTAATGATGAGTCTTTGAATCCTTACACAGTAGTCAATTTAAATGCTGCTTATCAATTTGAGCCAACTAGCTTCTTAAAGACACCTACTATCAAGCTGAATATTGGTAACCTATTAAATGCAAAATATTTGGTAGCAAACAGTGGTAGCGGTTCAAGTATTACACCCACAACCAATGCAAGTATCAGAGGTGGTGGATCGCCCCTTTACTTTCGTGGAGCATATCAATTTGTCGGCGTAACCATCTCATCAGATTTTTAATATGACTGAAATTATTCACCAGGTAATATTTTTGATGATGGTAGTGATGTCTGTTGTCACGATAATTATTGGAGTTGAGCGTTTTATTTTTTCATTCGTGAATTTTCGACGTGCATCAGCCATCATCAAAGCCGGTGTATTTGATGTCTCAAGAGATAAAAATGATTCTGGCCAAGATCTGATTGCAAACAGCCTAAAAAAAATCATCGATTTAAACTCAACAAGTCCTAATAAACTTGAAGATTTTGTAGAGGCGGTGTATTTGGAGCTAAGGGAGAAGTTATTCAATAGGATTTGGATCTTAGATACAGTTGTTACTGCTGCGCCTTTGCTTGGCTTATTGGGTACTATTTTTGGAATAGTCGAAACATTCTTAGCTCTATCTGTATCAGGTAATTCAGATCCAGCTGCCATTAGCTCTGGAATCGCTACCGCATTGTATGCCACAGCTTTTGGTATTTCGATTGCTTTGGTGGGCTTAATCATTTTTAATTATTTAACTGACCGCAATGAAAAAATTTGCGAATACTTTAAAATTTTAGTTCTAAAGCACATCTCTTGAGACTTACATTTATTTCCGATAGATTTAGAAGTTTGAGCCTGTTGTTAATGTTATGTTGTGCTTGCTCAGTACAAGCACAACAACAGCCAGTAAAGCCACTGATCCTTTTAATCAGTATTGATGGGTTTCGTGCAGATTATATTCAACGTGGTTTTTCTCCCAATCTACTTCATTTGGCTCAAAATGGGGCGCATGCAAAAGGTCTAATCTCTTCTTTTCCATCCGTAACATTTCCAAATCACTATAGTATGGTGACTGGAAAATATCCTGATCATCACGGTATTGTAAATAATTGGATGATTGATCCATTATTACCGCAACAAATATTTAAACTTTCTGCAAAAGAGGCTGTTTCTAATCCATTCTGGTGGAGCGATGCTGAGCCAATATGGGTCAGCCTTTCTCGCCAAGGAAAGCTTTCATCAACCTTATTTTGGCCGGGAACAGAAGCAAAAATAAGCGGAATTCAGCCAAGGGATTGGCTGGTATATAACGATCGATTAAGCTCAAGCCAAAGGGTTGAAAAACTTTTGAATTGGCTAAGTCGACCAGATAATGACCGCGCTGAC